>Ga0209159_1001169_pt1 | contig 20935 bp, 20 predicted proteins | sample GraSoiAngelo_144_FD_185901 | JGI IMG/M metagenome (GOLD analysis project Ga0209159, IMG submission 185901) | Grasslands soil microbial communities from the Angelo Coastal Reserve, California, USA - 14_1009_02_40cm (SPAdes) (version 2) | ecosystem: Environmental > Terrestrial > Soil > Grasslands ...
CGAATTACTAGCCTAGCAACAGCTTCTTAATAAGGTTGCGGGTCGGGCTGACGCAGTCTCATCCGCCGCAGGCGCCATACAGCTTCTTGTGAGGTTGTGGGTTTGGCAGACGCAGTCTGTCAAACCCACAACCTCACAAGAAAAAATCCTTGCGAAGAGCGCAGCGATGAGGCCCCAGAAAAACAGGCACATCGAGGTAATGACCATATTTCAAATAGGAGAAACACATGCAGATCGCAATATATCCTGATACGAATACGCTCAGCCACCAGGCCGCACAACATATCATACGCATCGCCAATGAATCTATCGTCACTCGCGGTCGCTTCAGCATCGCCCTATCCGGCGGCTCAACCCCGAAAGTACTCTACGGCCTCCTCGCGACCGAACCATACCGTAGCCAGCTCGATTGGCCATCCATAGAGATATTCTGGTCAGACGAGCGCTGCGTCCCTCCCGAAAGCCCTGACAGCAACTACGCCACGGCTCAAGAAGTGCTCCTCAGCAAAATACCCATCCCGGCAAATCATATCCACCGCATGCCCGCCGACAAAGCGGATCGCGATGCAGCCTCTCAGGAATATGCCCTCGAAATGCAACGTGTCTTCGGTACCAACGGCATCCCCAGCTTTGACCTGATCCAGCTCGGCATGGGACCAGAAGGACATACTGCCTCGCTCTTCCCGCACCAGTCATCACTGCACGAACAGCAGCGCCTTGTCATACCCGTCACCGTCCCCAAACCACCACCTCCACGCCTCACCTTCACCCCACCCATCCTGAATGCAGCCAGGCACATCCTCTTCCTCGTCACCGGCTCAGACAAAGCCGACGCCGTCCACGCCGTCCTTGAAGGCGACTACCAACCAGACGAATACCCAGCCCAGCTCGTCCGCCCCACCAATGGAGAGATCACTTGGATGCTAGACACCTATGCAGCGGAAAAGCTAACTTACCAATAAAAACAACATAAACATCCTTGAGCATATTCGCCAATATATCGCCACCAACCCTGCCGGTTGGTCCAACAACTCTCTAAACATGAAGGAAGGTATCGCATCATGATCGGGCTCGTCCCTTCAATATTATCCGCCGACTTCACCCGTCTGGGCGAACAGGTACGCGAAGCCGATGCCGCAGGCGCACAACGCATCCAAATCGATGTGATGGACGGCCACTTCGTCCCCAACATAACCATGGGGCCCATGGTCGTCGAAGCCGTACGCCGCAGCACTGCGCTCACCCTCGAAACACATCTGATGATTACCAACCCGGAACAATATATCGAGGACTTCGCTAAAGCAGGCGCAGACGTCATCATCGTACATCAGGAGGTCTGCCCTCACCTCCATCGCGTCATCCAGCAAATCAAATCCGCTGGCAAACAGGCCGCCGTGGCGCTCAACCCATCAACACCCGTCTTCATGCTCGAAGACGTCCTCTCCCTTCTCGACCTGGTCCTCATCATGACTGTCAATCCAGGCTTTGGGGGTCAGGAATTCATTCCCGAGACCCTTCCTAAAATCGCCCGCATTCGCCAGATGATCACCCACCGGAACTTGCAATGCGATGTCGAAGTCGATGGTGGCATTCACGAGACCACAGCCCCACAAGTAGTTCAGGCCGGCGCCAACCTGCTCGTCGCTGGCTCAGCTGTCTTTAACCAGCACGAAAGCGTAGCCCAGGCAATGGAGAGACTACGTCGAGCCATTTGACGAGCCATTTGTAATGTAGAAAGTGCATACACATGAACACAATCAGCTATCCACCGCCTGTCGATAAACTCCTCACCTATAATACTTGTGAGGACATAGTATATGCATGACGACATCACTGACATTCCCAACATCCGCGTTGGCCACGACACCAACCTCGAAGCCGGCACTGGTTGCACTGTCATCATCTGCGACACACCTGCGGTCGGCGGCATCGATGTCCGTGGCGGCGCGCCAGCCACCCGTGAAACAGACTTGCTACGCCCACTAAACATGGTAGAAGGGGTTCACGCCATCTTACTCACCGGCGGCAGCGCCTTCGGACTCGACGCCGCCAGCGGCGTGATGCGCTATCTTGCAGAACGCAATATCGGCTTTGATGTCGGCGTTGCAAAAGTACCTATCGTTCCGGCAGCAGCCATTTTCGATCTCGGCTTCGGTTCAGCAAGCGTTCGACCCGATGCAGACGCTGGCTACCGCGCTTGTGTACAGGCCACGTCCGATCCCGTCGCACAGGGCAATATAGGAGCCGGCACCGGGGCAACAGTCGGCAAGCTCCTGGGTCCCGGTTTTATGATGAAAGGCGGCCTGGGCTCTGCCAGTATGCGCATGGACGACGGCACTCTGGTCGGAGCGATAGTCGCAGTGAACGCTCTCGGCGATATCATTGACCCACAAACTCAACAAGTAATTGCAGGCACACGCAGCCCTATGGGCGGCTTCATCGCCTCCAACCCCTTTGGCAATACAACTATTGCGGTCGTCGCAACTTCGGCTTCGCTTTCCAAAGATTCTGCTAATAAGGTCGCTCAAATGGCACACGATGGCCTGGCGCAGGCCATTCGTCCTGCACATACCATGTTTGATGGCGATACCGTTTTCGCACTTGCATTGGGTACAGCATCACAGGTAGGTACCACTCAAGCAACCGCAGCACTGCAGGTGAGTATTATTGGTGCGGCGGCAGCTACCACGTTAGCCAGGGCTATCATCAGAGCTGTGCGCAATGCCACTGAATTACACGGCGTGCCAGCAGCACATTTTTAGAACTGCTTTTCGGGAGAGCGGGTGAACTCCATCATCAAATTAGGGCTGCAACATTACAAACAATACGACGCCTCCACTAATGAGCATGAGGACAAGACATACCATAATGATCAGCAAAAAAGCGTAGCTGCGAGGAACACCCGTTGGGTCGGCGAACAGCTTCTCAGTCGGTCGCCGCTCAAGTAAGGAAGGAAGTTCGCGTTTTGCAGTTAAGGTCTTTAGTCCCCCCGTTGCCAGGTCCCAGGAGTGCGTCGCAAAATCAATAGTTCGATCATAATCCATATCGTTCGAGAGTCTTGCATTAGACGTAAATGGGGGCGGCGTTTGAGGCGTAGAAAGAGGGAGAGCAGGAGCCATCGAGTGGGTAGGGACAGGCTCTGGTTGATGGTTTAATGGGAACCTCGAAGACTGGGCATCAGATGTTGGCAGCGTCACAGCTTTTCTCCGCTAGGGGATCTCATGGACCAACCGCATCTCAAAAAAACAGTATACAATGCACGCGCTACAGACTATCAACGTTACTACTCTCTATTGTAGTCAACGAACAGAATGAATCAAGGTAACGAGGACTTACGAACCCCGTTCTAACAACTCCAAAAACGTCCTCAGCATCCGCGCAGTCGCCCCCCAGATACGATACGGCCCATAATCATAAAAATGGATGGTTCGCGTCAGCCCACCACGAGTCCATTCCTCGCTATGATAGATAGACGGGTCCGCAAGAACCCGCAGCGGCACAACGATAACCTCAGTTACCTCGCTCGATTGCAATTCTACCCGTCCTAAACCATCAGGCAAAAATGCAACCACTGGAAGCGCCAGGTAATTGCTCACCACCGTATAAACCGGTTCAAGTACCCCCAATACCTCCACTCTCGACGGGTCCAGCCCTATTTCTTCCTGCGCTTCACGCAATGCCGTCATGATCAAGGAACTATCAGTCCGCTCAACACCTCCTCCAGGAAAAGCGATTTCCCCACCGTGCGAACGTAACCTGGAGGATCGACGAATAAAAACAACGCATGTTTCGCCCTGCCGGTCAAAAAGCCCTATCAATACCGCCGCTTTACGAGCATGAGGGCGCTGTCCCTCAAGGGTATCTGATAAGAGATCGGCACGCTCGACTGGCTCTAAGCGCTTCCGTAACACGGAAATAGCATCCATAATATCCTGTATATACATACTACTATTGTAGCACAAGGAGAAGCTTGCATTGTTACGGTACAGTGTGACACATAAAACCTGCGGAGAATTTTACAAAGTGCTTGTTATGTCTTGCAATCGAGACCACCTTTTGGTATAATTAGACTATCGAGTAGGGGTATGCTAATTTTCAGGCTCTCATTGTGTTCGTATCTAGGTAACACTGTCTGCGAGCATCGTTTCGTATGATCGTCCCGTAGAGCAAAAAAGTTACTCAGAAATACCATTCTTATCTGAGACACAAGTAAACCAAAACGATCACCGCCTGACCTGAGCATCCTCTCCCGATAAGCCAATGTCCATTGTTATACTCCCCAGGGTCACGGCGTGAAGCCCTTTCGTCGTAATCTTCCTACAAGCAAGATTTCGGTCTGAAACAAAGCATAATTTAGGCACACGCCCACAAAGACCAGGGGGAGCAGACCAGGACAGGCAATAACCGTGGATCGAAGGGGGTATTTTACCCATGCAAGCACAACAGCACGGCGACCTTTCGACTATGCCAGCGACAAATCACAAAAGCGGGCGGGTACAGATGATGTTCGATGAAAACGACCAAGAAGGTCAAAACAACAACAACCCTGAAGAGATGGACGATTACAATGAAATGGCTGCATTACTCGAAAAATCAGCCAGTCCCATCAATATCAAACGCGGCGATGTGGTCGAGGGCGTGATCGTGCGCATTGACCAGGACGAAATTCTGGTTGATATTGGCCTCAAATCTGAAGGCGTACTCTCAACAAAAGAACTCCCAGCTACTGGCTATGGTTCTTTTAGCGAGCTGCACAAGGATGACAAAGTTCTGGTCTACGTCATTCAACCAGAAACTCAGGATGGACATGCCCTGCTCTCACTCAAACGCGCCAATGCCGAACGCCAGTGGCGCATTGCGGAAGAACAGTATAAGAATGGCGAACTCCTGAAAGCCAAAGTGATCGACTTTAACAAAGGCGGCCTGATCGTCGACGTGGCCGGCATTCGTGGCTTTGTGCCCATCTCCCAGATTCTCAACCTCAAACGCGAAGAAGTCGCTTCAGGGGGAGAAAACCAGGAAACTGCAGCCAAACTGCAGAGCATGAAAGACAAAGAACTGCAGCTCAAAATTATCGAGATCAACCGGGCGCGCAATCGCCTGATCCTCTCCGAGCGACTCGCTGTCCAGGAATGGCGCCAGCGTCGCCGCGAAGAACTGCTCGATGAACTCAAACCCGGCGAGGTGCGCAAAGGTGTCGTCAGTAACCTGGCGAATTTCGGCGCCTTCGTTGACCTGGGAGGGGCAGACGGATTGGTCCATATCAGCCAGCTCGCCTGGAGTCGCGTCAATCATCCCAGCGAAGTCCTGCACGTCGGCCAGGAGGTCGAAGTCCAGGTTCTCAGCGTTGACAAAGAGAAAAAGAAAATCGCTCTCTCGATCAAACGTGCAGAGGTTGATCCCTGGACGACGGTCGAGCAGCGCTACACCCCCGGTCAGGTCGTCACCGGTGTCATCACCAAGATTGCCCCCTTTGGCGCCTTCGCACGCATCGAGGATGGCATTGAAGGGCTGATCCATCTCTCTGAACTGACACCCGGCATGGACCCGAAACAGGTGCTCCACGAAGGGGTTCCTCTCCAATTGCGTATTCTGCGCATCGATGCAGAACGGCGCCGTCTCGGCCTCAGCCTCCGTCAGGCGGATGCACCAGATACCGAGGTTCCCGCCGAATTAACACCAGTAGGACCTGATTCAGAGACCCAGGGTGCTGCAGCCTCTGCGCCACCAGCACCCTCACTTGACGAACTTGCCGCGCACCCCGAATCTGCCTCCCCATCTTTGGAAGCGACAGGTACGGCTACTACAAAACGTATCGAAGGCAAGGGCGAGCGACGTGAAAAAGCGAATGACAATCCGCTCCTCAGCGGTCTGCCCGCTGGCGAAACAACCGCCATGGCTGAGGCCTTCCGCGCAGCCGCTCGTCAACGTACGAAAGAGGAAACAGAGGCAACGACTGAAGAACAGTAGCGTTCAATTGCCATCTCAAGAGGAAGATGTGAGAGGAGTTGCAGAACTTTCTGCGGCTCCTCTCACATCTTCCTCTCTTGAGATAAAGCGGTTTTTTTCCTTGACGTATTCTAACGTGTAAGGTATGATGTTTGTAAGCAATAAATACTCGGTTCAAAACAGAAACTTTTTCGCTTCGCTGTTACGAAGTTTGAAGCAGCGAACAGCATATACGGAGGAATTCTGAAGAAGAAACGTTCATAGATTAGCTTACCAGATATAGTGCACTTGAAAAAATGATCGCCTGACCTCCTTGCTGCGTATGCACTTGTGCAGAGTAGTTTGGGGGTCGATTGTTTCTCGGTAAGGAGTTGTTCTTGAGCGCATTTCGACGGACGGGAGGCTACGGTTGTATTCCTTGACGCTAAAATTTGTGTGTTGTATGATAAATTACGCGGTTTACCTGAGCGACACAGAGGGCCCGGTTCCACCCTCTGCCACTGAAAGGGGGGTGACAAACAGGTGAATGATAGAGATAGGTTTGATAAGTTTACAGAGCGAGCACGCAAGGTTTTGAGTCTCGCCCAGGAGGAAGCCCAGCGCTTCCAACATAACTATATCGGCACAGAACATCTCCTTCTCGGCCTTGTACGTGAAGGCGAAGGCGTCGCCGCTAAAGTATTAAGTAATCTCGGCGTCGAACTGAATAAGGTTCGCAGCGCTGTAGAGTTTATTATTGGCCGTGGAGACCGCATCGTTCTCGGCGAGATTGGTCTGACTCCGCGCGCTAAAAAAGTGATCGAGCTTGCTGTCGATGAAGCCCGCCGCTTGAATCACCATTATATCGGTACAGAACATCTCTTGTTGGGTTTAGTACGCGAGGGCGAGGGAATCGCTGCAGGCGTGCTCGAAAGCCTGGGTGTCAACCTGGAGAAGGTCCGCACACAAACCATTCAGGTACTCAGTCAATCTGGCGCTCCACATGAGCGCGACGCCAAGCATTCGAAAACTCCTACCATCGATCAGATGGGCATTGATCTGACTGCCTCCGCTCGCGCCGGCACACTAGACCCGGTCATTGGCCGCCATCAAGAGATCGAGCGTGTCATCCAGATTCTTTCTCGACGCAATAAAAACAATCCCGCCCTCATCGGTGAACCCGGCGTTGGTAAAACTGCCATCGTCGAAGGATTGGCACAACGCCTTATCGCGGGTGAAGTTCCTGAGACACTGGCAGGCAAACGCTTGCTCACCCTCGATGTCGGTTCATTGGTAGCTGGCACCAAGTATCGTGGTGAGTTTGAAGAGCGCCTGAAAAAAATCATCGAAGAGATCCGCAGTAGCCGCGACTGTATCATCTTTATTGACGAGGTACATACGCTTGTCGGCGCTGGTGCGGCAGAGGGTGCAGTTGATGCTGCCAATATTCTCAAGCCAGCCCTCTCTCGCGGTGAATTGCAATGTATTGGCGCAACCACACTCGATGAATATCGCAAGTATATCGAGCGCGACGCAGCCCTCCAACGTCGCTTCCAGGAAGTCATCGTCCGCGAACCAACCGTCGAGGAAACTATTGAAATCCTCAAAGGCATCCGTGAACGCTACGAGGCGCACCACCGTCTGACCATCACAGACGAGGCTCTTAAGGCCGCTACCGATATGGCCAGCCGCTACATTACCGACCGCTTCATGCCTGACAAAGCGATTGACCTGATCGATGAAGCCGCAAGCCGCGTTCGCATGCAGAACTCCCTTGCCCCACTGAACCTCAAAGAGGCTATGAAGGGGCTCGAATCAGTCCTTCGTGAAAAAGAAGCTGCGATTCAGCAACAAGAGTATGAGTTAGCAGCAGAACTACGCGACCGTGAAGTCAAACTACGCGACCGCATCGCCAAGCTGGAATCCGGCTGGCATCGTGAGCGTGGCACCGATAAACCAAGCGTCGGCGAAGAGGAGATCGCCCAGATCGTCTCGATGTGGACGGGCATTCCTGTAATGCGTATCGCCCAGGAGGAGTCACAGCGCTTACTCCAGATGGAAGATGCATTACATACTCGCATTATCGCCCAGAACGAAGCGATTGAGAAGATTGCTCGCGCAGTCCGCCGCGCTCGCGCAGGTCTGAAGGACCCTAAACGCCCCATCGGTTCGTTCATCTTTATGGGGCCAACAGGTGTCGGTAAGACCGAGCTTGCTAAAGCGCTTGCCGAATTCATGTTTGGGAGCGAAGATGCCCTGATCAAAATCGACATGTCGGAATTTATGGAACGCCATGCGGCAGCTCGCCTGGTTGGCGCCCCTCCAGGATATGTCGGCTATGAAGAGGGCGGCCAGCTCACTGAGGCAGTACGTCGCAAATCCTACAGCGTCATCCTGCTCGACGAAATTGAAAAGGCCCACCCTGATGTCTTTAACATGCTGCTGCAAATCCTGGAAGATGGCAAATTGACAGACGCCAAGGGCCGCACGGTAGACTTCCGCAACACTATCGTCATTATGACATCGAATGTTGGTGCTGCCTTGCTGAATAAAGAGGCCTCCATCGGTTTCAAACAATCCAAAGATAAGGACAAAGTCAACCAGTCTGAGTATGAGAGCATGAAAGGTAAGGTGCTGGGCGAACTGAAGAATACCTTCAAGCCTGAGTTCCTGAATCGTATCGATGAGGTCATCGTCTTCCATTCATTGCGTATTGAAGAAATGTATTCCATCGTCGACCTACTGCTCAATCGCGTCCGTGTACAACTGACCGAACAGCAGGTTGAACTGATCGTGCCTCAAAGTTCCAAAGACTTCTTGATTGAAAAAGGGTTCGACGCTCAGTATGGCGCCCGTCCATTGCGCCGCACCATCCAGCGCATGGTCGAAGATCCCCTGGCGGAAGGCCTGTTACAGGGCAAGTTCCACCCAGGAGACCTGGTAGAGGCCATCGTTGTTGATGATGAACTGCTCCTACGTGTACGCAACCGTATTGAGCAGTTGCCCCCACCGGCTACGCCTGAAGCAGCGCTCTCCGCTGGTAGTGGTGAAAATGGTGCAAGCAGCGAATCTTTGTAAATCTAGTTAAAGGACAGAACATGTGAGGGGAGACAATGCGAGATCTCGCATTGTCTCCCCTCACATGTTCTAGCACTGAATGTATGGCGAAAACACGCACAAAATATATCTGCCAGCAATGCGGCGGCGAACAAAGCAAATGGGTTGGCAAATGTCCCGACTGCGGCGCATGGAACACCATGGAAGAAACCATCGATGTACCCCAGGGTCCAGCGCAACAACGCCGGCAAACATTGTTGGGTACTTCTTCCATAGCACAGGGCACCCAGATTCCTCTCGTCCTTCCAGCTATCAAACCACTTGTACAACAACGCATCTCGGTAGGCTATCCAGAAATGGACCGTGTCCTCGGTGGTGGCCTGGTCGCAGGCTCCCTCACGCTCATCGGCGGAGAGCCTGGCATCGGTAAATCCACGTTGCTCCTGCAAGTCTCGGGTGACATCGCGATGAACGTAGGACCTGTTCTCTATGTCTCCGGCGAAGAATCAATCGAGCAGGTGAAGATGCGTGCAGAACGCCTCGGCATCACTGGCGAGCAACTCTATCTCCTGGCCTCCATCGAGCTTGATGTCATAGCCGAGGCTATCAGCCGCGTGAAACCCGCGCTGGTGGTCGTAGACTCTATTCAAACCGTCCTGTCAAGTCACCTGACAGCCGCCCCTGGTAGCATTAGCCAGGTGCGCGAATGCACGCTGCAACTGATGCACCTCGCCAAAAGCACCCATACACCCATTTTCATTATCGGTCATGTCACCAAAGAAGGCACCGTTGCTGGCCCCAAAGCCCTGGAGCATATCGCCGACGCCGTATTATATCTCGAAGGTGAACGCTATCACAGCTACCGCCTTTTACGTGGCGTGAAGAATCGTTTTGGGGCAACGCACGAAGTGGGCGTCTTCGAGATGCATGGAGAAGGGCTGTTAGAAGTGGCTAACCCGTCGGCGGTCTTCCTGGCAGACCGGAATAAAGAAGCCTCAGGCTCGGCTGTAGTAGTGAGCCTGGAAGGAACACGCCCGCTCCTGGTCGAAGTACAGGCCCTCGTCACTCCAAGCAACTTTGGCATCGCCCGCTGCACGACCAACGGCATCGAACATAACCGCCTCGTGATGCTACTCGCTGTTCTGACGAAACGCGTGGGACTGGCCGTAAGTAATCATGACGTCTACGCCAATGTGGTTGGAGGCTTTACCCTGGAAGAACCGGCCATTGACCTGGGAGTGGCGGCCGCCATCGCCTCAAGCTATCGCGAAAAACATATTCCTGCCGATATGGCTTTCATTGGAGAGGTCGGCTTATCGGGAGAACTACGCCCTGTCAGTCGCCTGGCTCAACGCGTACGAGAAGCCGCGAAACTTGGTTTCAAACGCTGTATCGTACCAGGCGCGGGTCAAGGAGCACAGCTCCGTAAAGAGCTCGAAAATTCTGGCCTACCCGCAGATTTCAAAGTAATCACCTCCAGTTCACTTGCAGTTGCATTAGAGATTGCGCTACACTAATGAGTAGTATGTCGTTCATTGGTACTCATAGTCACAACCCAACCCACCTTCTATGAGTGCCGTTCTCGCCGCTATTGATTCCTATGTGGTAAGGGTGTATACTGCTTAATCGACACAGTGAATTATTACGGCTAAACGGGCGCGTTTCATGGTTCATTACAGCAGGCTCGGCAACAATTTCATCACGCTATTATCATTTTTGTTTTTATCATCGGCCCTGCCCGCATGTCTTACCTCACAACGCCCCCTACAGGTACCTATAGGCGACTCTTTCATCTTGGAGCATAGCTCCATCAAATTCTTCTCCCCTATAGGGCGCTATTTTGGAGGATGCAGGGATGTCTATCAACACAATTGCTCGCTTCGCCGGGGCTTTGTTGACTATCAGCGTTGTAACCGTTCTCTTCTTTTTAGATAGAGCTTCACTTCCACTGAATATCTGGTGGCTTGGCGGTATCGCTCTGGGTGGTGCTCTGCTAGCCTTTGTCATCACCCCCTATATCACCGTCGTCCCCTACCGCTGGATGCGCGAAGCTGCTGCTAGCGACCTGGTCGCGGCAGTAATAGGACTCATCGTCGGACTCATTATCTCCTTTCTGATCTTTATCCCATTATCAAATCTGCCCCCTATTTGGGGCCGCATTCTTCCTTTTGTAGGAACCATGGTTTGTGGCGGACTCGGCATCTCACTTGCGGTCCAACGGAAAAACGATTTCTCTCATCTGTTTCAAGCTGCCTTTGCCTCCCGGCGCGCTCGCGAACGAGAACGCGAGGAAGAGCGCCAAAAAGAAAAAGAGAAAGAGAAAGAGTTGGAGAAAGAGCAATCGTCACAGCTTCAACCTGTCACACAGATACTTCTCGATACTAGCGCGATCATTGATGGGCGTATCGCCGATATCAGCCAGACCGGTTTTGTCTCGGGTGCGCTCCTTGTTCCCCGCTTCGTCCTCAACGAACTACAGCGTATCGCCGACTCGGCTGACACCATGCGCCGCAATCGTGGCAGACGCGGCCTCGAAATGCTCAACCGCTTGCAAAAAGATACGACCGTACCCGTTCAAATCACCGATGCCGATGTAGAGGATGTCGCCGAGGTCGATGGCAAACTCGTCCAAATGGCACGCAACCTGCATTGCCCAATCATTACCAATGACTTTAACCTCAATCGCGTCGCCGAGCTACAGGGCGTGAAAGTTCTCAACATTAACGAACTCGCCAACGCTGTGAAACCTGTTCTTCTACCAGGCGAAGATATCTTTATCAAAATTATGCAAGATGGGAAAGAACTCGGCCAGGGTGTCGGTTACCTCGATGACGGCACGATGATCGTCGTCGAAGGCGGGCGACAATATATGGGTATAACCATCGAAGTCACCGTTACACGTGTACTGCAAACAGTCGCAGGACGCATGATCTTCGCCCATCCTAAACAGGGGGCCAACGGCAATTCACCCCCCCTGCCGCCGGCTAGGCCAAGATAATTCTTATGCAAGATACATCAGCTGCCATTATTGTAGCCGCTGGAACCAGCCGCCGTATGCATGGTCGCGACAAACTCTGGACCCCGCTGGCAGGTCGTATCACCCTGGCGCGCACCATCGACGTTTTTGAAATCTCACCCATCATAGCTAGCATTATTCTGGTGCTTAACCCCGAACGTATGCATGATGCGGCTGCGCTCTGCAAACATGAAGGTTGGCAAAAAATCGCCGCTCTTGTGCCCGGCGGTCAACGCAGGCAGGACTCCGTTTGCGCAGGTCTTGATGCCCTGGCAACAATTTCCCCCACCTGCCAATGGGTGATGATCCACGACGGCGCGCGACCACTAGTTTCCACCGGCATACTTGCAGCCGGCTTACTTGCAGCCCAACAATATGAGGCAGCCATCGCCGCTGTTCCCGTCAAAGACACCATCAAACTGGTCCTGGAAGGGAAAGTCAGCAGCACCATTGATCGCTCGCAACTCTGGGCAATCCAAACACCACAGGTCTTTTCTTTCCCCCTCATCTATCAAGCGCATCACAGTAGCGCGGCACAACGCGACGTTACCGACGACGCCGCGTTGCTGGAAGAGCTAGGGCAACCGGTAATGGTTTTTCCCGGCGCCTATACAAATATCAAAATCACTACACTAGAAGATTTGTTACTGGCAGAAGCGTTCTTTAAGGGACACGTATCATGACCATGCGTATTGGCTTCGGCTACGATGTTCACGCTTTCACCCCAGGCCGTCCGCTCGTCCTCGGGGGCGTGACTATCCCCTACACCTTTGGTCTCTCCGGCCATTCAGATGCGGATACTGTCATTCATGCCGTCGTCGATGCCCTTCTTGGCGCCGCAGCCCTCGGCGACATTGGCCTGCACTTCCCTTCCAGTGACCCCCGTTGGGAAAACCAACCCGGCTCTGTCTTCCTCGATTATACCTTTGATTTGTTATGTCAACATCAGTGGAAAATCAGTAATATCGACGCCACCATTGTCGCCGAACAACCCAGACTTGCCCCCCATGTTCAATCCATGCGTACCCACTTGGCAAAACACCTGCGTCTAGACATGACACAGGTAAGTGTCAAGGCCACCACCACCGACGGCCTGGGTTTCGCCGGTCGGCGCGAAGGAATCGCCTGCTACGCCATCGCACTCCTTTTACCCCTCATATAACTGGTCAGTCTTTGCCGCCATAATAAAATCATTGCGGTGCAGTCCCCCAATCTTATGCGTCCACCATGTCACCGTCGTCCTGCCCCACTCGGTTAAAAGGGCCGGATGATGTCCCGCCGCCTCAGCTATTTCGCCCACTTTGTTCGTGAAAGCCAATGCTTCGACGAAATTAGGAAACGTGAAAACACGCTCCAAACGCTGAATACCATCAATTTCTACAACATGCCACTGCGGCACCTGAGGCTGAAACTCAGCCATCTCGGCCTCTGTCACCGTCGGCTCACCTTCGCGACATGCAACACAGACCATCTGCGTCAATTGCTCCATCTATGCGTTACCTACCTTTCATTTCAACTCAAAAAACATCCACATGATAATCTACCATATTTTACGATGGCCTGGAATGCTATAATGAATGCAAAACATTGCCACGTATAGTGAGGAAGATCCCTTTCCCCGCTACTACATAGAACCTGGAGGAGAAAACGCATGGCAGACCAGATCCCCGCACAACTCATTCCAAGAAAAATCTTGTTTGGCAATCCTGTGAAAACCAGTGCCCAAATTTCACCTGATGGCAAGAGATTAGCTTACCTCGGCTCCTACGGCGGCTATGCAGCTTTAGTGGGCGCCACATTCACACCAGACCTCTTCTGCTGCGCCGTCGATGTTGTCGGCCCTAGCAACCTTATCACGCTAAACACGCTGATTCTATGATGGGCTTTAGCTAAGATGTTTGATTAGGAGCATACAATACTGTATGCTCCCTGGTCTCTTACGCGTCATAAACGACGCTGTTAAGCTTCATAACGGCCACCAAGATGCTTAGCGAGAAATCTTTCGGCGGCTGCGAAAAACTTGAGCCTATTTTCCGGCTTGGCAAAGCCGTGGCCTTCGTCGGGGAAGAGCATGTACTCATAATCGATGCCCTTGCTCTTCATCGCTGCAACGATTTGTTCGGACTCCGCCTGTTTTACACGCGGGTCATTTGCCCCCTGACCAATCAGGATAGGTATCTTGATCTGATCGGCCTTGAACAATGGCGAACGCGAATTCAGAAACTCTTCCTCGGTATCGGGATTACCGACCCGCTTGTGGAAGGTCGCCAGGAAGGTCGACCAATAGGGGGGAATTGTCCTTATTAATGTGTTGAGGTTGGAAGGGCCTACAATGTCGACGGCACAGCAGAAAAGGTCGGGCGTGAACGTTGCCCCCACCAGTGCAGCGTAGCCACCATAGGATCCACCGAAGATTGCCACCTTTTTTGGGTTCGCGATGCCATTATCTATTGCCCACTTCACGGCATCTACCAGGTCGTTGTGCATGTTTCGTCCCCACTCCCTATCGCCGGCGTTGACAAAATCCTTGCCATAGCCTGTAGACCCCCGAAAATTTACCTGCAAGCAGGCATATCCACGGTTCGCAAACCATTGCGCATCAGGACGATACCCCCACGCATCGCGACCCCAGGGACCACCATGCACGTTGAGCACCATCGGCAGTCCGGTCTTCTGCTCGTCTTGCGGCAAGGTCAAGTAGCCGTGAATAGTCAGCCCGTCTCTGCTGGTGAAGGAGATCGGTTTTATGGTTGCGAGCGTATACTTGTTCAATTCTGGCTGGTTGTCGAAGAGAAACGTTGCTTTCTGGCTTTTCCTATCGTAGGCGTAAAACGGCACAGGCCCATTGTCAACCGTGAACGCTACTACCCAGGTCGTATCGGCGTTGTCACGACTAATGATGAAGAAGTCTCCCTGATGGATGCCGCCAATGTTGTCAAAATCCATCTTGATGGACTCATCTAATACAACCCATTCGTTACGGTCTCTGTTGAATGCGACTGCCTGAACCTCGTGGGTATCGGGGTGGACCATCACATTGCCTACGTCATATTGTGGGTCTTCAGCGATGACAGTAATGTCGCCAATGGCGATGTTCAGCTTGACGAGGCGACCAGCATTGACTTTACGCGAGTCCTGGAGATAGATTGCTTGACCATCCAATGTGAAGCCAATAGAGCCACTGGTGAGGCTATCATCTGCATCCCAGGTGACAAGCTTTCTCCATTCGGAGTGCTCGTCGTCGCGAGCCAGAAGTTCTGTGCCGCCGTCAGACAATGCCGTGACTGCACCGCGTACCTTGAAATGTGCATCCGTGACCCAATTCATGATGTTACCTGGGTTCTTGGCGACAAGCGTGAGTTCGCCTGTAATCAGGTCGAGGTGATAGACATCGTGAACCTGTGGGTTTTCTTTGTTCATGCCGATCAAGAGTTCGTTAGGAAAGTGCTTATCATGATCAATGACCTGCACCTGTACATTCTCAAAGGGCGTCAGGTCTCTCGTCTCCCGCGTTTCCAGGCCCGTTGCATACAAGCGCCAGTTTTCATCGCCCCCAACATCCTGGATGTACATGATGTGCTTGTTATCCTGTGCCCAGAAGTAGAAGCGCACGCCTCTATCTTCATCTTTGGTAACAGGCTGGTAATTGTCGCTGCCGATGGTTCCTACCCAGACGTTTAGGACATTGTTGACTGGGGCAAGATAGGCCATTTTTGTGCCATCCGGTGAAACCTGCGGACTCGTCTTCTCTGGATTGCCAAACAGCACCTTACGTGGTATAAGCTGTGTTTTTGCCGATGTTATCATTTTTCTTCCTCTTGTTCATATGGTAATAGACAGTGCCCTCTAATAGAACTGTAAAAGTGTCTCTGTTGTCAAGGCAGAAAACTACCAATGAGGAGTCACGAGCGTTGCTGGGCGAAAAATGATAAACTAGAAGAGAAACAAGCTTGCTATCACGATATCTCTTGTAGTGTACTGGTTTCTGCCCTACGATTAAGGAGGCGTTGCAAAACGACAATAGCGCGGTCAATATCGAATGAAGAAGGAATTTTACAAGATGTTACTCATTAAAACGATACCACCCTACTGGTCTACCTTCCTGGCAACATTCCACAATCGCGTCGGCAACCCTGACACTGAGGAAGAGTTTCTGAAGTCGCGTTCTCCACTCTTCAAGGTTGACCAGATCAAGATTCCCATGCTTATCGCGCAAAGAGCCAATGATCCTCGTGTGAAACAGGCCGAGTCTGAACAAATCGTTGCAGCGATGAAAAGCAAAGGCATAGATTACGAGTATATGCTCTTCCCCGACGAGGGACATGGCTTCGCCAAGCCAGAGAACAGGCTCAAATTCTATGCAGCGGCAGAAAAATTCCTTGCGAAGCACCTGGAAGGCCGCTTTGAGAATGAGAATCACGAATAGACGATCAGGCCATGTAGAGGAGACCAGGCACATGAGCTATGACAAGATGTTGGTATTTGCAGGCAGCGGCAGCCGGAGACTCACTGCACGCATTTGCGACTACCTGCACATTCCTCAAGGGGAGAACGAAACCCTCCATTTCTCTGATGGAAACACCTTTGTGCGTATCCTGGAGAATGTTCGCGGCCGCCGGGTCTATTTGGTCCAATCCACGGCTTTCCCTGTGAACGACAATTTTATGGAATTACTATTCTGGATCGACGCCTTTAAGCGTGCGGGCACGGAAACCGTGACGGTGGTCATTCCGTATTTCAGCTATGCCAAGGGAGATAAGAAGGACGAGCCGCGCGTCTCTATCCGCGCTCGCGTGTGCGCTGATGCCATCGAGGTCGCGGGAGCAGATCGTGTCGTGACAATGGATTTGCACGCTCCACAGATTCAGGGCTTTTTCCATCTTCCAGTGGATAACCTGTATGCTCTTCCAACTATCGTTGATTGCATACAGGCGAAAGAGCTGGAAAACATCATCGTCGTCTCGCCCGATGTTGGTTTTGCCAAACAAGCGCGAAGATATGCTTCACGCCTCGGCGTCTCCCTGGCCCTCGCCGACAAAGAACGCACAGCTCATGACGAAAAATCAACTATTCTACAAATCATTGGTGACGTGGAAGGCAAAACCGCTTTGGTAGTCGATGATTTTACTATTTCAGGCGGAACACTGGCCAATGTATCGGTGAAACTGATGGAACATGGTGCTAAAGCGGTCTACGCCGTGGTAACACACGGTGTCCTCACCAAAGGCTCCGTCGAGCGCATCGACGATAGTCCCATCAAACAACTACTGATCACAGACACGGTCGAAAATCACCCCATCCAGTTCTCAAATAAAATTGAGGTGGTCTCTGTAGCCCCCCTCTTCGCAGAAGCCATCAAAAGAATCCACCACAGAGAAAGCATCAGCGAAATGTTCTCCTAAAATGTAGCATCGTGTTACTTTTTTGCCACCAAACCGGTCGGAGAGCCGGAAATGAGGCAAAGGGTTCGGAGTCATGGTGCAAAATCTACCATTGACATCTCGTGTTTTTCTCCAACTGCTCTTTGGATACCGTCCTCTCATGTGGGCTGTCCATCAACCAGCACAATGTATTCCCTCTCCCCTTCTTCCTTTGCTTGCGATCCTCTTTCCGCAAGAGCCAGCCTGGATCGCTGGCTCTAACAGTTATTGAGAACATCGCTCACGACACATTCCTTGCCTTCTCAGGCAGTACGTTTGTCGTGAGACGGAGTGCTTTTTGGCACTTGAGTGCATCTGATATTCTCAAAGGAACCGAGTGCGAGCACCAGTAATCAACAAAGTGGCGAAGATGGCACAAACCGACTCGTATGATGAGTTATACCTACCGTTAGGATTCCATTGCGAGGCATGTTGTTAGCATATCTGGAAGACATAGACATGCTAACAGCATTGTTTTTGCCTTTACATCTTTGCTCTGAGCAGATACTCTTGAAAAGACAGGCATACGCTCACATCCATAGGACAGTCTTTTCAGCACCTGTCCTTTCGCCAACGGAGGGAAAGCTATGGAAGGTTGGCTTCTGGCTGGCAGCCATCCTCGAGACTATGAGCGAGGAATAGATACAACTACGCCCTACCATGGGAAAAACAGTGGCTATATTAAGTGTATCGTAGAAGAACCAGAAGGCTTTGGAACGCTCGTGCAAATGTTCAAGGCTGCTGCTTACCGCAACAAACGTATGCGCTTTGCTGCTGCGGTCAAGTCGAAGGGAGTTGAAATATGGGCAGGAGGGGCAGGGCTGTGGATGCGTATTGATGGTCCGGAGGATGGAAAAGCCCTCGGTTTCGATAATATGATGAACAGGCGAATACAAGGGACAACCGACTGGCAAAGATATGAGGTTGTCCTGGATGTCCCTCAGGAAAGTGTCTATGTGGCCTTTGGGATTATGCTCTGTGGACGAGGACAGGCCTGGCTGAGTGATGTGCGCTTCGAGGAAGTCGGCACCGATGTCCTCGTCACCTCTCCTCGCGGTGAGTATCCTACCGATGTACGTGTCACCTCTTTTCGCGATGTGCCTGATCAACCAGGAAATCTGGATTTTGTGCAATAAAGATGACGCGGAAAATATGGTTGTCTCTGCAAGAGACCTGACCACTCATGAGCTACCTGTCGTCCCCTGGTTCGTCCTGCCCTGACTGTTCAGCCTCCATCGCATTCCGGATATGGTATCCTGTATTGACACACCAGCTAGAATCACCCTCAGGAACACTCGCTCGTGAGGTCAGAGAAGAGGAGCAACCGATGCCAGCCGATCCTTCTGGTAAGCAAGAGCCTGAAGAGGAGAGATTTCCGTTCTCCCTTGGTCAGGGCGTACGTATTATTGAAGGGCCTTTCACCGAATATGTGGGTACCATCAGCAGGATTGAGAGACACCAGAGGAAAGTGACCGTCCTGATCACCTTTTTCGGCAGAGTCACCCCAATGGTCTTTGACTTCCTCCAGGTTGAGAAATTCGATCACTAGTAAAAGGACAAAGAATGAGAAGAACTCATTTATTTGTAGGTGTGCGCTCCCCGTCTCCCTGTCCCAGTCCCGCTGTCCACGCAGCATGCATCGCCTCAGTCCGATCGGCAACCTGGAGCTTCGAGAGGATGTTGGAGACGTGGTTGCGCACCGTCTTCGGGCTCAAGACGAGGTGGGCGGCGATGTCGGCATTGGATTTGCGCTGGGCAATCAAGGTGAGGATCTCGTATTCGCGGTCCGTTAGCTCCGGGAAGAACTGTGCGGGGCCACTCTTCGCGGTTGGTCGAGTGCTGCCGAAGTAGTGAATCAGGCGCTCGGCGATGGTCGGACCAAAGATGGCCTCACCGCTCGCCACAGCACGGATGGCGCGCAGAGTCTCCTCCTGCACGGCGCCCTTGAGGAGGTAGCCGCGCGCTCCAGCGCGAATGGCGGCGAAGACGGACTCGTCATCCTCAAACATCGTGAGGATCAGAATGCGGATGTGCGGGCTTGTTTGCAGGATGCGACGCGTGGCCTCAATGCCATTGATGCTTGGCATCTTAATATCCATCAGGATGATATCCGGCTGCAGTGATGTCGCCTGGGCTATGACCTCGTTGCCTGTCGTCGCCTCGCCAATCACCTGCATGTCTGGGACGGAATCCAGCAAGACGCGCAAGCCATCGCGGAAGAGCGGGTGATCATCGGCGATCAGAACGCGAATCGGCTCCATAGCTCCTCCTGTTTATATCTCGAACTTCGCCACGCTCGCGTCATCCACAGGAGCGCTCGCATGATCCTGCTGTGCTGCGTCTTGAGCGGAAGGAATGGCCGCATTCCTGGTTGCTCCAAGTGGTAACGTGACCCGAACTGCGGTGCCGCCAGAAGAGCCTCGTGTGATGGTGCAGCTTCCCCCTAGCTCGCTCGCACGTTCGTGCATGGCGTGCAGCCCGACTCCGATGTGATGCCCGGCGGGAATGCCTCTCCCATCGTCAGTAATCTCGAGATACAACGTCTCAGCGTCGATGGAAAGATGGAGCAAGCCATGCCGTGCCTCGGCGTGGTGCGCGACATTGGTCAGGGCTTCCTGTGCGATACGATAGGCGGCCACCTCCACAGCGGCGGGCAATGGGGGAAGATTCTGCGGAGTGTCAAAGATAACCTCGAGTCCCTGGTGTTGATAGTGCGCCACATGCTCGCGCAAGGCGGAGAGCAAGCCGAGTTCATCCAGGGCCGGAGGGCGGAGATTATACACCAGGCGACGGATGTCGGTAATCGCCTCCTGAGCCTGCTGCCTCACTCCCTTCAGCAGTCGGTCTGCTTTCTCGTGATCCTGTGTGAGCACGTTGCGCGCGGCATCGACCTTGAAGGTGAGACTGGCCAAAGCGGGTCCCAGGCCATCGTGCAGGTCGCGGCGCAGGCGTCGGCGCTCTTCCTCTCGCGTCGTCACCAAACGTTCCCTGGCCTGTTGCAGGTTGGCTGAGAGCTGTTGCAGGTGGGTGGTCAGCCGCACGGCATGCACCGCCACGCCTGCCTGCTTCGCCAGGTCTGCCAGCAGTCGCGCGTCCGCCTTGCCGAACGTGTCGCCTCTGCCTGGTACACCAGCGGCACACGCACCGGCTCAGGCGGAGGTTCGCCGTATGAGGCCACGATGTCCGGCACTTCGGCTCCTGCTCCGGCTATGCCCCCTGCTATCCCGGCTGCTGTTGCGGCAAACGATTGCTCTTCTGGGAGCAGGGCAATGGCCACATAGGGCAGTTTGAGGGCCTGCGCCACAGTTTCCACGATGGTCGGTAGCACCTTCTCAGGTACCAGTGTCGCTTCCAGGCGGCTCCCCAGGCGTGTGAGCACGGCATAGGGGTCGTCGCGCTCCCCATACATCAGGCGGTTTACCCCTCGCTGAAGACGGAGGCGCAGCGGTTGAAAGAGCACCGCGATGACGCCGGTCGCCAGCAGGGAGAGGAGCACATTTCCTTGTACCTTGAT
>Ga0209159_1001173_pt1 | contig 20909 bp, 20 predicted proteins | sample GraSoiAngelo_144_FD_185901 | JGI IMG/M metagenome (GOLD analysis project Ga0209159, IMG submission 185901) | Grasslands soil microbial communities from the Angelo Coastal Reserve, California, USA - 14_1009_02_40cm (SPAdes) (version 2) | ecosystem: Environmental > Terrestrial > Soil > Grasslands ...
CCTAGTCCCTAATCCCTAGTCCCGCATTTGCTCATTCAAGCGGTTTCACTTCCAGGATCTGAGCGTCGAAGAGTTCGGCGGCCTTCGTAACCAGCGGGTCGCCGTCTGCCGGGGCCTGTGGTTCGACGCCAGGGGGGGCCCCATCGTAGATGGTGCACTGCAGCCGCAGCCGGCGCTGAAGGATCCGCTCGACCGCGCCCTCCACCACGCTGCGGTTCTCGGGCCGGTGCAGGTTCTCCGCGTGGAAGTTGTAGCCGGTGCGCAGACCGATGACCAGTATCGAGCCCTCAATCCGCAGCGGGATTCCCTCGATGAGCAGGGCGTGGCAGAACATCTTCGTGCGTTTGACTTCCTCCAGCACCCGACCCCACTGGCGCCGCACATCCTCGATCACCATCACCGGGACGCCCTCCGGTTCGGCGGTGGCGACGGCGGGGCCGGGCGCGACCGTCACTTCGGCTTTGACATCGTCCTGCCCCGCCGGCCGCGACGGCGCTGGCTTGCGGCGCGTGACGTCCGGTGGCTTGGTGGGCGCAGCGGGTGGTGACTCAGGCAGCGAGGGGGCCGCAGTACCTCCCAGGCGGTGTTCAATGGCCTGCACTCGCGCCCGCAGGCCTTCCACCGTGGGGTCCATCTCCGGCCGGCACAGCCGGATCAGTGCGATTTCCAGCAGCAGCCTGGGCTGTGGGCTCCACCGCGCTTCGCTTTCCGCCGCCGAGAGGATGTTCAGCACCCGCAGGATGTCTTCGATGGTGGTGCGTTCAGCCTGCGCCGCCAGCGCCGCCAGGCGCCCCTCCGTCGTATCGAGGAGGTCGACGTCGCGCTGCCCGGTCTTGACCACCAGGAGATCGCGGAACTGGTCGATCAACGTCCGCATCACCTGGCGGGTGTCTTTCCCTTCATCCACGACACGGCCGACCAGAGCCAGGCATTCAGCCACGTCGCGGGCGATGATGGCGCCGGCGAAACCCAGGGCAGTTTGTTCCTCCACCACGCCCAGGACGGTGACGACGTCGCGCGAGGTGATTGGGCCGGCGGCGAACGCGGTCAGCTGGTCGAGGATCGACTCTGCATCGCGCACCGATCCGTCGGCGCTGCCGGCGATCAGCGCCAGCGCCTTGTCGTCGATGGCAAATCCTTCGCCCGCCGCGATGAGTTTGAGCCGGGCGACAATCTCCTTCTGCGACACCCGCCGGAAGTCGAACCGCTGGCAGCGGGACAGGATCGTGGCCGGCAGACGGTGCGGCTCCGTCGTCACCAGGACGAGGATGGCATGGGCCGGCGGTTCCTCCAGCGTCTTCAGGAGGGCGTTGGCCGCCTCCGTGGTCAGCATGTGGGCCTCGTCGATGATGTAGACCTTGTATCGGCCCTCGGTGGGTGCCAGGCGGATGCGGTCCCGCAGCTCTCGAATTTCCTCGATGCCGCGGTTGCTGGCGGCGTCGATCTCGATCACGTCCACCGAATACCCGCCGCTGATCGCCTCGCAGTTCGGACAGGTGTTGTCGGGCGTCGGCGTCGGACCCTGCACGCAATTCAACGCCTTCGCCAGGATGCGCGCCGTCGTCGTCTTGCCAGTGCCGCGATGGCCGGCAAACAGGTAGGCGTGGACCACCCGGTTGGTGCGGATCGCGTTTTGGAGCGTTCGCGTGACCCGTTCCTGGCCGATGATCTCTTCAAATGTCTTGGGGCGCCACTTCCGGTAGAAGGAAACGTGGGACATGAGAGGCCTCAATGGAAGGTTCCAGGCTGGAATTCGCCGGGGTGCACCCATCTCCTTGCAGTTGATGTAGTGGGCGAGGACCCCATGCGTGTCACGACGAAATCCATGCCGCCATGTCGGTGTCCCTCCCCCCGCTGCAGGCGTTCCCTCCTGGCCTGGCCATTTTCATTGCCGTGTCCGCCGCGGCCGCGGCCTGGGTGGCGCAGGATGCCCGGGCCCGCTTTGCCGGCGGTCCTGGGGAAGGGTGGGTGTGGGCCATCGGCACGCTGGTGGCGTTGCCCATCTTCCTGCCCCTATACCTGATCGCGGCCAGGCCCGTTGGATCTGTTGCAGTCTGCCCCTCCTGCGGGCGCCGGACGATCGGCCATCGCGCCGCCTGTCTGCACTGCGGGCACCCCATTACCTTCGAGGCGTTCCCCGATACGTGGGGTTGGGGAGAAGTGGTCGGCATCGCCGTTGTCTTCATGATCTCCCTGCCGGTGATCGCCCAGGCCATCGGCGTGGAGGAGGTGCCCACCCTTGCTGAACTCTCCACGTTTGCGGTCGCACAGAATCTGCTCTTCCTGGCACTGGCCGCCTATGTCGCGCGCGTCCGCTATCGCCGGCCGCTGACGGAGCTGGGGCTGCGGGGGGACCGCTGGCCCTGGCGTGCCGCCGCCGGCATCATTGTCGGTTCGGTGACCATACCCCTAAGCGCCGCCAGCGAGCAGCTGGCTGTCAGCCTGATCGGCCTGGTGGTGGGGCCGCAGCGGGCGGAGGCGATGGCTGCGGCGGAACACGCGAACGATGTGCTGACGCGCCTGCTGGGGACCGGCCTCAGCACGCCGGCGTTAGCATGGATCTTGATTCTGGTCGGCGTGATTGTGCCGGTGGGCGAAGAGGTTTTCTTCCGGGGGTTCGTCTACGGCACGTTGCGTCGCTGGGGAGTGCTGCCCGGGGCCCTGCTCTCTGCCGTCTACTTTGGGGCGGTGCATCAGCAGATCGTGCACTTCCTCCCGATCACCGTGCTGGGAATAGTACTCGCGCTGGTGTACGAACGCACGGGGTCCCTCATCTCCTCGATGGCCGTGCACGGGATTAACAACGTGGTGGCTATCCTGTCCATCTTGTATGGATGGAACATCTGAAACGAAACTGCGGGACTGGGGACTCGGGACTGGTAAGTGCATAACCTGTGGTCGCATGTGTGCAGTTGCTAGTCCCTATTCCCTAGTCCCGTAGTAGAATCTATGTTGGCCGTGCTAGGTGGGGAGCTAGCGGTTCCCTGTACCCGCAATCCGCTCCAGCGGGGCTGAATCCCCCTCCGAGACGCCGTCGATCAGGATCCGGCCGGTGCGCGCAGCAACGAGGGCTGGGTCCTGCGCAACGAGATCTGACCAACCCCGCCAGATCCGGAAGGAAGCAACGGTACGTCAGCCGTCTCGTGTGCCGCAGGGGCACCTGGCCGGAGCCGGCGGCATCGGATTCGCCTGGGCGAAGGGTGACGACGAGGGGTGCACGGCCTTACAGGGTGGCGGCGGAGCCACTCAGCCGCTTACTCTCGGGGCATCAGCACTTTCATCCTCGTAGGCGGCCAGTAGATCAGCAGCGCCTGCCCCACAATGAACTCCTTCTTGAGCGCTCCAAAGGCGCGGCTGTCCTCGCTGTTGTTGCGGTTGTCCCCCATTACGAACACCGAGTCATCCGGGACCGTGAACGGCCCATAATTGCCCTGTGGTGTGCCATTAATGTAGGGTTCGTTCGTTTGCCGCCCGTTGACGTTCAGCTTCCCATCCTTGATCAGTAGGACATCTCCCGGCAGCCCGACGATGCGTTTGATGTAGTTCCGCTGGGTGTTGAGCGGATAGCGGAGAACGATGACGTCGCCATGCCGCGGTTGCCGCAGCCGGTAGAAGAACTTATCGACCAACACCCGGTCCCGCGGGAGCAGGGTCGGTTCCATCGAGTATTGCTCCACCTGGAACGCCTGGGCCACGGAGACCATGATCAATTGCGCCAGGATGAACGCAATAATCAGGGTTTTGAAGAACTCCCAGGCGCTGCGGCCGATTTTGCGCCAGTTCAGTTTCAGAGAAGTCTCCACGATTGCCTATGATAGTGGCCTTGCGGGTGTCAGTCAATTCACTCCCGGAACCACTGCGTTAAGGTCTGTGGTGGAGGTCACACTCCTACCGACGCCTCTCTCTTCGACCAAGGGACCAAGGAACCAGGGAACCAGGCAAACGTCTGGGCATCATTTACTGGTCCCCTGGTCCCGTGGTCCCTTGGTTCCTGCTGTTAGTAAACGCGCTGGCGGAGGCGGTCGGTGTCCAGCAGCGCAATCTTCCTGCCCCGCAATTCGATCAAGCCCTGAGCGCGGAACGCGGCCAGCGCGCGGTTGACCCGCTCGCGCGTGGCTCCGACCATCGTGGCCAGTTCGGCCTGGGTCAGGTCGAAATCGATCTCGATGCCGTCCTTATGGACGCCGTAGCGCGCTGACATTTCTAGCAACGTTCTTGCCAGCCGTGCGTGCACATCGAGAAATGCGAGACTCTCCGCATATTCGGTGACGTGGCGCAGGCGGTTACTGAGCAATTCCACCAGGGCCGCCGCCAGCTGGGGAGCCCGCTCCAGGTACTTCTGAAACTCGTCCCTGCTGATCGTGAAGGTAACCGTGTCCTCCAGCGTGCCCGCGCTCGCCGAGCGCGGGCGGCCGTCGAGCAGGGCCAGTTCCCCAAATACGTCACCGGGGCCCGCGACGTCCACGGTAAGTTCCTCGCCTCCCTGGGTCGGTAGGAAGATGCGGACCCGGCCTGACTCCACGATGTACAGCGCGTCGCCGGCCTGGTCTTTGTGGAAGATGATGGTGCCTTTGCGGAACGTTTTCCGGTGCAACTGCGCCGAAACGCCGGCGAGGGTCTCGTCGCCGAGTTGAGCAAACAGCGAGACGTTCCTGAGCATCGGCTGTAGATCCGCCATGGACGCGTACGGTTTCGGGACTGCGCGTAAGCGCTCCTTTCTCGCAAAATTGACACTTCTTTCAGGGCTCGCCTATGATGGGTGAGCAGGCCGGTGGGGTGCGGGAGCGGCCGATCCGGCGCGCCTGGAAAGCGCGTAGGCGGGCAACCGCCTCGTGGGTTCAAATCCCACCCCCACCGCCAGGTATGGTGGGAGGCCCGTAAGGGCCTAATCCTCTTTTCCCTCTCCCTTGGGGAGAGGGCGCAGGGTGAGGGGTGAGTTCAAATCCACCCGCACGCGGAATCCACAGCGCAGCGTCGGCCGTTCTCCAGTGCGCCTCCCGTGATGTTCCCGTTACACGGACTGGCTAGAGGTGTTGCTATCACGTTCTCGAGGTTGCGGAAGGCACTCGACTTGGGGAGGCGTTCAATGCGCGCACGGTGGATCCTGATTGCTGTGGTATTGCTGCTGATCCTGGTAGGTCCGGCCGGGCTTCCGGTGCGGGCTCAAGGCAACCGCAAGGTCATCAAGATCACGATGGTCTCCTGGAAGTTTACTCCAGACCTCTTTACCGTCACTCAGGGAGATACCGTGGTGCTGCAGCTTTCCAACGAGGACCCTGACAAGCGGAACCACAGCTTCGCCGCCCGCTGGCTGGTGGGGAAGCAGGTTACTGTACGGGGGACTGTGGCCAGAGAGGGGATCGACGACGAGCGGCGGTTCTTCGCCGTGGCTCCCGGCACGCAGGTGGAAGTCGAATTTGTGGCGTCAGAGCCAGGGTCGTTTCCGTTTGTCTGCGGTGTCTTCGATCACGGGTCGCGCGGCCAGGTCGGCGCAATGAACGTGCTGCCCAAGTGAGGGTCGCCTCCCGTTGACTGTTCGGGTCGCAGAATCATCGTCGCGGCCTAGGAGCGCTGTGTTCCGCCGACGATGGTGAAGAAGCCCCGCGCACGTTGTGTCTGCACCACTTTCATCGAATCACCTCCGCGAGAGGCCTCTCGCTTGCCGCCACGAATGCACTAACCTTGGCCGATGATTACCGTGACATTTTTCGGTGCGGTCCGGACGGTCACCGGCTCGATGCATCTGGTCGAGACCGGGGACACGCGCCTCCTGCTGGACTGCGGCCTCTTCCAGGGCCGGCGCGCCGACGCCCGCCGCGTCAACAGCGAGTTTCCGTTTTCCCCGTCCAGCATCGACACCGTGGTGCTTTCCCACGCACATCTCGATCACTGCGGCAACCTGCCCACGCTCGTCCAACAGGGATTCCGCGGCAAGATTTTATGCACCCCGGCCACGCGCGACCTGGCTGCGCTCATCCTCCGCGACAGTGCCGAGATTCAGCACCAGGACGTAAATTTCGCCAACAAGGCCCGGGCCCGGCAGGGACAGCCGCCACTCCAGCCTCTCTACACCATCGACGACGCGGAGCAGGCGATCCGTCGACTGAGTCCAGTCCCGTATCATCAAACGTTTCAGGTTGGCCCGGCGACGGGTGTTTTTTACGACGCCGGGCACATCCTCGGCAGCGCGGTTACCGTGCTCGCGGTCGAAGGCCGGACGATCGTGTTCTCAGGAGATCTTGGGCGGACTGCTGCGCCGATCATCCGGGACCCCGAATCCCCTCCCGCCGCCGCCGACCTGCTCATCATGGAAGCAACCTATGGTGATCGCCGGCACGAGCCATTTGAACGCGGCGGCCGGAAACTGGCCGACGTCGTACGCGGCACCGTGCGGCGCGGCGGCACCATTCTTATTCCGGCGTTTGCCGTCGGTCGCACGCAGGATATTACCTACACGCTGCACCGTCTCCAGGACGGGGGGAAGATTCCACCGGTCCCGACGTTTGTCGATAGCCCCATGGCGACGGACGCCACGGCCATCTTCCGGCAGCACCCGGAGGTGTTCGACACCGAAACGCTTGCACGCCTCCGCTCCGGCGATCCCTTTGGCGGCCGCGACATTCGCTACGTGCGTTCAGTGGAGGAGTCCAAGGAACTCAACGCCCGGCATGATCCGTTCATTGTGGTCGCGACGTCAGGGATGTGCGAGTCCGGTCGCATCTTGCATCATCTGCGCCACCATGTCGGCGATCCACAGTCCTCGCTCGTCTTCGTCTCGTTCCAGGCCGCCGATACGTTGGGCCGGCGGCTGGTGGATGGTGTGACGCCGGTTCGTATCTTCGATGAGTCCTACGAGGTGCGGTTACAGGTGCACCGGATTGAATCGTACAGCGCACACGCGGATCGGGACGAACTGGTTGCCTGGGTGGGCAGAATGCCACGCGTGGGTCAGATTTGTCTGGTGCACGGCGAGGAACAGCAATGCACGGCGCTGGCCCGGTATCTCAGCCGGCGGGGGATTAAGGTGACGGTTCCGACGCGGGGCCAGCGCATAACCGTCTGAGACCCTCTCATGCTCCACATTCGTTTATACTTGGGCAGGTGGAGGGGTGCCCCGAACTGGCTAAGGGACCGGTCTCGAAAACCGGCGGGGCGCAAGCCCCTTGTGGGTTCGAGTCCCACCCCCTCCGCCATGATGCCGTGACGGCCCTTGTTGGGCTGTCGCGGCATCATGGCATAGGGTGAACGAACCCACAAGGGGAGGGGGGAGCGGGGGAGGTACTCCCCCAGGTGGTAAAGGGGGCAGCGAGCGTTGAGGTAAAATATCGGTTCGCGAGCAATCCTACGCGCGAGCGATCCGGGGGATTAGTCCCCCGGAGGAGGGAGCGGAGCGACCGACCTTGGGGGTTCGAGTCCCACCCCCTCCGCCAAATATGGTGGGAGGCCCCGCGAGGGGCCTAATCCGTTTTCCCCTCTCCCTTGGGGAGAGGGCGCAGGGTGAGGGGGCAGTGCTAGTTCCCCAGGCAGTCGGGGGCAGCGAGCGCAGCGAGTCGAAGGGCAGTTCTACCCCGTGGCCTTGTGGGTTTCGGGTTCCGTGGCAATCGCCATGGCCAGGTAATCGGCGGCCGCGGCGTGGTCCCCGCGCTCTTTGAGCAGCATGCCCAGTTCCCTTGCGGCCGCGCCGACTTCGGCAGTCTGCCGGGTTCGCTTGAACAGTTCCACGGCTTCCTCGAGCTGATCCACGGCCTGCTTCCAGCGGCGCTGCGCCTTCGCCACGTCCGCCAGCGTCACCAGGCACCGCGCCTTCTGGACCAAGTCGCGGTGCTCTTCGGCCAGCGCCAGAGCTGTCTTGGCCTCGCGCTGCGCCTCCGCGAGTTTCCCCATGCGGACCAGCACCCGGGCGAGTTCGTCCAACGTCGCGGCTTTGCTGCGGATATCCCCGACGCGATCCTGGACCTGGAGCGCGCGCTGCAGCACTTCGTGCGCATCAGCGAGCTCGCCCGCCTCGTGCAGTAGCCGGCCCAATGTGCGCAGTCCGGTGGCCAGGTCCAGCGAATCGTCCGTCTCCGCGAATGCATCTTTTGCTGTGCGCAGCGCCGTGACCGCAGCCGGGCCTCGCCCCGCCGCCAGGTGAATCCGAGCGAGTCCCAGCTGCGCGCGGCCCAGGATCAGGGTGAGGTCCTGCCGCTGAGCCGCCTGGGCCACTTCGAGCAGGATGCGCTGGGCGCGGGCCGTGCGGCTTTGGCGGCTCATGAGCTCGCCGTACGTGAGGAGGGCTTTGCATCCTTCCGCGGAGCGAAGCGTGCGCGTGGAGCGGAATTGTGCTAGCGCGTTTTCCAACCGCTCACGCCCGGCGTCCTCCTCGTGGCGGGCGAATGCCAGATGCGCCATTCGCGACAGCGCGCGTGGCTCAAACGGGCGCAGCTCGTTCTTGCGGCTCCAGGCCAGCGCGTCAGAGAATGCGCGTTCGGCGTCCCGGGGGCGGCCTTGCACGACCGCGATGTCTCCGCGGGTGAGGAGCAGCTCCGCGCGCAGGTCATTGGCGTCTTCTGACAGCGCTTCCACCGTTGCGAGCAGCCGGTCGGTCTTGGCCGCGTTGGCCGGAGCGGAGGCGCGCGCCAGTTCGAGCAGATTGAGGGCGGTCTCCCGCGGGAGTTGAGGCGTTTCCAGCAGCAGCAGCGCCAGTGAGCTCTGCAGGCGGCTAGCCAGCGTCACCAGCGTGCTGACGGACGGATACGTGCGGCCGGATTCCAGCAGGCTGATGAAGCTCTTGGTCAGGTTGGGACGGGCGATATCAGTTTGGGTGAAGCCGCGGATGCGGCGGGCCTGACGGATCCTGCCACCGAGGCGCTTCAACCACACAGGGGACTTCGCGGTCCGCTGCTCAGGCATATTTCACGACGATTCGCGCGCGCGGACGCCGACCCCTGCTGGCAGCGCCGGGCGTCAAGCACGTACGGATTGATTGTGAAATGGAATTAGTGAAGTTCCGTAAACACAAACTCCTCACGCCTGAATTTTTTCCCCCGGTTGAGGGTGGGGCGCCGGCAAATCGGATGACGCACACGGGGCCGGCAGAGGACCACTGCTCCGGTGCGTGAAATGTTCTCCAACGATGAACTGCGAGCGGCGAGCCTGCGCAACCCGCACAGAGTGGTCATGATTCGCGTTGTGGGAGTGGCGGTGCTCGTTGCCGGCCTGGTGCTGTGTCCCGTCCCAGGATCGTCGCAGACCACGCTGGACGATCTGGTCATCCGTGCGTTTGACATCGATGTGTCGATGTCTCCCGTCCCTCTGAAGTACGATACTGTGGGTGGTCAACGCCGCTACGCTGCGCGCGGGACCCTGCGCGGCACCACGACGGCAATGCTCGAGGTGACGGCTCCGAGCCCCGTGTCCACCGCCCGGTTCTTTTTCGATAGCGATGTGAAGCTGACCTCGGTGACGGCGACCAGGTATCGGATCGCCTCGGCACGCCGGCGCGATGCACTCACCCTGACCTTCACGCCCGCGCTCCCGGCGGGGGCCAGAGTCGCCGTCACCTTTGCCTATGAGGGGCGGCCTCTCTACATCTTCGATGAGTTTGTCCTGGTGTCAGAGGGATCGCTCTATCCCGTGCTGACGAGCCCGTTCGGGGATTTTTCAGCAAATTTGGCGCGGGTGAAGCTCAAGTTGCGCATCCCGGATGGATATCAGATCGCGGGAACCGGCAGGCAGCTTGGCAATGAGGGTGGCGTGCGCACCTGGGATACCGAGGTGCCCGTGCCCTGGGTGGCGGTGGCTGGGGGGCGCAGGCACACCGTCCGCGACAGGGTCATCGGTGGTTTGAGGATGCAGTTCTATGTCCCTCCCGGTGACGACCGGAACCTGGACAAACTTGCGGACTTCACCGGCAGAGCGGTGGGATTCTACAGCACACTCCTCTACCCGTTTCCTTACTCCGAGCTCCGCGTTGTCTCAGTGTCCGACTTGGGGAATTCCATCGGCATCGGGTACCCGGCATTTCTCCTGATCGACGATCGTGCCTTTCGCAACAACTTGCCGGGCCAGCTCAACCGGGACTCGTCCCTCCTCCATCTCATGGCCCATGAGGCCGCGCACAGCTATGTTCCCAGCCAGACCGTTCCCAAAGGGGTGGGGTTTGTCTGGCTCTCCGAAGGGTTTGCCGAGTATCTGTCGCTGATGGCCGTCGAAGCGTTGCTCGGGCCAGGGGCATTCCAGCAGGAACTCCAGGAGGAACGCGACGATTACGCGGCCGTGGCTGGGACCTCCGCAGAACCCTCCATCGCCGCGATCACCTTTGCCAACTATCACGGGCAGGCGGCTGCGGATGTGATCTATGCCAAGGGGTCCCTGGTCTTGCACATGCTGCGCAGCGTGCTGGGCGACGAGGCGTTTCGGAAGGGGCTGGCTGCGTACTTCACAACCTTTCGGGGGCGGGCGGCCCGGGTCCAGGACTTTCAGGAGAGTATGGAGCAGGCTGCCGGCCAGTCGCTGGACTGGTTTTTCTCGGAGTGGATTCAAGGGAAGGCTCTCCCCGACTACACCGTCACGCAGGTCAAGTCCATCCCTACCGCGGAAGGCACGTTCCGGACGACTGCTACCGTGCGCAACCTCGGCACGGGGCGGATGCCTGTTGAGCTGGCGTTCGTGATGGAAGGCGACACGCAGGTGCAGAAAGTGGACATGCCTAGCGGGGGAAGTGTCACGGTGACGGCGACCACGCCGAAGGCGGTCAGGCTGGTCGAGGTGGATCCAAACAAATGGGTGATCCAAAAGAATTACAAGAACGATGTGACTCTCGTAAGGTGATCCGCTAAATCCCCAGATAGGCGCGTCTAACCTCGGCGCTCTGCAGAAGCTCTGGTCCCGGACCCTCGAGGACGATCCGGCCGCTCTCAATGACGTAAGCGCGGTCCGCAATGCGCAAGGCCTGTTGAACATTCTGCTCCACCAAGAGCACAGTGATGCCCTCCCGCCGAATGTCCTGTACGACCCGAAATACTTCCTCCACGATTGTGGGAGCCAGTCCCAGGGAGGGTTCGTCCAACATCAAGAGCCGCGGCGCGCTCATCAATCCCCTGCCAATGGCCAGCATTTGCTGCTCTCCCCCGCTAAGCGTGCTCGCCTCCTGCCGCCGCCGTTCGCGGAGGAGCGGGAACAGGGTGTAGACTCGATCGAGGTTCGTCCGCCGCAGCGTCCTGGTGCGGGCGAGGGATGAGCCGGTGAGCAGATTCTCCTCGACGGTCATCTGGTTGAACAGTTGACGTCCCTCCGGCACCATCGCCACCCCGAGGTTGACGACGTCGTGCGACGACATCTGATCGAGCCGGTTCGTCCCGAACTGCACTTCGCCATCGCGGACCCGAAGAAGGCGTGCGACCGTCCGCAACGTGGTGGTCTTGCCGGCCCCGTTGGCACCGATCAGGGCGACCAGTTCTCCCGGCCGGACCTCCAACGAGACGTCCCACAGTACCTGCACGTCACCGTAGGCGGCCTGCACGCGCCGTAGGGCGAGGGTGGGACCGGTGTCCTCACGCGCAGAATGATTCTCGCCTGCAGGTGTTCCTGGGCTCCAGGTTGCTTGGGGGCGAGCATCTCGCCCCTCGTGTGTTCCTAGATACGCTGTGATGACGTCCGGATTGGTAGCGACCTGTTGAGGGGTTCCCTCGGCGATATTGCTCCCGTTGGCGAGCACTACGATCCGGTCCGAGAGGCCCATGATCACCCGCATGACGTGCTCCACCATGATGATCGTGGCGCCGCGGTCGCGGATCCGCCGGATGAGTTCGACAGTTCCCTCCGCCTCTACCGGATTGAGGCCGGCTACCACCTCATCGAGGAGAAGCAAGGTCGGGCTGAGCGTGAGGGCTCGGGCGACTTCGAGGCGTTTCCTGCCGGCAGTCGTCAGCGATCGAGCGGAAGCGGATGCAAACTCGGCGAGGCCCATCATCTCGATGACCTCAGCAGCCCACCGCACAGCCGCATGGCGGTTGGGGTGCCGCAAGTACGCACCCACCAGGAGGTTCTCCATGACGGTGAGGCGCGGGAATGGTTTCATGATCTGGAATGTGCGCCCGATGCCGAGCTCGGCACGTTGGTACGCGGGTGCGTGCGTGATCTCGCGACCCTGGAAGAAGATGCGTCCACTGGAAACCCGCATCGCGCCACTCACCAGGTTGAAGAAGGTGGTCTTGCCCGCGCCGTTCGGGCCGATGAGGCCCACGATCTCCCCTTCCGCAACGGCAAACTCCACGTCGTTGACCGCCACGAGGCCGCCAAACAGTTTACGGAGCTGTTCCGTGCGCAAGACCTCAGACACGGCGTACCCTCCGCACCACTGTCCCCAGGCCGTCTGGTGCGAACAGCACAACGAGGATGATGAGCAGGCCGTAGACAAAGAGGCTCTTCCCGGGGAAGTAGATGCGCAGAACTTCTGACCCTCCGACCAGAAGCCCCGCCCCCACCAGGGGGCCGAAGAGCGTGCCCACGCCCCCAATGTAGGCCATCAGAGCGAGCTGGACCGAGAGGTCGAGGCTGAACATCCCGCGAGGTTCAAAGAACCCGAGAAAGATTCCGTACAACGATCCCCCCAGCGAGGTCAACGCGGCGCTCGCCAGGAAGGCCAGCACCTTGTCGCGGGTGGGATTGATTCCCACCGCCATGGCCGCATCCTCGTCTTCCCGGATGGCCTGGAGGTGGTAGCCAAAACGGCTCCTCTGCAGCCACGAGGCCGCGACAACTGCGAGACCGAGGAGAACCAGGGCGATGTAGAACTCGACCCGCCGGCTGAACAGGTCCAGCCCCAGGAACCGAGGCAAGGACGGCAACGATACGCCTTCCGCGCCTCCCGTAAGACTGGCCCAGTTGTTGGCCACGATGCGGGTCATCTCTGCGACCGCGATGGACGCCAGGGCAAAGTATGGGCCGCGCAGCCGGAAGGTCACGGCACCCCACATTGCCGCGACTACGACGCTCGCCCCCACGCCGGCCATCGCGCCCCACCAAGGGGCGACGCCGGCCCGCAGAACCAGTAGGGCCATCGTATACGCGCCAATTCCAACGAACACCGCATGGCCCAGCGACAGCTGTCCCGTCCATCCTCCCAGCACGTCCCACGCCGTAGCCATGCCGGCGAAGAGTACGATGGTCACACCCAGCGTGAGAAAGTTCCTGAACACCACCGGGTAGAAAGCCAGGACGGCAAGGACGACGAGTACCCACCCCAGGCTCCAGGGCCCGGCATTGACTCCCCGCCGCACGGCCGGGTGAGAGACTGACAGCGGCGTCTGGGGCATCAGGCGGCTACGTGCGGCTTCGTCCGAATAGTCCCGCCGGACGCAGGAGGAGTACCAGCAGAAACGCGGCGAGCCCAAAGACATCGCGGTAGCTGCTGCTGACGTAGGCCGCGCCTAATGATTCCGTGATCCCCAGCAGCAAGCCGCCGCCGATGGCGCCCGCGACATTCCCCATGCCGCCCAACACCGTGACGATAAAGGCCTTCAGCGTATAGGTCGGGCCGATCGATGGGTGGGCGAACAACTGCGGCAGCAGCAGGGCTCCGGCCAGCGCCGCGAGCGCAAAGCCCATGCCAAAGACCAGGCTCCGCACCCGGCGCGTGTTGATCCCCTGGAGCTCTGCGGCGTCGGCGTTCTGCGCAGCCGCGCGGATGGCGCGGCCGAGGTCGGTTCGCCCCAGCAGGAGGGCCAGACCGCTGATGACCACAACCGTCAGGAAAAACGAAATGGTCAACGCTGTGCTGAACGTGATCGGACCGAGGTGCCACGTGCTGGTGGAATACCGGGTATTGATGATCTGTGGAGCATCGCCAAAAGTGAAGAGGAGCACGTTGCTCAGAACCAGCCCAATGCCTACGGTCATGAGGATAGAAGCGTGCTCCGGCGCTCGGGCGATGGGTTCCAGGAGGGACCGTTCCACGATGACCCCCAGCAGCCCACCCACGAGTACGACGAGGGGGATCACGAGGAACGGATCGACGTGCAGGCGTTCAAAGAAAAACAGCGTCGTAAACATGCCCACGACCAGGAACACGCCGTGGGCAAAGTTCACGATGCGCATCACCCCAAAAATCAGGCTCAGGCCGATGCCGATAATGGCATAGACCCCGCCCGTAAAAATCCCGTTAACGACGATCTGGATGAATTCGACCACGGCCCGCGCCTAGCGGACCGCGGCTACTTCCGCGCAGTCCATACCGGCGTCGGATAGATGACCTTTCCCACGGCCACATCGAGCGGCCAGACGGTGACGTATGCGCGGTGTTGCACCTGCATGAGAATGGACGGGAGTGGATTCTGATTGTGGAACCCGCTGAAGTCCTTGAACTCCACAGTCCCAAACGGTGTGGTCAGCGACGTGGTTTGCAATGCCGCGCGTATCCCCTCCGGGCTCAACGTGGCGGCCCGCCGCAGAGCATCCGCTGCCACCGTCGCGCCGGCGTACGCGCGGATGGCATGGTAGCTGGGTTCGGCCCCGCCCATGAACGCCTTGAGCCGGGCGAACAACTCGTGCGCTTTCGGATAGTGGACATCGGGGCTCCATGCCGCGGACGTGATCACGTACTCCACCGTATCGCCGCCGCCCTTCAGAAAGGAGGGGATGGCGAATCCCGTGGCACCCGCGCCGGCGAAGATCTTGGCGTTGAGGTTCACTTCTTTGATCTGGCGCATGAGGGCCACGGCGTCGGCTTCGTAACTCGACATGGCCAGAACGTCAGCACCGGTATCCTTGATGCGATTGAGCACCGGCCGAAAATCCGTCAGTCCCTCGTCGTACGCTTGATCGAACACCACCGGGTACCCGCCGTCTTTCGCCTGGGTGAGGAGTGAGTTCTCCACAGAGTGCCCCAGGGCGTTGTTCGAGACTAAGATGGCGATAGTCTTAATGGTCCCCAGCTGTTTAAACAAGGCAAAAAAGGGTTTCACGTACGCGTCGGTGTTCTGCCCGACGCGAAAGACGTAGTCGCTGCCGGGTTTGGTGATGGAGTCGTCTGCCGAGTTCGAGTTGAGCAGCGGGACACGCTGCCTTGCCATGTACACGGCAAGCGGTTTTGTGACAGAACTGGAGTACGCTCCCAGGATGAGAGGCACGCCTGAGTTGATGAATTGTTCCGCCACTGTCAGCGCGGTGTTCGCGCTGGACGTGTCGTCCTGAAGGTCGATGACCAAAGGCCGGCCGTTGAGGCCGCCGGCAGTGTTGATGTCGTCGACAGCCAGCGCGTAGCCGGCCCGCTCCATGGATCCAAACGTGGCGAACGACCCGGTGAGCGAGGAGATGGCACCGATGCGAATTGGCTCCCCCGAGGCGGGAGCGGCGCCGGAGGTTCCTCCGGCAGTCCCCAGCACCAGAAAGACAAGCGCCAGGGCCATGATCATTTGCTTCATTGACTGCACCTCCCTGGAAACTAGCCAGCGAGCCGATCTTCGCGTCAATTCACCCTTATTATAGCGCTAAGGGTTTCTGTCGATGTTCCTGCCCCCGGGATGGACACCACAACAGTTCATGCGCCTGCTTAACAGGATCCGCGCAGAGCTGCCAGATGAATCGGTACACCTTCTGGCGCGACTTCGCCGCCAGCAGCGCGCTCCAGTCTTGAAGGTAGTCATGCAGACCGTCCTGTCTCACCAGACCACGAGCCGGCAGACTCGCCGGGCCATTGATCGGTTGTGGACTCGCTACCACACACTGCGGCGCCTAGCAGAGGCTCGTCCGGCCGAGATCAAACGTCTCATCGACAATGTCGGGTTGGGGCAGATCAAAGCCAGGCGCCTGGTCTCGATTGCGATCGATATTTGGGATCGGTGGGGAAGCGAGCGGCGGCTCGCGCGTTACTTACGGTCCGCGCCGCTGGAAGACGCCCGGCGGGCCCTCCTGGAGCTGCCGGGGGTGGGACCCAAGACCGCGGCGGTCGTGTTGTTGTTCCGGTTCAATCGCCCGACATTTCCCGTGGATACGAACATCTTGCGGGTGGCACGGGAGCTGGGCTGGGTGCGGGGCCACGCAGATCCGGAGGAGGTGCGCCATCTCGTGGAGAGGACGCTGGGGTCGGACCCCGCCGTCCTGCTGCGGGCGCATGCGTACCTGATCGCGCTAGGCCGGGCCACGCAGCGCGGGCGGAGACGAGATCTGCTGGACAGATTGCGCGTCATGTCTTAGGGCGAATCTTTCCCCACGCCCATCCTTGCAACGAGCGTTGGCGCCTGTCGAAGTGTCTCCTCAGCCTGGGACATCAGCCGCCGGATGATCTCGCGCACCGGCAATACCTCGTGGATGAGACCGGCGCTCTGTCCCGCAAAGGGCATGTACTCGTGGAATCGACCTTCCGCGACGGCTGTCTGGATCTCCCCGCGCAACTCTTCGACTTTCTGAACTGCTTCTGCCCGTCGCTGTGCCCACTGATCGTGGAAGGGGGTGCGCAGGGCTCGCGGCACGGTGCCATACCCCGCCCGTCCCATCGGCGACCTCGAGATATCGTTCCAGAGTTCGACCTTGATCGCATCCTCAGATTGGGCGGCGATGATCAGCTTCTTCCATCCCTCTGCGATGGGAGCTTCGACCGATGCAAGAAAGCGCGTGCCCATGTTCACGCCCGCTGCGCCGAGCAGCAGGGCCGCCGCGATGCCGCGGCCGTCACCAATCCCTCCCGCGGCCACGACCGGCAGCGGCCGGACGGCGTCGACTACCTGCGGGATGAGCGGCAGCGTGCTGACAAACTGCCCAAAGCCTCCTGCCTCGCCTCCCTGGGCAATCACGGCATCCACGCCCCGTCCGGCGGCCTGAACCGCCTGTGCGACGGTGTGGATTTGATGGACCACGAGCGCGCCGGCGGCATGAGCCCGCCGGACCAGATCGCCAGGATCGCCGAGTGCCAGGGAAATCACAGCGGGACGAGCGTCCAGTGCCGCCGCGAAGGTTTCTTCCTTGAAGTCGGAGACGACAAAGTTGACCGCGAAGGGACGAGTTGTGCGTTCGCGGATCAGGGCGATTTGCTCACGCAGTTCGGATGGCGATCGCAGGGCGGCGCCGAGGCTGCCGAGGGCGCCTGCATTCGAGACGGCCGCCACCAGTGCGTGGGCGGGGTGCACAATTCCCATCCCGGCCTGGATGATGGGATAGTCAATCGCCAGCAGTTCGCAGAGTCGCGTGCGCATGACGATCTCCTCTGATCCTCGCGATACCTTCGAGTAAGATCTTCGACCTGCTGCACTTCCTCAACCTTCGACTCCTCTCACATCGACATGACCGTGGAACAGTCGGCCGGACTCGTCGACTGATACCGGGCGCCAGGAGTTCGCCCTCGCACACGGGAATTTCGGCTCTATCATGGCCACTACACAAAGGGAAGAACTTCGCGGACAGCCGCTCCCCGGATACGCCCCCGAGATCGGTATCTGGCTCTGGGCGCTGCAGCAGGTGCGGCGGCGGACGCTGCGGCTGATCGAGGGGCTGGGTCAACGCACCCTTGACTGGGAAGGCCCGGACGAGCGGGAGAACGCCACCGGCACGCTGCTCTACCATATCGCGCACGTGGAAATGGGCTGGCTCTTCGGTGACCTTCTGCTTCAGCCTGATTTACCAGAGCACGTGAAGGCGGACTTTCTCTTTCCCTCGCGCGGTCCGGACAAGCGTCTCACTCCGGTGCTCGGCGAGTCGCTGGAGTCGCACCTGGGTCGCCTTGCCCGCAGCCGGAAGGTCTTCCTGGAAACGTTCAAGGAGGTCTCCGCCGAGGAGTGGCGCCGGCTGCGCTCGCCGGAAGGGGAGGACTACTCGGTGACGCCGGAGTGGGTCGTCTTTCACCTCGTCGAGCACGAGGCCGGCCACGCCTTTCAGATCAGCTCGCTTAAGGCGCGGGCAGCACGCCGCTTCCGCTCCGGCGGATGAGGGGGCGTATCTCGGACTTTAGGTCCGTTCCAAGCGGGCGGGCTGGAAGAGTTCGATGGGGTTGCCTGAGGGGTCATCAAGCAGAATTTGCGAGCCACCGGGACCTTTCACGACATCGTTCCGGAATCGTACGCCGGCGGTCCGCAGCCGCGCGACCTCGGAGGTGAGATCGTCGACGATGAAATGGATACGATTCCAGCCGCCGGGTTCGGGCCGGCGTCCGTCGGGCATCGGGCGCCCGGCGGAACTGGTAGGTCCGCTCAACAAGAGTCGCAGGTCGCCGCGTACGATGTCTGCAAACGCCGGTGCCGCACTAGAGAGCACTTTGAAACCGAAGTGCGCCGTATAAAAGGCGATCGCAGCCTCGACATCGTGGACCATGTAGCGAACGTTGACCGTCGCCATAATAGATTCACCTCCGCTGGTTCCTGGAACGGCGAGTGATTTAAGCCGTGCGCTCGACATGCGATTGCAGCCAGGCCAGGATATCCGGCCAGCCTCGGTGGCTGGCGCGTGCACCCTCACTCGTGAGGCCCGAGTGGGTCAGACGAACCGTCGTGGCGCCACCCTTCTCCTCCAGATCGATGCGCACGAGGCTCTCCGTCGCGTGCTCCTGCCAGTCGGGAAGCCATGTAAAGGCGAGCAGACGCGGTCGATCGATCTCGGAGTATACTCCGCTTACTATGAACGGTTTCCCACCGATGCCGATGCCGCGCATCATCCACTTGCCGCCGGGCCGCAGGTCAGACTCCATGTACGTTACCTGAAATCGCCCTTCCGCACCCCACCACCGCACACGTTCTTGGGGATTGGTCAGCGCCTTGAAAATGCGTTCCGCCGGAGCCTTGATCGTGACTTCCTGGACGATGGTATCGCCCGTGCTCGTTGGATTCATCGCTTATCCTCAACGTAGTTCTTGAGGTTACGCATGGTCCCGCGCCAGAACGTCTCGTAGTCCTGGAGCCACTCACCGATCGCACGCAGCGGCTTGGCGTTCAGATGGCAAATCCGTGCGGCGCCATCTCGCTGAGTAACGATCAAGCCCGCGGAGCGCAGCACGCGGAGGTGCTTCGAGATCGCCGGTCGGCTCGTACCAAAATTGCTCGCGATCTGCCCGACGGTGAATCGACCGCCGCGCAACAGGCTCAGGATCTGCCGGCGAGTTGGGTCGGCAATCGCCCGAAACAGCGCATCCCGTTGTCGCCTCTGGACCGTAACCATTAGGTTGCCATGATAGTAACCGAACGGTTACGGTTTTGTCAAAGACTTCCCGTCGGATTGGATTCTCGCAAGACTTCAGTAACTCTTATTGAGCGGCGCAAGCGGCCCAGATGAGCCCTGCGGAGGCGATCGAGCGGCACGCCGCTGCGATCCAGAAGGGGGGAGTGCCTCCCCCGGAGCCGCAAAAAATTGCCGAGCATCGAGAACTACACTCGACCCCCGGCAATTTTTTGGCGGGCCCGGAGGGAATCGAACCCCCCACCAGGTCGCTCCCCGCGACCCCCATGAGCCTATAGCTCATGGGGCCCCGAGAGGAATTTGACGTCGCGGCTCGCTCCTCATAGGGGCTCCGCCCCTCTGATCCTCGCGATAGCTTGGCAAGGTTGGATTTCGTTTCCAGCGGGCTCGGTCACCCCGACTACCTGAGGGAATCCCTCCCTCAGACTCCCTCTCTGGTCGGGGGTTCGATTCTACAAGACAACGAGAGGAGATGCCGTGACCCCGAGAACAGCACTCTGAGTCCCGGCATCTCCTGGCGGGCCCGGAGGGAATCGAACCCCCGACCAGAGGCTTAGGAGTCCCCGGCTCTATCCACTGAGCTACGGGCCCGCAGCGCCATTTTAGCAGACTGCGCCGTGGCCCGGCAAAACAGGCGCCTCACTTGGCGTTGGGATCATCCTGCCAGATCGCGAAGGCATTCTGCTCGGGATCCGTGAGAATCGCGAACCATCCCATCTTTGGAACAGAAGACTTCGGCCTGACGACTTTCGCGCCGAGTCCTTGGGCCCGCTTCAGTGTCTCGTCCAGCGACTTCACCGTGACGTAGTTCAGCCAGCTCCTGCCAGGGGCGTCCGGGATCGGCCGGGTCATGAGGCCGCCGTTGATGCCGCCGGTCTCGGCGGGGGCGCCTTTGGCGTCGGTCTGTACGGTACGGACGATCCAGTGGTCCATGCCCTGCGATTTGTTGATCTGCCACCCGAACAGGCCCTGGTAGAAGCCGGCGAGCTTCGTCGGGTTGTCGCCATAGATTTCAAAGTGTGCGACAGGATTAGGCATGTAAATTCCTCCTTCGGAAGGCATCGGTCAAACGGACTAGAATGGCGCGCCCGAGAGGACTTGAACCTCCGACCTTTGGCTCCGCAGGCCAACGCTCTATCCGCTGAGCTACGGGCGCGCGCGCAGGGCGATTATAGCACACGGGTAAGCCGAAGGTGTCTTGGGTATTATTTATTGTAAGGGTGGCCACGAATGGTCGCGGTCACCCACTTGGGGTGAGGGCCGTGATTCGCATACTGGCAGTGGCGCTGGTGGGAGTGGCGCTGCTCGGCTTGCCCGCTGCGGCGCAGACCGGTAGCAATATTGTCGCCGGACAATCGGCCGGCAGCCTCCGTATCGGAGCAAGCGTCACCGATGTGATCGCCGCGCTCGGCAGCCTCTACGAAAGCGAAGACAGCGAATCAGGGAAGTACACGCTGTATGACTGGCCGCTGAAGCCGTTTGCGGTCGCTGTCGACAAGGAAAGCAAGCGCGTCGTCCTGGTTCTGGTCGGTTTCACTGACGCGTTCTCCACCGATAAGGGTATCGCCGGTGGAAGCGAGCGTCAGGCCGTGGAGACCGCATACGGCAAAGAATACACGGCGAGTGAAGGAAGCCGTTCCACGAGGATCATCTACGATGAACTGGGCATCGCCTTCGACCTCGGCCGTTCCGGCACGCTCTCAAGCAAAGTGACGCAGATCTTCATCTTCGTGCCGGGCCAGTGGAAGGCGATCATGGAAGGCCTATAA
>Ga0209159_1001178_pt1 | contig 20878 bp, 14 predicted proteins | sample GraSoiAngelo_144_FD_185901 | JGI IMG/M metagenome (GOLD analysis project Ga0209159, IMG submission 185901) | Grasslands soil microbial communities from the Angelo Coastal Reserve, California, USA - 14_1009_02_40cm (SPAdes) (version 2) | ecosystem: Environmental > Terrestrial > Soil > Grasslands ...
CAACGCTGACCCTGGCCGGCGGTTCGATGAGCGACGAGGACCTGCGCGGCCTCTTTGAGCGGTTTTCGTTTGGGCAACCCGATAAATTACAAAGCATCCTGCTGTCATTACAAGGCAAGGGGCTACTGCTTCGCACAAGCCTCAATAGTTCTCCGCAACAACGTATTGGACTGAGCGGGTTATTATACGATGTGGGCTGGTATGTACCAGCAGAAGTGCAGGCGGTGCTACGTGTTTCTGTGCCGGTCACGCCTTTCGATGTACAGCAGGCGACTGATGGACATAAGGGAAAAGCCGAGCCTGTAAAAGTGCAGCATATAGAAGCATATAGTCTGCTGGCTGACCTGTTACTGGTAGGGCGCGCGCTGGATGGCTATCGCCTGGAGCCTGATGATGAGAAAGATGAGTTGAGCGGAGGTTTGCGCGGCGCAAACGCGCTGGCTTCTCTACGTGCTTCTAGCGCGATTCCTCACGATGGGACGACCATAATAGCTGCACCAGGCGGTTTTCCGTCAACAGCGCTATTGGAAAGATTACAAAAAGCCGTACCAAGGACAACGCAGTTTCTGCGCTTTGCTGTACGCTTATTGCGACTGGCGGATATTCTGCACAGAGATGACACCGGGAAATCCTACCTACGTCTGCTCCCCAACGCGGCCAGGTTGTTGCTTGGTCCGATAAACGCCGAAGTGGCCCGTGACCTGTTTGAATTATGGTTGACGCATCCCGGCTACGAGGAATTATTTGATCTCAAGGAAGAGGGGTTACAACTGCGCTGTCGTACCACGCCACTGAGCCACCCGATTCTCCGTCCGGGAGAATTGGAGGCAGAAAATAGTGAGGCCCGGCAGATATTAGTCGCACTGGTGGCGCAGGCTCCCTTGAATCAATGGATCAGCTTTCCGGCCTTTGCGCGCTTTATCTATCGACTGAACCCGGCGTTCTTACAGAAGCGGCAGCGGTTATTTCCTTCACCTCACTGGTGGTTGGAACAGGAAGAGGGACGACCGTTGCAGCCAACACAGATGGGCGATTGGATGCGGGCGGAGGGTCATTACCTGGCACGCCTGTTACGGGGGCCTTTACACTGGTGGGGCATGAGTGACCTGGCGTTGACAAACGATGGACGTTTGCTGGCCTTTCGCTTGACGCCTATGTCTGGCTTATTAATGAATGGAGTAGAGCCTGATGGGCGGGCGACTGATGATGACAGGCGGCGAGAAACTCCGGGGCTAGAAGTACTGGAGACGGGCGAAATGTTGGTCGAGTGCCGCTCAGCAGCGTGGCCGCTGATTGAACTGATAGAAGAATTCGCGGAAATTGCCGGTGTGAGCGGTGAACGCTTGTATTATCGTCTAGCCCCGAAATCTCTGGCTGAAGCGTTAGGCCGCGGACAGCAACCAGGTGATTTACTGAGGTTACTGCGGCAAATCGCGCAAGAAAATGACGGTCACCTATCGCGACTGCTCGCTCAGCTTGAGCACTGGACGGCAAGCTATGGGCGAGTTCGCTTCTATACGGGAGTCTCGCTAATGGAGGTAGCGGATAGCCTGGTGATGCGCGAATTAGCGGCGACAACGTCTGTGGAAGAGCAGATTGTACAGTCAATTACCCCAACGCTGATGATCCTCAAAAAGCAGGATACAGAGCGTATTGTCGAAGATCTGAGGCGTCGTAGCCAGGGCCCTCTGTTGCATGAAGAGGAGAGTATGTAAACCATCCCTGCAACAACGCGCCGTGTACCGTGTATAGTAGGGTTGACCCTGGCGGTCAACCTGGCTTCGTTGCAGGGATGAAAGGAAGTATCATGGAACAAAGTGATCTCGATCTGCTTCTTGCAGTGCCACCATATCATTTGCAGTCACTGGTAAAATTGCGGCGCTTGCCGGTTACGTCCAGAGGTCAGAATACAAGCGCTTCAGGCGCTTCAGGTGCTTCAGGTGCTTCAGGTGCCTCGGCAACAACCTCTCCTGCAACAACCACGATCCCCGAAATCGCCCAGCATCTTTTTGAAGCTTCAACTATTAGCGAGGCGATACGCAGCCTGAATGAGTCCGAGCGTTTGGTATTGCGCGAATTGGTAGCCTGTGGAGGCAGAGCGAATAGCCGTGATCTGGCTCTGTATTTTAGCAGCATAGGGGTGTTCACCCCTTTGAAGGGAGGTGAGCCGCCAGCAGGCATTGCCGAACATAGCGCTTCGTTCTATCCAACCCCCCATCCCCATGGACCTTTTGAACAGTCGCTGCGCCGCCTGCTGTTGTTAGGTTTAGTCTTCTGGGGGAAGCAAACGAATTTTGCTGGCAGAGACTATACCAGTGGTATCTACGATGGGGTGGTGATTGTACCACAGGCGGTGAAGGACGTGGTGAACGACATCGTCGATAAAGAGCGCAGCACGAAGGCGGAACAGCCTGTGACGCGACAGGAAGGGTTAGGGGAAGGCATACACGCTTTTCAGCGTATGCTGTACCTGTACTGGTCACATGCGGCATCGCTGCGTGAGGGTTTGCAACTCGTGAACAGCGGGCTCCTCTCGCGTACCGTGCTGCGACAGGTGATCGAACAGCAAGGGCATAAGGAAAATATCGAGCAGATTCGTACTGAGCAGGATGTCCCACGCCTGCTGTTTATACGGCTCCTTTTGATGAAGTTAGATCTCTTGCAAGAGCGGCAGGGGAGTCAGGGGAGTATCCATGCTGCTGACGCGGAAGAATTTTTTTCACTGCCTGTATTAGAAAGGGCGCGTCGCTGTTATCACTTATGGTTGGAGGGTTCATTTTGGAATGAGCTGCTCTATTTGCCAGAAGTAATGGTGCGGCCAGGGCCTAATATGCTTGATCCCGCGCACGAAGAGGTGATACGCTCGCGCCAGGTACTGATGGAACGAGTGCTGGATGAGCAGGCGGGAACGTGGCTCGGAATGTCTTCGTTTATTGCGCGTACAAAGCTCTATGCGCCCTATCTACTTTTCCCACGCCAATATGGAACGCGCGCGGACCGCTATTCGGTCGGGAGTAACCCGTATAACTGGGATTTTCGCTTGCGACGAGGCTGGCTGACGCATCGCGAGGGTTGGCACCTGGTTGAGGGTGGATTTATACGCGCGGTAGTGTTGGGGCCATTGCAGTGGATGGGGCTGGTGGAAGTAAAAAATGAGGGGAGTGCAGTTGCCTTTTGTTCGACGCCAGGAACGTTGTTGGTCACCAGTGAGGCCCAGGCAGTTGAAACAGGTGTCGCCTGGGGGCGGTTGATTGTGCAACCAAATTTTGAGTTAGTGGCGCTGGCTCCTGTCCCGGAAGCTTTATTAATCAAGCTCGATCGTTTTGCTGAGCGTATAAGGCTGGAACATATCGCTCAGTATCGCCTCACAAAGGCAAGCGTCACTCGCGCAATTCAGATGGGGCTGCACGCGGAGACAATTCAGCGCGTGTTGGAAGAGTCCGCTGGACCTGGAGCAGTGATCCCGCAAAATGTGAGCTATTCGCTGGTGGAGTGGGAGCGGCAGGCGCGACGTATAGAAGTGTGGCAAGGGGCGACGCTGCTTGAAGTTGACGACTCGGCGCTGCTAGATGAGCTATTTGCCGATGAGGAAGCGCGAGAGCTGCTGGGTCGTCGCCTTTCTCCGGTGCTGGCGGAGGTTGCGGCCAACAGGGCAGAAGCGCTGCAAGACGTGTTCTGGCGGAAAGACTACTTGCCAGCGCTGACGACCGCTCCTGACCAGGATAGCTTGCTGGATAGTGGACGTTTTGTGGCGCGCGAGCCGCAGTGGCGCCTGCACGATGATGGACTGCTGCAGCCGCTCTATGCTGTAACTGATCTCTACCTGGTAGCAGAAGTCGAGCGGATCAGTACGCTCGATGAGCTGACGGGCTGGCGCAAGATAACCCCCTCAGAGATTGAACGGGCTTGCAGCAGGGGGATCACGCTGGATGCGATCATCCGCTTTTTGCAGCACTATTGTGAGGATGGTGTACCTGCTCCGTTCCTTATTCGCCTCAAATTGTGGGGCGGGGGCTATGGGGAGCGACCCGCAATTCAGGTTGAGCAGGCGCCGCTCCTTTATCTTTCGGCAAAGATATTACAGGACCTCCAGAGCGATGAGGAAGTAGGAGAGCTGTTGGGGGCGGAGGTTGTCCAGGAGGGACGTTTAGTGCGTGTGCCGGCGGAGCACCTGGAGAGGGTGGTCGAGCTTTTGAGGAAGCGGGGGTTTGTGGTGGAATGAGACTATTTTGTCAAAAACTTATTGACAAATTTGTGTCGTTATGATATTTTAATGATGCAAAGAGAATGGAAGTTCGCTTTCATGTAATGCGGGAGTGGCTCAGTGGTAGAGCATCTCCTTGCCAAGGAGAAAGTCGCGGGTTCGATCCCCGTCTCCCGCTCCCCTTTCTGGACAGAACGCGGCACGGCGACGTCGCCAAGTGGTAAGGCACGGCTCTGCAAAAGCTGCACCAGCGGTTCGAATCCGCTCGTCGCCTCCCTTTTCAAGAAACGTGATTGGATTGATTGGATCACGTTTTTTCTTTTTCACTTGCTCACTTATTGATGTGGGGGAAGAGAAAAGATGTGTGGGACACCCCCACTCCCCCGTCAGGACACTATCCACTATGCGACAGCAACACAGTTACCCCATTGAAGCCATCGTTCTAAAGCGTACCGATTTAGGCGAAGCTGATCGCGTCCTGACCCTTCTCACTCCCACGAAGGGTAAATTTCATGCCATTGCTAAGGGCATTCGCCGTCCTATTAGCAAGAAAGCGGGCCACCTGGAGCTCTTGAGCCATAGCCAGTTACAGGTAGCTGTTGGTCGCAATCTCGATATTATTACACAGGCCGAAATTCGTGAGAATTTTCTCTTACTACGCAAAGACCTGTGGCACATGACCTGCGGTATCTATCTCGCAGAACTGGTGGATCGTTTTATCGAGGATGATACACAGCACCCGGAGGTCTACAATCTGATGCTGGAAATGCTGCGCGGAATTGAAGAGGATGTGACTGACCTGCAGCGGCGCAAAGAGACCGGTACGGAACTGGCGGTACAGGAACATGTACGTACCAATCTCCTCTTACGCTACTTCGAAATACACCTGCTTTCCCTCATTGGTTATGAGCCGGCATTTCGTCGATGCGCCCATTGTGCAAGCGAGTTGCAGCCGGTAGAGAATGGTTTTGCTGCTTCACTAGGAGGGGCGCTCTGTCCACAATGTTCTCGCTTATGGACACGCTCACTGTCAATGAATGCGCTCAAGGTTTTGCGGCTCTTGCAGCGCAGTAAATGGAGTGAGGTGCCTCGCTTGCGGCTGGATGACGCTTTGCAGACGGAATTGGAAGTGACGATGCATGGTCTGCTGCGTTTCCACCTGGAGCGCGATCTGAAGTCGTGGAGCTTCCTGGAAATGTTGAGCTTGCGGAAATAGCGGGTAACCGCTTCCATCTTGTCGCAAACTATGGTATGGTTTGCATGGTATTATATCTCTGCCATGCCGTTTAATTATCCCCCCAACTTGGAGGTGGACATGAGTGACATTGTCCCATCCGCCGGTGCTGGCCTGGGAGTTTCCCAGAAAAGTGCTGGCCGTTATGCTGCATACGTTTTCTGGATAATGTTCAGTATCAACTTGCTCAATTACATGGATCGCTACGTATTTATTGGGGCCGCCAACATTGTGGCTAAGGAGCTTGGCATGGGCATCGACCAGGTGGGTTACATTGCCACAGCGTTTATTTTAGTCTACGCGTTGGGCACGCTGCCGTTGGGAATCTGGGCGGATCGCTGGAACCGCAAAAATATCGTCGCGATCTGTGTTGCTATCTGGAGCCTGGCAACAGCATTTACCGCCCTTGCGAACGGCTTTTGGAGCCTTTTCATTTCGCGCATGGTGCTTGGCATCGGCGAGGCGGGCTATTATCCCGCCGGAACGGCCCTGCTGAGCGATTACTTTAGCCGTACGAAGCGAGCGCGGGTGATGAGTCGCTGGACAGCGGGAGCGCTGATCGGTTTGATGATTGGCTTTATCGTGGGTGGCGTTGTTGCCGGTCTTGGTTTTGGTATGTGGCGAATTGCTTTCCTTTTCACCGGCATTCCAGGTTTGCTGCTGGCTTTCCTCACCTGGCGCATACGTGAACCACGGCGCAACCAGGCAGATGAGGAGGCGATAGAACTCGATCCACAGAGCGCTGTGAACGAAATTGAGGTGATAGATTCCCCTCACGCCATAGTAGTGCCAAAGAACGTGTTCAAGCAATTTGGCAGGTTGTTTCGCATCAGAACGCTGGTGGTATTGATCGTGATGCAGATCTTCGCCTTCTTCTCGCAGGGCGCGGCGGTGGTCTACTTACCTATTTACCTGCAGCAAAAGGATACCCTTGGTCTAAGCTCCGGTCTTGCCAGTATTCTCGCCGGTGGCGTGGTGGTTATCGCAGGTATCGTGGGTTTGCTGCTTGGCGGCTATATGTCTGATATCCTCAGTCGGCGTCATGCAGGTGCCCGTGTGCTGGTTTGCGGTATAGGCTTCTTGCTCTGCGCACCTGCTTTTGCCCTCGCTGTCACTAGTCACAACATCGTTATCTTCGTAACCTGCTTTTTTATCGCAGCCATGTTGATCAATGTTTACAATGGCCCCAGCACAGCAGCGACGCAAGACGTGGTGCCCTCAATTTTACGCGCGACTGCGATAGCGGTGTCGTTGCTGCTTGCGCACCTGTTGGGCGATGCTTTTGCTCCCTCACTGATAGGTATTCTCGCCAAAGCGTTTGACCCGACCCATGGAGGGCACTTTGCGAATAACCTGGCCGGTGGAGACCTGAGCATAGCGCTGCTCGTTACTTGTGTGCCGGCGCTGATCGTTGCGGGGCTTGTGGGCATCTTTGGGGCGCGCTGGATGAAGGGCGATATCGCGGCAGCGGAACTCGCCGATAAGGCAGCAAAGGGATTACAGGCTTCGTAGGGGCGGGAGAGGTGCGGAGTGGAGAGGGGACCCTTGGGTCGCCCATAGGGGCAGGCACGAAGCGGCAGGGGAACAGGACGCAGGGCGACCCAAGGGTCCCCACCCTTCTTCCCTGCTACCCCCGCCCCTACGAGACGGGTTACTACAGATAGGAAAGCAAAACATGATCCATTTCTACGAACTTTCTTCCATGAGTGCTGAAGAGCGGACCCGGTTGTTGCGCCGGGTCCAGATACAGATCGATGAACTGGTCGAGCGGGTGCGGCCAATTCTACAAGATGTAAGACAGCGGGGCGATGAAGCGCTGGTGGAATGTACCGCACGATTTGACCGTGTACAATTGACGACTGATAATTTGCGGGTGAGCCGGGCTGAGATTGAACAGGCCCACCAGGAACTTGACCGCTCAGTGCGTGAAGCTATCGAGCAGGCGATTGGCAATGTGCGCACGTTTCATGCAAGGCAGATGCCGCATGAGCAGTGGTTTACGGAGGTAGCCCCCGGTGTGATAGCGGGAGAGAAGATCACGCCGATCAGCAGCGTGGGACTTTACGTGCCGCGGGGGAAGGGTGCATTTCCCTCGGTGATGTATATGCTGGCCACACCGGCCAGTATCGCCGGAGTACCACGTATCGTTGTCTGTACGCCGCCGGGACCAAATGGAGAGGTTGACCCGGCGACCCTAGTGGCCGCTGACCTGTGTGGCGTCCATGAATTATATCGCGTCGGCGGCGCCCAGGCGGTCGCCGCACTGGCCTATGGAACGGCCAGTATTGCTCGCGTGCATAAGATAACCGGCCCTGGTAGTGGTTTTGTTACCGCGGCAAAGCGTTTGCTGTATGGAACGGTTGATGTCGGGCTGCCGGCGGGCCCCAGCGAGTCAATTACATTAGCTGATGCATCGGCTGACCCGGAACTGATCGCACGTGATTTGCTGATCGAAGCCGAGCACGGGCCGGATTCTTCCAGCCTGCTTGTCACAGATAGCCGGCCACTGGTTGAGGCGGTGCTGGCGCTGCTGCCGGATAAAATGGCGGCGCTGCCAGAATGGCGACAGGCATTTTGTCGCACCGTTTTTGAGGAAGCGATGGGGACTGGCGGTATTGTGCTGGCGGCTACGATGGATGAAGCCGTTGATTTTGTCAACGAATATGCCCCAGAACACCTGGAAGTGCAGGTACACGAGCCATTTGCCCTCTTGCCGCAACTCAAGAACGCTGGCGAGATTCTGATTGGCCGCTATACACCGTTCTGTACAGGTAACTACTGCGTGGGCACGAACGCTGTATTGCCAACCGGTGGTTTTGCCCATACATATTCATGCACGTCGGTGTTCGATTTTCTGAAACGCACGGGAATTGCCTATCTTACGCGGGAGGGATACGCTGCTCTAAGCGAGACGACGCGCCGCCTGGCGGATTTTGAGGGCTTTCCGGCGCACGCAAACGCCGTGACCGGGCGGCCAGTGTAGCGCCTACGATGGTTACGACCATCAGTATCACCGTGATGGCGGCCGCCTGTTGCAGCAGCAGGATGGCCTGGCGGACAGCGGCTGCCTGGTGCGTGTCCAACCCGGCTTGCAGAGGGATATCCGGCGAATCGCTGATCTCGACAACGGCGTTGCTGTCTTCTACGGATACGTAGATACGGCGCAACGAGGGATCGGTCTCTACGCCGTCCGGGGCGCGACCGACCGGCAAGGTGCCGAGAACGTCAAAGGACTGCTTATCGACAGCAGTAATGGTTGTGCCGGAGCTTGAACCACTAAAAACATTGTCCGGATGTCCCTCGTCTGCCACGTAGATGCGTCCCGTAGCGGTATTGAAGGCAACTCCCTCGGGAAAGGGAGAGACAGGAATGCGCGCGATAACCTTGTTGATATGGCCGTCAATGACGTCCAGTTCCTGGCCTGTTGAGCAAACGACATAGACACGGCCAGTGGCTTCGTCCACCCGCAGAGGCTGTACAGGTAAAGCGGCCACCGGAATGGTTGCCAGTGTGTGGCCACTCTCTTCGTCAATGACGTCGATCGTATTAGAAGCTACATCTCCAACGTAAAGCCGCCCCAGGCGGCTGTTCACGCCAAGGGGCTGTGGATGTGTACCAACTTTGAGCGTTGACGACACCGCGCTGATTTTTCCCCCTGCGGACGTCGTTAGCGAGTAAACACTGATGATATCATGATCACTACTCGATAGGTAAACGCGCTGGCGTATGGTATCGATGGCGAGGCCATCGTTACCATAGATAGTAGTGGCATTGAAGAGTATTTTGCCACTTGCTCCATCTAGAATGGTGAGACCCCCCCTGGTGTTATTATTTGACACACTGGCGACGTAGACATGGTGATTTGTACTATCAACCTGGACATCGTTAGCTGAATCGCTAACCGTAACGCTCCAGCGCACTTTGCCGCTGATGGGGTCAAAGCCGACTACGAGGCTGGGAAACTCATAAGCGATGTAGACCATGTGGGTTTCTGTGTCAACGGCTATGCCTTCTGGACGTTGGCCTGCGTGGAGCACACCGATAATGGGGAAGCCTCCATCGGCGTGAGCGGGAGGTGGCGAGAACAAGAGGGCGAGCAACGGTAACAGCAGTATCCAGAGGAAACTGTAGCGCACCGCTGGGTTTTTCCTATAGTCCAAGGATGACATTCTCGCTTCTCCTGTTGATATGTGTGTATGGTTGTATGCTACCACATGTTTGGATTTGGCACGAACTCGTCTTTTGTACAGTGTATGGAACGAAGGATTGTCATATAGTGGGATCAAGAAAGCTACGAGTATTGAGATAGAGCGAAAAGGAGCGAGACACATGGAACATTGGATTTGTACAACCTGTGGTACTCAATTTGCGGAGAGCGAGACGAAGCCAGAGGAGTGCCCAATTTGCCTCGATCAGCGCCAGTACGTGGGCTACGAAGGACAGAAGTGGACAACACAGGCTCAATTGCACGCGGATGGTTTTCGTAATACGGTGAAAGAGCACGAAGCGGGACTCAAAGGCATAGGTTCGACTCCTACGTTCGCTATCGGCCAGCGCGCGCTGCTGGTGCAGACGGGCCAGGGAAATATCCTCTGGGATTGTATCAGCCTGCTGGATAGGGAGACCATCGAGGCGGTCAAACAGTTGGGTGGCCTGAAAGCTATTGCTATCTCTCATCCGCATTACTACAGTTCGATGGTGGATTGGGCTGAGCAGTTTAATGTGCCTGTGTACTTGCACGAGGCAGACAGGCAGTGGGTGATGAGACCGAGCGAAAATATTACGTTCTGGTCGGGTGAGACATTCTCCCTGATGGATGACGTAACCTTGATACGATTGGGAGGACATTTCACTGGTGGCACGGTCTTGCACTGGGCGAGTGGAGCGGAATCGCAAGGGCTTTTACTCTCGGGAGATATCATAGCGGTGGTGGCTGATCGTAGGTGGGTCAGCTTTATGTATAGCTATCCGAACCTGATTCCGTTGCCTGCATCGGAGGTGAAGAGGATATCCGATGTAGTCGCGCGCTATAATTTCGAGAGGCTGTATGGCGCGTGGTTCCATACTATTGTTGCCGGTGATGCGAAGAATGCGGTATTGAAGTCGGCGGACAGGTATATTCGTGCCTTGGAAAGGCCGTTATCATAGGGAGAGAACTTCTTTATAAAAGTGGCAGGAAGATAGTGAGATTGATATTGAGAAAAAGCAACCCCAGCTCCTGATTTTTCCCTTTAATAGGGCTTGCTGTACTCTATTTCTTGCTCCGCAAAAATGATATTTGGGAGAAACTGACGTAGTTGTTGTTCTGTGCCCCTTACTGATTGTGTGCTTTTTGAAAGCGGATTGAAAGAGGACTTTTTGTTGGGAAATAGTGGCTTGATTCGCATTAGGACTGTGTTGTACTCCATTGTTCAATTTTTTGCGAATATGTTATAATGCGCCCAACATAAGAAATAATATGCAATAGGGATTGAAAGATTCCTTGGACTCCCATAAGGACTAGGAACTATTTCATTCTATATGACGGCGGAGTTCAGGCAGTATTAAGAGCGGTGTAATATATATGTCGAGCAATTATTCGTCTGATCCTAACAATGCAGCGTCTCTCAGTAATCCTGTGACGCCCCAATCCGATAAAGTGCTACCTTCAGTAGCCCCGCTGTCCCTTTCTGCTTCAAGCTCCTCCGCAGTGGAACCGGTCAGCCCGGGATCAGGCGGAAGTGGTGGCAGCCAGCGCCGCCTCGCTTCTGGTACTATCCTCTCAACTGGACGCTATAAGATCGAGAAATCGGTAGCTGCAGGTGGCATGGGGGCCGTTTACCGAGCCATAGATACGCGCTTCAATCGTCCATGCGCTGTGAAGGAGATGCTGGACGAGTTTCAAAGCGATAACGAACGTACCCAGGCGGTTGAGTGGTTTGGACGCGAGGCAACATTGCTGCTCGACCTTAATCACCCGTGTATTCCCCGCGTACGCGATTTCTTTGTCGAAGGTGGGAAGCACTACCTGGTGATGGATTTTATCGAGGGAAAGACGCTGGGTGAAGTGCTGGAGAAGGAAGGGAATGTCGTGGGGGTCAATGGAACGAGAGGCGTGCCAGAAGCGCGGGCGCGCAGTTGGGCGCAACAGCTTTGTAGCGTACTGAGCTACCTGCATCGCCAGACGCCGCCGATCATCTTCCGCGATCTCAAGCCATCGAATATAATGGTGACAGATAACAATGAGGTGAAGTTGATCGATTTTGGTATTGCTCGTACATTCCAGACACAACGGCAGTCAACTATTATTATGACGATTGGTTACGCTCCACCAGAGCAATTGCATGGAATGCCGGAGCCTCGCAGCGATATTTATGCGCTGGGAGCTACGCTGCATAGGATACTGACCCATCACGACGCGGCCAACAATAAACCTAGCATCTTCTCGTTTCCGCCGGTTCGTATGTTGCGACCAGATGTATCTATTGCCTTTGACCAGGTAATCATGAAGGCATTATTTCCTACCTTGGAGCAGCGTTGGTTGAACGCCGGCGAGATGGAAAAAGCTATTATCAATCTGCCACCGATTAGCGTCGTCCCGCCCACAGGATCATTCCCACTACCGGTCCAGCAGTTTACCCAGCGCCCTGCCAATCCACAGACACCCAACAATAGTATTACGCCAAACAATCCATCGCGGAACACGACTACCGGCCCGGGCGGTGGGTACATCAGCTCTGCGCTGGGATTTATCAACGCGAACCGTATCGAAGAAGCATACACAGCTATTCAGCAGGCGTTTGCGCTTGAGCCAAACAACTCGCTGGTACACCGCACTTTTGGGCAGATTTTTGCCCGTCGTAAGCCCCCCGAAATCGATCGAGCGATGCAGGCGTATAACCGCTCGCTGCAACTCAACCCAAACGATGCAGAGACGCATAAACTGATAGGAGATGTCTTCCTCTTTTTGCGGCGACAGCCGTTACAGGGCATCCCCGCCTACACGCAGTCACTGCGTTTAAATCCCAATGATACTGAGTCTCACCAGCGCCTGGCGCAGTGTTACGAAGAGACAAACCAGCTTGAGCCCGCGTTACGCGAATACCAGGAGGCGGCGCGCCTTGCGCCAAAACTAGCACTACTGCATCAAAAGGTTGGGCAGATTGCCTGGCGTTTGAATCAGTTGCCCATAGCAGAACGGGCTTTTGTGACGGTGCTAACGCTCAACCCGGCGGATCACCAGACGCGTTTCCTTTTAAGCCAGGTCTACGAAAGTGAAGGGAAATTGATCGACGCCGAACGCGAGTGCTCCTATATTGTACCGATGATTCCGGCAGCACAGCAGGTACTACTACGAATACGGAGCCGATTGGGAAGATGAGAAGATACCTTCTACTAATAGCGGTAACCCGACACGGGAGAACAAACCAATGAGTACGTATTGCTTGAAGTCTGCGTCGCGGAAGGGCGTTGGATTCTTCGTACTGTCTCTAGTTGTTGTGATGCTCATCGCCCAACAGCTTGTGGCGCCGGCTGTCACCTTCGCCTCCGCGGCAGGTAGTGGTTATCAATTTGGGAAATCAGCAGCGCTGGACAAAGCGAGCGTCTCCGTCGTTCGCCTGGTGGCAGTGTATACCCCGACTGTTCCGGTAGCGGGCTGCCCTCTCCCTAAGATGGGCCTGGGGGTGCTGGTGGGCAGTTGGGAAACGGTTCGCGGAAGCAAGGATTTCAGCAACTGGGTGTTGACCGATGGATCGCTGATTGATCCGAATGGGATATCGTGCGGCGTAGGAAAACCGGTAGAGAATCTCAGCAGTATCCAGATCTACCTGAATAATGCGTATACTTCAGGTACCTCAGCGAGTATTTTGAAAAGCTTATCGTGCCAGGCAACGACGTGTATCGACGGGTCGTCGACAGATACGATTATCTGCCAGGTACAAAATACGTGTGCTCAAGGGGCGGTGTTACTCCCATTCCATACGCCGGTACCTGAGCCGTATATTGATTTGGCCCAGGTGAATCAGACAACTCCCGAGCCGTTTGGTATCGAATTAACTGGTCCCTCAACGCTTCCTACCAACCCGGGCCAGGTAACGCAGCTTCTGACGCCTACCCAGGTATCCATTACCAACGCGAGTGATGAACTGGGAATGCCTATGGTGAACAGTGATGGGCAATTGCAGGGTATGATTACGAAGGAAGTCGCCGATACTGGACAATTGATCAGGCCATTCGTCGCTAACCAGATTGCACCTCTTCAAATACAGAACACCAATACACTGCGTGAAAGCTGGAACCAGGGTATTAAGGACTATTACGCGCCTGATTTGGTAAGTGCTCAATCCAATTTTATCAGGGCGGGAGCAGCCAACCCGCAATTTCAAGCGCCGGCAGCATTTCTGAGGTTGCCACAATTCAAAGCCTTTGTGACCCCCACGACTTCTGCCGGTCCAGGCAAGACGCCTGCTGCAAGCACTCCCTCCTCATCAGCGACTCGGCTGGGACCATTTGCTCTTCCTGGCAGTGTGTCTGCATGGTTCCCCTGGATCATTGGCGCTGCAGTGCTGCTGATCGCAATTCTGGTCTTTGTCATGGCGATGGTGATCCGAGGGCAGATGCGGCACGGTCGAGAACAGAAGGCTTTTGAAGAGGAGCGAACTGCGGCGGAACAGAAGGCTGCCCTGGAAGTACAGCGCCGGCAAGCGCAACAGGAAGCAGTTCATACAAATGGACCGGCCACTACCATTAATCTTAATGCTCCGACGAAAACCGATCTTCGTTGCCCCAATTGTGGACAGTTAGTACAAGCCAGCGATAATTTCTGTTCGCGATGCCGTTCTCCCTTGTCGCTTTCCGATTCTGGATTGAATGTGCGCCTGGCAAAGGCGCAGGAGCCCACGCAGGCGCCTGAACCGGCATCGCAGCCTCAGCCCGGATTGGTACCAGCGAGTTCGATCTATGAACAGCCGACGAGGGAGATGTCACCAGGTGATTTCAGCAATGGACTGGAGGATCCGGAGAAGACAAGGCCATATACGGCGGAGGAGATGGCAAGGAATGCGCCTGCTTCAGTTGAGCGCTATGATGACAACAATATGAGCCTGGTGGTAGGTACGCGCTCCAACCCTGGTATTAAACGGCAGCATAAGCCAAACGAAGACAGTCTCTTCGCTGCGCAGGGAGAGCGGGTTTTTAATTCACACTCGCAGCAATATGGCCTGTTTGTGGTGGCAGACGGTATGGGTGGGCATGCCAATGGGCAGGATGCCAGTCGACTGGCGATTCAAACCATTAGTGATGAGGTGTTGTCAAAGATTTCAGGTAATACACCATTGAACGATGATGCACTGGTGCAGATCCTGGTTGATGGAGTACAACATGCCAATAAGGCGGTGCATCAACGCAATATGGAGCAGCGAGCAGATATGGGCACGACGATCACCGCCGCCTTGATCGATGGCGCAACCGCGTACGTGGCAAATGTTGGTGATAGTCGTACCTATCTCTACCGCAAGCCTAAAGGCCTGCAAAAAATTACCAATGATCATTCAGTGGTGGCGAGCCTGGTAGAGGCAGGTATTATAAAGCCTGATGATATCTATACCCATCCGAAACGCAACCAGATCTATCGCAGCCTGGGCGAGAAACCGGTGGTGGACGTGGATTGGTTCAAGATAGCGCTGCAACCGGAGGATAAATTGCTACTGTGTTCTGACGGGCTATGGGACATGGTACGCGACCCGGCGATTGAGCAGATTCTGAACACTGTCCCCGATCCATCACAGACGGGTAACGCGCTGATTAAGGCTGCGTTGGATGGCGGCGGCGAAGACAATGTGAGCGTGATTGTGGTCTACATTACCGAGGCGACGCAGCGCACGGGCATAACGGGTGTGCAGTTGCTGGCGAGGCCGGAGGCGCCACAGTGGCCCCCGATGTAACGTTTCGGGGGTGCCCCTAAACCAAAGTATGGAAGGTAATCCTCCATCCTGTCTCATTCTCAATGCTACTGCTTATAGCAGAGTATCATTGCTCACTCTAGACCATGGAGACGTAGATCAGGGATGGATAAGCGAGTAAAGACCGTAGATGCAGAATGGAGCATGTTCAGCCACCCTCTGATCTGTCATCCTCTTAAACTTGATCGCCTGATCTTTCTCTGTGAAGAGATGCCAGTCGTTAAGATAAGGCCTCCAGCCGTTTCTCAAGTGCAGTTCACTGGCCTCGTATCCACAATCTGACAGACCACTTATAAAGCCTTCATCTGCTATGTCGTAGCCGAGGAACGCCCACTCCTTGTTCAGCAACGCAGGAGTGGTTGGAGCCAACAGAGCCCATATCTCTTGCTCTTGCAGGGTAAGCGCGTCTCGCAGTAGCGTGATACCAATCACCTGGTAAGGACGCTGAACCGCATCCCTGTTTTGCTGGAGATACTCCCGGAATTGGTGCAGGTTTTCCCACAAACCCAAATCTCTCCACTGTGTAGGTGCTCTCACGTTTTTATCCACGCCAAGCACCACCGCTGGCCAGACCAATCGATCAACCGATAGGACCTTTGTGACATCGGTACGCAGCAGATAGGTATCTTTTCTAGACTGAGACCAGGTGGCATCCATCTGAGACCACATCTCACGAATATCAAAGCCAAGGAGCTGCTCCTCATTGCTCATGTTACGCCTCCAACTAGTAAAAGGATATGAACGAATCAGCAATAACTTGTCACCCGCGCGTAATATATATATAATACCTGCAATTGGTCAACGCTAAAAGACAGGAGATCAAGATGCCAGAGCAGCACATATTGTCCAGGAACATCGTCGGTCGGGGCTCGTTTCTCAAGCAATTTCTACTGCTGCTGGGAGCCCTCCTGCTCGTCGTATCCTGTGCGGGTCCTGTGAGCAATACAGGACCCGCGGTAAATAAGGCAGTATCGCCGCAAACACCGGCATCCATTAGGGCCTGTGGTGGGACACCGACCCCATTCCAGACAGAAGGGCCCTTTTACAAGTCTGGTTCACCTGAGCGTACTTCTTTACGAGAAGCGGGCCTCGCGGGAACGCCTCTGACGGTCACCGGCTACGTGTTTTCTACCACATGCCAGCCGATTGCTCATGCCTGGCTGGACTTCTGGCATGCAGATAGCAACGGGAATTACGACAACGCTGGTTTCAGGTTGCGTGGTCACCAGTTCACCGATACCCAGGGTCGCTACTCCCTTGAAACCATTGTCCCCGGAGAATACCCTGGTCGAACGCGCCATATTCACGTGAAAGTCCAGGCTCCTGGCCAGCCAGCGCTTACCACACAACTTTACTTTCCTGGAGAACCACGTAACGACAGCGACGGCATTTTTTCACCCGAGCTACTTATGCACGTGCAAAACACACCCAACGGTCAACTGGCAACGTTCAACTTCGTCCTCACTCTTCATTAAGCAGAACAATAAGGCATCCTCAAAGGCGATCTACACTCAACTATTAACGAGCATTTGGCTTTCTTTTAACAATTTATTTAACAAATAGATGCTACACTTCCGGTGATAGGGAAACTCCCTGACCATAGATGAAAGGATATGTTACTTTTATGAAGTTTTTCTTGAAAGGGATAGTCGTACTGGCTCTGGGAGTCGTACTGGTGGGCACAATATCTGCAGCCCCGGCAACAGCGAATTGGCAGGTAAATAGTCGTGGTCATACTACTACTACCACTCCCATCACACATCTTGTCGTTATTTTCGACGAGAACGTTTCGTTTGACCACTATTTCGGTATCTACCCCTACGCAAAGAACACGCCGGGCGAGCCTCAATTCAAAGCCTCGCAGGATACTCCATCAGTCAACGGGCTCAACACGGCTCTGCTGACGGATAATCCCAACTCCGCAAACCCGATAAGGCTTGATCGTTCCCAGGCCTTGACCTGCGATCAAAATCACAGCTACTTGAATGAACAGTTGGCTTTCGACCACGGCCTGATGGATCGTTTTGTTCAGAGCGCCAGCGGAGGCAGTTGCACCGACAAGTCGATTGTGATGGACTACTACGACGGAAACACAGTCACAGCTCTCTGGAACTACGCCCAGCGCTTTGCGATGAGCGATAATTCCTACGATACCGTCTTCGGACCCTCCACACCAGGAGCGCTCAACCTCGTCTCCGGTCAGACGCACGGCGCGACACCAGCAGCGATACCAAACGATGTTTCTAACGGCACCATGATCGGCGATGCCCGGCCGGTGTACGACGACTGCTCAGTCGGGGAAGGTGGTCCGACGGCGGGGATGAGTGGCTCCAACGTAGGCGATCTGCTGAACGCAAAAGGCGTCACATGGGGCTGGTTCCAGAGTGGCTTCAAACCCACTTCTATGGTGAATGGAGCGGCGGTTTGTGGCTCAACTCACAAGAATATCGGTGGCAACACAGTCACCGACTACATCCCGCACCACGAGCCGTTTCAGTACTACCAGTCCACTTCCAATCCACACCACCTGCCGCCCACTTCGATAGCGATGATCGGAAAAACCGACCAGGCCAACCACCAGTATGACTTGTCGAACTTCTGGGAAGCCGCTACCAATGGAGAAATGCCCGCAGTGAACTTCCTCAAGGCTGCAGCGTACCAGGACGGCCATGCTGGTTACTCTGATCCTCTGGACGAGCAGCATTTCCTCGTCGATACAATCAATCGCTTACAGAAACTACCTACCTGGAGTAGCACGGCGGTCATCATCTCCTATGATGACTCGGATGGCTGGTACGACCACGTGATGGGTCCCATAATTAGTCAGTCCAATGACCCGGTCTATGATGCCCTCGCCGGTCCAGGCCAGTGTGGTACCATGAAGGCAGGCGCCTATCCGGACCGCTGCGGCTATGGCCCCCGCCTTCCATTACTTGCCATCTCACCATTCGCAAAAGGGAACTTCGTGGATCATTCAATCACAGACCAGACCTCGATCCTGCGCTTCATAGAGGATAACTGGGGCTTGGGGCGTATCGGAAACCAATCATTTGACGTACTTGCCGGCAGCCTGGGCAACATGTTCGATTTCTCTAACCGTAGCAACTCTGCTCGCCTCTTCCTTGATCCCATGACTGGCAACTGACGCTGTGTGAGAAGGAGCGAGTGAGTACCCGGTTCATTTACGATCCCCTGACGACTTTCTTAACAACGTTGTATGAATTAAGAGGAGTATCCTTTATGCAAGGATACTCCTCTTAAACATTTTGAAAGGCCCGATGAGCCACAAAATGCATGTGGTATAATCCCAGAAAGTATCGGTGTTGATTGACACTGTGAGGTGACATGCGGCAACCACGATGTATCGCTATCGACGGGCCTGCTGGATCGGGCAAAAGCACTATTGGGGAAGAACTGGCGCGACAACTGGGCTATATCTATATCGACACAGGGGCTATGTATCGAGCGCTGGCGTGGCTGGCACTCAAGAATGGCATCGATATTACTGATGGGGCGGCGATGGAGGAACTGGCACGGCACGCGGAGATTGCGATAAGCCGACCGCTGATCAACGATGGACGCCAGTATACGGTGACCGTGAACGGAGAGGATGTGACCTGGGCTATTCGCAGTGCCGACGTGACGAATGCCGTTTCTGTCTCCTCCTCGCATAAGGGCGTTCGTTCGATTATCATAGAGCAGCAGCGAGCGATGGCGCGGCGCGATGGCGTCGTAATGGTTGGACGCGATATTGGCTCGGTTGTGTTGCCTGACGCGGAATTGAAGATTTTTCTTACGGCCAGTCTTGAAGAGCGAGCGCGTCGTCGCTATGCTGAACTGGTGGAACGTTCTGGTGGCGCTCATTCTGTATTGCCATCAATGGAAACGGTGCTGGAGGATATTCGACGGCGGGATTATATCGATCGTGACAACTTGCGACAGACGGAAGATGCCATCGTTATTACCACGGATCATCTCAGCGTTCCACAAGTACTGGAGGCCATCAAGCGACATCTGGAGAGCAAGAAATGAAACAGGAACAGGAAAGCCTCAGCACAGGAACAACGGGCGCAGACAAAGAGGTGCAAGCGGTAAAGCCTACCAGGCCGCAGAAGAATTACTACGAACCATATGTTACACCACCAATTTTATATCACGCAGTACGCTGGTTCGCGATTTTTGCCTTTCATATCACGTCGCGTATCCGCCTACGCGGGCTGTATAATGTGCCGAGAAGCGGCGCATTTATTGTCGCGTCAAATCATCTTGCGTGGACAGATATTCCGCTTATTCCCATGCATTTCCATCGTAAAGTGATCTACATGGCAAAGGAAGAATACTTTCACAGCAAGCTTGCCTGGCTGGTGCGTTTCCTGGGGTCATTTCCAGTCAAGCGGGGTGAGGGCGATCGGCAGGCCCTGCGCACTGCTGAAGAGCAGCTCAAGAAGGGGAATATCCTTGTCATTTTTCCGGAGGGAACACGTAGTCGCACACGTACTATGGCCAAAGCCCACGCTGGTATGGGGATGATTGCGCTGCGTACGGGTGTGCCTGTTGTGCCGGTGGCGATCTGGGGCAGTGAGAATGCGCTGAAGAAGTTGGGTTGCCGGGTGACCATTTCGTATGGTGAACCGATGGTGCTGAAACCTAAGGGGAAGAAGATTACCCGCGAGGATATTGATGAGGCGACCGATAAGGTGATGCGTAAGATAGCGGAGATGTTGCCGCCTGAATATCGGGGTGTCTATGGTTCTCCCTCTGATTCTGTTTGATTGTAGACATGTTCCTCTTTTTCTTGTGTATTGTTCATGCTGGGCAAATGAGGAAGAAGGGGCAGGTGGGACAGATGAAGGCGTCGGGTTTCGCGGGAAACTCGTTGCGCTCCAGGCCACGGATGCTTTGCTCTAAGTCATTAAAGAGGCTCTGTTCTTTTTTGGCTGTCAATGTAATGGGGAAGATCTCGCCTGTACTCAAATTATGGAAGTGCAATTCGAGGTTCTGGCCTCCATGGTGTTGACGGTACGCCTGGGCGTAGAGCAACTCGCGCGTACCGGCTGAGGGCTTTTCCTTGCGTTTGGCAAAACGGGCGCGCACGAAACGGGCTGGTGTGTCGGTCTGATTGCCCGCAGGGGCTGCTTCTACGCGATCAACCGTCATATGGATGGTTTTGCCTGCTGCCTCTACTGTTAATTCATGGCGTAATTTCCAGTTCGTATCGCCGCTTGCCAGCAATTTATCGCGAATCAGAGCGGTAACCTCGTGACCATGCTGCTCATAAATAGCGGCAAAGGGCAAGGCAGGTCCTCCCAGCTCTTGCCAATGTTTGGTATAGAGGCTCTGCACTTCCTCTACAGTTGGCAGGTTATTGGAGGTCGAAAGCTGCTGTTGGAGCGCTTCCAGCGTTTTTTGTGTCGCTTGCCAGAAGAGTTGGTAGGCGTCCTCCTCGTTGCGAAAACCGTAGATAGTACTGTACAAATACTGGCGTGGGCAACGTTGATA
>Ga0209159_1001187_pt1 | contig 20710 bp, 16 predicted proteins | sample GraSoiAngelo_144_FD_185901 | JGI IMG/M metagenome (GOLD analysis project Ga0209159, IMG submission 185901) | Grasslands soil microbial communities from the Angelo Coastal Reserve, California, USA - 14_1009_02_40cm (SPAdes) (version 2) | ecosystem: Environmental > Terrestrial > Soil > Grasslands ...
ATCAGGGCAGGCGGCCTACGCCAGCGCAAGGGCATAGCCGACAGGTCCCGCTGCCATGCCGACCGGTGGGCAAGTTTATCGTTTAGAACTGTACTTCCGGCAAGCGAAGAATTTCACGCGCAGGAGCAGGTCGGTTCGACTGATTGCTGGCGACTCCTTTACGATCCAGATTCAAATCAGTTTTGGCTACGGATGCGGTCGTAGATCGCAAGTCTGAAGCTGCCAACTCCTTCCATGAGTTGACCGCAAGTTCGACGGTTGACTGGTCCTAAAATCGCGGAAGGATTTGCCCTAATCGCTGTCGATGCGCCCCGCTTCACTCCTATGAAAATAGCTGCCTATCGCGTTGAAAACAAAGCATAGGTGCCTGGGTCCATTTTCATCCTTCGTTGTGGCTCTCCGAGAGCCATGAGTTACTCGTAGCGCAGGGCAACTATGGGATCGACCTTCATGGCGCGGCGCGTCGGGATGTAACTGGCCAGAACCGCCACGCTGAGCAGGAACCCGGGAACGCCCAGGAAAGCCACCGGATCTACGGGACTGATGCCATAAAGAAAACGCAGCGAAACATGCCAAGGCAAAACCGTTGCTAGCGCCCAAGCGACAGCAGCGCAGCCGGCGATGCCAATTAAGGCGCCGATCATCACGGGGCGCAGGGCCTGGCGCAGAACGAGGCTAGCAACATCCCAGTTGGCCGCTCCCAGTGCCATGCGGATGCCGATTTCCCGCACGCGCCAGCTCACCACGTAGGACACCAATCCATACACGCCAATGGCGGAGAGGAGCAGACCGAGCGCGCTGAGGAATCCAGACAGAGTCGAAAAAATCCGGCCCGGTGTCAGCCAGGGCTTGAGATTTTCTTCGAGAGGAGCGATCTCCACAGCCAGTTCCGGATCAACACTGGCAACAATTGCGCGGAGGTTTTCCATTGTGGGCGCCCCGGCGGTGGCGGAAATCAACAAGCGCAGATCCAACTGTTGCTTGGGACCCGCTGGAAAATAGGGGTAAATGTTGTCGGCGCGGCCCAGGAAAGAGACCTGCGCATCTTTGGCGACGCCGACGACCTCGTAGCTCACGTCCTTACGAATGACGTTACCCGCTGAGTCTGGATAGCTGGCGTTCAGAAGAACCGTCTTGCCGATGGGATCCTGATTGGGCCAAAGCCGGCGGGCGGTTGATTCCGGCAGGATTACCAGGGGAGCGTCTGCTTGATTCTCCGCCTCGGTGAAATTACGGCCGCGCACGATAGGGATGCCCAGCAATGGAAAGAATCTCGGCGATACATAGTTGTACTCGACAGGGACGTGCTCTTCGCGGCCCGCGACCGAGAAGTCGGTAACACGGTGAATGTCGTCGAGCGGGACGGCGCTGGCTTGCGCTACTCCGTTCACGCCGGGGAGCGCGGCGATTCGCTGAACCAATTGCCGCTGCAACGTTTGCGCCCGCGAATTGTCATAACCTGCTCCAGTGAGATCGAAGGAGAGCGCGGCGATATTCTTCATGCGGAAACCGGGATCAATAGTTTGTGCGCGGTGAAGGCCGCGCAGCAAAAGCCCAGCCGCCAGTAATAGCACCATGCAAGCGGCCACTTGTGCTGCTACGAGCGCCCCGCGCAAGAAATTTCTTGAGCGGGGCTTCACTTCGGAGCCGGCAGTTTCTCCCTTCATCGCGAAAGTGAGGTCTGCTCGCGAAGACTGGAGCGCCGGCACCAGGCCGAAAGCGATCCCGGTGAGCAGCGTCAAACCGAGCGCGTATGCCAGAACGTGAAGGTCGGGATTAATGTTCAGCGCGACAGGCCAATATCCGGCGGAGATGTAGGATTGAAGAAATCGCACCAGACCCGCCGTGGACCAAAACGAGATCAGCGAACCCAACAAACCCGCCAGCGCTGCGACCAGAAGGCTTTCCGTCAGCAGTTGAGCCATCAAACGCCCCCGGCTCGCGCCCATAGCCAGCCTCACGGCAATTTCTTTGCGGCGTCCAGTAGCGCGAGCGAGCAGCAGGCTGGCGACGTTCGCGCAGGCAATCAGCAGGACCATGCCGACGGCGAAAAGAAGTGCGCCGCCCATGCTCAGCAACACGAATCGCTCTTCGGGCACAGAGAACATCGTGGCGGTATCCACGGAAATCGTGGTGACGCGTCCCGGATCACGGAGGTCAATTTGGCCGGCAATCACTGTGAGATCAGCGCGAACTTGTTTCACGGATATACCGGGCTTCATGCGCCCAAGGAGTCCGAGCCAGCTTTGAGAATCGTCGGCGAGGCGATCCGGCTCCCGCAGGAGACTACTCTGCATCATCAACGGCACCCAAAACTGCGATGGCACCGGCTCGCTACCTTGAAAGCCTGGAAGGGCGACGCCAATGACCGTGAACGAAACGCGATTGAGCGTAATTGGCTTTCCGATGATAGAAGGGTCTGCACTGAACGCCCTGCGCCACAGCCCATCACTCAACACCACCACGGGAGCTGCGTTGCCCGCGGAGCATTCCGCATGGGCGAATCCGCGGCCGATAGCGGGAGCCATTTGCAGCACATCAAAGTAGTTGCAGGAGGTGAGCGCTCCGAGTAGGTGCTGCTGTGCATGCGCGCCGCCCATATTAACCTCGGTGAAAGGTGCATAGGCCAGAAGGCCGGTAAAGACACGATTTTGCTCGCGATAGGCCCGGTATTCGGAATAGGAAAAGAAGCTGGCATTTTCTCGGACATTGCGGTGGATGGACCCATCCAGCTTGCGATAAGTTTGCGATACGGCGAGGACTTGGTCCGCATGAGGCACGGGAAGGAGCCGCAAGGCAGCGCCATTTAGGATGGTGAAGATGCTGGTGTTCAGGCCGATGCCGAGCGCCAAAGTTAGCACGGCGACCGCGGTGAACCCCGGATTCTTCCGCAGGGTGCGTGCACCAAACCGTAGGTCCCGCAAAAAATTTTCTAGGATCGGTAGACCGCGGCGAGCGCGATAGTTCTCTTTGGTTTGTTCGATTCCACCGAGTTTGATCTTGGCTTCTCGTCGCGCTTCTTCTGGGCTCATACCTCCGCGCGTATTTTCCTCGATGTGCAGCAGGAGATGGGCTTCCATCTCGTCGGCAAGCTCTCGGTCGCGTCGTTCCTTGTCGAACAGAGCAGCTAGCCGCAATAGCCAAGCACGCAGCGATCTCATGAACGCCTCGCTTATTCAGGGTTTCCCGAAAGCCCATTTGGTTTACAGCATTTCCTATGGGAATGCAATAGAAGATACGGTTGAGGGGCCAAATTTGTTTCCAGCTTCTCAGATTTTTATGCAGGCGTCGTGGGTAGTCCTTCAAGTCGTCGTGTCGAAAGCGCGCAAACACACCGTGCTCGTGTGTGCAGCTTGCTCACTCGCGCTTCCGATACAACACGAAGACTTTCCAGGAGTTGGCACAGGAAAACAGAATGCATGTAACGCTGAATCATTTCGTCCGTTTTGCAGAGATCTTTGAAATTCTGCTTCCCTAATTCCTTGAGAGGAGTCTAAATTATTGCCCTGTCATTTATCGACAGGAGACCCGAGATGGCTAAGCCAACCGACCTGGTCCAAGGCACCCTCGACCTCTTGATTCTGAGGACGCTCGCGCTTCAGCCCATGCACGGCTGGGGCATCGCGCAACGCATTCGTCAGGCTTCGAACGAAGTCTTGCAGGTCCATCAAGGTGCGCTTTATCCCGCTCTGCATCGCCTCGAGCAACAGGGCTGGATTCGCGCCAAATGGGGCGAATCGGAAAACAATCGCCGCGCCAAATATTATTCGCTGACTCCGGATGGCGCAAAGTACCTGCGCCAGGAGCAAGCGCAATGGAAGCGCCTTTCATCGGCCATCGGGCTGGTCCTGGAGATGTCTTAGGGAGCCAGAACCATGCGTTGGTATTACAAATTGCCGCTTCGCCTGCACTCGCTTTTCCGCAAGGACAAAGCGGAGCTGGATCTCGGCGACGAGCTTCAGTTTCATCTGCAAAATCAAATCGAGGAATTCGTGGCCCATGGCATGAATCCCCAGGAAGCTCGCCGCGCCGCCCTGCAATCCTTGGGCGGCGTTGAACAGGTCAAGGAGGAGTGCCGCGAAATGCGCCACACAAACCTGATCGAAAATTTCTTGCAAGACGTTCGCTTCGGTTTTCGCATGCTGCGCCGCAGCCCGGGATTTAGCGTTCTAACGATCCTGTGCCTTACGCTCGGCGTCGGCGCCAACGCCGCCGTGTTCAGCTGGGTCGAAGGGATTCTTTTGCGACCTTATCCGCTCGTTTCTCATCAGGAGCGCCTGGTCGCACTGTCCGGAACGGTGCGTGACAAGAGAGACGAAACGTCGTGGCCCGATCTCCTCGACCTGCAAAGAAACTGCACCCTATGTGAGACCCTCTTTGTCAGCAAAATCACGCGCGCGACTCTGAGCATTGGCGAGCGCGCCCAGGTCATGACCGGAAGCATCGTCTCCGCAAACTATTTTGACGCGATTGGAGTCCATCCCATTTTGGGCCGCGGCTTTGAGCCAGGCGAAGACACCGGCCGCAACGCGCATGCGGTCGTGGTGATCAGCTACCATCTTTGGCAGACCCGCTTCAAGGGCGATCTAGAAATCATCGGCAAGACACAGCGGCTCGATAACGTCGTGTACACCATCATCGGTGTCGCGCCCATGGGGTTCTACGGGACTTTCGTCGGCCGGGGCATGGAGTTCTGGGTGCCTGCCTCGATGTTGGAAGCTTTCGGCGACGACAAACTGGAAGATCGCGGCGCGCGATGGGCGGAAGCGTATGTGCGACTCAAGCCTGGCGTGACCCGCAATCAAGCTCAGCAAGAAATTTCCGCCATTGCCGCGCGGCTCGAAGCTGAATATCCCGGCACCAACCGTGGCCGCGGCATCAAGGTCTGGCCGCTGTGGCAAACGCCTTTCAATCACGCCGGCCATCTGCTTCCAACCCTCGAGATCATGGTTGTTGTCGTCTGTTCTGCTCATCGTCTGCGCCAACGTCGGCAACTTGCTTCTCGTCCGGTCGTTCGCGCGCCGGCACGAGATGACGGTTCGCCTCGCCCTGGGCGCCGGCCGCGGCCGCTTGTTGAGGCAACTTGTTACGGAGGGCTTGCTGTTGTCGGCCTTCGGCACAGCGGGAGGCATGTTAGTGGCGTACTGGTGCCGTCACGCTCTTGTTCTGCTTTTCCCGGGAGATGTGATGTACCTGCCCGGACAAATCGACGGCCGTGTGCTCGGGCTGAGCGCGGCCATTTGCCTCGTCGTTACGCTTGCTGTTGGGTTGGTCCCAGCGTTCCAGACGCGCCACCTGGCCCTCGCCGATACGCTCAAAACCGAGGCATCCGCGGTGATGGGCGCCCGCGGACGAGCGTGGTTCCGCTCGAGCCTCGTGGTCCTCCAAGTCACTCTCAGCTTCATCTTGTTGGTGGGCGCCACTTTGCTGATGCAGAGCCTGCGCAAGATTCGAACCACCAGCCCGGGCTTCTCCACGACGCGCGTGTTCGATACCTGGATACCTTTGGTTGCCGCCGGCTATGACGCGCCGCGCGCCAAAACTCTTCAGGACGAATTGATCCAGCGTGTTCGCGCGCTGCCCGGTGTCGAAGCGGCCGCTTACGCCCGCGTTGTTCCGCTCGGCTATGAGTCATTTTCTTTGACGGCAATTGCCGTCGACGGCTACGAACCCCAACCCAACGAACAGCCCACCGCCGAATACAACGAGGTCAGTCCCGACTACTTCGTCACTTTGGGCATTCCTCTCATCTCGGGGCGCGAATTCACTCGCGCGGACGACGAAAACGCGCCGCGCGTCGCCATCGTAAACCAAACCATGATCGCGCGGTATTGGCGCGGACAGAATCCCATCGGCCAGCGTCTGCAAGTGAAAGGGAATTGGGTGCAAGTGGTCGGCGTCGTCAAAGATTCTAAATATTACAGCATGGATGAAACGCCCCGTCCGTTTTTCTATGTTCCGCTCCGCCAGTATTTCACGATAGAACCTGACATCCAAATTCGCGCGACGCAACCTCTGCCAACCATCCAAACGGCTCTGATTCGCGAGGTGCGCGCGCTCGATCCTGACCTCACTTTGTACGAAATGATCACGCTACAGGAACAAGTGAATCGTTCTACGTCCCATGAACTCGTGGCCGTAGCTTTGGTCGCCCTGTTTGGAGGGTTGGCTCTGCTGCTTGCTAGCATCGGCCTTTATGGCGTGATGTCGTACACCGTCTCGCAGAGCACTCGAGAGTTGGGGCTGCGTATGGCTCTTGGCGCCGGCACATCGAGCGTGCTGCGTCTCATGCTGTCCCGCGGATTGCTACTGACAACGACTGGCATAATTATCGGGATCGCCCTGGCATTCCTTCTAACGCGCCTGCTCGGCAACCTCCTGTATCAGGTAAGCCCGCGAGACCCGCTGGCTTTCGCCGCGGCATTTGCGGTGATGGCCGTTGCGTCGGCTGCAGCGTGTTTCTTGCCCGCTTGGCGGGCAACGCGAACCGATCCCATTCGAGCGCTACGGGCGGAATGATTTTCTCACCGCCCTAGGCATACAAAAGCGATCTTTACGACTTCTATTAGTTGGCCACAAACGGGTTCGGGGAAACCACCTGGCGATGTCCTCGAAGCGGACTTCTGGCCCGAAATAACTACCGAGGATGGCCCGTTATCCGCCCAGAATTGGCGACAGGCGCGTTGATCTATCGGGAGCTAGCGCCTCCTCTGTTCGCAGAGGAAATAACAACACCTCCTCCACTCGGAGTGATCATGGCGCAGCATTCAGCACACCGCTTAAGGATACACACGACGGTCTGCGCGGCTTCGAGATTTGCGATCCTGACCGCTACGTCTTGTTCTTCGGGCGACCAAGGTAGCTGTGACGTACCCAGTCGCTTTCAGAGGATTCCATGCCGCATCGCGATTTCCTGGCGGTATTGACGAGGCACGCAAGCCTTATTCGTCCTTAAGGCCCTTACTGATCCGAAACACGTGCCCGTCCGGGTGCCGCACGTGCATCTCTCGGACGTTCCAAGGCATGTCAGTCGGTGGGAAAGTGACGTCCAGCCCGGCGGCCACACAGTGTCAGTGAATCTCGTCAACATCGTCGACCCACACCGACATCCACACGCCCTTGTCGGCCGCTTCATCTCCGTCAGATTTGAACGTCGTAACGTTCGAACCCCTGCCTCGGCCTCCCTGCGCCCCTTGGCAAAGAAAGAGCGCGCATTCGCCCGACCCGACTGCCCCGAAAGTCGGAGGCGATCCCTAGTCCCAGCACTTCCTCCAGCCCAACTTCTCGAACCATGCAAAGCTCGCGGCGATGTCGGATACGCTCAAGATCGGGGTGACGTGTTTCGCATTCATGCTGGGGAAGGATAACACGGCCATCGGGAGAGCTCGCAATTCGTAACGGTTGGAGATTGTGACGGCAAGCCTGAAGTTATCGGTTCGTCTGTCGGATTAGTAACTCGGAAATTGGAATTACGCGGCGACATTCCAGCGAGTCACATGGGTCGCGGTCCACAACTCCCTTGCTGCGTAATGCGACGGAGGTGCGCCATTGCTCACAGCACGCGGGAGCGAGTGTCGATTTCGGAGACGAGGGTGCGGTGGACTGGGCATTTCTCGGCAATCTCAAGCAGCTTCGAGCGTTGCTCTTGGGTTAGCCGCCCCGCGAATTCGAGGTCGCTCTCGATGTGGTCAAGCATTCCTTCTTTGGTTTCGCAATCGGCGAAGTCGGCTGCGTGAATCTTACTGTGGCGCAGCCTAACGGTGACTGCTTCGAGCGGCCAGCTCTTGCGTCGCGCATACAGCGCAACCGTCATCGAAGTTCAAGCGCCCAAGGCAGCAAGTAGTAAGTCGTAGGGAGTTGGGCCCGTGTCGGCTCCGCCGGCAGCAACGGGCTCGTCTGCCGTCAAAGGATGTCGGCCCGCGAGAATCTCCTGCGCAAATCCTGCCGCGCTCCCGCGGACAATCACTTCATTTATGTCAGCCATCGTCAGCACTCCTGTGGGGAAAAGGATCTTTACCAATGATTCTTTACTACGGATGAGAATGTAACTCTATCGGCCCATACTCGGCTCCCCTCATTTCTGGCTGACCGACAAAGCGCGGTTCTTAAAAGACCAAAGGAGGTGCTGGGCGGTAATAATCGGCTACACGGAAGTTATCCAGAAACGGGGTTCGAGGAGATCACCGGTCATGTCCCCGAAGCGGACTTGAACTAAGCCGCTGGTGCGGCGGACGCTTCGCACGTCATGCCCCAGCGTAACGCATCGATTTGTGGTTCTCGCACATGCTCATTTTCTAAGTACCGCAAAACCAGTAGCTTACAGATGGGTGAAAAGATTGAATTCCCATAGCCATTAGCCCGCATCCGTCGCAAACGCCAGCGTCTTCCTTCAAGTTGTTGTATCGGAAGCGCGCGAACACACCGTGCTCGTGCGTGCAGCTTGCTCACTCGCGCTTCCGATACAACACTAAGACTTATCGGGAGTTAGAATCGGGCTTGAGCCAGCGCTTGAACCATTCGAGGTTGCGCAGCATGTACTCGCGCTCGAGGGGCGGCTCGAAATTGACATGCCCTCCTCGAGGATAGACGTCGAACTCCACCGTTTTGTTCAGCGTCTTGAGCGCCTTATAGAATTCTTGCGCTTCGCTCAGCGGAACTCGATTGTCATTTTCCCCGTGCTGGATCAGTAGCGGTGTCGAAACATTCTGCACATGCGTTATAGCGGAATGCTGGATCAAGGACGCAGCGTCTTCCCAGGGATAGCCGAAATACTCCGCGACGGTATCTCCCGCGTCGGAGAAGTAATAAAGATTGATCAAGTCGCTCACGCTGGCGGCGGTTGACGCCGCCTTGAAGCGTGCCGTTTGTGTGACGATCCAATCGGTCATGTAGCCGCCATAGGAAGCGCCCATCACTCCGAGGCGGTCCGGATCAGCGATGCCCTGCGCAATCATGGCGTTCACTCCGGCCATGATGTCTTTGTAATCGTCCTCGCCCCAGCGGTTGATGATGGCGCGAAATCCCGCGATGCCATACCCTGAGCCTCCGCGAGGCATGGGGAAGAGAATGGCCATCCCTGCGGAGGCCATGGCCTCAACCGGATAAGGGTCGACTTGTCCGGGGATGTGCGCGAACTGCGGAAAAATCCCGTAGGTGTAGCCGCCGATGGGCCCGCCGTGACAGTAGACCAGCATCGGGATGCGCTGCCCATGTTGATAGCCGGGCGGGGTCAGCAACAAACCCCAGATTTCCTTTCCGTCAAACGATTTCCAGTGGACCGGATCTAGGTCGCCTAATTTCAGGTTGCGTACTTGAGGATTGATTTCCGTAAGCTGACTGGCCCGACCGTTGGACAGGTTCATAGCGAAGACATCGCCCATCGTGCGGCTCTTCACGGAGCGGTACGCAGCGCGTCGGCCGTCGGAGGAGAGGCTCAGAGAATAATTGACGACGGGGCCGGGCGTGACCATCTGAGGGCGATCGCCGTCAAGCGAGACGCGAAAGATGGCCTGCTCGAACATGTGCTCGCCGGAATCGTTGGTCTGCTCGTTGGGGATGTAAAAGATCGACCGACTGTCCGGCGCCCAGCTGAACTCGTTGACCCAAACCTCGCGTGAAAGCGTGAGACCGCGCGGAGCTCCGCTCGTTCCGTCCGCAGCGACGACGTAGAGATCCTGGGCGTTGATCATGCCGGGCTTGCCGCCGGAAGAAATAAACGCGATCGATCGGCCATCAGGAGAATATTGCGGCATGCGGTTGGTGCCCGGCCGACGCACAATTGCTCGCGGCTCACCCCCGCTGATTGAAATCGTATAGACGCCTGAATTGTAGGGCGCTTGGAAACCAGTCTCGTTCGAACCCGCGAACACCAGGCTCTTGCCATCGGGAGCCCAGTGAAAATCCACCACCGTCTCCTCAGCCGGAGAGATGGCCCGCGGTGCGCCGCCGGGGATGGCTTGTACCCAGAGCCGCGGTGGCCGCTTGTTCTTGTCTACATGAATTACGAAGCTCTTGTTCCTTTTCCGCTCCTCATCTTCGGGCGGGGGCGGGTCAAGTGCGATTAACGCAATCTGTTTCCCGTCCGGCGACCATTCAAAGCGAGTAACTCCCTCTTTAACGGAGGTGAGTACCCATGGTTCGCCTCCCGTTGGGTACATCGCCATGACCTGGGGAACATCGCCGACGTAAGCAACGAAGGAGAGCAAAGATCCGTCCGGGGACCAGCGCAACCACGGCGACGGCAACGGCTTGTTGAAGATTCGTGTGTTGTAAGTCAAACGCAACGATGTTCCTCCCGCGGCGGGAATGCGGTAGAGCACGGCTTCGTGGGATGCCGTTTCGAGCGACGGTGTGGAAACCACATACGCGACCTGATTTCCGTCGGGAGAAATTCGCACATCAGAGACGCTGGAGAGGCGCATGAGATCGTCCACCGTCACCTGTGCAGCCTGCGAGGACGCAGGCGAGGTAAGTGACACCGCCAGAAGGACCCACCGAATCTTTCGCTCGATGCTCATCCTGCTTGCCTCCCTCGCTGACGCGAAACCAATGCTTTTGGCGAGCCGCGACGCTCTAGGGCGAGATATTTTGGCAGTCTTATATCACATGGTGCGCCGAATCGCCGGATCGAACGTAGATGTGTAGAGTCGAGGTGTGACGCGGTGGTTTAGGTTCAACCTATCCGGTGCCGACCCTTTGGTCTGTCGGTGCCTCAATAGTCGAAAAAAACAAAATGAAACAAGGAGATACCGAAATGAAAGCATCCTCCGTAGTCACGTTGTTTGCGCTGCTGGTTTGCACCTCGCCTGGGCTTGCACAGTCAAGCCCGCAACTATCGTTTGACGTTTTGAAAAGCCTCCTCGATCGAGCCGCGACTCCTGGTGATCGTTTCACCAGTCCCAAGTCACCGGTCACCAATCACCGACTTTGGTTTACAATGCTTCGCGTGCCAGACGCGTCAGCCCTCCTGATCCGTGTCTGTTGCCGCTGGAGGCTCCATGAACGCCGCTCTTCTGGACCGTCGCGCTTTTCTCAAAGTTTCCTCCCTTGCCGGTGGCGGTCTTCTGCTTGCCTATCATCTCGAGCCCGCCGCCAAAGCACTTGCTGCCGCTGCTCAGGCCGCCGCGCCGCAGCCGCCCACACCCGCATTCCAGCCACACGCCTTTGTGCGCATCGCTGGCAACAATGTGGTCACCATCATGGCCAAGAATCCTGAAATCGGACAGGGCGTCAAAACGAGCTTGCCCATGCTCATCGCCGAAGAGTTGGACGTCGATTGGAAAGATGTGCGCATCGAACAGGCCGATCTTGAGGAAACGAAGTACGGTCCGCAGCGCGCCGGTGGCAGCACGGCCACGCCTATCAATTGGGATCCGCTGCGCCGCGTAGGTGCCGCGTGCCGCCAGATGCTTGTCGCCGCCGCCGCGCAAACCTGGTCGGCCCCTGAATCCGAATGTGCCACTGCGTCCGGCTGCGTCATCCATCAGCCCACAAAGCGCACGCTCACTTACAGCGAGCTGGCCGAAAAAGCAGCGGCGCTGGCTGCTCCCGACCTCAAATCCGTCAAGCTCAAAGATCCCAAGGACTACAAAATCATCGGCCATCCCACACCCGGCGTCGACAACATCAGTATCGTCACCGGCAGAGCGCTCTATAGCATCGACTTCAAAATTCCCGGTATGCTCTATGCCGTTTACGACAAGTGTCCTGTGTATGCGGGAAGGTGTGTGGGGGCCAATCTCGACGAGATCAAGTCCCTGCCCGGTGTGCGCCATGTCTTTGAGGTCGAGGGCACCCAGGATTTGCTCGGCTTGCACTGGGGAGTCGCCGTCGTTGCCGATACTTGGTGGCAAGCGAATGCCGCGCGCAAGAAATTACGCGCGCAATGGAACGAAGGACCCACCGCGCAACAAAGCAGCGAGGGCTTTCAGAAGCGCGCCGACGAACTCTCGAAGCAGTCTCCCACGATCAGTTTGCGCAAGGATGGTGACGCGGATGCCGCGCTGCAATCCGCCGCGAAAATCGTGGAAGCCGCCTACTCTTATCCTTTCCTCGCGCACGCACCGATGGAGCCGCAGAATTGCCTAGCGCATTATCACGACGGCAAACTCGAATTCTGGTCGCCCAGCCAGACTCCCGAGAGCGGCCGCCAGCAAGTCGCCAAAGTCCTCGGCATTTCCCACGACGACATCGTTGTGCACATGAAGCGCGCCGGGGGCGGCTTCGGCCGCCGCCTCACCAACGACTACATGCTGGAAGCTGGGGTCATTGCCATGCGTGTCGGCGTCCCCGTCAAGCTTCTTTGGACGCGCGAAGACGATTTTCGCCACGATCACTATCGCCCCGCCGGTTTCCACTATCTCCAGGGCGGTATCGACGCTTCCGGAAAGGTCGTCGCTTGGCGTAATCACTTTGTCTCCTTTGGCGAAGGCGAACAGTTCGCTCCGTCCGCCAATATCCCCGGCAACGAGTTTCCCGGCACGTTCCTCGAGAACTTTTTCTTCGGTGCTTCGTTGATGCCTCTAGGCGTTCCCACTTATGCGTTGCGCGCACCGCGTAGCAACGCGTTCTCCTTCGTCTTTCAGTCTTTCATCGACGAACTCGCGCACGCTGCCGGGAAAGATCCCGTGCAATTCCGTCTGGATCTCCTCAGCCTTCCGCGGGTCTCCAATCCCAATGCAAAGCCCGATCCTTTTTCGAGCGACTTGGACGCCGACCGCATGATCGGGGTTCTCAAACTTGTCGCCGAAAAATCCGCCTGGGGCAAGCGCCAACTCCCGAGAAATACCGGCATGGGCGTGGCCTTCCAGTTTGCACATCGCGGCTATTTTGCGGAAGTTGCCGAAGTGCAGGTCGAAGGAGACAGCAAACTAAAGGTAAACAAGGTTTGGGTCGCGGGCGATGTTGGCAGCACGATCATCAATCCCAGCGGCGCGGACAACGAAGCTCGCGGCGCCGTGATTGATGGCCTCAGCCAGGTCATGTCCTACGAAATCACAATAGATGGCGGCCGCGCGGTGCAGAGCAATTTCCACGAATATCCGCCTGTGCGCATGAACCAAATTCCGGCGGAAATCGAAGTGCATTTCTTGAGAACGGACCATCCTCCGACCGGCCTTGGCGAGCCCGCGCTCCCTCCACTGCTGCCCGCGGTGTGCAATGCCATTTTCGCGGCTACGGGGAAGCGCATCCGCTCGCTGCCGCTTTCCAAGCACGGTTTTTCGTGGGCGTAACAAAGTACCAAGAAATGTTGCTGTGGTCCTTGCGAGCGAAGCGAGGAATCCACTTTGGGCAAAGATGTTTCAGCAGCGACTTGGTGTGCAGCCTACTTCCGCGAATTCAAGCAGGACATCGCGCTGACTTTCTCTTCCGCCGTCTCGTAGCTCTTGCCGTTGCCATCTTTCATTGACAAGAACACCCAATCGCTGGTTTCTTCCGCGGTCCTGCTGAAGCCAAAAATGTAGGTTTCGTTGCGGCTGATCTGATAAGTCATCGTGCGCATCAGGATCGGGTAAACGTTTTTCGTGGTGTCTTCGAGCGGTTGCCCGCACCGCGCCAGCAAGTGTTCCGGCGTCACACTGGCCACTGCCTGTTCCTGTTTTCGCTCGCGCTTTTCGCCGAACCACGCCAACCCGCGCTGTGCCGCCGTGACTAGTACGATCAAGCCAACAATCGTGCCCACAACCATCAGCCACACGCGCTTGTTTTGCTCCAGAAATCCCACAAACTCCGCCACCGGCGATGACCCGCTGCGGGCGCTCCCGGGCGAAACCGTTACTGCTGCGTAGTGCGATTGTTTGGGGGCCGCTGCGGTACGTTTTCCCGCCAGGGACTCCGCAATCTCTTTTGCTTCGGCTTGCCGCTCCGCAACCGCGGCCACCATGAGTTCGCCGGAGGAGGAATTTTCTGCCTGTTTTGTATGGTCCATTATTTCCCTGCCTTTCCCTCTGTGCTTTCATCATCACGCCGAGCCCATCCGGCCGCTGCGTATTTTTGAGTATTCCCAGACAGTTAATTACCTGCACTTCGGAACAGGTGGTCAAGGTGGGCAAGGCTCCGCCTTCGCCTTGTGACGGCGGTCACCTACGCCTGTGCTCTCGACCGCAGCGTTTGTCCACCGGCGCTCGCATACTGTTTTTGGAACTGACGGAGGTTTGGTTATGCTGCTCCACCGCTTGGTACATCTTATCGAGTCACATTCCCAAGAGCTGGCAAGCGAACTTCTTAATCGCGTTCACCAGTCTCCCCATCTCACTTCGTTCAGCAAAGTGCCGGATCACGAGCTCCGGCAACGCGTCCAGGAAATCTACAGTCATCTCGGACAGTGGCTGATGTCCCGCACCGAGGGCGATATCGCGCGCCAATATGCCGAGATCGGAGCGCGGCGTTACCGCCAGGGCGTCCTTCTCAGCGAACTTCTCTGGGCCATCATCCTGACGAAGGACAATCTATGGGACTTTCTCGGCCGCGAGTCTTGGCCCGGTTTCGAGATTGAAGTGCTCGCGGAACACGACATGTTCCGCAGGATCGATCATTTCTTCAACCGCGCCATGTATTACGCCGCGCGCGGCTTCGAGCAAGCCGAGCGCGCCGAGGAGGCTCTCGCTGCCGCCGCGAGCTAGCTCCTTCCTCGGTCAGCAAGGCCTGGATGCTTCGTTCCAGCGACGACCTGCCCAGCGCTTGGCCTTCTTTTCTTTACGCGGTCTCTCGCGTTAGTTGTGGCCCATATCTCGCGGCCACAAGCGCGACAATTATCCACAGCGCTGCCGCGTACACCGCGTACCACGCCGTTTCCTGCCTCGCCGTTACCGCGCCAGGACTGAGCACCACGAGCGAACCCGTCGAGCTAGCATGCATGAACTGAGCCAAGGCTACGCTTTTCGTGTTCGCGCAAATCCAAGCAATCAGCAGGCGCATCGCGGTCATCGCTGCCGTAAACGCCAGGAAATACCAGAGCCAGTGCGCACCATGCGGCGTGGCCGTTCCCAAATAGTCGATCACCGGAATGTGCCAGGTGCCCCACTACATACCAAGCGCGATGGCCGCGCCCAGCCCGTTGCCCGTTCGTGCCATTTTGGGGAACGCGTAGCCCGTCCAGCCAATTTCCTCAAACAATCCGGCCACGATTCCGAACGAAACTCCCACAAAGAACCGGTTTGGAGCGTATACCGGCGAGACCAGTGTCTTCAAGCATAGAAGCACGGTGAGGATCAGTGCAGGTGGAAGGAGCAGCGTCGCGTACCAGGGCGCGCCCGCCTGAATCCGCCGCATCCGCGAGAACAGATCCCGTAACCCGTCGCCTCCGTCCACAACTCGCGTTAGCAGGATTCCGCTTACCGCCCGCCCCAGCAACATCACCGGGAACGTCAGGATCCCGCTGAATTTCGGCACGGGTTCCCCGCGCAACAGCCTTGGCGCCACCACCGCCAGCGCGCCCAGCCAGGAAATGGCGAACGTGAGCACAAAATAACTCGCCACCGCGTGCCGCCTCGCCAGGCCCTGTTCTTTTCCGGACTGTGCCATTCTCGACTTTCTCGCCGCCGTTGTAGTCGCGACTGTTCCAACCTGGTTGTAGAATCGCATTCCCGAATTTGTACCTTCCCGTCGGGCGCTAAGAGCATACACTGTGACCGGCCTGGGCGGGGTTAGCGCGCAAGGAGGCAGGCGATGATGTGGAAGCGCACTCGGGCAGCGTGGACTGCTGCAATCGTTTTGGCCTGTGCGGTCAACGCGGTTGGTGATACGCCGCTCACGGTGAAAAACCTGCGCTGCGAATACAAAGTAGGTCCGATGGGAATCGACGTGCGAAAACCGCGGCTGAGCTGGGAACTGGTGAACCCAGAAAGAGGCGTGCTCGAGACCAGCTACGAAATCCGCGTGGCTCAGTCCGAAGCGGATCTCGCAAAAGGGAAACTGCTTTGGGACAGCGGCAAGCAGTCTGCGCAGGCGTCCATCCAGGTGGAGTACGGCGGGCCCGCCCTTGAAAGCCGCAGAATTTATTACTGGCAGGTGCGCGTCGCCGACAATCACGGACATTTGTCCGATTGGAGCCAGCCCGCGCTTTGGGAGATGGGGCTGCTCCAGGCTGCAGATTGGAAAGCAAAGTGGATTACACCCAATCTCGCCGAGGATGAGACAAAATCGAATCCCGCGCCCTTGCTGAGAAGGGAATTTTCGTTCGACAAAAAGGTCGAACGCGCTCGTTTGTACGCAACGGCAATGGGACTCTACGAAATGTCGCTCAACGGCAAGCGCGTCGGCGATGAATACTTCACACCGGGATGGACCGCCTACAATTTTCGCTACCAGTATCAAACCTACGATGTGACCGGTTCGCTGAAGAACGGTACCAACTGCCTGGCCGCCATGTTAGGCGACGGTTGGTTTCGCGGAAGGCTGGCTTGGGACGATAAGAGAAACAGCTACGGAAAGAAATTGGCGCTCCTCGCACAACTCGTCGTCACTTACAAGGACGGCACACAGCAGATCGTTGGCACCGATGACGGATGGAAATCGGCAACGGGTGCGGTCCTCGAATCCGACATCTATAACGGCGAAACCTACGACGCGCGGCTCGAACAGCCCGGCTGGAACGAAGCCGGATTCGACGATAAGAATTGGAAGTCGGTAACCGTTTTGCCCACACCAAAAGCAAAACTCGTAGCTCCCGCGGGACCTCCGGTCAAAGCGATGGAACAGATTACGGCGGCGAAAGTTTTGAAAACGCCCGGAGGCGATACGGTCCTCGACATGGGACAAAACATGGTGGGCTGGATCCGCTTCCGAGTGACCGCTCCTGCCGGAACCACCATCACCTTGCGTCACGCGGAAGTGCTCGACAAGGCGGGAAATTTCTATACCGCCAATCTGCGCTCGGCTAAGGAAACGATTCGCTACACCGCCAAAGGCCAGGGAACGGAATCGTTCCAACCGCATTTTACTTTTCAGGGGTTTCGTTATGTCTCGGTGAGTGGCTGGCCCGGCGAAGTAAACCCGGAGGACTTTACGGGCATGGTCGTGCACTCGGCTGTCGCGAGGACGGGCTCGTTCGAGGCTTCCAATCCTCTTCTCAACCAGTTGCAGCACAACATCATCTGGGGTCAGAAAGGGAATTTTCTCGATGTGCCGACAGACTGTCCGCAGCGCGATGAACGCCTCGGCTGGACGGGCGATGCTCAAGTTTTTGCGCGCACCGCGTCGTTCAATCACGATACCGCAGCGTTTTACACCAAGTGGCTGAAAGACGTCGCGCTCGATCAAGAAGACGATGGCGCCGTACCCTTCGTGATTCCTAACGTTTTGTCCCATGAAACGAGGAAGGGAGCGGCGGCGTCGGCGGGATGGGCGGACGTGGCAGTGATCGTTCCGTGGGTTGTGTATCAGTCGTACGGGGACAAAAGAATTCTGGAAGAGCAATACCCGAGCATGAAAGCCTGGGTCGAGTACATGCGGCGGCAGGCCGGCGAGAAATGTATCTGGAACAATGGTTTTAGCTTTGGAGACTGGCTCGCTTTTGCGACTACCAACGCCGATTATCCCGGCGCAACCACGGACAAGGATTTGATTCAGACGGCTTACTTCGCGCGCTCGACCGCGTTGCTCGCCAAGACCGCGGACGTGCTCGGGAAAAAAGAAGAAGCCGCGGAATACGCGGCCCTTGAGGCAAAAATCGTGAGCGCGTTTCAAAAGGAATTTGTGACGCCCAATGGCCGGCTTTCTTCGAATACGCAGACAGCTTACGCGCTGGCACTCGCGTTTGACTTGCTGCCGAAACCGGAACGCGCGGGAGCTGCGGCCAGGCTTGCCGACGATGTTAAGAAATTCGGCCATCTCACCACAGGATTCTTGGGAGCGCCATTGCTGTGCCAGGTTTTGAGCGATTACGGTTATCTCGACCTCGCCTACATGCTGCTGAATCGTACCCAATATCCTTCCTGGCTTTATCCTGTCACCAAAGGCGCCACGACGATCTGGGAACGATGGGACGGCATCAAGCCCGACGGCAGTTTTCAAGATCCGGGGATGAATTCCTTCAACCACTACGCCTACGGCGCAATCGGCGAATGGATCTACCGCGTCGTTGCAGGCATTGAGCTCGACGAGAGCCACCCCGGTTACAAACATATTTTGATTCAGCCGCAGCCTGGCGGTGGGCTGACCTTCGCGAACGCTTCGGTCGAGAGCCTGTACGGCCGCGTGGCGTCCGGCTGGAAAATCGCGGACGGCAAGTTGACCGTAACCATCCAAGTCCCGCCGAATACGACGGCCACGGTACGCTTGCCGAAAGCCAAACTCGAGCAGGTCACGGAGGGACAAAAACCACTCACGAGCCGCGCAGATATTTTGAGCGCGCGGCAAGCCGGAGACACGGTGCTGGTTGAGGTCGGCTCCGGTCAATATGTCTTTGAAAGCATGGCTATTGGTGCGAACTAGAGTGACTTCCTGCCATGCTCTCCGAAGGTTTTCCGTCTTGGGGCACGGCATATCGTGTCTGCCCTCATGTGCTGAAATAGTGAGATGCGCACATCTTCTCGCGCAGAATTCCGTACCGGCTATCGCCGCGCTACAATGGAACGATGCGGCGCAAAATCTTTTGGACCGTGTTCATCGCGCTGGGCCTGCTCGCGGATTTTACCCTGCCCCTTTTGTGGGGCTTGATTGCCACGATTCCCATCGGCATCGTGAGCTGGTGGGTGGCCTACCGCAGCGACTGGTTCTAATCCCTCCAAATACTTCTTTAACGCTATCCTCAACGGCGGCCGTTTTGTAAAAAGCGCGGGCGCTTATTGGTTCTTGGGCCCTTGCCGACCCTTGTTGCTGCCTATTCCCAAAACGGTGATCGGCGGCAATCATCACGAGATGTTCGTGGTTTCGCCGTTTGAAATGACGAAGCCGCGTTCAAGGATCCCGCAGTAAATCGTGTGGAAAGCGATGCCCATGCCAGAGTATTGCGGAGGCGGTTCGAAGCCTGATTGCTTGTTCATCGGTTACAAGGCCTCCGGGGCAATCAACACCGTCTCGTCCGGCGCGGTGTCGAGATAGGCGTATTTTCCGCCGTCATAATAATTGCGATGCGTGCCCTGGCCGGTTGCGCCGGTGCTGAATTCGGAGATCTTGACCATTTTTGCGGGATCGCTTGCGTCGTAAAAGCGGACGCCGCGAAGGCCCTTGTAGTTTTTGCGCTTGTCGTCGAGGTGGTGATCGTCGTACTTGCCCATGGGCGCTTCCGGCGTGGAATCGGTGATAGGCGTCTGCGCACCGGTCATGAGGATCCGCTTTTTAGGGTTTTTGTTGTAAGCGACCTGGAGCTGGCAACCTTCGAAGCCGCCTTTGTTGAACAGGACGGGCTCTCGAACGTCGCTGACGTCGCCTTGTTGGAGCAGGTAGCGGCGGCTGCCGAACGACATCATCTGCATTTTGCCCAAACGATGGTGCCCGCGGGCGAAATGCGCGAGAAGTTCCAGGTTGTGAATGTACATGCGGCGGTCGAGATAAGTGATGCTGTCGGGAGTGGGGTGGCCGTGATGGTCACCCCAGGCGGTAAGGGAAGAGCCGGCCAAGGCGAGGCCGGCGCCAGCGCGGAGGAACTCGCGGCGGGTGGGCCGAGAGGCGCCTTCGTTTGGCGCAAGGTGGCTGGCGCGCTGGAAGATTTGCGGGCGCAGCTTGGTCATTTTTGCTGGATGTACAATGGGGTATAGTGGTCGATCAAGCACAAGGATTATGACCTTTGTGGAGGGTCATCTCCGAACTGAATTCGAACAGGAGCATCGCGACGCGCTCATCGCACCGCAGCCGACCCGTGGAGGCAGAGAAGAAATGGCCATTGCAACGGTGAATCCCGCGACCGGGCAGGTAGTGAAGACGTTCGAATCGCTGTCGGACGCCCAGCTCGAAGTGAAACTCCAGAAAGCGGCGGACACCTTTTTGAATTACCGCAAAACGCCGTTTGCCGCGCGCGCACGGATGATGCTGAACGCCGCTGCGATCCTGGAAAAAGAAAAAGAGAATTATGCGCGGGTGATGACCACGGAGATGGGGAAGACCTTCCGGTCGGCCGTGGATGAAGCCGCGAAGTGCGCCTGGGTCTGCCGGTATTACGCCGAAAATGCCGAGAGATTCCTGGCGGATGAGGTGGTGGAGACAACGGCAAAACGCAGCTTCATCCGCTATTTGCCTCTCGGCCCGGTGCTGGCCGTAATGCCGTGGAATTTTCCGTTCTGGCAGGTGCTGCGTTTTGCGGCTCCGGCGCTGATGGCCGGAAACGTGGGCCTGTTGAAGCACGCTTCGATCGTGCCGCAATCGGCGCTAATGATTGAAGAGATTTTTCACAAAGCGGGCTTTCCCGACGGCGTGTTTCAGACCCTGCTGATTAGCTCGCAAAAAGTGGACCGCGTGCTCGGAGATCCGCGTGTCGCCGCGGCCACGTTGACGGGAAGCGAAGGCGCCGGCGTGGAAGTGGGCGTTGGGGCGGCCAAGAGAATCAAGAAAGTGGTGCTGGAGCTGGGGGGCAGCGATCCATTTATCGTGATGCCGAGCGCGAATCTGGAGGCAGCAACCACCACGGCGGTGAAAGCGCGCATTTTTAATAATGGGCAATCATGCATCGCGGCCAAGCGATTCATTGTGGCCGAAGGAATTGCGGACACGTTTGAAGAAATGTTTGCGGAGAAGATGGCGGCGCTGAAGGTAGGAGACCCGTTTGACGAGGCTA
>Ga0209159_1001190_pt1 | contig 20667 bp, 20 predicted proteins | sample GraSoiAngelo_144_FD_185901 | JGI IMG/M metagenome (GOLD analysis project Ga0209159, IMG submission 185901) | Grasslands soil microbial communities from the Angelo Coastal Reserve, California, USA - 14_1009_02_40cm (SPAdes) (version 2) | ecosystem: Environmental > Terrestrial > Soil > Grasslands ...
CAGCAGGTCCTCGCCTACGAGACGGACCTGCTCGAGTACCCCGACCTGTTCGACGGCTCGCCGGTGGTCGCCGCCAAGGTCGCGGAGCTGAAGGAGGCCGCCTCCGCCGAGGTCGCCCGCATCCGCGTGCTGGGCGGCGCGCTCGCCGCGATCGAGTCGGGCTACATGAAGTCCGCCCTGGTGCGCAGCCAGGCCGAGCGCCTGGCGCGCATCAACCAGGGCGAGATCGTGGTCGTCGGCCGCAACCGCTGGACCGAGGGGCTGCCCTCGCCCCTGCTCGCCGGCGCGGACGGCGGGCTCTTCAAGTTCGACCCGGCGGCGGCCGCCGAGACCCTCGAGATGGTGGGCGCCACCAAACGCCGGCGGAGTCAGGGCGAGGTCGACGCGGCTCTCCGGCGCCTGCGCGAGTCCGCCAGGACGGGCGAGAACCTGATGCCCGCCTCGATCACCTGCGCGCGCGCCCGGGTCACGACCGGCGAGTGGGCCGATGCGCTGCGCGAGGTGTTCGGCGAGTACCGCTCGCCGACCGGTGTCGAGGGCCAGCGCCTCGGCCTCGAGGGCGCGCGCGTCGAGGCGGTGCGGGCGCGCGTGGCCGCCTGGGGCGCCCGGCACGGGGGTCGTCCCCGGATCGTGGTCGGGAAGCCCGGGCTCGACGGCCACTCGAACGGCTCGGAGATGATCGCGGTCGCGGCCCGCGAGGCCGGCTTCGAGGTGATCTACGGCGGCATCCGCTGGACGGTGCCGGAGATCGTCAAGTCGGCGATCGAGGAGGACGCGACCGTGCTCGGCCTCTCGGTCCTCTCCGGCGGGCACCTCGAGATCGCGCGCGCGGTGCGCGAGCAGCTCGGGGCCGAAGGGGTGGGCGAGGGGATCCCCGTCGTCATGGGCGGCATCATCCCCGAGAGCGACGTGAGCGCGCTCGATGCGCTCGGCGTGAAGGCGGTCTTCACGCCCAAGGACTTCGATTTGATGGACGTGATGGACCGAATCCTCGACGTGATCGGCGCCCCGCGGGGCGAGGCCACGGCGCGCATCGCCAGCGCCTAAGATGGGCGTCCTGGCGGCGGAGGTGATGGGATGACGATCGACGCGCCCCGGACGGCGGACGAGACCGGTATCCGGCGCAAGGTCCTCGAGGACCTGACGCTCAAGACGATGTACCTGATCGGCGAGCTGTCGCTCCACGACCTGGCGGACCACTTGCGCCTCAGCGTCCGCATCGTGGACGACGTCTTCCAGCACCTGCGGAAGGACCAGCTCTGCCAGGTGACCGGCATGGCGGGCGCCGTGCACCGCATCGTCCTCACCGCGGAGGGCAAGGGGCGCGCCCTAGAGGCGCTCGCCATCAACCAGTACGTGGGGCCGCTCCCGGTGTCGCTCGTCGACTACGTGAAGCAGGTGCGCGCCCAGACGGTGCGGGGGATGGAGGTGAGCCCGCCCGCGGTCCAGCAGGCCTTCGAGCACCTGGTGCTCGAGCCCCAGGTGCTGCGGCAGCTCGGCTCCGCCCTCATGTCGGGCAAGGCGATCTTCCTCTACGGGCCCTCGGGGACCGGCAAGACCACCGTGGCCGAGACGCTCTCCCGCCTGTTCGAGCAGGAGAACGTCTGGATCCCCCACGCGGTCGAGAACGACGGGCAGATCATCACGATCTACGACCCGCTCGTCCACCAGAAGGTCGACGACCCGGCCACGCGCGACAGCGACGAGCGCTGGGTGCTCTGCCACCGGCCCCGGGTCGTCGTGGGCGGCGAGCTCACCATCGAGATGCTCGAGCTGCAGTTCAACCCGGTGACCAAGTACTATGCCGCGCCCGCGCAGCTGAAGGCGAACAACGGGCTGCTCATCATGGACGACTTCGGCCGCCAGCGCGTCCGCCCCGAGGAGCTCCTGAACCGCTGGGTGGCGCCCCTCGACCGCGGTATCGACTTCCTCACGCTGGCGGGCGGCAAGAAGATCGAGATCCCCTTCGACGTGCTGGTCGCGTTCGCCACCAACCTCGACCCGGCGACGCTGGTGGACGAGGCCTTCCTGCGCCGCATCCAGACCAAGATCCGGCTCGGCAGCGTGACCCGCGAGCACTTCCAGGAGATCTGCCGCCGCGTGTGCGCCGAGAACAAGCTCCACTACGACCAAGGGCTCGTCGAGGAGCTGATCGACACCATCGCCAACGACCTGGGCCAGGACCTCCGCCCCTGCTACCCGCGCGACATCATCAACCAGGTGTGCTGGGCGGCGCGCTACGAGGGCCGGCCGCCGCAGCTCGATCACGACTCGCTGTCGCACGCCTGCCGCACCTACTTCATCTCTTCGAGCTAGGAGGCTGGCGATGACCCGGCCGGTCCGCTTCGGGGTGACCCTGCCGCAGATCAAGCGGACGTGGGCCGAGGCGCGCGCGGCGGCGCTCGAGTTCGACCGGCTCGGCTTCGACTCGGTGTGGGTGTGCGACCACCTCTACGGCGTTCCCCTGCCGAACCTCCCCATCTTCGAGGCGTGGAGCGAGCTGGCCGCGGTGGCGGCGATCACCGAGCGGGTGGAGCTGGGCACGCTGGTGACGCCGCCCTTCTTCCGCAACCCGGCGGTATTCGCGAAGCAGGTGGCCACCATCGACCACGTGGCGAACGGCCGGGTCGTCGTCGGCCTCGGCGGCGGCTGGTTCGCGGCGGAGTTCGAGGCCTACGGCTGCCCGTTCCCGTCGCTCGGCGCGCGGCTGCGCGCCCTCGACGAGACCTGTGCGGCGCTCAAGCGCCTGTGGACCGAGGAGCGCGTCACCTTCGAGGGCAAGCACGTCGTCGTGCGCGACGCCATGTGCGAGCCGAAACCCGTGCGCCGGCCGCCCATCCTGATCGGCGGCGGCGGCGAGCGCGTGCTCATGGGCATCGCGGCCAGGCACGCCGACATCTGGAACAACCTCGCCGCCTTCCAGGGCGATCTCGGCGCCAAGGTCGAGGCGCTGCATCGACGGTGCCGGGAAATCGGCCGCGACCCCGACTCGCTCGAGGTCTCGCAGCAGTGCCTCGTGGTCATCGCGGAGACGGAGGACGGGGCGCGCGCCGCGCTCGAGCGCGCGGGCCGCATCTACGGCGGCCACATGGGCGCCGGCCTCGAGGCGCACGGCATCTGGGGCACGCCCGCGCAGGTGATCGAGCGCATCCGCCGCCACACCGCCCTCGGCTGCACGCTCTTCGTGATGGAGTTCTTCGGGCGCGACACGCGCGAGCCCGCGCGGCTGTTCGCGGAGCAGGTGCTGCCGGCGTTCCGCTGAGCGGCTGTGGCCGCTTGATGGCTGATTCCAGATGTTGCATGGTCGTGGCATGAGCCTCATCCTCCGCCGCCAGGGGCAGCTTATGGGCCGGGTCACTTCGTGGATCACGGTCGGCAGCATCTTCGAAGCCGGTCGCGAGGTGCGCTGCAAGGCGTTGGTCGACACTGGGGCGTACTGCCTCACGCTCCCGGCTGCGTGGCGTGATCGGTTCGGAACCATCCCGATGGCCGAGACCATCGAAGTCGAGATGGCGGACGGCCGGGTGGAGAGGGGCGAGCTGTGCGGCCCGCTCAAGATTCAGATCGGGGACTTCAGCGCCTTCGCGGGTCAGGCGCTCTTCATCGAGATGCCGCGCGACGACGAGGGCAACTACGTCCCGCTCATCGGTTACATGACGCTCGAAGGGGCGCGCGTCTCGGTCGACATGGTCGCGCATCGCCTGCGTCGGGTTCCGCGCGTCGACCTGAAGCGAGCACTCCGGGCCGCCTGAGCGGCGTGCCCGTGGCCGACTTCCCGCCCTGGGTCTGGGACATCCCGGAGCGCTTCAACATCGGGGCGGCCTGCACCGACGCGCACCTGGGCACGCCGGTCGCCGCGCGGGCGGCCGTGATCGTCGACGACGACGCCGCGGGCGTTCGCCAGGCGACCTTCGCCGAGCTGGCGGCGGCGACCAGCCGCTTCGCGGAGTGCCTCCGCCAGCTCGGCATCGCGCGCGGCGCGCGCGTCCTCGTCCGCCTGCCCAACTGCCTCGCGTACCCGATCGTCTTCCTGGGCGCGATGAAACGGGCCGCCATCCCCGTGCCGACCTCGGTGCTGCTGACGCCCGAGGAGGTGCTCCACCTGGCGCGCGACTCCGGCGCGACCGCCGTGGTCACCGACCAGACCAGTTGGGGTGCGCTGCAGAGCGCCTTCGAGGGCCTCGACCACCTGACGCACGTGCTCCTCGTGGGACCGGGCGAGGCGCGCTCGGCGCGTCTCCGCGTCCTCCCTCTCGCCGCCGCGCTCGCCGCGATCACGCGCTTCGAGGACGCCGAGCCGACGCGCGCCGAGGACCCCGCCTACCTCGTCTACACCTCCGGCACGACCGGCTACCCGAAGGGCGTCCTGCACGCGCACCGTGCGCTCCTCGGCCGCCAGCCCTCGTCCACCTACTGGTTCGATTTCCGTCCCGAGGGCGACCGCGTCCTCCATTCGGGCAAGTTCAACTGGACCTACGTCCTCGGCACCGGTCTCATGGACCCGCTCTATCGCGGCCACACCGCGATCGTGCACGAGGGCGCCAACGACGCCGCGCTCTGGCCGCGCCTCATCGCGCGGCACGGCGCCACCATCTTCATCGGCGTGCCGACCATCTACCGGCAGATCCTGCAGAAGACGCGCGCCACGCGCGCTGACGTGTCCACGCTCCGCCACTGCATGAGCGCGGGCGAGCATCTCTCGGAGGCGGTCCTCGCCGCGTGGCGCGAGCGCTTCGGCCTCGACATCTACGAGGGCCTCGGCATGACCGAGTGCTCCTACTATCTCTGCCAGACGAGGAGCCGCCCGCTCCGACCCGGGGCGGCGGGCTTCGCGCAGCCCGGGCACGACGTCAGCCTGCTCGACCCGCAGACGTGGAACGAGGTCGGGACGGACGAGGAAGGGATGCTCTGTATCCCGCGCACCGACCCGGGTCTCATGCTCGGCTACTGGAACCAGCCCGAGGAGACGGCGGCCTGCTTCCACGGCGACTGGTTCCTGACCGGCGACTACGCGCGCCGCGACGCCGACGGCTACCTCTGGGTCCTCGGCCGCAAGGACGACCTGCTCAAGAGCTTCGGCTACCGCGTCTCGCCGCACGAGGTCGAGCGGGTGCTGAAGGAGCATCCCGAGGTGGCGGACGCGGCGGTCAGGGGCGAGGAGGTCGCCCCGGAGAAGCTGATCGTCGTCGCCTACGTCGTCCCCCGTCCGGGCAGCAGCGTGCGGCCCGACGATGTGGCCGCTTACGCGCGCGGCCGGTTGGCGAGCTACAAGGCGCCGAAGGTCGTCTACCTGGTCGACGACTTGCCGCGCACGCGCAACGGGAAGCTGCTGCGCCGGGCGCTCACGCCCGCGAGCGCGCGGGCGCGGTCGGGAGGAATCGAGGGTCAATGAGGAGAATCATCTGCTTTGGGCCCCCCGTGTTCGACGACCTCTACGGGTACTTCAGCCGAAAGGTGAGGGTGCGAGACACGCGAGGACCATGCACCGCGGACGGCCTTACGGTCGCTGACGGCTGCTGACATGTCGTCGGTGACCGTCGAGGAAGAGATCGATCGGGCCACGGCCGCAGAACTCGTTCCCTGCACGCTGACCGAGCTGCTTCTCTACTTCCTCCGCCTGGGCACGACCGGCTTCGGCGGGCCGATCGCGCTGGTCGGATACATGCAGCGTGATCTGGTCGAGAAGCGACGCTGGATCTCCAGGCAGGATTACGTCGAGGGTCTCGCCCTTGCCCAGCTCGCACCGGGGCCGCTCGCAGCGCAGCTAGCGATCTACCTGGGGTGGGTCCGCGGGGGCGTCACCGGGGCGACCATGGTGGGCGTCGCGTTCGTGCTCCCCTCGTTCGTGATGGTGCTCGCCCTCTCGGCACTCTATCTGCGCTACGGAGGCCTCGCCTGGATGCGGGGCGCGTTCTACGGGATCGGCGCCGCCGTCATCGCGATCATCGCCCGGAGCGCCTACAAGCTGGTTCGGATGACGCTCGCGCGAGATCGACTCCTCTGGGTGCTCTTCGCCGTGAGTGCTCTCGTCACGGCGTCGACGGAGTCGGAACTCGTCTGGGTCTTCCTGTTGTGCGGCGCCGCGGCGCTCGCGGTCAGGATGACGGGGCGACTGGCGCGACCGCGCGCGGCGCTCAGCCTCGCGCCGCTTTGGTTGGTGACCGGGCTTCATGGGGTGGCGGCCCCCGGGCTTCTGCTGCGGGTGTTCACCTACTTCGCCGAAGCCGGCGCGTTCGTCTTTGGGAGCGGGCTCGCCATCGTGCCGTTCCTCTACGGCGGCGTCGTCGGCGACTTCCACTGGCTCACGGAGCGGCAGTTCCTCGACGCCGTGGCGGTCGCGATGATCACGCCCGGGCCGGTCGTCATCACGGTCGGCTTCATCGGCTATCTGGTCGCGGGGCCCGTCGGGGCCACGCTCGCCGCGCTCGGCGTCTTCCTGCCGTGCTATCTCTTCGTCGTCATCCCCGCCGCCTACTTCCGCCGCTCGGTGAACGACCCGCGGGTGAAGGCGTTCGTCGATGGCGTGACGGCCGCCGCGACCGGGGCGATCGCAGGTGCGGCCTTCGTGCTCGGCCGGCGCTCCCTGACCGACGTACCCACGGTGGCCATCGGGCTGGCGACGCTCGCCATCCTCATCTACGTGAAGAAGGTCCCCGAGCCGCTAGTCATCCTAGCCGCTGGCCTAATTGGGCTGGGGTTGAAGGGCGCCATGGGGCACTGAGCGCCATTCGGACGGTGGTTGGCGGTGACTGAAAGCTCCACGGACCCCTCCAGAGAGCGGCCGCTGGCCCAGGGACTCGACGCGGAGCGCCCGAGCTCTGGGTGCCAGGGTAGAGCCCGAACACGACCGAGCAGGCGCCGATCCTGACGAAGATTTCAGGAAGAGTTCAGGAAGGTCCGAGTGGCCCGATGGTCCTCTCGGCGTAGTATCGAGTTGGTGAGCTTCCCGTGCGCATCCTCGTCGTCGAAGACGAAGCCAAGGTAGCAGCGGCCTTGAAGGAAGGCCTCGAGGCGGACCACTATGAGGTCGTCGTCTCGGCAACGGGCGAGGACGGCTTCTTTCGTGTGAACGCCGAGACATTCGATCTGATCGTGCTCGATCTGATGCTTCCCGGACGCGACGGCATCGAGATCCTGTCGACCCTGCGGAGACGCGGCGTCGGCACGCCGGTTCTCATCCTGACGGCCAGGGATGCGGTCGAGGACCGGGTGCTCGGGCTCGACAGCGGTGCGGATGACTACCTCGTGAAGCCGTTCGCCTTCCCGGAACTTCTGGCCCGCATCCGGGCTCTAGTGCGCCGCGGTCGGCCCGATCAAATCTTGCGCTTGAAGGCGGCCGACCTCGAGATGGACCTGATCAGCCGACGGGTGACGAGGGGAAGTAGGTCGATCGAGCTCACGTCCCGCGAGTTCGACCTCCTGGAGTACCTGCTGCGTCATCATCAGCAGCTCGTATCGCGGGAGATGCTGGCCCGCGACGTCTGGAAGGAGCCCTCCCGGGCCACGCCGCTCGACAACGTGATCGACGTGCACATCGCCCGTTTGCGGAAGAAGGTCGATCAGGACGTAGCGACGAAGCTCATCCACACGGTGCGCGGCGTCGGGTTCGTCCTGCGCGAGGGAGAGCCATGAAGAGCTGGTGGCGCCATCGGAGCATCCGCGTCCGCCTCACGCTCTGGTACGCCGCGGTCCTCAGCGCGGTGCTGGCCCTGTACGCGGGTGGCGTTTTTGCCTTCCTGCGGCACAGCCTCTCCGAAGACCTGGATGGCGGGCTGCGTGACGACCGCGAGGTGGCGGAGCAGATGCTCGAGCGGACGCCCGCTGGCGGAATCGGCTGGCGAGCCGAGCCGGACGACGATGACGACGAGGCGGTCGCCGGCCGCTGGCTCGAGGTCCGGAGCCCCGATGGCACGCTCCTGTATGCGAGGCCCTCCGAGGTCCCGGCCGACGTCCCCGTCAGGCGTCTGAGTGGGCCGTACACCGTCGACGGCCTGCCCGTCGTGATTCAGGTGGCTCGCTCGGAAGAGCCGTTCCGTCGGGAGTTGCGCGAGCTCCTGATGATCATGGGTGCGGGGCTTCCCCTCGCGGTCGCGATCGCGGGGATGGGCGGCTACTTCCTCGCGCGACGGGCGCTCGCCTCCGTCAGCCGCATGGCTGAACGCGCACGGACGATCACGGCCGAGCGACTCGGCGAGCGACTTCCAGTCGAGAATCCGGGGGACGAGCTCGGGCAGCTGGCCGCCGTGTTCAACAATGCATTCGCCCGGCTCGAGCGGTCCTTCGAGCAGCTGCGCCGCTTCACCGCGGATGCCTCACACGAGCTGCGGACCCCACTCACGGCGATGCGGAGTGTCGGCGAGGTCGGCCTGCGCGAGCATCGCGATGCAGCGGCGTATCGGGAGATCATCGGCAGCATGCTCGAGGAAACGGACCGGCTTGGACGGCTGGTCGAAGGGCTTCTGACGCTCTCTCGCGCCGACGGGGGCAACGTGTCGCTCAAGCGCGAGGGCGTCGATCTCGCCGAGCTGGCACGTGACGTCGCGGCGCACCTCGGTGTGCTGGCCGAGGAAAAGCGACAGTCGTTCGCGGTCGAAGCGTCGGGGTCGGTCCCGGCGTGGGTGGATCGCCTCGTGATCCGGCAGGCGCTGATCAACCTAGTGGACAACGCCGTCAAGTACACGCCGCCCGGTGGCAGCATCCGGATATCCGTACGGGACGGAGGGCCCGGGCCGACCATCGAAGTCACCGACACCGGGCCTGGCATACCACCGGAGCATCGCGACCACGTGTTCGATCGCTTCTACCGAATCGACAAGGCGCGATCGCGTGATCTCGGCGGGGCGGGCCTCGGGCTGTCGATCGCTCGTTGGGCGGTCGAGGCACACGGCGGGCGAATCGAACTGCACAGTATAGAGGGGCGCGGGTCAACGTTCCGGATCACGTTGCTGCATGCGGAAGGATCGAACTCGGTGCCGCGCGCGGCCACGGTCAGCTGAAGGAAGGAGGAGTGATGAAGAGAGGTACCCTATTGCCGCTGGTGGGCTCGTTGGCGTTGCTGCTCGGTTCTGGTCTGGGGTGGGGCGGCCAGTACGACGAGAAGGAACGCGCCGAACTCGCCCGAGCACTCAAAGGAGCCGAGGTGTCGCTGAAGCAGGGCATCGTCGCGAGTGCGTCCAAAGGGAAACCGATCTCCGGGAAGTTCGAGGTGGAGGACGGGAAGCTCCAACTGTCCGTCTACACGGCGAAGGGCGGCGGGTTCTCTGAGGTTCTTGTCGATCCGAAGAGCGGACGCGTGGCGAAGGTCGAGGCAATCGAAGGCGGCGAAGATCTGACGGCGGCCAAGGCACAGACCGACGCCATGGCCAAGGCCAAGACGCCGCTTGCCGGCGCAGTCGATGCCGCCGTCAAGAAGAATCCAGGGTTTCGGCCCGTCAGCGTGATTCCTACTCTGAAGGACGGCCATCCAGTCGCGGACGTGACCCTCATCAAGGGTGACGAACTCAAGACCGTTTCGGAAGGACTCGATTGAGCGCGTCACTTCAGGGCGGGACTCGCACCGCGACACGTGAGGTTTATCTCGAGAAACCCAAGGAAGGAGTCGGAGTCATGCCGCCGGACGGAGCGATGACCGGATCGCGCGCCTTCCGAGGAGAGCACAAGGCGAAGCCGCTGAAATTCGATCCGGGGAAGCTGAAGGGCCTCTCCGAACGCCTCATCCGCTCGCACTGGGAGAACAACTACGGCGGGGCGATCAAGGCGCTCAACGCGATCGAGCGACGCCTCGCCGCAATGCTGCCTGAAAAGGACCTCCCTCCGTACGTCTACGGAGACTTGAAGCGCGAGGAGCTCCCGTGCGGACCGGGTCCCGTGATCCTCCACGCACACTACTTCGATAGCCTGGGCGGGGAGGGCCGCGCCAACGGGCCAGCTTTGAGGCTCCTCACGGACTGGTTCGGCGGAGACGAGGTGTGGCAGGCGGAGTTCACGAAGATGGCCAATGGCCTGGCCGGCGGATCCGGCTGGGTGATCCTCGCCTACAACCTGCACACCGGGGAACTGCACAACTACTGGGCGTGGGACCACATGCACAACGTGCCCATGGGCCGGCCGCTGCTCGTGCTCGACATGTACGAGCACTCCTACCACCTCGACTACGGCGCTGCGGCCGCGAAGTACGTTGAGGCGTTCATGGAGAACGTTGACTGGGACGGGGTCAACCGCCGCGTCGAGGGCGCGCTCGGCGCGCGTCTCGCGTAGGGTAGGGAGGGAGAGGCGTGAAGTGGGTGACGCGCCGGAACATCCGCGTGAACCGCACCGCCACGGCCTGGCTCATTCGTCGGTTCATCGACCCCGCGGCCGCCTTCCTCTTCGTCGAGCCTGAGCAAGTCGCGGAGGCCCAGAGCCGCGAGGCGGCGACGGGCTTCGATGCGCCGGGGGCCACCTATCCCCACATCGACGCCGTAGGGCGTTGCTCGTTCGAGGCCCTGGTTGAGGAGTACCGTCCCGGCGATGCGGCGCTCCGCGCGCTCGCGCAGATCATCCGCGGCGCCGACTTTGCCGATCAGGTCGACCTGACGCCCGAGTCCGCCGGACTGCGGGCGATCTCTCACGGCTTTCCGCTGGTCGCCCGCGACGACCACGAGACCGTCGAGAAGGCGTCGTTCCTGTACGACGCGCTGTACGCGTTCCTGAACCAGCCGAAGGGCAGGGAATCGCGATGATTGTGAAGAAGACCGATACGCGCCGTCGTCTCTGGCGGACCCTGCTGGTCGCGGGAATCGCCGCCATCGGCGTCGATGACGCCGACGCGGCGCTCATCCCGTCTGTCTCGGAAGCGCTCCGGGGCCGTCCTCTTCCGAGCTTCGAATCGCAGACGCTCGACGGCCAGCCCTTCTCGTCGCGAGTTCTCATCGGCAAGCCCGTCATCGTGAACTTCTTCGCGAGCTGGTGCCCGGTCTGTTCAATGGAGCTGAAGGACTTGCAGACCCTCCAGCCGGACCTGCGGCAACGGGGGGTTTCGGTCATCGAGGTGCTGGTCGATCCGGTGGAGACGCCGGACACCGTCGATGAGGCTCGGCAGCAGCTCGCGCGCAATCCGCTTCCCTTCCCCGTCGTGATGATGGTCCCGGCGCTCCGGGACGTGTTCGGGTACGAAGGGTTCCCGGCGACTTACTTCGTGAAGGCGGATGGCACGTTCTCGACGACGCTCTTCGGCTATCAGCCGATCGAGCAGCTGCGGCAGGTCGCGTTCGAAATCGCCGGGGAAGGAGCGGAGACGACGACCGCACCGCCGTCCTCGCCGGTCCCGTCCGGTGGCATCGGACGACATCCCCCGTGGGAAAAACGGCCGCTCCTCGCGTTGGTCCCCGCGCCGTGGGCGCAGTGGCATCCGCTCCTGGTCCACTTCCCGATTGCCTTGCTCGTGCTCGAGGCGGTGTTTGTGTGCGCGCTCCTGGTGCGGCCGAACGAGCGCGTGGCGCACCTCTCGACCTGGCTGCTCGGGGCGGCAGTCGTGAGCCTGGTGCCGACGATCCTGACGGGCATCCGTGATGCGGGCGCCGACCTCGGCCCGGACTCGCCCTTCTGGAACGGCTTGCACGATCGGCTGACGCATCTGTTCCGTTTGGAGAGCTCCGTCTCGCTGCACGTCCTGTTCGGGCTTGCCGTGACGCTCATCGCGGTCGGGCGGCTCGCCTGGCGCGCGTGGGCAGGCGATCGGGTCCTGCGGGGTGGGCAGCGAATCGCCTTCGCCCTGGTCACCCTCCTCGGTCTTTGGGTCCTCTTCGGTGGAGGCCAGGTCGGGGGCGGTATCTCACACCGATGACAACGATGGGAAGGAAAGGAGAGGCGTCATGAAGACGATGCGTCTGTTGCTGCTGGTCATCCTCGCCGTAGCTATGGCGAGGAGTGGCGCGGCCGAGGAGCCCGACGCGGAGCTGATCGCGAAGATCACTGGCCTCAAGCCGGATGTGAAGAACGGGATCGCGAAGGTCACTGTGCCACGCGGGGATCTCGGGGCAGTCATCGACGGGGCGAAGATGCAGCCGTTCCAGGGGCTCACCTCGTGGGCCGCGTTCCAGGCTGCGGGCGACAAGACGATCGTCATGGGGGATATGACCCTGACCGAGCCGCAAGTGAATCCCGCGATGAGCGCCGCCCTCGACAACGGGCTTCAGGTGACCGCGTTGCACAACCACTTCTTCTTCGACCGCCCACACGTCTTCTTCATGCACATCGGCGGCGTGGGGACCACCGAGCAGCTGGCGACGGGGGTTCGGAAAGCCCTGGATGCGGCCAATGCGGCGCAGCGGGGAACGGGGTTCGGGGGCGTGAGCATCCCGGCGAAGAGCACGATCGACCCAAAGCCGCTCGAGGCGATTCTCGGTGCGTCCGCGCAGGCGAAGGACGGGATCGCGAAGTTCTCCTTCGGCCGCAAGACCTCCATGCACGGCACCGAGGTGGGGGAGGCGATGGGGGTGAACACCTGGGCGGCCTTCGCGGGGAGCCAGCGAGCCGCGGTGGTCGATGGCGACTTCGCGATGCTCGAGGACGAGCTCCAAGACGTCCTCAAGGCGCTGCGTCACGCGAACATCAACATCGTCGCGATCCACAACCACATGACGCACGAGCAGCCGCGGATCATGTTCCTCCACTTCTGGGCAAAGGGTCCGGCCGAGGAACTCGCGCGGGGTGTCAAATCCGCCCTCGACACGCAGAAGAAGTGACCCGTGAGAGATGCGATGAATGACACGAAGCGAACCGAGATGACGATGACAGAGGCAGGAGTGTCGCGCCGCGGCGTGCTGGCCGCGCTCGCGCTCGCCATCGGGGGTGCGGCGAGTGGACGCCTGTGGGCTGCCTCCGAGGAGGCCGCCGCGCCCAGCGAGACCGGTCTCTCGAGCGAGGGGCTGCTGGCGGGCCAGCCCGGCTTTCAGCCGAGGACGGTGGCCCCGTTGCCGCATGCGGAGCTGCCGGGCTTTCTCACTCAGGCGCAGCTTGCCGCCAACCACGACGCATACGTGCAGGCCGTCGACACGCTACGCTCGACGGAAGTCGCGCTGGGGAAGGCCGATCGCAGCCCCGCCGGTCTCGCCGGGTATCGTACGCTCCGGCAAAAGCAGGTGGCCTCTGCGAACGAGGCCCTTCTCCACGAGTTCTACTTCCGCGGCCTCGCGCCGCAAGCCGTCGCGGTGCCGAGCTACGTCGAGCGCAACATGAGCGAGCACATGGGCTCGCTAGCGAGCTGGCGGGGAGATTTCACGGCCTGTGCCCTCGCGGCGCGGAGCTGGGCGGCGCTGGTCTACGATCCGTACGACGACCGCTGGCACAATGTCATAATGGACGACGACCTCGGCGGCGTCTGGATCGGCGCGAACCCGCTCGTCGTCTGCGACGTTGCAGAGCATGCCTGGGCCAAGGACTACCCGCGGCGCGAGGAGTACTTGGCGCGCTTCCTCGAGCATCTCGACTGGGAGGAGGTCGCCCGGCGCTACCGCCGCGTCGACCGGATGTGATGGTCACCGTGCGCGCGGCCTTTCTGCTGTCGGGACGGGGGTCAGCGGTGGCGCGCGTGGCCGTGACGGTGCTGCTGGTCGTTGGCGTGCCGGCCGCGGCGGCCGAGATCGTCACCGTCGAGGAGGCCGTCGGCCGTGCCCTGGCGCGCTCACCCGCCGTGCAAGCGGCGGTGTTCGGAACGTCCGGTGCTGCCGCCCGCCAGCGTGCGGCGCGTGCTGCGTACACGCCGCAGTTCTCCGCGAAGAGCGAATTCGGCCGCTCGGCGGGCTTCGACGAGCGGGTCACGAACGGCGGCATCACGAGCGCGCTCGTTGGCGTCGAGGCGACCCTGCTCGACGGCGGGCTCCGTGATGCAGAGTTCGCGGCCGCCCGTGCGCGCCTGCGCTCGGCGACCGCCATCGAGCAGCAGCGCCGGGCAGAGGTGGCGTTCGCCACCCGGTCCGCCTACTTCACGGCGCTCGCCGCACGGACGGAGGAGCGCACCCGTCACGAAGCCATCGACGCGCTGCGCGGCTACGCGATGCTGCTCGAACGACAGGTCGCGATGGGTCTTGCGGCCCACGACGAGGTGCTTCGGGCCGAGCTCGCAGTGAAGGACGCGGAGACTAAACGCGCCGGGCTGCGGCCACCGAGCTCTCGACGGCTCTTCAAGAGCTGAGTTCGCTCACCGGGAGCCCCTTCGACGCTGCCGCGCTCGTTGAGCCGGTGGTGACGCGGCCGGCCAGTGCGACACCGGAGGTGATCGACGCGGCCCCGATCGTCGCCGATGCCCGCGCCGCCGTGGAGGCCGCACGGCGCGAGGCCGACGCCGTGCGGAGCGAGCAGCGCGGGCAGCTCAAGCTCACCGCGGACGCGGGCGCGCTCGGCGTGCCCTTCGTCTCCACCTTCCGCGATCACGGCGGGGGGCAGTTCTTGTTCGGGCTCACCGTGCCCCTCTTCGACGGCGGCGTACGGGCCGGGCGTCTGGCGGCTGCGCTGGCTGGCGTTGACGCTGCTGCCGCGCAGATGGAGGAGTCGCGCCGGACCCTCGTCCTCGGCCTCGAGCGCGCCCGTGCCGAGACCGAGCGCGCCGAGGCCGACGTGGCTGCGGCGCAGCGGGCCGTCCCCCTGGCGACCGAGCAGCTCCAGCTCCTGCGCGCCCGCTACCTCGGTGGCGGAAACGTGCGACTCCTCGAGGTCCTCGACGCGCTCACGCAGCACGTGGAAGCCCGCCTCGGGGTGCCGCGCGCTCAGCGCGCCTATCGCCTCGCCGTCGCGACCGAGGAGCAGTTACTCGGGCGGACGGTGGAGCCGTGAACGGCCGCCGGCTCCTTCTGGTGGCGCTGGTCTTGGGGGCGAGCGCCTGCGGGGAGCAGGGGGCGGCGCCCGACGGCGCGGCGGGCGTCCCTGTGCGTGTCGAGGTGACGGCCGTCCGTCGCGGCCCGATCGCGGAGGTGCTCGAGGTACCCGGCGAGACAGCTGCGCGTGTGTCGCTCCGGCTCACGTCCCCGGTGGCGGGGCGGGTCACGTTCCTGGCCGCGCTCGCGGGCGACCGCCTCGCCGCCGGCGAGGTCGGCGCGCGCGTCCTGCCACTGGCGAACGAGGCGGCGCTCCACGGATTCGCCCTCCTCGAAGGGGGCGGCGGGCCCGAGTCCGCCGCCGCTGCGGGGCTGCGCGACCGGCTCGGCCGGCAGGATATTCCGCTCACCACGCCGTTCGCCGCCATGGTCGCGGCGAGGCCGCGCAATCCGGGCGAGCAGGTTGCTCCGGGCGACGTGCTGCTCGAGCTGTTCGACCCGACTTCGCTCTACGTCCTCGGCCAGGTACCGCTCGATGCCGCCGCACGCGTGCAGTCCGGTATGCCGGTCGAGGTGAGCGGGAGTGGGCTCACAGTCACCGGCAAGGTCCTCGCGCTCATCCCTGCCCTCGAGCCGCAGGCGCTCACCGTACCCGTGCGCGTCGCGCTCGACGCCGTGTCCGAGCGGCCGCTACTCCATGCCCCGGTGCGTTGCGCGATCACCGTCGCCCAGCATCCGGAGGCGCTCCTCGTTCCCCGGGCGGCCCTCATCTCGCCGACCGAAGGCGATCGTGGCGTGGTCATGGTGGCCGTCCAGGGCCGAGCGGAGCGACGCGCCGTCCGCCTTGGTGTCGTGACCCGCGACACCGCCGAGGTGCTGAACGGGCTCACCGCTGGCGAGCAGGTGCTATCCGCAGGCCAGTACGGTCTGCCGGACGGCGCCGCCATCGAGCCGGTTGCCACCGCTGGGGAATGACCCTCGGCCAGTTCATCGCGCGCCACCGGACCGCGATCCTCGGCCTCTCCACGATGCTTGTCGCGGCCGGCGGGTGGGCTGCGGCGACCATGCCGCTCGCCATCTTCCCCGAGGTCGCGTTCCACCGCATCACCGTCATCGCGCGTTCCGGCAACCTGCCTGTCGAGCAGACGCTGACGGCGGTTACGCAGCCGCTGGAGAACGTGCTCGCCGGCGTGCTCGGCGTGGAGATCATCCGCTCGCAGACGACCCGTGGCGGGACGCAGATCGACCTCACCTTCGGATGGAAGAGCGACATGCTCCGCTCGCTCCAGCTAGTCCAGGCGGGGATGGAGGAGGTGCGGCCGAGCCTCCCCCTCGACACCCGGATGGAGGCGCGGCTGCTCGACACGTCGGCCTTCCCCATCGTCGGCGTGGCGGTGACGTCCGGCCAGCGCATGATCGCGGAACTGTCGGACTTCGTCATCTACGAGGCGGTCCCGCAGCTCCGCACGATTCCCGGCGTGTACCGGGTCGAGCTCAACGGTGCGAAGATCCGCGAATACGCCCTGACCGTCGATCCTGAACGCCTGGTGGCGCACCGCTTAGAGCTCGGCACCGTCGAGCGCGCCGTGCACGACGCCAACGTGATCATCGCGGGCGGACAGATCCGCGACGGCTATCATCTCGTCCTGACGGTCGTGCACGGCCGGGGCGCCCGCACGGACACGCTGACGGACATTGTGGTCGCCGAGGACCATGGGGCACCGGTCCGGCTCGGCGACGTTGCGCAGATCGAGGCGGCCGTGCGCGAGGACTTCACCCGCGCAGCAGCCAACGGCGAGCCGGCGGCACTCATCGGGATCTCACGCCAGCCGACGGGGAACGCAGTCGTCATCTCTGACGGAGTGCGGGACCGGATCGGGTCGCTCGCACGCGTGCATCCCGACTACACCTTCTCGGTCTTCTACGACGAGGCCGACCTCGTGCACGACTCGATCGGCAGCGTGCGCGACAGCATCGCGATCGGCCTGGTCCTCGCGGTGGTGACCATCTTCTTCTTCATCGCCGACGTGCGCGCGACGCTGGTCGCGGCAACAGTGATCCCGGCTACGGTGCTGATCAGCTGCATCGTGCTGCGCACGCTCGGCATGACCTTCAACCTGATGACCCTCGGGGGCATCGCCGCGGGGATCGGCCTCGTCCTGGACGACGCGATCGTCGTGGTGGAGAACTTCCACCGTCACCACGCCTTGGGCCAGGCGGGCGAAAATGTCCTGAAGGTGTCGATGGGGGAGATCGCCCACGCGCTGCTCGGCTCGACACTCACCCCAGTCGTCGTGCTTCTGCCACTCGGCTTCCTCGGCGGGGTGGCGGGCGCCTTCTTCCGGCCGCTCGCGGTCACCATGTCAGTGGCCCTTCTCGTCTCTCTCGCACTGGCCCTCACCTTCACACCCGCGCTCGCCACCGCCCTGGAGCGCGCCAGGGTCCGGCCCGTCCGGCGCGGCCCGGGGGACCGCCTCACGCGCTGGCTCGTCCGCTCCTACGCCCGCAGCCTCGGCTGGACGCTCGCGCACGCCTGGGTCGCCGTCCTCGTCGGCGCCGGCTTCGTCGCGCTCGCGTGGGTTGCCTACCGTCATGTCGAGACCGGCTTCGTGCCGGTCATGGATGAGGGGGCGTTCGTCCTCGACTACTGGGCCCCGCCCGGGACCTCGCTCGAGGAGACCGTGCACATGCTCGAGACGGTCGACGGGATCCTGGCGCATACCCCCGAGGTGACCGCGTTCTCCCGCCGCACGGGCGCTGAGCTCGGTTTTTTCCTGACCGAGACCAACCGCGGCGATTACTCGGTGCGCCTGCGCCGCGGACGGCGGCGACCCATCGGGGCGATCATGGCGGGCGTGCGGGAGGAGATCCACGCCCGCCTGCCCGGCCTGCGGGTCGAGTTCGTGCAAATTCTGCAGGACATGATCGGGGACCTCAGCGGCAATCCGAATCCCGTCGAGGTGAAGCTCTTCGGGCCCGACGAGACGGTGCTCGAGCCGGCAGCGCGCGCCGCCAACCGCCTCGTCGAGAGGATCGACGGCGTCGTCGACAACTTCGACGGCATCACCGAGGTGGGCCCGACCTATCGCGTGGAGGTGGACGAGCAGCGCGCCAAGATGGTCGGCCTGAGTGCCGTGGCAGTGCAGGCGTGGCTGGAAACGGCCATCACCGGGAGCGTCGTCGGGCAGGTGCTGGAGGGCGACCGTGCCATCCCGCTGCGCCTCCGCTATCCGGAGCCCGTCCGTACCGACATGCGCGCGATCCAGGATCTCACGCTCGTTGCGCCGGGGGCACAGCTCGCGCCGCTCGCCGCCCTAGCGCGCCTGGGTCCCGGCCCCGTCGCCGTACAACGGGCGCGCGAGAACCTGCGCCAGCTCGTGCGCGTCACGGCCCGGCTCGAAGGCCGCGACCTCGGATCCGCCACGCGCGACGTGCGCGCCGCGCTCGCGCGCGAGCTCGTCCTGCCCGCCGGCGTCAGGCTGGAGTACGGGGGCCTGTACGCAAGCCAGCAGCGGGCCTTCGCGGAGCTCGTCGGGGTATTCTTCGCGGCCGTCGCGTCTGTCGTGGCCGTGCTGCTGATCGAGTTCGGCTCGGTCGCCGCGACCCTCGCGATTGTGATCGGCAGCAGCCTCGCGCTCTCCGGAAGCCTCGCCGCGCTCTGGGCGACCGGCACCGCCCTCAACGTGTCATCGATGGTGGGCATGATCATGGTGGTCGGCATCGTCGCCAAGAACGGCATCCTGCTCCTCGACTTCGCTGCCCGCGGCGCCACCGGCACCGACGACATCAACGCTGCCCTTGTCCGCGCCGGCAGCGTGCGCCTGCGGCCGATCCTGATGACCTCCCTCGCCGCGGTCGCGGGCCTCGCGCCCCTCGCCCTTGGAATCGGCGCGGGCGGCCAGATGCAACAGCCGCTCGCCATCGCCATCCTCGGGGGCGTTTCGCTGGCGATGCTCTTCTCGCTGCTTGGCGTGCCACTCCTGTACCTGCTCCTGACGCGCGGCCGGGCCGTGCGTGGCGAGCAGCCACCCACGGACAGCGGATGAGAGAAACGGTGCTAGGGCGGGTGCCGTGCTACACCGGCGCTTCGACGCCGCTTATGGCTCCCGAGAATCGCCGTTCTCGGTGGAAGATCGTGCGCCAGCATCACGCCGAAGGAGACCTCGCTCGCCGCAAGGGTGCTCCCGAAAGGGAGCGCGGTACAATCCGGCCAGCCTCAGTACAATGCTCTCACGACCCGATTAAGGCGGTGGGCTGAAAGGTGCGCGCCGCGACTTCTGGCGCTGTACCGCTGACGGCTGAACCGGGACGCGCTCACCATCGCAGCGCACCCGAAGGCGCGGCGTTGGGTAGGCGATCGCCCTCCGCGGATTTACCCATCGGCGCGATGTCATCGCGCGAGCGCTCTGGGCGCTGGTCCATCCGGTTCCGCGAGCCGATAGCAGACTAGCCCGCGACGAGGTTGCACGCCGGGGCCACTAGCAGTGGACGATGATGACTTCATCACAGCGGCCATCCCCAGCTGCGCCGTGCTGCGCGAGTCCATGCAGTCGGAGTGCTGGACGCCGCTCGTGGCGCCTTGGGAACGCGGCAAGGATGCGGCCGAGGGGAGCGCACAAGCGAATTGCTGCGACGTGCTCTATGAGGCCGCGCTCGTCGCCTGTCCGAATTGGCCGCGGACCCCGCGCACCCCGGATGGCGGGCGTGGTATCGGCGCGTCCGAAGGTGGGGACTGCACGCAGATGCCCCACGCGACGATCGCACCGGCCGCTCCGGTTGCATGCCGGGGAGCGACAGCGACTGTAGCTGAGGCGCGTGCGCCGCAGTTTGCGGTTCCGACCAGCGCGCGCTAGTTAGCTCGCAGGAGGTTGGGCATGGCGAAAGCGGCGGATGAGGTTTGGGTGCAGCTCGCGACCCGGATTCCGAAGGAGCTGCATCGGCGGCTCAAACTCCACTGCGTGCAGACCGACACGTCGGTCATGGACTTCGTCGTGTCGGCGCTTGAGAAGAAGCTAGAGAAGGCCGGCGGGCGGAAACGGGCCGGTCGCAGTGCTTAGCGGCGCTCGCTGCTACTCAGCGTCGCTTCTCTCCCCACGGGCGATCGCCGCCTGGAGAAACGTCTCGAGGTGATCGCGGACGAGGCCGTGGGGGACGCTGCCTTGGGAGCTGCGGGGTTGATAGCCGCCGGCACGCACGGCGACCGCACCAGCGAGGGGGCGTGCCGGGCTCGGGCTGCGCTCCGGGGCAGCGCTGCCCGTGAGGACGCGCCCGGCGGCGGAACGTCCGGCCGCAACGTCCTGTTCCACCACGAGCGGACGTTCACGAGGGTCGGGGCGGCCGACGCTGAGGCGAAGGCAGGCCGGTTCTGACCGCTGGCCCGAGATGGATCGCGTCTCTCGCCGGCGGCGAGCGCGTGATCGATTCGGTAGCTGTCGTGTCGCGGGTGGGCAGCGCCTACGGCCGCCGGCGGCTCGCGTCGTACAAGGCGCCGAAGGTCGTCTATCTCGTCGACGAGCTGCCGCGCACGCCGAACGGGAAGGTGCTGCGCCGGGCGCTCACGCCCGCGCGGGCACGATCACGGTCTTGAGAGAGGGAGGCGTAACGATGGGCAGTCTGCCTCTCTCGGTCGGCGCGCTCGCCTCGCTGCCGGCGCTCTCTCGGGGCGCGAGCGCGACGGTCTTGCTCAACGGCGTCTGAACGCTGCCGTCGCTTCCTTACCGCCTCGGTCAGTCCTGCGTAGATCGGGTGGGGGCCGCCGTCAACCACCTGAGGACGGGGAACGAACAGTGTGGCTACGAAGAAGGGGGGCTCGGTAAGTTCGATGATCCGCACTTCGCCGCCGGGTCCGAGACCACTGAAGACCACGCCCGCATCT
>Ga0209159_1001191_pt1 | contig 20652 bp, 18 predicted proteins | sample GraSoiAngelo_144_FD_185901 | JGI IMG/M metagenome (GOLD analysis project Ga0209159, IMG submission 185901) | Grasslands soil microbial communities from the Angelo Coastal Reserve, California, USA - 14_1009_02_40cm (SPAdes) (version 2) | ecosystem: Environmental > Terrestrial > Soil > Grasslands ...
GACCACACGAAAGTTCGTCTACCTGGCGCGGCGCGTCCCGGCCGCGGTCGCCCAGCAACTGGACGGCCTTCGCCTACCCGGGATCGGAAAGATCGCGGAAACCCAGCGCGCCTACGTCGACGGCGGCGTGGCCGGAACCAGCATGGCGGCGAATCTCCTCGGCTTTGCGAACGACGCGGGTAAGGGCAATTACGGCGTCGAGGGCTACTACGACAAGGTTCTTGGCGGCCAGCCCGGCTTCGAGGCAACCGTCCGGGACCTGGCAAACCGGCCGATCGTGCTGAGTGACCGCCAGCGTCGCGATCCGGTCGATGGCGCCACGCTCCAGCTCTCCCTCGACAGCACCATCCAGGTGGTGGCCGAGCGAGCCCTGGCCGACGGCGTGCAGAAGTACCAGGCGGAGAGCGGCTCGCTGATCATCATGGAGCCGCAAACCGGACGGATCGTGGCCTGGGCCGATGTGCCGAGCTATAACGCCAATGAGTTCGCCACGACGCCGACGGCGAGCTTCATCGACCCGATCGTTTCCAACCTCTACGAGCCGGGCTCGGTGATGAAGGTCGTGACACTCTCCGGCGCGCTGGATACCCACGCCATCACCCCCGACACGCGCTTCAACGAGACCGGCGTCGCCGTGGTGGGTGGCGTGGCGATCCGCAACTGGGACAACAAGGCTCACGGGAATGTCACGATGACGCAGGTCTTACAGAACTCGCTCAACGTCGGGGCCGTCAAGGCCGAGCAGCTCGAGGGGTCCGGCAACTTCTACCAGTACCTGAAGCGATTCGGCATCGGTTCGCCCACCGGCGTCGACCTTGCGGCGGAAACCTCGGAGCCGCTCCGCGATCTCGCAAAGTGGAAACCGGTCGAGCTCGCAACCGCCTCGTTCGGCCAGGGCGTCGATGTGACCGCGATCCAGATGCTGGCCGCGGTCAACGTGGCGGCCACCGGCGGCAATCTTGTCTGGCCCCACGTCGTCGACCAGGTGATCGACAGCAATGGGACCCGACATCCGGTTCGGCCGCGGGTCATCCGGCAGGTCGTCAGCGCAAAGACGGCGCAGCAGATGCAGCAGATGATGGTCGGCGTCGTCGAGCATGGCTCCGGCTTTGCCGCACGGATCGACGGCTTCAAGAACCGGATCGCCGGCAAGACCGGAACCGCAAGCATTCCGGAGAACGGAAAATATTTGCCGGACCAAACGATCGGCTCCTTCGTCGGTTTCCTGCCCGCCGATCACCCCCAATTCATCATGCTGGTGGTCACCCGCAAGCCGCAGGTTCTCTTCGAGGGCGCCTATGTCGCGGCCCCCATCTGGAAAACGGTCGCCAGCGCGCTGATCACCCAGTGGCAGATCGCGCCATGACCCCCGCTGGAACGGGGGCGCGAGAATAGTGATGCTGTGGGGATGTCCGTGAAGGAAATCGTCGAGGCGACCGCTGGGCGCCTGCTCGGCGGTCCGCCGGATGTCACGTTTGCCCGGCTCTTCACCGACTCGCGCGAAGTCGAAGCGGGTGGGCTCTTCGTGGCGCTCCGGGGGGAGCATCACGATGGGCACGTCTTCATTCCGCAGGCGGTCGAGCGCGGCGCCGCCGGCGTGCTTTGCGAGCGGCCACCGCAGGGGACCGATGGGGCCACCGTAATCCTCGTCGACGATACCCGCCAGGCCCTCCTCGACATGACCGCCGAACGGCTTCGCCGCCGCCCCCTTCCCATCGTGGCGGTCACCGGGAGTGCCGGAAAGACCACGACGAAGGACCTGATCGCCCATCTTCTGGGACGCCGGCAGCGGGTGCACAAGAGTGAGGGCAACCTCAACACTTACACCGGTATCCCGATGACGATTTTCCAGATGGATCCTCGTGATCGGGTGCTGGTCGTGGAGTACGCCATGTCGCGTGCCGGCGAAATCCGCGAGCTGGCCAGCGTGGCGCCGCCCACCATCGGCGTCGTGCTCAATGTCGGCCTTGCGCACGTGGGCCTCCTCGGCTCGATCGAGGCTGTCGCGTCGGCCAAGCGCGAGCTGGTGGAGGGGCTTGCACCCGGGGGGCTGGCCGTGCTCAACGCCGACGACCACCGGGTCCGCGCCATGTCGGCGGTGGCCCGTCGCTTCACGCTTTATGGTTTCTCGACCGAGGCGACCGTCCGGGCGGACAGGGTGCGACTGCATGGGCTGGATGGCAGCAGCTTTACGCTGTCGACCCCACGGGGGAAAGCCGAGGTCTACCTCCGGCTGCCCGGGCATCACAGCATCTCGAACGCGCTGGCGGCTGCCGCGGTCGCCCTGGAGTTCGAGTTCGACGCGGCCGCCGTCGCTTCCGCCCTGCACGGCTTTATCCCGCCCTCGCGGCGGATGAACATCCTGACCGGGCGAAACGGCGCCACGATCATCGACGACACGTACAACGCCAGCCCGGGATCGATGCAGGCCGCGCTGGAGGTGCTGCGACTGGCCCCCCGGGGATCGCTGCGGGTTGCGGTGTTGGGCGACATGCTGGAGCTGGGGGACCACGCGGAACGGGCGCACGAAGAGATCGGATCGCTCGCTGGAAAAACCGCGGACATCTTGATTGCCGTCGGCGAGTATGCCCCCCGGATGGTGCAGTCGGCGCGCCGCGCCGGGCTGCCGCCCGACCGAGCGCTGGTCGTGGAGGGCGCCGACGAGGCCGTGGCGGCGTTGACACCCTGGCTTAACGCGCAGACGCAGGTCCTCGTCAAGGCCTCGCGCGGCATGCGGCTCGAGCGCGTCGTCGAGCAAATCCGCGAGCCGGCATGACGCCGCTCATCCTCTTCGGCGTGGCGCTGGTCCTCAGCGTGCTGATCTTCCCGGCGGCGATCGGACGGCTCGCCCGGGCGCGCATGGGTCAGCAGATCCGTGAAGAAGGTCCATCGGTGCACCACGCCAAGGCCGGCACCCCAACCGCGGGTGGACTCGTTTTCCTGCTGCTCGCGCTCGTGCTGTACCTCGTCGCCGACCGTTCGATCGCCGGCGCATTCGTGCTGATCGCGCTGCTCCTGGGGGGCGCGCTCGGCTTCCTCGACGACTATTCCGCCATCCGTGGGGGACGCAATCTCGGGCTCCAGGCTCGGCAGAAGATCGTCATCCAGCTGCTGACCGGCGCCTTTCTCGGCTGGCTCGCCCTGCGCTGGGGTCTGACCAATCAGGTGGTTCCGTTCGACGGACAGCGAGCGATCGGCGCCTGGATCATCCTCGTCAGCGCGCTGGCCGTCGCCGCCGGCTCCAACGCCTTCAACCTGACCGACGGCAGCGACGGGCTGGCGGCCGGAACCGGAGCCGTGACCTTCGGCGCCCTGGCGTTGATCGCCGTCCTCCAGCACCGCCCTGGCGTCGGGCTGATGCCGGCGGTCCTGGCCGGCGTCCTGGTCGGTTTCCTGTTCTACAACCTGTTCCCGGCCCGTTTGTTCATGGGCGACACCGGTAGCCTGGCGCTGGGCACGGCGATGGTCGCCGCGGCCATCACCACCGGCTTCCTCTGGTACCTGCCGCTGCTGGCCCTGGTCTTCGTGGTCGAAACCGTCTCCGTAATCGCGCAGGTGGCGAGCTTCAAGCTGACCGGGAAGCGGATCATCCGGATGTCGCCCTTGCATAACCACTTCATCGTCGCGGGCTGGCGCGAGACACCACTCGCACTCTGGTTCTGGACCGGCTCCCTGGTCGCCGCAGTGCTGGCCCTGGCGCTGGCGCGCCCGGGACCGGGCACGTGATCGACACCGGTCGACACGCGCTCGTGATCGGCTATGGTCGTAGCGGACGCGCCGCCGCGTCCTTCATCCTGCGCCGGGGCGGCACCGTCCGGGTCGTCGACCGTGCCGATACACCGGAACTGCGCGCGGAGCTGGAGCAGGCCGGGATCGCCGCCCGCCTCGGTGGCTACGGTACGAAGGACCTCAACGGGACCGACCTTGTGGTGGTCAGCCCGGGAGTGCCCTGGGACGAGCCGCTCGTCGAAGCCGCGCGCCAGCGCGGCATCGAGGTCACCAGTGAGATCGATCTATTCTTCCGCGCCTGCCCCGCCCGCATTGCCGGCATCACGGGCACCAACGGCAAGACCACCACGACCGCGCTGACGGCGGAGGTCTTGCGCGCCGGAGGTTTGCAGGTGATGCGGGGCGGCAACATCGGCGAGCCGGTCCTCGACAGGATCGACCAACTCCATGCCGATGATTGGGTGGTGCTCGAGTTGAGCAGCTTTCAGCTGGAATCCATCGAGCACCCGCGGCTGCGGATCGGTCTCGTCTTGAACGTGACACCAGATCATCTCGACCGGCATAAATCCTTCGAGCGCTATCTCGAGCTCAAGACCCGCGCCGTGGCTTTCATGGAACCCGACGATCACGCGGTTCTCAACGTTGACGATCCGGCCTGCGCGGCGATGCGGTCAGAGACCCGCGGCCACGTCATCGAGTTCGGCCTTCACCAGCCCATCAGCAGCGGAGTGACCGTGACCGACGGCTGGATCACGATTGCCGACGCCGCACACCCTCGGGTGATGCGGACGGCTGACGTCCCCCTGCCCGGCGAGCACAACCTGAGCAACGTGATGGCTGCCGTTGGGGCCGGCCTGGCTGCGGGCGTTGACGCCAGGGAGATGGCCGACGCGGTGCGCCGCTTCAAAGCCGTTGAGCACCGGCTCGAGCCGGTCGGCACCTTCAATGGGGCGCGCTGGTACAACGACTCCAAGGCCACCAACCCCGATTCGACCTACAAGGCGCTGGCGGCATTCCGGGAGCCGATCATCCTGATCGCCGGCGGGCGCAACAAAGGGATCGACCTCGAGCCATTGGCGCAGGCCATCGCCCGGCGGGTGACGGGGCTGGTGACGATGGGGGAGACCGGCGATGAGCTGGCGCGGCGGGTTCGCGACGCCGGCCTCGACCGGGTGGAGCGCGCGGCCGACTTGAGCGATGCCGTGCGAAAGGCGGCGGCGCTGGCGCGCCCGGGCTCCGTCGTGCTGCTCTCCCCGGCGTTCACCAGCTATGACATGTTTTCCGACTATGAGGATCGCGGCCGCCGCTTCAAGGCCACGGTGCTCGCCGAGCTGGGCCAGTGAGGGCGCGAGCCACCCTCGAGATGCCCGCCGCGCGGCGGGCGGTGGCCGCCAGCCTGATCTGGAGGCGGGGCGACCGCGCCCTGCTGCTCGCCGTGGCGACGCTGGCCGCGTTCGGGCTCGTCATGGTGTTTTCCGCTTCCGAGGTGCAGGGCTGGCTGTGGTATCACAACGCGGCCTACTACTTCGAGCGTCAATTGCTCTGGCTCACGCTTGGTCTCATCCTGCTCTGGGCCGCGGCGCACGTCGACTACCATCGGCTGCGACCGCTGGCCTTGCCGCTTGGGTTACTCAGCGTCGGCCTGCTGATCCTCGTCCTCCTGCCACACTTCGGCGTGGAGGTGAATGGCGCCCGCCGCTGGCTGCGGCTCGGGCCGCTCCAGATGCAGCCCGCGGAGCTGGCGAAAATTGCGGCCATCGTCTTCATGGCGCTGTGGCTGGAGCGCCACCGCGACCGGCTGGGCTCGCTGGAAAACGGCGTCGTTCCCTTCCTCGCGCTGCTCGGGCTCGTCACCATTCTCGTGATCCTGGAACGCGACCTCGGCACGACGCTGATCGTGGCCGGCATTCTCCTGGCCCAGTTCCTGGTGGCCGGGGGGCGCAAGCGGCACGTCCTCTTGCTGGGGTTGATCATCGCGCTCTGCGTCTACGTCTTCATTCGAATGGAACCGTATCGTTTGCACCGCATCCTGGCCTTCGTCGACCCCTGGGCTGATCCGCTCAACACCGGCTTCCAGGCCATCCAGTCAGTGGTCGCGCTCGGCTCGGGCGGCTTTGCCGGTGTCGGTCTGGGGCAGAGCATTCAGAAATATCAGTGGCTGCCCTTTGCCCACACCGACTTCATCTTCGCCATCGTTGGCGAGGAGACGGGGTTGATCGGCACCACGGTTGTCCTCGCCCTGTTTTCCCTCTTCACCTACCGCGGTTACCGGGTGGCGCTCAAGGCGCCTGATGCGTTCGGCTCCCTGCTCGCCTGCGGGGTGACGACCTGGGTCGCTTTCCAGGCGCTGATCAACATCGCGGCGGTCACGGTGACGTTGCCGACGACCGGTATCCCGCTGCCGTTCATCAGCTATGGTGGCTCCTCCCTGGCGATCACCCTGGCGGCGGTCGGCATACTGGTGAACGTTTCGACCCAGAGCGAAAAGGTGGGATGGATACGGCATGCGAGTGTTGATCTCGGGCGGCGGAACGGGCGGACACTTGTTCCCGGCGATCGCCGTCGCGCAGGCGCTGTCGCAGAGCGAACCTGACAGCGCGCTTCTCTACGTGGGGCGGCGCGGTGGCATCGAGGAACAGCTCGTCCCCCGCCACGGCCTCCGAGTCAGGACCATCGTGGCGGCCAAGCTGGACATGGAACAGTTCTGGCGGAACTGGTCGGTGCCGTTCGTCGGCTCCTGGGCGCTCCTCCAGTCAGTCCGGATCGTGCGCGAATTCAGGCCGGACGTCGTGCTCGGCACCGGCGGCTACGTCAGCGCCCCGATCGTCCTCGCCGCCGCCGCGTTCCGGGTGCCGATCGTGTTGCAGGAACAGAACGCGTTACCGGGCCGAACGACGAGGCTGCTCTCTCGCGTGGCGCGCGTTGTTGCCACCGCGTACCCCGAGTCCGCTCGGTATCTCCACGGAAACTCTGTGGTCACCGGTACGCCCGTACGGAAAGAGTTCTGGCAGCGCCGGACGGACTTTCCGACGCGCCCTGGCCGCTTGCTCATCCTGGGTGGCAGCCAGGGTGCCCATCGCATCAACGAGGCGGTCGCCGCGGCGCTGCCGGACGTCGTTGGATCGTTGGGTCTCGAGGTCTGGCACCAAACCGGCGAGCGCGAGTTTCAGCGGATGGACGCACTCAGGATGAGCCTCGGGCCGCCGGGCTTGCGCTACCATCCCTTCGCTTTTGACGAGGAACTGGCGAGGATCGTATACAACGCCGACCTGGTGTTCAGCCGGGCGGGCGCCGGCACGATCAGCGAGGTCAGCGCGGCGGGAATTCCGATGATGCTGGTTCCCGGTCCGTTCGCCGGGGGACACCAGCGGCTCAACGTGGAGCCCTATGTGGCGGCCGGCGCGGCAGTGAGCATTCCCGACGCCGAGTGCGATGGACCGAGGCTGACCCGCGAATTGTCGAATATCGTTCACGACGCCGCCCGGTATAGCAAGATGGTGACCGCAATGGGCTCCCTGGGCCGTCCCGGCGCCGCGCTGGAGGTGGCGGGCCTGATCACGGGCGTGGCCCGTCACTGATGCGGATCCACTTCATCGGCATCTGCGGCTACGCCGTCTCCGGGCTGGCGCTGGTCGCCAAACAGCTGGGCAACGAGGTCACCGGATCGGACGAAGATGCGTACCCGCCGACGACCGAGATCCTGACCCGGGCCGGGATCAAGTGGGTGGATGGCCATGCCGCCGGCAACGTGACGCGCTGGGGGAAGCCCGACCTGGTCGTTCAGGGCAACCAGGTGCGGGAGGGCAATCCGGAAACGGAGGCGGCCCGCCGGTTGCACATCCGCCTGGTCAGCGAGGCCGAATACTGGGGTGAGCTGACGGCCGATCGCTTTCGCATCGTGGTGGCCGGATCCGCCGGAAAGACGACCACCGCCAGCCTGATCGCCTGGATCCTGCGCTCCGCCGGCCGCAACCCGGGGTTCCGGCTGGGGATGGCGGTCAAGGACCTCGGCTCGGCAGCGGCCTGGGGTGGCGGCCGCGATTTCGTCTTCGAGGGCGACGAGTACACCTCGGCAGTGTTCGACCCGCGGCCCAAGTTCCTGCATTTCGCGCCGCAGCTTGCCGTCCTGACAAACATCGACTGGGACCATCCGGACGTCTTTCCCGATCCGGCGGCTTACGAGGCCGTCTTCCGTGAGCTCCTCGAGTATCTCGGACCGGAAGACCGCCTGATCGCCGGCTCCGATGACCCGACCGTCCGGCGGCTCCTGAGTCGCACCCGCGCCGGCGTGGAGACCTATGGACTGCGCGGCGGCGCCGACTGGCACGGCCGGGACGTCCAGATCGAGCGCGAGGGCATGCGCTTCACGGCCTGGCATGAGGGGAAGGTGCTGGCCGTCGTCACGACGCGGCTGCCCGGAGAACACAACGCCGCGAACGCGCTGGCCGCGCTGGCCACCGCCGTGCGGCTCGGCGTGCCGGTCCCAACCGCGGTCGATGCCATCGCTCGGTTCCATGGGGTATCACGACGCTTTGAAATCCGCGGCCAGGTACGCGGCATCACACTGGTCGATGACTACGCGCATCATCCGGCGAAGGTGCGCGCCACGCTCGAGGCCGCGCGCGACCGTTTTCATCCGGGGCGCCTGCTCGCCTGTTTCGTGCCCCACACCTACTCGCGCACGCTCAGCCTGATGGATGGATACGCCGACGCATTCCAGGGCTGCGCGCTGGTGGTGATCGGTCCGATCGAGCCGGCCCGGGAGCGACATCTCGCCCACACGGTGACGTCGCAGGACCTGGCCAGCCGTCTGCGGGGCGTCGGCGAGGTGTTTACCGCGGACTCCGCCCGATCCGCGGCCTACCGACTCGCTTCGGCGGCGCGCCCCGGCGACGTCATCATCTTTATGTCGGTGCGCGATTTCGACGACGTCATCGGCAAGACCGCCGAGGTCCTGGAGCGCTCGCCGGTTGCCTGACGCCTGGCTGGCCTCGTATCCCGGCGTCCGGGAGCACGAGCCGCTGGCACGGCACAGCTGGTATCGGATCGGCGGTCGCGCCCGTTATTTTCTCGAGCTGTCCGACGACGCGGCGCTACCCAAGCTGCTGGCGCGCCTCGAAAACGAGCGGCAGCCCTACCTGATCGTCGGTGCCGCCACGAATACGTTGTTCGCCGCGGCGGAGCTGCCCGGGCTCACCATCAAGCTCGCCACCCGTCGCCTATCGATGGCTGGCAACGTGGTGTCGGTCTCGGCCGGCTACCTGATGCCCAAGCTCGCGGCCGAGACGGCCAAGGCCGGTCGCGCGGGGCTCGAGTTTGCCGCGGGTGTCCCAGGGACAGTGGGTGGCTCGATCTTCGGAAATGCCGGGGCGTTCGGCGGCGAGGTCAAAAGCGGGCTGCTCAGCGCCGAGGTGATCGACCCGCACGGTCAGCGGCACACGATGACCGCCGGCGACTGCGCCTTTGGCTACCGGGATTCGGTGTTCAAAACGGCGCGCGACGGTTGGGCCATCGTGTCGGCTCGCTTCCGGACAGCGAGCGAGGCGCCGAAGGTCGTGCGAGCCCGCCTGCTGGAGGTGCAGACGCACCGGCGGGCGACTCAGCCCATCGAGCAGCGGAGCCTCGGCAGCACCTTCAAGAATCCGCCCGGTGAGGCCGCCGGTAGACTGATCGACGCCTGCGGGCTCAAGGGCACCCGGATCGGCGGCGCGCAGATCTCGGTGAAGCATGCCAACTTCATCGTCAACCTGGGAGGGGCGACCGCGGATGACGTGCTAGCCTTAATGGCCGAGATGCGGCATCGCGTCTTGGAGCGGTTCGGCATCGAGCTCGAACCGGAGATCCGCGTCATCGGCCGGACCACGGGCGGATGAGGCGGCTACGCATCGGGGTCCTGTTCGGCGGACGCTCAACCGAGCACGAGGTCTCCATCCTGTCGGCGCAGTCGATCATCGCCGCCATGGACCCCGATCGCTTCGAGCCCGTGCCGCTTTACATCGACAAGGCCGGCCGCTGGTTGGTCGGCGGTTCGTTGAAGCGGCTGGTCGGCGAAGATGCGGCTCGGAAGTACGTGTATCTTCCGCCCGATCCAACCCAACGCTCGCTGGTCGCTGCCAACGACAGATCTACGCAAGAATTACCCTCCCCCGCTCGCGGGGGAGGGCAGGGTGGGGGCCTGCTGCCGCTCGACGCCGTCTTTCCGGTCTTTCACGGGCTGAACGGTGAGGATGGGACCGTCCAGGGGGTGCTCGAGCTTGCCAACATTCCCTACGTGGGGGCCGGCGTCCTTGGCTCGGCGCTCGGACTGGACAAGATCTTCATGAAGCGCGCCTTCGCCGCGGCCGGGCTGCCGATCGTGGACTACCTCCCGATCACCCGCCGGCAGTACGAACAGGATCCGGACGCCTTCATCGCGCTGGTCGAAGAACGGATCGGCTATCCGTGCTTTACGAAGTTCGCGAACTCCGGCTCGAGTGTGGGGACAACCAAAGCCCATCACCGGGCGGAGCTGCTCGAAGGGCTGCGGCTCGCCAGCTCCTTCGATCGCAAGCTGATCGTGGAACGCGCGATTGATGCCCGCGAACTCGAGGTAAGCGTGCTGGGCAACGATCAGCCACAGGCTTCAGTTGTTGGCGAGGTGGTCCCGGCGCACGAGTTCTATGACTACGAAGCCAAGTACCTGGACGAGGGTTCCCGGCTTCTCATTCCCGCGCCGATCGCACAGGACGCCGCCGAAACCGTGCGATCGATGGCGATTCAAGCGTTCCTCGCCGTCGACGCTGCCGGGATGGCGCGCGTCGACTTCTTTGTCGAGCGCCGCAGCGACCGCATCATCGTCAATGAGCTGAACACCATTCCCGGGTTCACTCGAATCAGCATGTATCCAAAGCTGTGGGAAGCGTCGGGGCTTTCCTACCCCAGGCTGATTGAGCGCCTTGTTGATCTGGCCATCGAGCGCTTCAACGACAAGCAACGCTCCCAGACCGCGATCGACTCGCGCCTCCTGGAACCGGAAACCGAGCAATGACGGTGAGCACCGTCGCGAAGCGTCGCCGCCGCACCACCTCCGCGCCGGCCAAACCCAGCACGTCATCCCGCGGCTGGATCTGGGCCGTGGCGCAGATTGCGGCGCTGGCCACGGAAGTCTTTATCGTCCTGTTCTTGCTGGCCCAGCCGGCGTTCAGACCGCAGCACGTGCAGGTCAGCGGCGTGAGCCACCTGACCGCGGCGGAGGTCCGGAGCGCGCTCAACCTGCCGGCCGACCGCAACATCTTCTTTTTGAGCCAGGCGGAGCTGGCCCAGCGCGTGCAAGGGCTGCCCTGGGTTCGATCGGCAGCCGTCAGCCTGGCACTACCGGACCGGGTTTCAGTCGCCGTCACGGAGTGGAAGCCGTCGGCGGTTCTCCAGGTCGGCGAAACCACCTATTACGTCAATGATCTCGGCGTGGTCCTCGATCCGGCCGCGGAAGCGGGTGGCCTTCCCGTCATCAACCGGCCGGACTTCGGCCAGGTTCGCCCGGGCCAGCACGCGGTGGGCGCCGACTTGCTCCCGATGCTGCTGCAGTTGCGTTCGGGATTTTCCGGCGCGTATCGAGTCTCCCTGATGTCCTTCCAGCTCGATCGCCGGGAGGTGCTGAGCGCCCAAACCGATCGCGGATGGAGCATCATCTTTGGCCAGATGGTGACGAGTGCCGATCGGGCCAGCCTGGAGCCGAAGCTCGCCGCGCTGCGGTCGTTGAGCACCAGACTCGATCTGACGTCGGCGCCGATCCAGTACGTCAATCTTGAGAACCCGGGGGCACCCGCGGTTCAGCTGCGAGGCCACAAGTGAGAATGCCGGCGAGCGGCTCGCGTGAAGCGCTCTGGCTGGTGGCAGCCGCCGTGTTCTTCGGCATCGTCGGGATTCTTCTCGGCCTCAACGCCCCGGTCCAGATTCCCGCCGGCTACGCCCGCTACACCGCGGTCGCCATCCTCGCCGCGCTCGACTCCATTCTTGGTGCGGTGAAGGCCTGGCTCAATGGCAACTTCGAGAACAAAGTCTTCCTCTCCGGCCTGCTGCTGAACTCACTGGCCGCGGGCGCTTTGACCTATCTAGGGGACCGGCTAGGTGTGGATCTCTATCTCGCGGCCATCGTGGCCTTCGGCGTCCGCATCTTCGACAACATCGCCGTGATTCGCCGCCACCTCCTCTAAAGCAAGCAGAAAATCCTCCCCCGGGGGTCGCGCCTGTGGATAACTTGCCAGCTTGTGTTGTCGCGGCGGGCAAAGCGCTCTATAATGTGGTCGCCAGTCGTTTTCCCAACGTTCCAGGAAAGGTGTTTGCCTCGTTCTAAATACGTCACAGCACTCGACATCGGCACAACCAAGATCTGTTGCGTGGTCGGCGAGCCGACCGAGCGCGGACTGAACATCATCGGGGTCGGTGAGGCTCCCTCCGAAGGACTGCGTCGCGGCGTGGTCGTCAACATGGAGAAGACCGTGCGTGGCATCACGCACGCGGTCGACGCAGCCCAGCGGATGTGCGGCCACAAACTGGAAGCGGCCTACGTGGGAATGGCCGGCACCCACGTCCTCAGTCAGAACAGCCACGGCGTGATCGCGGTGGCTCGCTCCGACCGCGAGATCGGACACGAGGACGTGACCCGGGTGATCGACGCGGCCCGCGCGGTCTCGGTGCCGAACGACCGGGAGATCATCCACGTCGTTCCGCGCGGTTACGTCGTCGACGGGCAGGAGGGCGTCAAGGATGCCGTCGGCATGTCGGGCGCTCGGCTCGAGGTCGAGACGCACATCATCACCGGTTCCCTCACCGCCGTCCAGAACGTCGTCAAGTGCGTTCATCAGGCGGGCATGAGCGTCGAGGACCTTGTCGTCCAGGTACTGGCGTCGGCTGAGGCGGTGCTCAACGACAACGAGCTGGAGCTGGGGGTGGCGCTGGTCGACGTCGGGGGCGGGACAACGGACGTGGCGCTCTTCGCCGACGGCAGCGTGGTCCACACCGCCGTATTGCCGGTGGGGGCCATCCACGTCACCAATGACGTCGCCATCGGACTGCGAACCACCCTGGGGGAGGCCGAGATGTTGAAGGTCAACTACGGCCATGCCATCCCGGCGAACATTCCCCGCGAGGAAATGGTCGAGCTGCACCAGATCGGGCAGGACCGCGTGCAGGTCGTGCCGCGGCGTCACCTTGCCGAAATCATTGCTCCGCGGGCTCGCGAGATCCTGGACATGGTGCGACTCGAGATGCGTCGAGGCGGCCATGACGGCTTTCTCCCCGGCGGCATCGTCTTTACCGGCGGGGGTTGCCGTCTGCTCGGCTTCACCGAGGCCGCCCAGTCGCTGCTCGACCTCCCGGTCAGGATCGGTGCTCCGGGGCAGACCATCGGGATGAGTGACCAGGTCGCGGGGCCTGCCTATGCCACCGCAGTCGGCCTGCTTCGCTGGGGGACAAAACTTCGGCACCACGCCAATGGGCATGCCCCGGTCGGCGCGGGCGCCTCGGCGCTGTACACACGGACCGTTCGCTGGATCAAGGATTTCTTCTAGAGGAAGGAGGCCGACATGAACATGGACGACCAGCTCCGAATGAAGGGCCTCGCCTCACGGCCGGTGATCCCCGGGGATTACGGCGGGGGACAGGGGCCGCGCGTGTCGGCCGAACGATTTGTGAGGGCGCGCCTTGAGCGCGATAAGGAGGAAGCAATGCGCGACGTCGATCGGACACTGGAAGGGAACGCCCGGATCAAAGTCGTCGGCATCGGCGGCGGCGGCAGCAACGCCGTCAATCGCATGATCCGGTCGAAGTTACGCGGCGTCGAGTTCATTGCGATCAACACCGACCTGCAGGCGCTCGCCCACTCCGAGGCCCAAACCAAGATGAACATTGGGAAGAAACTCACGCGTGGTCTGGGGGCGGGTGGGAATCCGACGATCGGCCGCGAGGCGGCCGAAGAAAGCCAGCAGGAGCTCTCCGAGCTGCTGAGTGGCGCCGACATGGTCTTCCTGACCGCCGGCATGGGTGGCGGAACCGGTTCGGGAGCCGCCCCGGTCGTGGCGGAGATCGCCCGTAACAACGGCGCCCTCACCATCGGCGTTGTCACCAAGCCTTTCACCTTCGAGGGCACCCGGCGCCGCGCTATCGCGGAGGAAGCCGCGACCACTCTCAAAGAGAAGGTCGACACCCTGATCATCATCCCCAACCAGCGCTTGCTGGACGTCACCGACAAAAAGGTGCCGTTCACGGAAGCGCTGAAGATTGCGGATGACGTGCTGCGACAGGGCGTGCAGGGCATTTCCGACCTGATCGTGCAGCCCGGCCTGATCAACCTCGACTTTGCCGACGTCAAGGCGGTCATGTCGGGCCAGGGGGCAGCCCTGATGGGGATCGGCTTCGGGAGCGGCGACCAGCGTGCCTCCGATGCCGCCCGCGACGCGGTCGCCAGCCCATTGCTGGAGACCTCGATCGACGGGGCCCGCGGCATCCTCTTCAACATCACCGGTGGCACCGACCTCACCCTGCACGAGGTCAACGAGGCCGCCGAGATCGTGCGCGGCTCGGCCGACAAGGACGCCAACATCATCTTCGGCACCGTGATCGACGAGAAGATGTCCGGCGAGGTCAAGATCACCGTGGTGGCCACCGGCTTCGTGAACGGGACCGAGACCAGCCGCGAGATCGACGAGCAGTACAGCCGCCCGGCGCCGGTCGAGGAAGTGCCGGCCTACCGTGGCTTCGATCCCTCGAACCTCGATATCCCCGCCTTTCTGCGGGGCCGCCGCTAACCCTGCGCGAGGAGCGCCCCTTCCCGCTCCTCGCGTCCACTCTATCGCGGCCATGTTGGAGTTGACCACAATATCTGGGATACTGGCGTGAGATGAAGTGCCCCTATTGTGGTCATATCGACCTCAAGGTGGTCGACTCGCGCGACTCGGACACCGGGGAGTCGATCCGCCGGCGCCGCGAGTGCCTGCAGTGCACGAAGCGGTTCACCACCTACGAGCGAATCGAGGCGGTGCCGCTGTACGTCATGAAGAAGGATGGCCGGCGGGAGGACTTCGACCGTCAGAAATTGTTCAGCGGCCTTATGAAAGCCACGACCAAACGCGAAATATCGCCCAGCACTGTGGAGCGCGTGGTGGACGAGATCGAGGCGGAGCTTCGAACCCGTGGAAAGGTGGAGATTCCCTCTCGCGAAGTGGGCGAGCTGGTGATGGACAAGCTACGCGGCCTCGATGAAGTCGCCTACATCCGGTTTGCCTCCGTCTATCGTTCCTTCATGGACCTGCAGGAAGTCAAACACGAGATCGACCAGCTGCTGAGCCGCGAAAAGCGAGGCTGACCGGTCGCCGCGATAGAGCTCGACACCGTCGTCAGCGTCGCAGGCTTTCCGGCGCGCCACGGCTTCAGCACCACAGCCCTCGGATCGATGGGACTCAGCAGCTCGAATGATCCGGAGACCGTCATGGGTCGCCGGCGGCAGCTCGCCGAGCAGCTCGGCTTCGAGCTGGAGCGGGCGTTGATGACGGTCCAGGAGCATGGCGCCAACGTGGTCACCTTCCACCGCCGGCGGCCCGAAGGTGGACAATGCGTCTTCTCGACCGACGCGCTGGCTACCGACGTGCCCGGCCAGGCGATCGTGACCTACCACGCCGACTGTTTTCCGCTGCTCTTCGCCGACACAAGCCGCCGCGTCGTGGCCGGTGCCCATGCCGGATGGCGGGGCGCCCTCGCCGGCGTGGCGACCCAGACCGTGCAGGCCATGCACCTGGCTTATGGAACGTCACCGGATCAGCTCGATGTGCTGATCGGCCCGGGTATCTGCCGGCGGTGTTATCCAGTCGGGCGCGATATCGCCGAACAATTCGCCAGCCGCTACGGACGTGAAGCCCGCTACATCGAGGTCGATGACGGCGACGTGCGGCTCGATCTGGCGGGCGTAGTCCGCCTTCAGCTCGAGGACGCGGGCGTGGAGCCGGATCGGATCCGGTCAGCGGGCTGGTGCACCCGGGAGGAAGATCGGTGGTTTTCGCATCGCGGCGGTCGCCCCGGCCGCTTCCTCTCGGTCGTGATCGCACCCTGACCGATGCCCGCATCGCTACAGGCCAACCTCCAGGCGGTGCGCCAGGCGATTGCCGCCAGCGCCGAACGCGCGAGCCGTGATCCCAGCGCGGTGACGCTGGTGGCGGTGACGAAGACCGTCTCGGTAGAACGGATTCACGAGGCGATCACGCTGGGCCTGCGCATCCTTGGCGAAAACCGGGTGCAGGAAGCAATACCGAAGATGGATGAGATCGGCCCGGCGAACGTCGACTGGCATCTGGTCGGCCATCTGCAGACCAACAAAGTCAAGTTCATCGAAGGCCGCTTTCAGATGGTGCAGTCGATTGATAGCACCGGCGTGGCTCAGGCGCTCGACCACCGTCTGGGTTCACCTCTTGAGGTTTTGATCGAAGTCAATGTGGCGGAGGAGCCTCAGAAGACCGGCGCAATGCCGGCGGACCTACCGGCGATCGCGGCGGTCGTCGCGTCGGCCGGCCACCTGCGATTGGGCGGGCTGATGACCGTCGCGCCCCTGGTGTCCGATCCCGAGCAAGTGCGGCCGATTTTCCGGCGGTTGCGCACGCTCCGCGACAGCACGAGTCAGGAGCTGGGGATGCCGCTGCCGGTGCTGTCGATGGGAATGACTGACGACTATCCGATCGCCGTGGAAGAAGGCGCCACCATGCTACGATTGGGCCGCGCGCTTTTCGGACCGCGCTGAGCTTTTTTCGTGCAGACCGCCCTGAATTACCTGCACACCTTCGCCCAGGTCCTGATCTACCTGTTCATCGCGGCCATTGTCTTGCGGGCCCTCGCCGCGTGGTTCGTCCGCGATTATCGCGGGCTACTGATGGGCTTTTTGTTTGATGTGACCGAGCCGGTCCTGTCACCGCTTCGACGGCTTGTTCCCGGCGCGTTGGGCGTCGATATTTCACCGATGATCGCAGTGCTGGTGCTCTACGTCCTCGGCCAGTTCTTGGGCTGAGACTCAACTAGAATTTCCGACCATGTTCCAGGAAGTCTCAACGCGTGCCAACTTTCCCGAGATGGAAAAGGACGTGCGCCGCTTCTGGAAAGAAAAGGACATCTTCGCCCGAAGCGTCAAACAGCGGGAGGGGAAGCCGTTCTTCGTGTTCTACGAAGGTCCGCCCACGGCCAACGGCCTTCCCGGCATTCACCATGTGCTGGCCCGCGCGATGAAGGATCTCTTTCCACGCTACAAGACCATGCGGGGATTCCACTCCGAGCGCAAAGGTGGCTGGGACACTCACGGGCTGCCGGTCGAGATCGAAGTCGAGAAGAAGCTGAAACTAAACGGCAAGCAGGATATCGAGCGGTACGGCATCGAAGCCTTCAACAAGCTCTGCCGGCAGAGCGTCTTCGAGTACATCGACGAGTGGGCCGAGATGACCGAGCAGATGGGGTTCTGGGTCGATCTCGAGCATGCTTACCGCACCTATGACTCGTCGTACATGGAATCGGTCTGGTGGATCCTCAAGCAGCTCTGGGATAAGCAGCTGCTGTACCAGGGGTTCAAGGTCGTTCCGTACTGTCCGCACGATGCGACCCCGCTCTCCAGCCACGAGCTGGCCCTCGGATACCAGGACAACATCGAAGACCCGTCGGTCTACGTCAAGTTCGAGCTCGAAGACGAACCACGGACCTACTTCCTGGCGTGGACGACCACCCCGTGGACGCTCCCGGGGAACGTCGCGCTGGCGGTGGGTCTCGACATTCCGTACGTGCGGGTGCGGCAGGGCGACGAGCGGTACATCCTGGCCAAAGCCCGCCTCTCGATCCTGCAGGGCGACTACGAGGTGGAGGCCGAGATCGATGCGCGGAGCCTGCTGGGCAAGCGCTACAAACCTCTCTACCGATACCTGATCCCGGACAAGCCGGCCTTCTTCGTAGTGGATGCGGATTTCGTCTCGGTCGAGGACGGCACGGGCATCGTGCATACCGCGGCCGCCTACGGCGTCGATGACCTCGAGCTTTGCCTGCAGAAAGACATCCCGGTGCGCCACGTGGTCGATCTGCAGGGGCGGTTCAAGCCGGAAGTCGAGCCCTTCGCCGGCATGTTTGTGAAGAAAGCCGATCCGAAGATCATCGAAGACTTGCAGCAGCGCGGATTGATGTATCGCGCCGAGACGATCCGGCATACCTATCCGTTCTGCTGGCGATGCGGCACGCCGCTTCTGTACTACGCGGTGACGTCCTGGTTCATCAAGACGACGGCGGTAAAGGACCAGCTGCTCCGCAACAACAATGCCGTCAACTGGGTGCCGGCCTACATCAAGAGCGGACGGATGGGAAACTGGCTGGAGACGCTGGTTGATTGGTCGCTCTCGCGCTGGCGTTACTGGGGAACGCCCTTACCGGTGTGGGTCTGCGAGCAGTGCGACGAGCGGCGCTGTGTCGGATCGGTAGCCGAGTTGGGCCTGACCTTGCAGGACGATCTTCACCGGCCGTACATCGACCGGGTGACGCTGCCCTGCGAAAAGTGCGGCGGCGTGATGCGGCGGGTCGCTGACCTGATCGACGTCTGGTTCGACTCCGGCGCGATGCCCGTCGCGCAGTTGCATTACCCGTTCGAAAACGTCGACACCTTCCGGCAGCGGTTCCCGGCGGACTTCATTTCGGAAGGGCTCGACCAGACGCGGGGGTGGTTCTACAGCCTGCTGGCCATTTCCACCATGCTGTTCGACCAGCCTGCCTACGAGAACGTGATCTGCACCAACCTGGTTCTCGACAAGAGCGGCCGCAAGATGAGCAAGTCGCTGAAGAACACGGTCGATCCGATTGAGATCATGTCGAAGTTTGGTGCCGATGCGACCCGCTGGTACTTCTATTCCGCGGTGGCGGTCGGCAACGAGTACCGATTCGATCCGGCCGCGGTGCAGGACGTGGTGCGGCGATTCGTCCTGATCCTCTGGAATACCTACGGGTTCTTCACGAACTACGCGCGGCTTGACGGGTTCGACCCCGCCCAGCCGTCGGTGGCGGTGAGCCAGCGGGCGGTCCTCGACCGCTGGCTGCTGGCCGAGCTGTCGGCGGTGATCGGCGACGTCGGAGCCGCGCTCGACGCCTATGACCCAACGACGGCGGCGCGCCGGCTGGAAGTGTTCGTCCTGGATATCTCGCAGTGGTATGTGCGGCGATCGCGACGCCGATTCTGGAAGTCCGAGTCCGACTCGGACAAGCGGAGCGCCTACCAGACGCTGTACGAGGTCCTGATCAGGACCGTGCAATTGCTGGCCCCCTTCATGCCCTTCCTGTCGGAAACCATCTACCGCAACCTGGCCGCGGGCACAGCCGGGTCGTCCGAAAGCGTTCACCTGAGCGACTGGCCGGTGGCGCCAGCGGATTGGTCGGACGACGAACTGCGCCGGCAGATGTCGGCGGTCCGCCGGCTGGTCGCCGGCGGGCTCGCGGCCCGGAACGCCGCCGGCATCAAGGTCCGCCAGCCCCTGCGCTCGGTGACCATCGCCGAGCGGCCGCTCAGTCGCGATCTGGAAGCCATCCTGCTCGAGGAGCTCAACATCAAGTCGGCCCGCTATGGGGGCGAAGGTGGCGGGCTTACCCTCGACACCGAGATCAGTGAGGAGCTGAAGCTCGAGGGTCTGGCCCGGGACCTGGTCCGCAAGATTCAGGAGCTTCGCAAGCAGTCAGGCTTTGCGGTGGAGGACCGGATCCGCCTGTTCTATCAGGGTGACGGGATCCTGGCCGACGCGCTCGAGCGGTGGCGCGATTACATCAGCACCGAAACACTGGCGGTGGCGGTGGCGCGCGGCCAGGCGCCCGAAGGAGCCTCAACCCAGACGTTGCAGATCGAGGGGCACGACCTCCAGGTGAGCGTCGTCCGGGTGGCGGCCCACTGAACCGGTTTCGCAGCTACCTTCTGCTGGCGGCGATCGCCACCGCGGTCATCGTCATTGACCGGGTGACGAAGATCGTGGTCGAGCAGCGGTTTGGCGTCCCCTACGGCCCGCGCCAGATCATCGACCACATCCTCTTCCTGACCGTAACTCGGAACGCGGGGGCTGCCTTTGGACTCTTCCAGACCTTCACCCTGGGCTTCCTCCTGATCTCGGCCGTGGTCATCGCCGGCATCCTTATCTATTACTGGCGGCTGCCGCCCCATGACTGGCCGGCGCGGCTGGGGCTGGCGCTGGTGCTCGGCGGGGCCATCGCCAACGCCTACGACCGTGGCGTCAAGGGCTCGGTGATCGACTTCATCCAGATTCCGCACTGGCCGATCTTCAACGTCGCCGACTCCGCGATCACCGTCGGGGTCGCGGTTCTCCTCCTGGGCACGCTCAGGCGGGGCGGCCGGCCGCGGCGCTCGTGAGCGAGGTTGAACAGCACACCGTTCCGATGGACGCCCCGCGACTCGACCAGTACCTGGTCGGCCTGCTCACCGAAACCGCGTCCAACGGTTGATCGCGGACGGGCATGTCCGGGTCAACGATGCCACGGCGCGAGCCGGGCTGCGCCTGCGCAAGGGTGATCGGCTCAGCTGGGAGCTACCGCCGACCGCGCCCACCCGGCTGCAGCCCGAGGCCATGGACCTCCGCGTGCTCTACGAGGATGACGACCTGGTCGTCATCGACAAGCCGGCAGGGCTGGTGGTGCACCCGGGACCCGGGCATGCCACCGGCACGCTGGTTCATGGGTTGCTGGCCCGCGCTGCCGGCTGGTCGACGATCGGCGGCGCCGAGCGTCCGGGGATCGTCCACCGGCTCGACCGCGACACCTCCGGGCTGATCGTGGTCGCGCGCAATGACGAGACGCATCGCGCGCTTACCCGCCAGTTGCAGCAACGGGTGATGACGCGTCGCTACCGGGCGATCGTGGTGGGTGAGGTGGCCGATCCGGCGGCGC
>Ga0209159_1001192_pt1 | contig 20649 bp, 22 predicted proteins | sample GraSoiAngelo_144_FD_185901 | JGI IMG/M metagenome (GOLD analysis project Ga0209159, IMG submission 185901) | Grasslands soil microbial communities from the Angelo Coastal Reserve, California, USA - 14_1009_02_40cm (SPAdes) (version 2) | ecosystem: Environmental > Terrestrial > Soil > Grasslands ...
CACGGCCTGCCAGGGTTCGGCTAGATCGAGAAGGACGCGGTCCATGCCGGTCTCCTCGACACCGAGATAGACGTCCCCCAGCTTCAGCGTCAGGTTGGGCGGAAGCGATCCGAGCGTCTCCACGATCCCGCGCTTGGCAGCTTCGAGAAACTCCTCCCGGGCCTCGTAGCTGACAACCAGCCCCTGCTCCCCCACCGCCCGGAGCGCGGCCAGCGTGAGGGCCCCGGTCCCGGTTCCGGCCTCGAGCACCCGCGCCCCGGGGTGAAGGTCTGCCCCCACCAGGATGGCACCCAGGTCCTTGGGGTAGATCGGCTGTGCCTGCCGCCGCCGCCCAGTGACCTGCTCGGCGAACGTCGGCCGCACGGCAAGCAATTTCGCACCGAGCTGGGTGACGACCACGATGCCCTCCGGCCGCCCGATCACGTCGTCGTGCTCGATGAGCCCCGAGTGGATCGAGTGGCGCTCACCAGATCGCAGGCGCACGCGGTGCCGCCTACCCACCTTGTCGATGAGGACTATGAGCTCGCCATCCTTGAATGGCTCTTGAGTCCCCCCACCCCCTCCGTGCCCCGCAGGGGCGCGGCCCCCCGCGAGCGGGGAGGTGTCTTCATCCACCGGGCTTGCGGGCGCGGATCAGGGCGTGCCAGTACGCGTGCCGCAGCTTCCCTTCGCGCCACTCCGGATGCAGCTGCGTCCGCGCCTCGCCGGATGACGCGTCGATGACCTGGGCGAGCTCCGCCGCCAGTTCAGCGGCGACCGCCATGTTGTTCATCCACTCCTCGTAGTTCCAGTCGAGCTCGCGTACCTCGGCCATCCCGACCTCGAAGCCTGCAGCCTCCAGCCTGGCCACCCACTCGTCGACCGTGAGCGACAGGACGTGCGATGGGTCGCGGCGCATCTCGACCTCATGCAGCACGTCACGCGCGGGCAGCGGCGGCGCGCAGTCCACGAAAGCCGCGTCGCGGTCGGGCTTCAGGACGCGGTAGGCCTCGGCCAGGAAGCGATCGATGTCAGGAAAGTGATGAGGCGCCGCGCGGACGACGTAAAGGTCGAACGTGTCGTCCTGGAACGGAAGGTGCGAGGCGTCCCCGATCACCCAATCCGTGTTGACGACGTCGCGTTCGGCGGCGACGCGGCGGGCCTCGTCCAGCATCTCCCGAGTCACGTCGAGACCGATCACCCGGCGGACGTACGGCGCGAGAGCGAACGCGGTGTTGCCCGTGCCAGTGGCCACGTCGAGCGCGAGGTCGCCGCGCTTCGGACGCGCCAGGTCGAGCACCTCCTGCAGCCGCACCGAGGAGGTGTGGAACGTCGACTTCGAATAGTTGGCGGCGACCCGCGAGAAGCTGTCCCTGACGTCCGGCATCGCCGTGGAGTCTAGGGGCGGAAGTAGTCGTACACCAGTTTGCCGCCGATCACGAACAGCGCCAGGCCGGCCACCGGCTTCAACCAGGCGAATCGGTCGATCACCTGCGAGCCGAGCAGCGTGAATCCGAAGAGACATAGCGCCGCCAGGAGCACTCCACCCGCCAGGATCGGCAGGCGGTTCTGCGGTGGCACCGTGCTCGCGACCGATGAGATTGCGAGCGCGTTGTCGAGCTGCAGCGCGATGTCAGTGAACGCGATCGCAGCAATCGAAAAAAGAATGGTCCTGGTCATGAAAGCCTCCACTCGAAACCAGTCCGAGTAGAAGTCTCGCCGCGGACCGTGTCCGCCGCCGTCCCGGGCTCTGGCGCCGTCTTGACGGGACCGGCGGGAGTGGCTACTCCCCCCTACGAATCACCACCGAGTATATGTTTTGGCCGATGACCAAAGCGACCGCGAGGTGGTCCGGCACCAAAGTCCTGTTTGAGGTCGAGTCAGGATCTGGCCACAAGGTCCAGGTCGACGAGGCGCCGACCTTCGGCGATGACGCGGCGATGCGGCCGACCGAGATGCTGCTCGGCGCACTGGGTGGGTGCACCGGCCTCAACGCGGTCCTTCTGCTCAAGAAGTTCAAGCAACCGCTGCGTTCGCTCGAAGTCGAGGTCGAAGGCGAGCGGGACGAGGAGTGGCCGAAGGCGTTCAAGAGCATCGAGCTCACCTTCCACTGCGGTTGGGAGGGCGCAATCGACAAGAAGCTGGTCGAGCAGGCGATCGACTGGGCGTGCAACCGGTACTGCCCGATCCACGCCACCCTTTCCCGAGGCGTCAATATCGAGCACCGCCGCCAAGACAAGCACCAGGCGTAGCTAGGCAACCTCCCCACTCGCTGGGGAGGTCGGCGGCGAGCCGCCGGGTGGGGGCGACCGCCGGCCGACTGACTTTCTCAAGACCAACATAGAATTAAGCGCGTCCCCGCAAGCCCCCTGTTCGTTGGGAGCAAGCCTTGCTCGAGAGCTACGTCCCGATTCTGATCTTCGTCCTCATCATCCTCGGGCTGATCGGAGCCCTGGTCACACTCAGCTTCCTGCTCGGGCCGTCCAAGCCGTTCAAGCGGAAGCTCGCCCCCTACGAGTCGGGCATCATCCCCGACACCCCCGCCGTCCGCCGGCTGTCGGTCCGCTTCTACCTGACGGCGATGCTGTTCATCATCTTCGACGTCGAAGCCGTCTTCTTCTACCCATGGGCGGTCCTGCTCCGGCAGCTGAAGTGGTTCGGTCTTATCGAGATGCTGGTCTTCATCGGCATCCTGCTGATCGCCCTCGCCCACATCTGGAAGAAGGGAGGCCTGGATTGGGAATAGAAGCCCTCGCGGAATCGCTGGGCCAGAACATCCTGACCACCACGCTGGGCAAGCTGGTCGGATGGGGCCGTGGCAACTCGGTGTGGCCGGCCCAGTTCGGCCTCGCGTGCTGCGCAATCGAGATGATCGCGACGGCGACCGCCGGGGTCGACATCGCTCGCTTCGGGTCCGAGGCGTTTCGGGCCTCGCCGCGCCAGTCCGACCTGATGATCGTTTCCGGTCGCGTCTCGCAAAAGATGGCACCGATCCTCCGCACCGTGTACGACCAGATGCCCGAGCCTAAGTGGGTCATCTCGATGGGCGCCTGCGCCTCTACCGGCGGTGTGTTCAACAACTACGCGCTCCTCCAAGGCGTGGACAAGATCGTGCCCGTCGACGTGTACATCCCAGGCTGCCCGCCACGGCCCGAGGATTTGCTCAACGCGCTGATGATCCTGCAAGAGCGGATCAAGGCCCAGGGGATCACTCCCCGACAGTGATCTCCGAAAACCTGATCCTCGACCGAGGCGTCAGCGCCGGCGACGCCTGGATGACGGTCGATCCGGCCGATATCCGCCAAGCCCTCTCCACGTTGAAGGACGGGGGGTACCGGCTGCTTGTTTTCCTCACGTGCGTCGATCACCTCGTCGATGCGTCGCGGAGCTTCCCGGCCAGGTATGAGCTCGTTTACGAGCTGCGCGACATGGACAGGCCCGAGCATCTGCGTGTGCGCGCTTTCGTCGACGGCGACCCGCCGCGCATCGACTCCGTGCATGACCTGTTCCCGCCCGCGAACTGGGAGGAACGCGAGACGTACGACATGTTCGGCGTCGTGTTCAACGACCACCCAGACCTCACACGGATCCTGATGCCGGACGACTGGGTCGGCCATCCGCTCCGCCGCGACTATCCCGTCGGCGGCGAAGTCGTGGAGTTCTCCGAGGAGCACGAGATCTGGCAGACGGCTCCGGACAAAGCGTGAGCACCCCAGAGGGAGTGACGATCTCACGCACCGGCGAGGCAGGCGCCTTTGGCGGCGAGCTGCTCACGGTCAACTTCGGTCCGCACCACCCCTCGACCCACGGCGTGCTCCGGCTCATCGTCGACCTCGACGGGGAGCAGGTGCGCAGCGTCAAGCCGGTGATCGGCTACCTGCACACGGGCATCGAGAAGCAGATGGAGGCGCTGCGCTGGCAGCAGGGCGTGGTCGTCACCGATCGCCACGACTACCTTTCTCCACCGATCAACAATCTCGCCTACGCGCTCGCGGTCGAAAAGCTCCTGGGAGTGGACGTCCCGCCTCGCGCCAACGCGCTGCGCGTGATCATGTCGGAGCTGACCCGGCTCTCGTCGCACCTGGTCTGGATGGGCACCAGCGGGCTCGAGCTGGGCGCGATGTCGATGCTCATGTACTGCTTTCGCGAGCGCGACACGATCCTCGACATGAACGAGGAGATCTCGGGATTCAGGATGCACACCTCATATATCCGCCCGGGAGGAGTGATGGCCGATGCGACGCCGCGCTTCCTGGAGATGCTCGAAGCGTTCATCCGCGCCATGCCGGGTCATGTCGACGAGTACGAGGAACTGCTCACGATGAACCCGATCTGGCGCTCGCGCACCATCGGCATCGGGCGGCTGTCCGCGGAGGACGCAAAGGTTCTCGGCGCGACCGGACCGATGCTCCGAGGTTCGGGAGTGGCCTGGGACTTGCGCAGGGCGATCCCCTACTCCGGTTACGAGGACTACGACTTCGAGGTCGCCACCTCAGATCTTTGCGACTGCTATGGACGCTACCTGGTCCGAATCAAGGAGATGCGGGAATCCGTCAAGATCCTCCGCCAGGCCCTCGACCGGCTGCCCGACGGCCCTGTAAATGTCGACGACCGCAAGATCCTGCCGCCGCCGCGCGAGGAGCTGGAAACCTCGATGGAGGCGGTGATCCACCATTTCAAGCTTTTCACCGAGGGCTACTCCGTCCCGCCGGGCGATGTTTACGTGGCCGTCGAATCGGGCCGCGGCGAGAACGGGTGTTACGTCGTCAGCGACGGCACCCACAAGCCTCGGCGCGTGAAGTTCCGGTCGGCGTCGTTTGTAAACCTGCAGGCGCTCGAGCGCATGGCGTTGAACCACATGATCGCGGACATGATCGCGATCATCGGCACCGCGGACGCGGTGCTCGGAGACGTCGACAGGTGAGCGCCCTGTCACCGCACCTGCTGGCGGAGATCAAGGAGCTCCCGGCCAGGTACCCTCAGCCGCGCTCCGCGGTCATGCCCGCGCTTGACCTCGCGCAGGAGGAGCTCGGATATCTCAATCCGGAGGCGATGAGCGAGGTCGCGGCGGCCCTGGAGCTTGACCCGGGTTACGTCGAGGGCGTCGCGACCTTCTACACGCTCTTTCACCTGGCACCGACCGGCAAGCACCATTTCTACGTCTGCACCAACCTCAGCTGCACCCTGCGCGGGGCGGACGAGATCGTCGAGCACCTGAAAAAGGCGATCGCCGTCACGGGCCCGGACGCGGTTTCGGCGGAAGGGCTCTTCAGCTACGAGGAGGTCGAGTGCCTCGGCGCGTGCGAGTTCGCACCGATGATGCGCCTGGACCGCCGCTACTACTACGACCTGACAGCGGAAAAAATCGACGACCTCATCGCGGACCGGAAGGGTCACCTCCCCGCTCGCCGGGGAGGTCGGCGCGCAGCGCCGGGTGGGGAGACTCAAGTGCCCTCAGTGCCAGTTGAGGCCCCCCACCCGAGCCCTCCTGTCCGGAAGAGCGCCCTGCGCGCGCCCGGCGAGCGAGTGGCGAGGGAAGGGCGTGACGTTCCGAGGAAGAAGAAAGGTGCCTGAGCTCCGCGGTTCGTTCGGGGATGCTCCCAATCACCTGCTGACGCGCTGGTTCGGGACTCCGGACCTGCACAGGCTCGGCGTCTATGAGTCGAAAGCCGGCGGCTACAGCGCCCTGCGCAAGGCGCTGCTCGAGATGGCGCCGGCCGATATCACGAGCGAGGTCAAGACCTCCGGCCTCCGCGGCCGCGGCGGCGCGGGCTTCGCGACCGGCACCAAATGGAGCTTCATCAATCGCGACGCGCCGGGTCCCAAGTACGTCGTGATCAATGCCGACGAGTCGGAGCCGGGAACCTCGAAGGACCGCTACATCCTGGAGAACTCGCCCCACCTGCTCGTCGAAGGCATCCTGATCGCTGCCTACGCGGTCGGGGCCAACCAGGCCTGGGTCTACATCCGGGGCGAGTACGACGAGCCGTACCGAATGCTCAGCGAGGCGATCGAAGAGGCCCGCGCCAAGGGCTACCTCGGACCCAAGCCGATGGGCAAGGACTATCCGCTCGACATCCGCCTGTACCGCGGCCACGGCGCGTACATCTGCGGCGAGGAGACAGCACTCCTCGAATCCCTCGAGGGCAAGCGCGCCCAGCCCCGCTCGCGTCCCCCCTTCCCCGCCGTCAAGGGCGCCTGGGGCCGGCCGACCCTGCTCAACAACGTCGAGACGCTCGCCACCGTCCCCTGGATCATCAACAACGGCGGCGCCGCCTACGCCAAATTCGGGACCGACAAGTCGCCCGGCACGCGACTGTTGTCGGTCAGCGGCAACGTCCGCAAGCCGGGCGTCTACGAGGTCGAGCTCGGGCAGAGCTTCCGCCACGTGATCATGGAGCTTGCCGGTGGCGTGACCGAGGGCCGCAGCCTGAAGGTCTTCTGGCCGGGTGGATCGTCGGCGCCGGTGCTCCCGGCGAGCATGCTCGATACCAAGACCGACATGGAGGCCCTGGCGGCCGCGCGCTCGATGGGCGGCTCCGGCGGAGTGATCGTGATGGACGACAGCCACTGCATCGTGCGCGCCGCCCACCGCCTGCTCAAGTTCTACGCCCATGAGTCGTGCGGCAAATGCACACCCTGCCGGGTCGGCGGCGACTGGGCGGTCCGGACGTACGACCGGATCCTGGCCAATGAGGGATCGCAGACCGAGCTCGACACCCTGCAGCGCGTTTCGGACGGGCTGCAGAACGGCCGGTGCCTGTGCGGGCTCGGCGACTCGGCCGGCTGGGTCATCGACTCCACGCTGCGCCATTTCCGCGAGGAGTACGAGGACCACGCGCTCAGGCATGAATGCAACGTCGGAGGCCCTCCGGCGGCCTCCGGCCGGCACCTCCCCAGGGATAGGGACGAGGCCGCAAGTGCCTGATATCAACCTCACCATCGACGGTCACAAGCTCACCGTCGCGGCCGGCACCCTCATCGTCGAGGCGGCGAAGACCGTCGGCATCGAGATCCCGGTGTTCTGCTACCACCACAAGCTCGACCCGGTGGGCGCGTGCCGGCTGTGCCTGGTCGACTTCTCGCCCGGACCGCCGCGGCCGCAAACCGCCTGCACCACGCCGGTGTCGGAAGGAATGGTCGTGCGCACGCAGAGCGCGATGGCGGTGCAGGCGCGCGCCGACATCCTCGAGTTCGAGCTCGCGAACCACCCGCTCGACTGTCCGGTTTGCGATAAGGGAGGCGAGTGTCCGCTGCAGGACTTCACGTTCCGTCACGGCTATCCGACGAGCCGAATCGACGGCCCGCGCCTTCATTTCAAGAAGCCCATCCCGCTGTCGGACAAGATCGCTCTCGACCGCGAGAGGTGTGTGCTCTGCTATCGCTGCACCCGCTACTACGACGAGGTCGCCTGGGAGCAGGAGCTGACCACCGATGAGCGCGGGGTGCAATCCTTCATCACGAGCCAGTTCGATCAGCCTTTGAAGTCGATCTTCAGCGGCAACATCATCGACCTCTGCCCGGTCGGCGCCCTCACCTCCCGCGTCTGGCGCTTCGAGTCGCGTCCGTGGGACATGACCCACAGCGAGACGATCTGCTCCAGATGCTCGGTCGGCTGCAGCGTGACGCAGTGGCAGCGCCGGGGGCAGCTGGTGCGCGTCACATCGCACGAGAACGACGACATCGACGAAGGTTGGATCTGCGACCGGGGCCGTTTCGACTACACCGACGTCAACGATCCGTCTCGCCTGCGCACGCCGTTGGTCGCCGGGCGAAAGTCGACGTGGGCCGACGCCATCAACGCGGTCGCCGCCGGGATCAAAGGCAAAGGCGCCAAGCTTGGCGTTTCGCTTCCGCAGGACATCACCAACGAGGAGGCCTTCCTGTTCCGGCGTCTGCTTGACGGTCCGCTCAAGGGCGCCAAGGTGAAGATGCACGGCCGCACCGCCATCCCCGCGCCGGCGGGCGCAACCATGAGGATCAGAGAGCTGGATGACGCGCGCGTGATCGTCGTGGTCGCCTCTGATCTCGAGAACGACGTCCCGATCATCGACCTGCGCGTCAAGAAGGCGGTCAGCAAGCGGGGCGCCCAGCTGATCGTGGTCAATCCCGAGAGCGTCGACCTGGACCGTCATCCCCGAACGGTGCACATCAGGAACCAGAAAGGGGCGGCCGCCGCCGAGGTCCGCAAGCTGGCCTCCCACGATCTCCTCAAGAACCCCGGCGGACCCGTGGCGATCCTGTTCGGGGACGGCCACGGCAGCGAGGACATGAACGAGCTGGCCACCGCCTGCGGTGCCCTGGCCGAGCAGGTCGGCGGCAAGGAGATGCCCCTGTATCGCGGAACCAACGAGCGCGGCGCGCTGGCGGTCGGGGTCGGCCGGTGGGACAAGCTCGACGCGGTGGATGCCATCCTCAATTGGGGACCCCCGCCAACCGCCGGCCTTCCCCGCTCGGTGAAGTTCATCGCCGCGTGGGACCACCTGCCGCGAGATGGTTACGAGAACGCGGTTGTGCTGCCGGCGGCGACCTTCGCCGAGCGTCAGGGCACCTACACCAACGTCGAAGGCACAGTGCAGTTCCTGCGGCCGCCCATCGCCGTGCAGGCTCCGCTGAAAGAGGGATGGGAGGTGCTGTGCGAGCTGGGCGCCGCGCTCGGCGTGACGCTCGACTACCCCGGCATCTTCCCCATCCAGCGCGAGATCGCATCCAGGATCCCGGCGCTCGCTTCGATGGCGCAGGCGCCCTCGCCGGACCCCGAGCCGACACCCGTGCTGATCGGACCGGCCCACCCGTGAGCCAGATCTACGACAACCCGATCGGGCACTGGGTCGTCGTCGTGGTGGCGATGACGCTGCTGCTCTTTGTCGTCCTCACCGCGACCGCCTACACGGTCTGGTTCGAGCGGGTTGCGCTCGGCCGCATCCAGCGCCGCCCAGGTCCTAACCGGGTGGGCCCCTTCGGGCTGCTTCAGCTCGCGGCCGACGGCATCAAGCTCGCGTTCAAGGAAAGCTTCGTCCCCGGGAAGACGGACAAGGTCCTCTATGTGCTCGCGCCGACGATCGCGGTCGGGGCGGCGTTCCTGGCTTGGGCAGTGATCCCGATCGGCCTGTGGGGCAACGCCCAGTACTGGATCGCGGACGTCAACGTCGGCATCCTGCTCGTCTTCGCCGTCAGCTCCCTCAACGTGTATGCGATTGTCATCGGCGGCTACTCGTCGAACAACAAGTACTCGCTGCTGGGCGGATTGCGATCGGCCGCGCAGCTGATCAGCTACGAGATGGCGCTCGGCCTCTCCCTGGTGCCGACCTTCATGATTGTCGGCTCGCTCCGACTTCGCGACATCGCCGAGTACACCGTGCACTGGGGTCCTTACACAGGACCCATCCCGCTGATCCTCCTCACGCCGATCGGGTTTGTGATCTACATCATCGCCGCGGTGGCGGAGACCAACCGGGCGCCCTTCGATCTCCCGGAGGCCGAGCAGGAGCTGATCGGCGGATTCCTGACTGAGTACTCGGGCCTGAAGTTCGTCATGTACTACCTGGCCGAGTACGTGAACATGATCACCGTCTCTGCGCTGGCCGCCCTGCTTTTCTTCGGCGGCTGGTATCTCTGGGTCATCCCGCCGGTGTTCGCCTTCTTGATCAAGGTCATCCTCTTCCTGTTCCTCTACATCTGGCTCCGCGGCACATTTCCACGACTTCGCTACGACATGCTCATGCGGCTGGGCTGGAAGGGGCTGCTCCCCCTCGCCGTCGCGAACGTCGTGGTGACTGCGATCATCCTTGTCGCGGTGCAGGGATAGCATGTCCAACGACGAGAAGAACCCCGAGGCCAGGCCGGAACATCCGACGCCGTTGCGCGGGCGTGACGAGGGCGTCCCGCCAAAACCTGAAGGTCAGGGCACAGGCCTCGCCGCCGACGTCACCGCGCTTGCGAAAGGGCTGAAGACGACGCTAGGCGAGTTCTTCTCGCCGCCGGTGACGCTTGAGTATCCGGAGTCCAAGTCGCCCCGGTCGGAGCGGTATCGCGGACGGCACTACCTGCGCCGCTACGACAACGGCCTCGAGCGGTGCATTGGGTGCGAGCTTTGCGCCGCCGCCTGTCCGGTCGGCTGCATCCTCGTGATCGCAGCGGAGAACACCGACGAGAATCGGGTATCCCCGGGCGAGCGGTACGCCAAGACCTACGAGATCAACATGCTCCGCTGCATCTTCTGCGGCTACTGCGAAGAGGCGTGTCCGGTGCAGGCGATCGTGCTCGGGCCCGAATACGAGCTGTCGGACACGAGCCGGGAGAAGTTCATTTACACCAAGGAGAAGCTGCTGGAGCCACTGCCGCCGGACGTGCAGGCGAGGATGGACAAGAAGGACGAGCCCCACTCCCCGGATGCGCCGGGTACCTCCCCGTAAACGGGGAGGACAAATGGCAATAGCGGTCTTTTCCGTCGCCGCCGCGATGGCTGTCCTCGGGGGCATCGGCGTCGTCGCTTTTCACCAGCCGATCCGGTCTGTCTTGAGCCTCGTCCTGGTGATGATCGCGCTCTCGATCCTGTTTCTCCTGCTCAGCGCGCAGTTCGTCTTTGCCGTCCAGGTCATCGTGTACGCGGGCGCCGTCATGGTCCTGTTCCTGTTCGTGATCGCACTGCTGGGCCCGGCGCGCGAGCTCGGGCGGGGCCGGCTCCGCTTCCAGGGCTGGTTGTCAGCGCTTTTCGTGCTGGTCTTGCTGGGTCTGATCTGGGCGATGCTCCAGGGCGTCCAGTACCGCCAGCCCGACACCGGCACGAACCTGTCGTTCTTCGGCACCGTGCAGTCGATCGCCGTTGGCCTCTTCACGACCTACCTCTACCCCTTTGAGCTGACTTCCATCCTGCTGCTGGTCGCAGCGATCGGCGCGATCTACCTCAGCCGCAAGCGGATCGACGATCCGGAGGGGGGGCCGGCGGAAGGGCTTGGCCCGCCCGCCGGCACGGGGGGACACTTCCCCCCAGTCCAATGAGCACGCTCAACATCGGCGGCTCCCAGCTCGATGCATCGTGGTTCTTGCTGCTCAGCGCCGTCCTGTTCGTCCTCGGCGCGGTGGGCGTGCTCGTCAGGCGCAACCCGCTGGTGATCCTGATCTCGATCGAGCTCATGCTCAACGCGGCCAACCTGACGCTGGTCACGTTCGCGCGACAGCTCCAGAACATCGAAGGCCAGCTGTTCGCCCTGATGTCGATGACGGTGGCCGCGGCTGAGGCCGTGGTTGGCCTGGCGATCCTCGTTGACATCTTCCGCGTGCGCGACGTCGAGGACGTGGACGACCTCAGCGAGCTGAGGGGATGACCAACCAGATCCTGGCCCTCCTGATCCTCCTCTTCCCCGCTTCGGGTGCGCTGCTGCTGGCGGGACGTGGTTGGCGGCTGCCACGCATCTTCACCGTGATCGTCGGCCCGGGCGTCGTGTGGGCCTCGTTCGTCTGCGTGCTGGCCCTGTTCTCGGGCAAGGCGTCGGGCGACTTCACCTACTGGACCTGGATCAAGAGCGGCGCCTTCGAGGTGCCGTTCAACCTACTGATCGACAACCTCTCTATCTTCATGTGCCTCGTCATCACCGGCGTCGGCGGGCTGATCGTCACCTACTCCGTCGGCTACATGGAGCGCGAGGACGACCCGAGTTACGCCCGCTTCTTCTGCTACATGGACGTCTTCATCCTCTCGATGCTGCTGCTCGTCCTGGCCGGAAACTTCCTTTTCCTGATCGTCGGCTGGGCGCTCGTCGGGCTCAGCTCGTACCTGCTGATCGGCTTCTGGTACCAGCGCCACTCGGCGGTGGTCGCCGCGCGGAAGGCGTTCGTGATGAACGTCATCGGCGATGTGGGCATGATCCTCGGCACCTTCGTCCTTTTCACCCAGTACCACGCCGTTACGTACGCGAAGGTCTTCGATGCGCTTCCATGCGCTGGTGGCCGGTCATGCAATGGCGGGGGCGATCCGACACTCGAGCTAGCTGGCTTCCTACTCCTGGTTGGCGCCGTGGCCAAGTCAGCACAACTTCCCCTTCATACCTGGCTGCCAGACGCGATGGAAGGCCCTACCCCCGTAAGCGCCCTCATCCATGCGGCGACGATGGTCACCGCCGGCGTCTACCTCGTCGGGCGCATGCATCCGATCTACGACCTCGCGCCCTATGCCCACGGCGCGGTTGCGATCATCGGCGCCGTCACCGCGCTGTTCGCCGCCACGATCGCCATCGTCCAGGTCGACATCAAGCGCGTGCTCGCCTACTCGACGATGAGCCAGATCGGCTACATGTTCCTCGCGGTCGGGATCGGCGCCTACAGCGCAGGCTTCTTCCACCTCCTCTCGCACGCGTTCTTCAAGGCCCTTCTCTTCATGGCCGCCGGCAACGTCATCCACGCGATGCACGACGAGCAGGACATGCGCAAGTACGGCGCCCTCTGGCGTCAGATGCGGCCGACCTCCATCACCTTCCTCATCGGCTCGCTCTCGCTGGTGGGTGTGATTCCGTTCGTCGGCTTTTTTTCCAAGGAGGAGATCCTCGGCCTGGCGTTCTCCAAACCGGGCGACAACGTCGTTCACGTGCTGTGGCTCGTCGGCTTTGTCACCGCCCTCATCACCGGCTTCTACACCGGCCGTATGTGGTGGCTCTCCTTCTGGGGCAAGCCGTCGCCGCAGCGCCCTGTCGAGCACCCACACGCACCCGCGCTCGTGATGATGGTTCCCGTCGCGATCCTCGCGGTTCTCGCCACGATCGGAGGTTTTATCGAGACCCGGGCCCTGAGCACCGGCCCTGCCGCGGTCAGCGACTTCCTGGCCTCCACGGTCGGACCGGTCCGATGGGAGGGCGGCGGGGCAGAAATCGCGGTGGCGTTCCTCACGATGATCCTTGCCACCGCCCTGTTCGTCGGCGCGCTCCGGATCAAGCCCTGGACCGCCTACGCGCCGTGGGCGCAGCGATTGCTCGAGCGCAAGTACTACTTCGACGATATCTACGACGCCGCCTTCGTGCGTCCGCTGGACCGGGTCGCCGGCATCGCCCTTCGCGACCTCGAACAGCCGGTGATTGATGCCGCCGTGGTCGACGCCGGCCTGCTGGCGAGATGGAGCGCCGGCGAGCTGAGCCTCACCCAGAGCGGTTACTTCCGCAACTACGTACTCGTCTTCGTGGTCGGCGTCGTGTCGATCGCAGCCGTCCTTCTGTTCGTGAGGGCGCTCACGTGACGCTGACAGCGATCTGGCTGCTGCCGCTCGTCGGCGGCGCCCTGGTGGCCTTCCTCCCGCCACGCCTTGCCAAGTGGTTCGGCGCCCTGGTCGCGCTGGTGGCGATGGCGATAGCCGCCTTCGTCGCGTTCAGCTTCGCGGCCGGCTACCACGGCTATCAATTCACCGAGAGGCTCGCCTGGATCCCACAGCTCAGCATCTTCTATCGGCTCGGCGTGGACGGCATCAGCCTGTGGCTGGTCGTTCTCAACGCCTTCCTCACCGTCATCGCCATCCTGGCCACGCCGGTCACCGCGCGGACAGGTGGCTTCGTCGGCCTGATGCTCGCCATGTCCGCGGGACTCGCTGGCGTCTTCATGGCGACCGATCTCGTCCTCTTCTACGTCTTCTGGGAGGCGATGCTCATTCCCGCCTACTTCCTGCTCTGGATCTACGGCGAAGGGCCGCGGCCAGGATGGGCGGCGCTGAAGTTCGTCCTCTACACGCTCGCCGGATCGCTGCTGATGCTCGTCGGCGTGATCGGCGAGTACATCGTGACCGGCAGGCAGACCTTTGATCTCTCGAAGCTCCCCGGCCTGGCGCCCTCTCCCTCCGTCCAGTTCGGGCTTTTCTTCCTCTTCGCGATCGCCTTCGCGATCAAGACGCCGCTGTTCCCCTTCCACAGCTGGCTCCCCGACGCATACAACGCCGCCCCCATACCCATGCTGATCACGTTTGCGGGAGTGATGGGAAAGGCAGGCGCTTACGGCTTCCTGCGTGTCGCGGTGCCGCTGTTCCCGCAGCCGGTCGATTGGTGGGACTGGCGCTGGGTCATCCCCGTGCTGGCGGTGGCGGCCATCATCTGGGGCGCCCTGATGGCGCTGGTCCAGAACGACATGAAGCTGCTGGTGTCCTACTCGAGCATCAGCCACATGGGTTTCATCGTGCTGGGCATCTTCGCCTTCAACATCCAGGGCCAGCAGGGCGCCGTCCTCCAGATGGTCAACCACGGCATCATCATCGGCGCGCTGTTCTTGATCGTCGGCTGGATCGCCGCCGTCACCGGCGTCCGCGACCGTTCGGCCATGGCCGGGCTGGCGCTGCGCATGCCGGTGATGGCGGGCGTGTTTGCCGTGGTCACGTTTGCCGCCCTTGGGCTGCCGGGGCTGAACAGCTTCGTCGGCGAGTTCATGACCCTGCTCGGCGCGTGGGAGCGTGCCCCCGCCCTCGCCATCTTCGGCGCGATCGGAATGGTGCTCACGCCGGTCTACATGCTGCGGTTCTTCCAGGGCGCGATGCAGGGTGCTCCAGCTGGGCCGGTGCCGCGATCGGACCTCCACGCGGGCCAGCTCAGCGTCCTGGCGCCCCTGATCGTGCTCATGTTCGTGCTCGGACTCGATCCGGGCCTGCTGACCAACCTGATGACGTCCCTCGGCCAGTCCGGGCTCTATCGCTGATGAGGGGATCCCGGCCGGTAGCCGTCGGCGGATCTTCGGCGCCCAAGCAGCCGATCTCCGTTGTTGCTGCCTGCGCTCCTCGCTCACGCATCGACGATGCGCTCGGCTGCGGTGCTCGGCGGGGCCTAGGATCTCAGCCGCCTGGTCACCGAATCTCTCGCCGAGGGTACCGTCCGTGATCCCGCCGGGAACAGACCTCAGCTACTCGTGGTCGCAGGCGTTCAGCGACCTCGGCCAGATCGCGCCGATCGTGACCCTGACCGGGTTCATGCTTTTCGCGCTGATTCTCGACCTGGTGCTGCCGCGCAGCCGGCGGGACGGCGCGGTCGCGATCGCGGCCGTGGTCGGATTCGCATACGCCCTCGGCATCGCGGTGTTTCGCTGGCTTTTCGCGTCAGGCGGCTACGCGTATCACCGGTTCGCGACCGGCGACAACTTCGCGCTCTTTTTCGAGATGCTCTTCGCGAGCCTGGGCATCCTCACCGTGGCGCTTTCGCACTCCTATCTGAAACGGCGCGGACTGCGCGAGTGCGAGTTCCACATCCTGATCATGGCCGCGGTCATCGGGATGATGGTCCTGGCCTCGGCCACCTCGCTGGTCACGGTCTTTCTCGGTCTCGAGCTGCTGTCGATCGCCCTCTACATCGTGTGCGGTTTCGTCCGCACCGACTTTCGCTCCCAGGAAGCGGGCGCCAAGTACCTGCTGGTCGGCGGGTTCGCGAGCGCGTTCGTCCTCTATGGGATGGCGCTCATCTACGGAGGCGCGGGGACAACGGTGATTCCGGACATCGCCCAGCACCTTTCTTCCTCGGCCGCCTCGAACCCGGTGATCCTCCTCGGCATCCTGCTCATGGGCGTCGGTTTTGCGTTCAAAGTCTCGGCCGCACCTTTCCACATGTGGACGCCAGACGTGTACCAGGGAGCGCCGATACCGGTCACGGCCTTCATGTCGGTTGGAACCAAGGCGGCGGCTTTCGCGATGATCGTGCGGGTCTTCGAGGGCGGCCTGCCTCACCTGGCGCCGGAGTGGCAGACCCTGCTCGCGTTCGTGGCCGCGACGAGCATGATTGTGGGCAACCTCGTCGCGATCGTCCAGACGAGCCTCAAGCGCCTGCTTGCGTATTCAGGCATCGCCCAGGCTGGATACATCCTGGTGGGCGTGATCGCCGGTGGGCAGACCGGCCTCGAGGCGGTCCTCTATTACCTCTTCGTGTACATGTTCATGAACTTCGGAGCGTTCGCGGTGATCACCCTGCTGGCGGGTCCCGATGGCGATCGCGACGGCTTCGCCGACCTCGAGGGGCTGGCGCGGCGCAACTGGCTGCTCGCCCTCGGCATGACGGTCTTCATGCTCTCGCTGGCCGGATTTCCGCCATCGGTCGGATTCTTCGGCAAGCTGTTCCTGTTCACGGCCGGGGTCGGGGCCGGCTATACGTGGCTGGTGGTGCTGGCGCTCTTGATGAGCGTGGTCTCGGTCTTCTATTACGTCCGTGTGCTGATCCCCATCTGGTCGCCGTCGCCGCGCCTGGACGGCGTGCCGGCCTCGTTCAGCAGCCGTTTCGCGATCGGGATCAGCGTGGCGGCTTCGGTCGGGTTGGGGGTCTACCCCACGACGTTGCTGATTGCGGGCCAGCTCGGCGCGATCCCGATCATCCCCTCCCCCTGAAGGGTTTCCCTCTCCCCTCGGGAGAGGGTCGTGGAGAGGGGCTTAAGCCCGCAATCTCTGGAGCGCCGCCGCCAGCCGGCGCTGTCGTGTCTCCGGCTTCTTCGCCTCCTCGAGGCTGCGCGCCATCTCCTTCTTGTTGGTGAAAGAGAGCCTGTCCCAAGCCGCGGCCGCCTTCTTCTCGCGCGCCAGCACGCCGGCCAGTTCCGGCGGCGGCTCGACCGTCCGCGGCGCCGTATCGAGCTCGAGCTCGACGGTCACCGTGTCGCCTTGCTCCACCCCCGCCGCCTCCTGGATCGACTTCAGCACGCCGAGACAGTAGGTGCCGTCGCCCATGGGCATGAGCGAGCCGCGATAGCGCTGCCCGGCGATCATTGCCTGGACCTTAGGCATCCCCTTCAATCCAAGTTGTGCCGCAATTGCTTTCGGCACCGGCACCAGCGTCCCGCCGCCACCGTGCGGGGTGGGTGTGAGGACTCCCTTGAACCTGGCCACGGCTCCAGATTCTAGGTCGGGATCGGGGAACCTTTCGCGAACGGACGCGGATACGGCGGTGGTTTGAAGGTCACGAACGACGGGTTGAGCGCGAATCCGAAGAACTGGTTTGCCGTCGCGCCCTGGGCGAGCGCGGTCGCATTCAACATGGCGGGCTCGAGAGCGGCATCATCCCAGCGGCCCGTGTCGAGACGCTGCAGGAGGACCTGGACGGCTGCGATCGTCTCCGCTGTCGTGAACGTGCAGTGCCCGGCGCGATGCACGAACACCTGCCGGAGCAACTCTTGTCTGCCGGCCACGCCGACGACCTGAGCGTAGGCGGTTTCGTTGGGCGGGATGACCAGGCCGTCGCCGGTCGTGTGCATCGACAGCACCGGCACTCCCAGGCCGCCGTCGAAGCTGATGAAACGATCGAGATACGCGGCCGCTGTCGGTTCGGCCTTGATTGTGGCTCCGGCGTTCAACGCCCGCACGTCCGTCTGGAGGTTCAGGCCCGCCTGCGAGTACAGGGCCTGCACCTCCGGACGGTCAGGGGATCCCGCCAGCAGGCCGCCGTAATCGACGCCCTGGTTCCATGATGGATTGCCGCCCGCGCGCTGCTCCACTTCCTTTCGGTAGCTGAACGCGAAGTTGAAATCGACTCGAGATTCCCAATCGATCTGGGCGAGGACACGGGCCGCATACTCGGTGTCGGCGGGCTCTGGCAGGCGAGGATCGAACCAACCTGGGAGGTCGATGATGGCCGCCACCAGCGCCAGCCGCGCCCTGCCCTGGGGAGTTGCGGCCGCGGCGTTGAGCAGCTGGCCGGCGAGCTGGCGATTGGCGTCAGGGTCGGAGATGTGGACGAGCTGCAGCGCGGAGCCTGGCGCGAGCAGGGTCTTGAACGCATAAGCCGCGTCGAGCTCCGCATTCCACGTCGCGATCCCGCCGGCCAGCACACCGCACAGCGGCATCGCCGCGGCGAAGCGCCCCGGATGGAGCTGGACCAGGCCGGCCGTGACGATGCCGCCCAACGACGCACCCCAGGCGATGACGCGCCTGGGCTTTCCGAGGTGGGACCCGAAGAAATCGAGGAGAGCGATCTGGTCCTTGAAGGCATCTTCCAGCGCCCAGCCGGTCGAGGAGTATGAGGATCCGGCGATGGCGAAGTGGTGGCCAAGCAGCCACGTTCGGGCGTCGCCGGAAGGCGCCGCCTGAGCACCATTGGCGCTTCCCGGCGCGACGTAGCCGTGGCTGTAGAGGAAAAGGGTTCCGTTCCAGCCAGATGGCACCTCGATGGCGTAGGTGGCGGCGCCGATCTTGCCCGTCAAGCTCGACGGTGTCGGCCGCGTAGGCGCCGGCGCCGACCGCGAGCAGGCAACGCTGAAGGCCAGGAGCGTGACCAGGGCCAGTGTCCGGAGAAGTTTCAGATGTTCGACCTCGACTGCCCGCCGTCGACGTTGATGCACGCGCCGGTCAGGAGGCTGGCCTGGCGCGAGCACACAAACGCAACCACGCTCGCCACCTCGTCCACGGTTCCAAAGCGGCCCATCGGCATCTCGTGCCGCACGAAATCAGCGATGCCCTCGGGATCGGCCTCCCGGCGTCGCTGCCAACCCCCACCCTCCCACAGGATCGATCCGGGCGCGATCCCGTTCACGGTCACGCCCGTTGAGGCGAGCTCGCGAGCCAGCGACTTGACCATGCTGATCTCGGCCGCTTTGGCGGCGTTGTAGGCGGGAGCTCCGCCAGTTTCGCGTCCCCACACCGACGTGATCACGACGACGCGGCCCCACCCGCGCTCGAGCATCTCAGGCAGCACGAGCTTGGTCATACGCGCGCTGACGATGACGTTGCCGTCGAACGCCGCCTTGAATTCTTCGAGCCCCGTGTCGGTCCACGAGGTGCCCGCCCGCGCTCCGAAGTTGTTGACCAGGATCTCAATCGGCCCGAGGTTTCGCAGTGTCTGTTCGACCGAGGTGGCGCAGCCCTCTTGGGTCGTGACGTCGGCCGCGACCCCGAATCCACCTATCGAATCGGCGACCCGTTTCGCGTCGGCCTCGGTACGCGCAACAACCGATACGCGTACACCTTCGCGCGCGAGCGCCTGCGCGATGCCGAGACCGATGCCCCTCGTCCCGCCCGTGACCAAGGCGACCTTGCCGCCGATGCCGAAGTCCATGCTTCGCGCATCCTAATCAGGTGCTGCCGCCCGCTGCGATCAACGAAGGACCACCCGTCACTCCTCGTCCGTCGGCCACGGTGCTGCTGATTCGAGGTGATGATCCGTGGGAGCTCCTGATGGTGCATCGGCCCGGCGGAGCCGACTTTGCGCCGGGGGCTTATGTCTTCCCTGGCGGGACGGTGCATGAGGACGACCAGGTGTTTGACGATGAGTTGCGCGCGGCCGCGGTGCGCGAGCTGTTCGAAGAGGCGGGCATCCTACTCGCAGACAGCGCACGCGACGCGGATTGCGCGAAAGTCCGCAACCTGGTCGAGAAAGGAAGTTCATTCGCCGAAGCGTTGGTCAAGCTGGGCCTCGCGCCGGCCTTCGACGAGCTGATCATGTTCGCGCGCTGGATCACGCCCGCCCAGCTGCGCCGGCGCTTCGACGCTCGGTTCTACCTCGCCCGCCTGCCCGCCGGTCAGACGGTCAGGCCGCAGGAAGGCGAGGTGACCGATTGGCTCTGGATCTCGCCCAAGGGGGCGCTGGCGAACCCTGAGATGACTCTGGTCTACGCCACGCGCGCCGTTCTCGAATCCGTCGCCGACGCGCCCGACGTGTCGGCGCTTTTCACGCGGGCCCGCGGCTTGAAAGAGATTCCGATCGTGGAACCGCGCATCGTGCGAGGCAAAACCGGCTGGGAGATCGTCCGCGACTAGCTCCTCCCCATTCATGGGGAGGTGGCGGGCAGCGCCGGAGGGGCCGGACCGACGGGCTTACCGCCAGAGGTCACGCCAGCGGTTGTAGTGAATGACCTCCACCCTACCTTGGCGCAAGACATCGAGGCCGGCCGGGTCACGATACGCCTCCCTGTAATAGACGCGCGCGACGTTGGCGTTGATGGCCATCTTGGCGCACATCACACATGGAGAGGCGCTGACGAACATGACCTTGCCGGGCAGCTGGGCGCCGGCTTTGATCAGGGCGTTTTGCTCACTGTGGAGGCAGCCACAGGATCCGGGCGTTGTCGAATCGCAGCGGTTGGGCAGGCCGCGGGCGTTGCCGTTGTAGCCGATGCCCAGGACCTGGGTGAGATCTGAGGTGGTGATGACCGTGCCGACCTGGAGACGGGCGCAGGTCGAGCGCTTCGCCAGCTCCTCGGCCATGCGCATGTAGACCTCCTCCAGCGGGATTCGGTCGGGCGCCTGGTCGGCTTCTGGCAGGGGCTTGATCTCGGCCATCGAAGTCACTTTAAGAGTTAGTCAAATCCTTATGGAGGGTGAGCAGCGGCGCTTGCCCGGCCGCCAGGCCGGGTCGGCTTTGCCGACGCCGTTAACACGCTTGTTTATACCCTCCTACGCGGCTACAATGCGCAATATGTCGGTGCTCGAACTGTTGTTCGCGCTCCTCCTGGTATGCCTCTTGGCGGGAGTCGGGGTCGTGGCGGTGCTGGTATGGAGCATCGTGCGCCGGACCGAAGGCAACGCTCGAGACGTCGCCGAGCTGAAGGCGCGGGTCCAGGCAGGCGGCCAGGCGCACGAGACCTCGGCCGCCGAGGTGCGCGAGCGGCTGGCGAACACGCAGTCCGCCATGGAGGGCCTGCGTGCCGCCCTTTCGGCGCGCCAGCCGATCGAGGAGGAGGCCCGGGCCAGTCTGAAAAGGCTCGAGCACGTCATCGCCGGCAGCTCGAGCCGCGGCGCAGCGGGCG
>Ga0209159_1001195_pt1 | contig 20635 bp, 19 predicted proteins | sample GraSoiAngelo_144_FD_185901 | JGI IMG/M metagenome (GOLD analysis project Ga0209159, IMG submission 185901) | Grasslands soil microbial communities from the Angelo Coastal Reserve, California, USA - 14_1009_02_40cm (SPAdes) (version 2) | ecosystem: Environmental > Terrestrial > Soil > Grasslands ...
TGGGATCAAATCCGCCGAGCAGCAGACGAAGACGTTCGGCGCGAGCTGCTCGACCATCGCCTTCACCCGCCGCTCGTGCTCGGCGTGCTTGAACGACCACAGGAAGCAGATGGCGATCGCCTCGACGCCCTTCGTGACGAGCTTCTCGATCGCCTGGCGCGCCTCGTCCTCGTTGAGCTCGACCACCACCTGGCCCTTGCAGTCCACGCGCTCGCTCACCTCGGCGATGAAGGGCTTGGGCACGATCGGGTCGGGCTTGCCGCTCTCGGGGAAGTGCAGCACCTGGACGTTGTTGAGGCCGGGCACGCCACGGGCGCCGCGCATGATGTGGATGACGTCGCGATGGCCCCGCGTGGTGATCAGGCCGACGCGCGCGCCGCGGCGCTGGAGCATGGCGTTGGTGCCGACCGTAGTGCCGAGCGCCAGCCGCGCCGTGTCGCGCAGCAGCGCTTCGGTCGTCAGCGTGAGCCGCTCGGCGGCGAGTCGTAGCGATTCCATCACGCCTTCGGAGAAATCGTCCGGCGTGGAGGGCGCCTTGGCGGTGACGAGCCGTCCGTCGGCGTCCATCACCACGCAGTCGGTGAAGGTGCCACCGGTGTCGATGCCGATGATGTAGGGCATGCGGCGTATCTTACCCCGCGCGCGCTGATCTGGGATGCCGCGCGCTGGTATAGGATGCCGCGTGATGGTCCCGGCCGCCGACATCCAGCGCTACCACGCCGCGGCGGTCGAGCTGGCCGACGAGGCGCGGCGGATCATCACGCCGGCCCTCGAACGCGGGTTCACCGTGAAGACGAAGGCTGACGCGTCCCTCGTCACCGAGGTCGACCAGGCCATCGAGCGTCGCGCGCGCGAGCTGATCGACCGCTGGTTCCCCGATCACGGCGTCATCGGCGAGGAGTATCCGCCCACGCGGCCGGACAGCCCGTTTCAATGGATCATCGATCCGATCGACGGGACCGAAGAATTCGTTCATGGCATCCCGACGTTCGGGACGATGCTCGCCCTCCACCATCGAGGTGTGCCGCTGGTCGGCGTCATCGACCACGCCGCGCTCGACCTTCGCGTCAACGCCGGCTTCGGGCTGGGCGCGTTCCGCAATGGCCAGCGCATCCGACTCGTCGACGCGGCCGTGGACCAGCACGCCGACCAGGTGAGGCTTGCGCTGAGCGCCCGCATCAACTTCACGCGCCAGATCGACGAGGGGCGTCTCTTCGAGACGCTCACGCGGCTCTATCCGAACCACCGGATCTATCGAGCGGCCTATGCGCACACGGCCGCCGTCACGGGCGCCGTGGATGCGATGGTGGACATGCACAACCACGTTTGGGACCTGGCGCCGAGCCGCGTGCTCATCGAAGAAGCGGGCGGTGTCTATGAGGTCGTGCGAGATTTTCCGGCGGCCGATGGCGCTCGGCTTCTCAGCGCCGTCTTCGGCAAGGCGGCCGTGGTCGAGCGCCTGGTGGCCGTGTTCCGGGCAAGCCCTGTATAGTGCATCGGTCGGCGACGACGCTGCAGTGAACGCGACGAGAGCGAGGTCGTAGTCATGCGCAAGACCATCACCGGGACCGGCGGCATGCTGCTCATCCAGACCCTCAAGGACGCGGGGGTCGAGTACCTCTTCACCAACCCGGGCTCCGCGGAGACCGGGATCTTCGCGGCGCTCCTCGAGGACGGCGATCAGAAGCTCGTCGTCGGCAAGCACGAGGGATTGGTCGCCGCGATGGCCGACGGTTACCACCGGATCAGCGGCAAGGTCGGCGTCGTCATCGCCCACGTGATGGGCGGCTCGTACCAGCTCGCCGGGCAGCTCTTCAACGCTCAGGTGGCGGGATCCTCCCTGCTCGTGATCGCGGGTGACTGGGCGTCCGAGCTGCAGGACTATCGCGGCCTCGCACCCTTCCCGGGCCTCACCCAGGCCGAATCGATGCGTCCCATCACCAAGGACGCGCGCTGCGCCTACACGGTGCACACGAATCCGAAGGCGATCTCCCAGGCGACCATCCGCGCGCTCCGCGAGGCGACGACCCCGCCGACCGGGCCCGTCTATCTCTCGATCAGCGCCGAGCTGCTCAATCGTGATGGGCTCGAGGCCCAGATCGGCGAGGACGCCCATTACGTGATCGAGCGGCCGGGCCCGGCGCGGCCGCAAACGGTCGAGGCCATCGCGCGACGGTTGGCCGAGGCGCGCTGCCCGGTGCTGATGTTCGGCGACGACGTCTGGCGCGAAGGCGCTCAGGCCGAGGCCGTCGCGTTGGCGGAGGCGCTCGAAGCGCCGGTGTTCAACACGCGGCAGATCTTCGCCAACTTCCCCTCACGGCACCCGCTCTTCTGCGGCATGTATCCGGTCTCGAAGGATTTCGAGAAGGTCACCGGGTTGAAGCCCGACCTGATCTTCCTCGTCGGCTGCCAGGGCGTTCACGGCGGCGTGGCCGAGCCGACGATCATGCAGATCGGCCCGAATCCGTTGCTGATGGGCCGTCATTACCCGCTCGACGTCGCTGTGCAGTGCGAGCTGCGCGAGACGTTGCGGCTCGTGACCGAAGCGCTGAAGCGCTCCGGTGACCGGGTCGCGGGCGCGGCACGCCAGCGGGCCAAGGTGCGCGCGTTCGCCAGGCTCCTCATCGAGCGCGAGGAGAACCTGGTGCGTGAGCACGAGCACGATCCGGGCGTGCACCCGAGCGTGCTCGAAGCCCAGCTCGCCGATGTGCTCCCCAAGAACACGGTCGTGGTCCAGGAGAGCTCGACCGCGCGCACGACGCTGCTTCCCTTCGGGCACGGCGGGATGACGTGGACGCGCAGCGGTGGCGGCTCGCTCGGATTCGGCGTGGGCGCCGCCATCGGCGCCAAGATCGCCGTCGGCCGCGAGCGGCCGGTCGTCTGCCATCTCGGCGACGGCGCGCTCGGCTACAGCGCGGCCGGCTTCTGGACGATGGCCCGCTACAACACCGCGATCCTCACGGTGGTGTCGAACAACGAGAGCTACCAGGTCGTGCGCCACAACTGGCACAAGGACATGCCGGACGCCAAGATGTTCCGCGAGGACAAGTATCCCGGGCTGTGGCTCAGCGCGCCGGCGGTGGATTACGTCGGGCTCGCGCGTGCGCAGGGCGTCGAGGGCGAGAGCGTGACGAGCACGAAGGAGCTGGAGCCCGCGCTGCGACGGGGCATGGAGAAGATCACGCGCGAAAACCGGCCGTACCTGATCGACGTGTCGGTGGCGCGCGAGGGCGTCGGCGCCGAGTCGACCTGGTATCAGGACTGGCAGCTGTAGGGACTTCGACCACCGACGTCACGAAATCGATACACCATCGGAGGGTTGTTGCATACACCATCTCATGCTACGGTCGTGCCGAGGAGACCGTGTCATGGGCAGGACCAATATCGTGCTCGACGATCGGCTGATCCGGGAAGGTCTTCGGCGGTTCAGGTGCCGCTCGAAGCGAGAGCTCGTTCACCTCGCGCTCACTGAGCTGCTGAAGCGCGGGCGGCGGCAAGACCTCCTATCGCTTCGCGGACAGGTCAAATGGGAAGGAGATCTCGCCGGCCTGCGGCGCCTTCGGCCGTGATCGTCGTCGATACGACGGTCTGGATCGACTTCCTCGAGGCCAGGGGCACGGCGTTCGACCGACATTTGACCGAGCTCGTCGAGACCGACGCCCCGATCGCGCTGGTCGACATCGTGTACTGTGAGGTCCTTCAGGGCATTCGTGACGATGATGCTTATCAGCGGACACGCGTGAGCTTGCGGGCTCACCCGATTCTGCAGCCAGGCGGACTCGAGACATTCGAAACCGCAGCGAACCTGTATCGGGCGGCGCGACGGCGGGGACTCACGGTCCGACGCAGTGTCGACTGTCTCATCGCCGCCATCTGCCTGGAAAGCGGCGCAGAGATCTATCACAACGACCGCGACTTCGATGCGCTCGCCAGCGTTTCGGATCTGGCCATTTACCATCCAGCGTGAGCGAGCGCGAACTCCCAGCCGTTCCTGACCCTCCGTCGTTCGGACCGGATCCGCGACAGGAAATGTTCTATACGGTCATCGGTCGACTCGTTCCGGCCCTTTCGCATCCCGAGAGTGAGGTGCGGGTCGCGGCGACCTCGACTGGCTTTCCCGCGTCAGCCGTCGACCTCGGCCGCCTGCAAACGGAGATAGAGCGAGCGTTCGCGGGCTGGTCGAGCAAAGAGATTCGCTCGCGCTGGCGGAGCGACGTCTTCCCATGGATCAGCCGGTTCACTCGCACGTGGGTTCAACGACGTTCGGTTCTTCACGCAAAACCGATCCGTTCAGGGATTCGGATCGGCCTCGACACGAAGGACGACCGCGGATACTACCACTACGTCTTCGAGGTGTTGCTGAACCAGCGTTATCAGAAAGCTACGCGGTGTTAAGAATCTCTGGCGCGCTACTCGAGGTTCTTCGCCGGCGGGTAGTCGCGCGAGTACACCGGCGCGGCCAGGAACGTCGCCGGGTCGTACTTCCAGAACTGGCTCACCTCGCGATACGTGTCGATCACGACGTTCATGAGCCGGCCGTCACGGCGCTCGACACGGCGGATGTAGACGTTGACGATCGGGTTGCCGTAGGCGTCGAGGTGGATCGGGCCCTGCGGCGTGTCGGGCAGGCTCACGGCGCGTAGCGCCTTCATGAAAGCGGCCTTGTCCTCAACGCGCCCGTTGACCGCCTTCATCCCCGCTTCGAGGAACAGCACGCCGAGATAACCGCCGATCGTGCAGTAGCCGGGATCGTCCTTGTACTCCGCGCGCATGGCGTGGACCCACTTGCGGTTGGTCGGCGTGTCGAGCGCCGCGCTGTAGGTCCCGGCCGTGATCACGCCGAGCGCCTCGTCGCCCATCGACTTGAGGCTCGACTCCTCGGTGGTCGTCACCATGCCGAGCACCGGCAGCTTCAGGCCGAACTCCTTGTACTGCTTCAGGAAGCGCTGGCCGTTGGTGGGCCCGAAGCCGGCGTAGATGGCGTCGACGTTGGGCTTGATCTGCGCGATGAACGTGCCGTAGTCGGGCGTGGCGATCGGCGGCCACAGCTTCTGGACGATCTTCCCGCCGTTCTCCTCGAACGTTCGCTGGAAGCCGCCGGTGTGCTCGTGGCCGTAGGCGAAGTCGTCGGCGATCGTGGCGATGCGCTTGTAGCCGAGCTTCTTCGCCGCGTACTCGCCGAGTGGATGCGTCACCTGCGAGCCGCTCATCGTCGCGCGCACGAACCAGGGGTTCGCCTTCCGCTGCGTGATGTCATCGGCGGCGGCCGGCGAGATGATGATCGGCATCTCGGCCTGGCGGATGTACTCGCTGATCGCGTAGACCTCGAATGCCGCCACCGGCCCCGTGAGCACGTGCACGCGGTTGCGCTCGACCAGCTCCTGCGTCTTCGTGCGCGTCTGAGCGGGCTGGCCAGCGGAGTCGCCGAAGAAGACCTCGACCTTCCGCCCCGCGATGGCGCCGCCGCGCTCCTTGAGCCCGAACTGCAGCCCGTCCTCCATCTGGCGGCCGCACGACGCGATGGGCCCCGAACGGATGGTAAGGACGCCGACCCGCACGGGCTCTTGCGCCGCGACTGGCGCGGCGAGGAGCGTGAGAACGATCAGAAGGGCGAGGGCCATGGAGACTCCTTTACAGGCCGAACAGGCGGGCCGCGTTGCCGCCGAGGATCGCGTCGATCTCGGCCGTGGTGAAGCGGAGGCCGTCGGACGTGTCCTCGGGGAGCGTACGCATCGCCTCGAGATACTGCTTCGTCGGGATGAGCACGTCGTACACGGGATCGTCGGTCCCCCACAGGATCTTCTCGACGCCGGCGATGTCGATGTAGCGCCGGAGGATCTGGCGGAACCTCGGCCGATCGCGGACGACCATCGTCTGCCAGCCCGCCAGGTCGCCGTGGAGATTGAAGTGGATCGCGGCCATGCTGGCCACGGTCTCCCACATCAGCGGACGTCCCGAGTGGGCGGCGATGATCTTGAGATCCGGAAAGTCGCTGCACACGTCGTCGAGCAGCAGCGGGTGGGCATGCTTGCTGTGCAGCGGAGGGAAGAAGAACCCCGTGTGCGTGACCACCGGGATCCCCCACTCCTGGATCCGCTCGAGCAGACGATAGGACTCGCGCCCGTTGGGATCCCACCCGGCATCCGGGTGATACTTGACGCCACGCATGCCCCACTCCTCGACGCAGCGCCGGAGGATGGTCACCGCGTTCTTGCGCCGCGGGTCGATGCCGGCGCACGCGATGAGCCGCGTGGGATGCTTGCGGGCGAGGTCGGCGAAGGCCTTGTTCTGGCCCTCGATGGAGACGGCGGCTTCGCCGAGGGCGAGACCGAAGTCGTCGACGAGCATCACGGTCGTGTTGATGCCGAGCGCATCCATCTTGCGGAACAGCAGCTCGCCCTCGGGATCCCACAGCGTCGGGAAGTACTTGGTGGCGAACTCTTGCGCGGTCAGCTTTTGACCGCGGTCGCCGCTGACGTGGACACCGAGGTGCGAGGCGAGGGTGTCCCAGAGTGGCTCCGGGAACCACTCGCGCTGCATCAGGTGGTAGTGCGCGTCGACGATGACGGCCACGAGACAGCCGGGAGCCTACCATGAGCTCTCCGCGTCGTGTCGTCGTCTGTGGCGCCGGCGTGATGGGCGCCTCGGTGGCGTACTTCCTCGCGCGGCGCGGCGTCGCGGTCACCGTGGTCGAGCGCACGGGCGTGGCCTGCGCCGCGTCGGGGAAGTCGGGCGGCTTCCTGGCCCTCGACTGGTCCGACGGCACGCCGCTCGGTCCGTTGGCCCGCGCGAGCTTCGCGCTCCACGCCGAGCTGGCGCGCGAGCTCGAGACCGATTACGGCTACCGGCGCATGGACACGTTCATGGTGGCCGCGCGCGAGCGCGGCGCGGTGGGCGGCGGTCATCGCGTCGAGGCTCCGGGCTGGCTTGACGGCGCCGGCGTCGTCACGGCCGCGCTCGGCTCCACCGAGACGACCGCGCAGGTCCAGCCGGCACGCTTCACCACGGCGCTGATCGACGCTGCGACGACGCGCGGGGCCACGCTGCGCATCGGCGTCGTCGAGGAGATCGCCCAGCGAGACGGCGCGGCGCGCGGCGTGAGGGTCGGCAGCGAGACGATCGAGGCCGACGCGGTCGTCCTCGCCATGGGGCCGTGGACCAGCCGGGCCGCGCGCGGGCTGCGGCTTCCCGCCGTGCATGGGCTGAAGGGCTACAGCGTGACCCTCACCGGCGCCGACGTGCCTGCGCACGCGCTCTTCGTCGACTACCGGACGGCCGACGGCCGCGCGCTCGAGCCGGAGATCTTTCCCCGGCCCGGCGGAGAGACCTACGTCTGCGGGATGGCTGACCCGGCGCCACTGCCCGAGTCGGCAGAGGGCGTCGAGGTGAACAACGCGTCGTGCGAGGTTCTCGCCCGCGCGGCGGGCCGAGTGTCCACCGCTCTGGCCGCGGCGAAGATCATCCGGCGCCAGGCGTGCTATCGGCCCGTCACCGACGACGGCCTGCCGCTGATCGGCCGCATTCCCGGTGTCGCCGGCGCGTATGTCGCGACCGGCCACGGCCCCTGGGGAATGCTCAACGCGCCAGCCACCGGGTTGGCGCTGAGCGAACTGATTGCCGACGGCGCTGCCTCGCTGGTCGATCTCCGTCCCTTCGACCCGGCGCGCCGCCGCTGACCGCGGGCGGGCGCGGGTCACCCCGCGATCCCCCGGCTGGCCGCGCTATACTCGTAACTCGACTCGAACCCTGGGAGAGCGAGAGATGGCCTACAAGCCGATGGCACTCGACCACGTCAACGTCTTCGTGCGCAACGCCGAGCGGTCGCATCGCTGGTACACGGAAGTCCTCGGGCTCCACACGCAGGACACGATGAAGCACGCCGGCACCGATCGGCTGCGCGCCGCGTTCCTCGCCTGCGACCCGGGCCACGCCCACGACATCGCGCTGTTCGAGGTCGGCGACGATGCCGCCGGGCCGCAGAAGGGCCAGGTCGGTCTGAACCACGTCGCCTGGAGGATGGAGACGCTCGACGACCTCGCGGAGATCTATCGACGACTGAGCGACAAGGCCATCCCCGTTCGCGTCGCCGATCACACGGTGTCCATCGGCGTCTATTTCTCGGACCCCGACGGCAACGGCCTCGAGGTCTATTACGAATTGCCGCGCAGCCAGTGGCACCAGGACCGCCCGTTCTCGGGAGGCGGCAACAAGGGACGGTTCCCCGGGCCCTGGGACGAAGCGCTTCGCCAGTCGGCGCCGGCTCTCACCACCGTCTGATCGACGTCGGCCGGCCGCGCCACTCGTGAGCGGGCGGCGGAGCACCTGATGCGCGTCATCGACATGGAGTGCAGCGTCCCGAAGCTCGCCACGGGCAACGACGACACTCCGGCCGCGAGCGCGACGTCACCCGCCGCATCGGTCGCGCAACGTCCGGCCGGCTACGGCATGGCCAACTACGAGCGGATCTTTCGCTCGCGCCGTGACGGTGGCGACACGCGGCCGGACACGAAGCTCTCCGCGTGGGTGGATCTGCTCGAGCGCGCCGGCATCGTGCGAGCGCTGCCGTTCGGCGCCTCCAACGACGAGGTGGCCGAGCTCCTGCGCGACTGCCCTGACCGCTTCATCGGCCTCGCCCGCATCAGCGCGCTCCACGGCATGCGCGGGGTCCGCGAGCTGGAGTTTCGCGTGCGCGAGCAGAAGTTCGTCGCGCTCGGCGTCTCCGCCCTGGTGGACGGCATCCCGGCCAGCGATCGCCGCTTCTATCCGCTCTACGCGAAGGCGGTTGAGCTCGGCATCCCGGCGCGCATCTACTCCTCCATGAACTACGCGACCGACCGGCCGTACGACCTCGGCCACCCCCGCCACCTCGACCAGGTGGCGATCGATTTTCCGGAGCTGACGATCATCGGTGGGCTCGGCGGCTGGCCCTGGGTGAACGAGATGGTCGCGCTCGTCCGCCGCCATCCCCGGCTCTATCTCGACACCTCGGCGCATCGCGCGAAGTACCTCGGCCAGCGCGGCTCGGGATGGGAGATGCTCATGCAGTTCGGCAACACGCTCATCCAGGACAAGGTCCTGGTGGGGCTCTCGGCCGGCCTCGTCGGCCAGCCTCACGAAACGCTGATCGAGGAGTACCTGGCCCTGCCGCTGAAGGACAGCGTCAAGGAGAAGTGGCTCTACCTGAACGCCGCGCGCGTCTTCGCGCTCGAGTAGGGATCCCGATGCTGACGCCCCAGACGATCGACGCCACCGCCCGCGCCTCCTTCGAGATGCACCGGACGCGCGCCCGCTATCGCCCGCTCGACGCCGACGTCCGCAAGGCGCCGCTCGACGACGCCTACCGCATCCAGGACGCGCTGCATCGGCTGATGACCGACGCCGGCCGCGGCGAGATCGCCGGCTGGAAGATCGCGCTCACGTCGAAGGCGATGCAGCAGATGACCGGCGTGGACCAGCCCGCCGCCGGCGCGATCTTCTCGAAGGTCGTGCATCCGTCGCCGGCGCGGCTCGACGTCGCCGCCTATCACCACCTCGGCGTGGAGTTCGAGGTGGCGGTGCGCGTCGGCGCGGATCTGCCCGCGAGCGGCGGGCCCTGGACCCGAGCCTCCGTGGCCGATCGGGTCGCCGCGTGCCTGCCCGCCTTCGAGCTGGTCGAGGACGGCAACGCCGACTACAAGACGCTCGACGCCTTCACGCTGGTCGCCCAGAACACGTGGAACGCCGGCATCGTGCTCGGGGCGCCGGTGACGGCGTGGCGCTCCGTCGATCTCGAGCGCGCGGTGACGCGCTGCTGGATCAACGATCAGCCGGGCGGCGAAGGCAAGACGGGCGATGCGCTCGGTCACCCGTTCGAGGCGCTGGCGTGGCTCGCGAATCTCCTCAACCGTCGCGGCCGCATGCTCGAGCGCGGCATGGTCGTGATGACCGGCAGTAGCATCACCACCAAGTTCCCGGCGCCGGGCGACCGCGTGCGCTTCGTCATCGACGGCCTCGGCGAGGTGGCGCTCGAAGCCACGCGTTAGACGCTGACGCGCGCCGGCCGTGAGCGCCGCGGCCCGAGCACGATCAGGCTGGCCGCCACCGCCTCGAGCACCGTGCACGCCGCGAGCGCCGGCCCGTAGCTGCCCGCCCAGTCGCGGATCAGGCCGACGAGCGACGGCCCGAACGCGAACGTGAACTGATTGATCCCGACCACGAGGCCGACGAGCGCGCTGAAGCTCGCGCGTGGCCACTCGACGGCGAGGATCAGGCCGGGCAGCGTCGTCAAGTTGCCGACGCCGAGGCCGAACAGCGCGCAGCCGGCATAGATGCCCGCCGGCGACCCCGCCCTCGCGAGCAGGGTGACGCCAACGATCTGGACGATCAGCGTCGCGCTGGCGACGACGCGTCGATTCAGGCGATCGACGACGAAGCCCGTCACCAGACGCCCGATCAGCGCGGCCGCCGTCGCTGCGCTCACGGCGCGCGCTGCCGCTCCAGCGCCGAGCGTGGGCGTCACGAGCGCGACCAGGTGCGTGAGCACGCCGACCTGAGCGGCCAGGCCGAGGGCGAACGGCGCTGACACGCTCCAGAAGCGCCACGTGCGGAGCGCCTCGCCCCGACCCCGCTGCGACGCTTTGGCGGCGGCCGGGTCTTCGGCGTGGACGACCGGAGCGGTGCCGCCGTCGGGGCCAAGGCCGAGCTCGCGGGGATCACGCCGCATGAGCGCCGCGGTGACGAGCAGCGCCATCAGCGACACGACGGCGGCGACGGCCAGCGCACGGGTGAAGCCGAGCGCGTCGATGAGACCGACGAGCACGGGCGCCACGAGCACGCCGCCCAGCGTCGCCCCGTTGAACGCGATGCTGACGGCGAGGCCGCGGCGCCGCTGCCACCAGGGCGCGAGGATGACGTTGATGGCCGCGCCGCTCATCGCCCCCCAGCCCACCGACATCACGAGGAAGACCGGATAGAGCTGCCACGGCCGCGCGACGATGCCGAGCGCCGCGACGCCGGAGACCATCGCGATGCTCCCGCCGATCACGACGGCGCGCGGACCGAGCCGCTCGTACAGGCCGCTGGTCGCCGCCGTCAAGAGCGCACCCGCGACGTAATACACCGTGACAGGCGCCGACACCGTGGAGGCCGACCATCCGTGCAGCCGCTGCAGGCTCGCGAGGTAGACGGTCAGGCCGTAGAAGCCGAGACCGAAGCTGAACATCGCCATCACGAAGGTCGCGCCCACGACGGTCCAGCCATAGAAGTATCGAGGGCTCATACGTGGCGACCACACTACGCGGCGGTACCGAACGCGTCTCGCCGCTTTCGGACGTCATCGTCCGAGGGGCCGGGCGGGCGACCGCTCGCGTGCTACGCTCGCGGGCCGTGAGGAGAGGCGTCGCCCTCGACCGGCGCACCTGCGATCGTGCACGGCTGGCGCGCGACCGTCGGTTCGACGGGTGGTTCTTCACCGGCGTGCTGACCACCCGGATCTACTGCCGGCCCACCTGTCCCGTGAAGCCGGCCAGGTCGCGCAACGTCGTGTTCTTCCCCACGGCGGCCGCCGCCGAGCGAGCGGGCTTCCGCCCCTGCCTGCGGTGCCGGCCCGAGACGGCGCCGGGAACGCCGGCGTGGCACGGTGCGGCGGCAACCGTCTCGCGCGCCATGCGGCTCATCGCGCGCGGCTTCCTCGACGAAGGTCAGACCGTCGACGATCTCGCCGACACGCTGGGCATGACGGCCCGGCATCTGCGCCGGCTCTTCGTGCGCCACGCCGGGGCGTCGCCCGCCGCCGTCGCGACGACCCGACGCGTGCAGCGCGCCAAGGTCCTGGTCGACGAGACCACGCTGCCGATGGGCACGATCGCGTTCGCCGCCGGGTTCGCCAGCGTCCGGCGCTTCAACGCCGCGTTTCGCTCGGCGTATCGGAGGCCGCCGAGCGCCGTGCGTGGAGCGCGCCGGCCGCGCGCCGCCCGCTTGGGATAGAATCGCGCTCTCGAATTCCGCTGCGCACACGACACACCGGGAGGGCACGCGATGGACCTCGGGCTTCAAGGCAAACGTGCGATCGTGACCGGAGGCAGCCTCGGCATCGGAAAGGCCATTGCCCGAGAGCTGGCCCGCGAGGGCGCGGACGTGGCGATCGCGGCCCGCACGAAGGATCAGCTCGAAGCCACCGCGCGCGAGCTGGCGACCGAGACGGGCCGCCGAGTGATCCCGCTGGTCGCCGACGTCACCAGCAAGGCGCAGGTGGACGCGATGGTGGCCCAGGCGGCTCGGCAGCTCGGCGGGCTGCACATCCTGGTCAACAGCGGCTCGCCGCCCGGGGGCTCGGCCACGGCCACCGGCCCCATCGAGTCCGTCGTCGACGAGGACCTGCTCCAGGACTTCAACGTGAAGTACGTGGGGGCGCTCCGCTGCGCCCGCGCCGCGATCCCGTACATGAAGGAGCAGAAGTGGGGCCGCATCATCAACATCAGCGGCACCAACGCGCGCAACGCCGGCAACCTGAGCGGTGGCGCCCGCAATACGTCGCTCGTTCACATGACCAAGACGCTGGCCGTGCAGCTCGGCCGCTTCGGGATCACGGTCAACTGCATTCACCCCGGGACGACGCGCACGGAGCGCACGCCGCGCCTGCTGGCCGCGCGAGCCAAGGAGCTGGGCGTCACGCCCGAGGAAGCCGAGCGCCGCGACTTCGCCGAGGATTCGCCGCGCGGCAACGCCATCTGCCGCATGGTGGACGCCGCCGAGATCGCCTACGTCACGGCGTTCCTCGCGTCGGACAAGGCCTGGGCCGTCACCGGTGAGCTGGTCGTGGCGACGGGCGGCGCCGGACGCTCGGTGTATTACTAGGACGCGATCGACAGCATCTAGGACGCGATGGATGGCGGCGCCGTCGGCAACGCCCGCTTCCGCTGCCACATGCTGTCGCGCCACCTGATGCCGATGATGAGCGTGAAGACCAGGCCGACCGTGCAGAACGCGCTGATGGTGAGCGAATAGCCGACGCGCTCGATCAGGGCGCCGGAGCCGATCAGCCCCACGGTCATGCCGTAGACGGCGAGCATGCGCACGCCCATCACGCGCGCGCGGAACCGGTCGCCCGCCACCGCGAGCAGCGTGCCCGTCATCGAGATCATCGCCATGCTCTGTACGAGGCCGGCCAGCAGGAGCGTGGGCACCGCCGCCGTCATGCCCGGCACGTGGCCGAAGCCGAACAGCAGTGCGTACCAGATGACGGTGTTCACGAGCATCGAGCGCTCCGGGCGGCGCGGCCCTCCCGTCATCACCGTGATCATCGAGCCCAGCAGCCCGCCCAGCGAGAAGCTCGCCGCGAGCCAGCCCAGGCCGGTGGCGTCCACCCTGTAGACGCTCCGGGCGACGTAGGGCAACAGGCCACTCGTCACCGGATACGCCGTCAGGTTGACCAGGAAGGCCAGCCACATCAGCGCCAGCAGCGTCGGCGTGGTCAGCACGTGAACCAGGCCGTCCTTGAGGTCGCGCCAGGTCGAGGCCCGGAGCGTGAAGCTTCCGCTTCCGCGCGTCACCGCTCCAGGATCGTCCATGAGGCGCGCGCCGGAAATGCCAAACGTGAGGACGAGGCTCGCGAGGTAGACCGCGGTGACGACGACGTACGCATAGCCGATGCCGAGCATCGTGGAGAGGCCCGCGCCGGTGAGCGCCCCGGCCACGCGAGCGGAGTCGACGCTGGCGCGGGAGAGGCCGAGCGCTCCGATCAAGTCAGCGGGCGGGATCGTTTCGCCGATGAGCGAGTTGCGCAGCACCTGGTCGTTCGGCCGCACGATGCCGACGAGCCCCGCGATGACGAACACCCACATCGGCGTGAGCACGCCGGCGAGCGCCAGGACCATCAACAGCGCGGCGAGCACGGCGTAGACCGAGCGCATCGCGCACAGCATGACCCGGCCGCCGAGCGCGTCGCACAGCACGCCGAACATGGGCGCGGCCAGCGTGCCGAGGAACTGCAGCGACCCGAACGCGGTCAGCAGCAGCACCGAGCCCGTGTTGACCATCACGTACCACCCCAGGATCAGCGTCTCCATCTCGAACGCACACTGCGTGAGGAGATCCGCCGGCCACTGGAAGCGGAAACTGCGGACGCGGAACGCGGCGAGGAGCACTCAGGCGACCAGGGACTCGATCGCCTGCACCTCGTCGTTGGAGAGCGACAGGCCACGGCTGGCCAGATCCTGCGTCATGTGCTCGGCGTCGGACGTGCCGGTCAGCGGCAGCATCCCGATGAGCTGGGAGAAGCGGAACACGATCTGGGCCGGGGTGGCCTTGCGGCGCGCGGCGATGTCGGCCACGCGCGGGTGGCGGAGCACCTCGGGGTTGGCGGTGAGGAGCGAGAAGCCCTGGTAGACGATCTTGCGCTCGGCGCAGAACGCGCGGACCGCGCGGTCCCAGCCGAGGCGGGCGAAGCAGCGGTTCTGGACGAACGCCGGAGGCTCGGCGCCGCTCGCCGCGATCTGGGCGAGGTGGCGCAGCGACACGTTGCTCACCCCGAGCAGGCGCGTACGTCCAGCGTCACGCTCGCGCACCATCGCGGCCCACGCCTCGGCATCGTCGTCGGTCCAGCCGTAACCCGAAGCGGGCCCGTGCAGCACGTAGCTGTCGACGTGGTCGGTCCCGAGGTGCTCGAGCGAGCTCTGCATCGACTGGGCGACCTGCGTGGAGACGTCGGCGGCGGGATCGTAGGGCAGCCGATGGTCCTGGCCTGGCTGATACGTGAACTTCGTCTGCAAGAAGAGATCGGCGCGGGTGACGACACCGGCGCGGTACGCTGCGGCCAAACCCTGACCGACGGCGGCCTCGACGTAGTGGCGCCGCTGGTTCGCGGTGTCGATGCCGCGGAAGCCCATCCTGAGGGCAAGCTCGGTGAGGGCCTGCGTGCGGTCTTCCTTCCAGGCGGTGCCGTACAGGAAATCCGGAACGGGCGCGAGTCCGACGGCCATCGCCCGATTTTGCCATGAGACGCCTTTGACAACGACCGCGCGCGGACGTACGGTCACGACGCAACGCCCTCACCGGAGGTGGGCCATGGCGCACCGTACCTTCAAGGTCCTCGACAGCGACATCCACATCATCGAGCCTCCCGATCTCTGGCAGCGCTATATCGATCCCGCCTTCAAGGACCGCGCGCCGATCGGCCTCACGGAAGACGAGGGCGATCTGCGGCTCGCCCACGCCGGCAAGCCGTGGGGGAGGGTCTCCGGCGTCGATGCGGATCGGAGCCGCCGCCGTCAGGGGCGTAACTACGCGCTCAACCAGGAGCGCTGGCGGCCGTACGCGGAACGCGGCTGGACGTCGAAGGTTCAGCTCGAGGCGATGGACATCGAGGGCATCGACGTCGCGGTGGTCTATCCCTCGCGCGGGCTCTTCGCCCTGACCGTCCCGGACATGGAGCCGCGGCTCGCCGGGGCCATGGCGCGCGCGTACAACGACTGGCTCTACGAGTTCTGCCAGGAGAACCCGGAGCGCCTGATCGGTGCCGGCATGATCTCGCCGTTCGACGTGAACGACGCGGTGGCGGAGACGCGCCGGTGCGTGCGCGAGCTCGGCTTCCGCGGCATCTTCCTGCGGCCGAACGAGGTGAACGGGCGTAACTGGCACGACCCGTACTACGAGCCGCTCTGGGCCGCGCTCGAGGAGCTGGAAGTCCCGCTGGGCTTCCACGAGGGCTCGGGCTCCCAGCTCCGCCAGGTTGGCGAGCAGTTCGGCGCCAACACGATGCTCAAGCACATCTACTCCCATCCGGTCGAGATGATGCTGACCACCGGCGCCTTCTGCGCGGGCGGCATCCTCGAGCGCCATCCGCGGCTGCGCGTGGCCTTCCTCGAAGGCAACTGTAGCTGGGTGCCCTTCCTGCTCTGGCGCATGGACGAGCACTGGGAGTGGATCGGCGACGTCTACGCCCGCGACCTGACCATGGCGCCCAGCGAGTACTTCAAGCGCCAGTGCTTCGTGTCGGTCGAGTGCGACGAGGAGCCGGTGAAGCACGTGATCGACGCGATCGGCGACGACCGGATCGTCTTCTCCACCGACTTCCCGCACGGTGACTCGAAGTTCCCGCGCGCGGTCGAGTCGTTCCTCCAGCTGCCGATCTCGGACGAGAGCAAGCGCAAGATCCTCTGGGACAACTGCGCCGCCTACTACGGACTGCCGGCCTGACGATGTGGGCGGTCGCCCGACGAGGAGAGAGAGCATGTCGATACTGGTGATCGGCGGTACGGGCTTCATCGGTCCCCGGCTCATCCGGCGGCTGATCGAGCGGGGCCAGTCGGTCGTCTGCATGGATGTGAACCTGACCCCAGCCTCGCCCTACGCCAGCATGCCGTCGCAGGCGACGGTGATCCGCGGTGACGTCACCCGGTTCGAAGACGTGATGCGCGCGGTGCTCGAGGTCAAACCGGAACGGATGATCAACCTCGCCTACGGGCTCGGCGCCGGCGAGGGCAACCCGCATCAGGTCATGCTCCTCGACGTCCTCGGCATGGACAACTGCTTCGAGGCCGCGCGCCTGGGGGGCGTGCGGCGGGTCGTGTACGCGAGCTCGATCGCGGTGAGCGGGCTGCAGAGCCGCTTCGGCGACCGGCTGGTCAATGAGGACGATGCAACGTACGGCACGAGCCAGTACGCGGTGCACAAGACGTTCAACGAGTTCCAGGCGCGCAAGTTCATCAAGAACTACACGATGTCGATCACGGGCGTGCGCCCGGCCAACGTCACCGGCCCCGACAAGGTCCGGGGCTCGGTCGATCACGTGCAGCTCATGGTCGACGCCGCTCGCGGCAAGCCCGTGCACCTGCCGCGGAAGGGCTTCATGCGCCTGCTCATCCACGTCGAGGACACCGCGGAGGTGTTCGCGCGCGTCCTGATGGCCGACACCCCGCAGTACGACGTCTACAACACGGGCGGCGTTTCGGTGAGCCTCGGTGAGCTCGCCGACATCGTGCGCGGGTTCCTGCCCGACGCGAAGATCACGTTCGAGAAGGAGGGCGGCCGCGAGGAGTCCGGTAACTACCTCGTGGACAACAGCCGCCTGTGCAAAGAGTTCGGGATCGAGTATCCGCCCCTGCCCACGCGCGTCCTCGAAATCCTCAACGACGTGCGACGCGTGGAGGGTCTGCCACTGATCCGACGCTGACAGGGAGGTGCGCGATGGCCATGGACAAACTCATCTCGGCCGATTCCCACATCGTCGAGCCGCCCGACCTCTACACGGGCCGCATCGAGCACAGGTTCAGAGATCGGGCGCCTCGGATGGAGCGGCTGGAAACGCCCGCGGGCCGGAAGTACGACGCGTGGTTCATCGACGGCCAGCAGGCCGGCACGCTGGGCGCCGTGATGCAGGCGGGACAGCGCTTCGAGGACCCGTCCCAGATCGATTTCCTCGGCCTGTGGGAGGACGTGCGGCCCGGCGCGTACGAGCCGCAGGCGATGATCAAAGAGAACGAGATGGACGGCGTCTGGGGCGCGTGCCTGCAGCCGAGCCAGGGCCTCTTCTGGTACCGCATCCCGGACAGCGCGCTGCTCTCCGCCATCTGCCGCGTCTACAACGACTGGATCGCGGAGTTCTGCAAGCCGTACCCCGACCGCCTCAAGGGCATCGGCATGATCAACGTGGACGACGTGGAAGACGGCTGCCAGGAGCTCGAGCGCTGCGCGAAGCTCGGGCTGGCCGGAGTCTTCATCCCCGTCTCCCCGCTGGCGGACCGGCCGTACCGTCACCCGATCTACGAGCGCTTCTGGTGGACCGCGCAGGACGTCGGGCTGCCGCTGCTCCTGCACATCGGTACGCCGCGCGGCGGCGTCCCCGGCTGCGAGTTCACGATGAACCTCAACGAGCTCACCGGAGCCGGCCGCTCGACGACCGACTACTGGGTGCGCTACTCGTTGTCGGCCATGATCTTCGCCGGCGTCTTCGATCGGTGCCCCAAGCTCAAGGTCGGCTCCGTCGAGCACGAAGCCGCGTGGATCCCTCACTGGCTGAAGCAGATGGACTTCACGTACCGCGAGCGGCCGGTGTTCACGAAGGGCTGGCGGTCGAAGGAAGGCCTGCTGCCGAGCGACTACTGGCGGCGCAACATGTTCGTCGAGTTCATGGAGGACGATCTCGGGATCAAGCTGCGCGACGAGATCGGCGTCGACAACATGCTGTGGGGGAGCGACTTCCCGCACGCCGAGTCGACCTGGCCGAGGTCCCAGGAGTTCTTGCATCGCATCTTCGCCGGGACGCCAAAAGAGGTCGTGCGCCAGATCACCGCGGAGAACGCCGCGCGCATGTTCGGGTTTGAGGTGAAGTGACATTCCTGAGGCATCGAGGCGCGCCTCGGCTTTGCCGGGGCGCGCCGAGCCACCCGGGGGGCTTGGAGACCATTTCGGGGCCCCCATGTTGACGGAGGGGGGCTTGGGGGCCATTTCGGGGCCCCCATGTTGACGACGAACAACTTCGTGGCGGTGATGAAAGCGTCCGAGCTGTCGCCGGGCGCGATGAAGTGGGTGGTCATCGATCGTGAGCGCGTGGTCGTCGCGAACGTCGACGGCGTCTTCTACGCGCTGCGGGATTCCTGCGGTCACCAGGGGGCGCCGCTGTCGACGGGAACGCTCATGGGCTATGTGATCGAGTGCCCGCTGCACTTCGCGTGCTTCGACGCGCGCACGGGCGAGCTGCTGAACGGACCCGTGTCGGCCGACGTTCCTACCTATCAGGTGCTGGTCGAAGGAGACACCGTCTACGTGAAGCGATAGCGCCGTTCGTGAATACCGTCGGCGCGCCGCTCAAACGCCTCGAAGATCCGCGTCTCCTGGTCGGTGGTGGGCGTTACGTTGACGACATCGTCCGGCCCGCGATGGTCCATGCCGTCATCGTGCGAAGCACTCACGCTCATGCCCGCGTGCGCAGCGTCGACGTGAGCCGGGCATCCGCGCACCCGGGCGTGCTCGCGTGCCTGACGGCCACCGACCTCGGTGCGATGCCGACCATTCCGATCCGGCAGGGCGCGAAGCCCTCACACACGCCCTACCTGCAACCTCCCCTCGCCGGCGAGCGCGTGCGCTACGTCGGCGAGCCGATCGCGGTTGTCGTGGCGGTCGATCGTACGTGCGCCGTCGACGCGCGCGAGCTGGTGGAGATCGACTACGACGCCCTGCCCGCCTTCCTCGACGTGGAGGATGCCCGCGCACGATCGGCCGCCCGGCTCTTCGACGAGGGCAACGTGGCGGACTCGTGGACGACGTCGGTCGGTGACGTCGAGTCCGCGCTGCGCGAGGCGGCCTGCGTCGTGACCGAGCAATTGTCCATCGGGCGCCAGACCGGCGTGCCGCTCGAGACGCGCGGGCTACTGGCCGAGTGGGACGGCGACGCGAAGCGCCTGCTGGTGTGGGGGCCGACGAAGGTCCCCTACTTCAATCGGCGCACGCTGGCCGCGCTGCTGGGCCTGAATGAGGCACAGATCGACTTCGTGGAGTCGGACGTCGGCGGCAGCTTCGGCGTCCGCGGCGAGTTCTATCCCGAGGACTTCCTCGTGCCGTATCTGGCCCGGCGCCTGGGCCGTCCGGTCAAGTGGGTAGAGGAGCGACGCGAGCACTTCCTCGCCATCAATCACTCGCGAGAGCAGCGCTGGTCCGTCACGGTCGGCGTCGACTCGCGCGGGCGCCTCCTGGCGCTCGACGCCACGCTGACCAACGTGATGGGCGCCTACCTGCGCACGCACGGCGTGTGGGTTCCCGCGCTGACCGCGGCCTATCTGCCCGGTCCGTACCGCGTGCCGAACTATCGCTGCCGCGTCGCGTGCGTGATGACGAACAAGACGCCGACGGGGACCGTCCGCGGGCCGGGGTTCTTCGAGGGCAGCTTCGTGCGCGAGCGGATGCTCGACATCGTCGCTGCGCGTCTCGGTATCGATGCGGCGGAGATCCGCCGCCGCAACCTCACGTCACCCGACGATGGCTCGTACTCCGTGAACACGGTGGCCGCGGCGGCCATCGGGCGCGAGGCCGACTTCGCGGGCGAGGACTTCGGCGCGATGTTCGAGGAGGCGCTGAAGGCCGGCCAGTACGATGCAAGACTCGCCGCGTGTCGCGAGCTGAACGCGGCCGGCGGCGACATGAGATTTGGTGTCGGGCTCGCCGCTGTCGTGGAGACGTCCGGCGTCGGCCCGTTCGAGAGCGCTCGGGTGACGCTGACCCCGGAGGGGATGATCGTCCTCGCCGCGGGCGCGACGTCGGTCGGACAGGGCTTGCCCACCACGCTTGCCCAGGTGTGCGCCGACGTCCTTCAGGTCCCTCCGGCAGACATCGCCGTGCATCTGGGTGATACGCGCTTCATGCCCCACGGCGTCGGCAGCTCGGCCAGCCGCTCGGCGGTCATGGCCGGCAACGCCGTGCATCACGCGTCCACGCGGCTTCGCGAGAAGATCGTGGCGCTCGCGGCCCGGCACTTCGAAGCGAGCCCGGACGACGTCGTGCTCGACGACGGCGCCGCGATGGTCCGCGGCCTCCCCGATCGGCGCTGCACCCTGCGCGAGATCGCCGCGCTGGCCGGGTCGCCGCTCGACGCGGAGTGGCGCCATGAAACATCCCGCAGCATCGGCTCGCTGACCGTGCACCTGGCCGTCGTGGGCGTCGACGT
>Ga0209159_1001196_pt1 | contig 20621 bp, 16 predicted proteins | sample GraSoiAngelo_144_FD_185901 | JGI IMG/M metagenome (GOLD analysis project Ga0209159, IMG submission 185901) | Grasslands soil microbial communities from the Angelo Coastal Reserve, California, USA - 14_1009_02_40cm (SPAdes) (version 2) | ecosystem: Environmental > Terrestrial > Soil > Grasslands ...
TCGCCTCCGCGGCAGTGGTTGCTACATTTGTCCTGATAATTCTTGGGGGGCTGGTGCGCGCCACCGGCGCTGGCCTGGCCTGCCCGGATTGGCCCCTGTGCCATGGGCGACTGATACCTCCGTTGGACACTCTCGTGCTTATCGAGTGGAGTCACCGCTTTGTTGCTTCGATTGTGGGGATTCTCACGGTCGCTGTCGCTGTGGCGGCATGGCGGGTGCGCAAAACGGGGCAGCCTGGCTTGGTGGGACTCTCAACTCTCGCTCTGTTCCTGGTAATTGTTCAGATCGGGCTGGGTGGCCTGACGGTGCGGCATGAACTGACCGCGTGGCTGGTCGTTGCCCACCTTGGAACAGCGATGGCCTTCTTTGGCACGCTGATCATTATCACAGTTACCACGATGACCGGTCCGGCGGCGCCACTGCAGCATGACCCGTTCCGTGCGCTTGCGGTCTTGACCCTCGTCGCGACCTTTGGGCTCGTGTTGATTGGCGGCTACGTTAGCGCCAGTGGGGCCGGGCTGGCGTGTCCGGACTGGCCCCTGTGCTACGGACAACTACTGCCGTCGTTGACCGGAGGAGTCGGCGCACACTTGTTGCACCGCTTCGCGGCGGCCATCGCCGGCGCACTTATCGTCGTCACAGCTGCCGCCGCCTATCGGACGCAGATGCGCCGCCCGCAGTTGCAGGCGGCCTCGGCCATCGCCGTGGGCCTGCTGATCCTCCAGATCATCCTTGGCGCGTTGAACATCGAATACCGGCTGGCCGACGCGGTGACTATTGCACACCTCGCCACGGCGGCCGCGTTGTTTGCTACGCTCGTCGTCCTGGCCGTTCTCGCGTCCCGCCTTCCTGAGTCAGAGGCGTACCAGCCGGAGGCGGCAGGGCAACCCGGACGCTCCCGGGTGCAGCGGGTGATGGACTACGTCGCGTTGACCAAACCGCGCATTATTGTCTTGCTTCTCGTGACTGCCTTCGCCTCTATGCTGATTGCTGCTCCGGGAAGAATCTCGCCCTGGCTCATCTTCTTTACGCTTGCCGGTGGGGCGATGTCTGCAGGCTCAGCAAACGCAATTAACCAGCTGCTGGAGCGCGACATCGACGCGCTCATGTCCCGAACTCGGGGGCGGCCGATCCCGGCCGGCCGTGTAAGCCCGCCTTATGCCTTCGCATTTGCCATATTGCTTGGAACGGGGGCTTTTGTTGAGATGGCGGTTCTGGTGAACCTGCTCGCCGCGGTCCTATCTCTGGCAGCGTTGCTCTTTTACGTGTTTGTTTATACGGTGTGGCTGAAACGATCCACGCCGCAGAACATAGTGATCGGCGGCGCCGCCGGCGCCGTGCCCCCGCTGGTCGGATGGGCGGCAGCTACCGGACACCTGAGCCTGACGGCGATCCTGCTGTTTGTCATCGTCTTTCTGTGGACACCCCCGCACTTCTGGGCCCTGGCCCTGTTCCGCCGCGATGATTACGCGCTCGCACACGTGCCAATGCTACCTGTCGTCGCCGGGGAAACGGAGACCAGGCGCCAAATTGTGATATACACGGTTGTGCTCGTCCTGGTCACTTTTCTCTTGTATCCCGTGGCTCGTTTGGGGCCGGTCTACTTGCTTTCAGCGGGATTTCTGGGCGCGGCGTTTGTGATGCTGGCTGTACGGTTGCAGCGCCAGCAAACAACAGCCGCGGCGGTCAGGGTGTTTGGATACTCCATCTTTTATCTTGGCTTGCTCTTTGCCGCAATGGTGGCCGATCGCCTTCTTCAAGCCTAAAGTTAGGAATCAACCCTTCCCATATAGTCGTGTGTATGATAGTGTGTAATCGGTGACCTGACTTGCGCATGTCGCGGACTAATGTGATGTTGCCCGATGACCTGCTGGACGCGATTGATCGTGTCGCAGGAGCACGCCGGCGCAGTGCCTTTCTTGCTGAGGCGGCTCGGGAAAAGCTGGCCCAGATGCGGTTCGAGCGAGCCGCGGGCCGTGCCTTTGGATCGTGGACAGATGCGGATCATCCTGATCTGATGACTGATGCCGACATGGACCGGTACCGCCGACGCCTTCGCGCGACCACGACCCGCCGGCTGCGCGCTCGCATCCGTCGTGGCTAGGGTTCTGCTGGATACAGACGTCATCATCTGGTACCTGCGCGGCCGGGAATCCGTCCACGCTTGGGTGCAAGAGATTAGCAGAGATGGTGTGCCGCGTTGTTCGGCACTGTCGGTTACGGAAGTTGTCTCGGGTATGCGACCGAAGGAGGAATCGGCGACTCGCGAGTTTCTTCAAGCATTACGGGTGATCGACGTTGACCGTGGTATTACGTGGCATGCGGGCGAACTCATCCGGAGCCGCGGGCGCGAAGGGGTTACCTTAGATTTTGTCGATGCCACGATTGCGGCGACGTGCCTTCGGCATCATCTTGCCCTCGCCACGTACAACGTTAAGCACTATCCGATCCCTGAACTGCATTTCGCGCGTAGCCTCTCGTGAGCAGAGTCCCACCGTCGGTGTCCGCGCCAGCAAGACGATGTGGGATCGCTCCGAGTTCCAGTTCACGGTGCCAGGCACCGATGAAGTAAGAATGGCTTGAGTTGGCCATTGGAGAATGACCCGACCGGGTCATTGCTTAGGACGAGCCCGGCTGAGGCGTCCGCGCAGCGGGGATAACCTGAAGTTATGGTGTGCTGTTGGCCCCGTCGTGTATTTTCGTCGGTGCCTGTCACCGTCGCTCCAGGCGCAAAGGAACAGAAGGCGAAATTGGAACTTGTTCTCGAAAAGGGGAAGAAAGCCCTGAGCAAGCAAACGATGCATTGAAGAATGTACGCCAATAACCATGAGTGAACGCAAGAGACTTGAAGACAAACTCACACTCCTAAAAGCCAACCGGATTCCACGCCGGGAGATATATGGCTTGATTCACGACTTTGGCGAAGCTCGGTTTCTTACAGCGGAGCCTCAGGTAGCGAAACTTTTGACGCACAGGAATCCTGAACTGCGATACATAGCAATCATGGTTCTTGCGCTCCATTGGAAGATGAAGAGATATCGCCGTGCTCTGGAGCGTCTTCTCGCCGAGGACTCGAAACATCATGTGCGCCGAATAGCCGCAGCAAGTTTAGGCCACGTACTTCGGGCGAGTCGAGACAGCCAGGCAATCCGTTTGCTGCTAGAGAAACTCTGTGACCGCGCTGAGGTTGGGTCAGTGCGGAAGACTGCTTATGAAGCCATCCTGGAGATTTGGTTCCCTGCTGAACGCGACGAAGACTGGGATCGTCGTGTCGACTGGAACCTGGTAGCGGAGATTCGGCGAGCGGAAGGGCTAGATACTTAGTTTCCTCGGCAACCCGTCACCATAGGCGCGATCGCGAAGGTCCACAAATTGTTGCGGTCGAGTCACTCACCGATAGACCTCCTTCCGGTGGCGGACGACGTGCAGGTATTGAAGCCGGGATCAACGCCCTCGATAGATGGCGCGCAGGGCGGCAACGCTGCTTACTTCGCCTCGCTTGATTTGGGCTGCAGACTCTTTCAGGACCCTCTGGAATTCCTGGTCCTGTTCCTCGGCCAGGACCTCGAGGAGCTCCCGGTACTTTGGCGATCTGAACCTTTTCATGGGCATTAGAATTTTACGATACGAATGCAGTTTGGTCAACGATCGCGGGCCAGCCAGATCACCGCGAGAAGAGTCACCACAGGCGCGATCGCAAAAGCCCACTTCACGCCCCACCCGGCCAGAATGCCTCCGGCGACCGGCCCAAGGAAGAAACCCAGATCAGCGGCGGCGTTGAATCCGCCCATGGCCGCCACCATGTGCTCGCGTGGCGAACGGGCGCTGATCCGCATGGAGAGCCCGTTCGGGATGGCGGCTCCGCCCAGGCTTCCCAGGAACGTCACGGCAAAGAGCGACGGAAATGACGTCAGCAGTGGGACGAGGGTAATTCCAAGACCACGGATCACATATGCAGGGATCAGCAATCGATCAGCCGTGATCCGGTCCGCGATGCGGTGCAACACCGCCTGCACCACGATGAACGCGACTCCGCCCCCGGTGAAAATCAGCCCGATTTCAGCCGTGGACAGGCCATTCGCCGCTGCATGCAGTGGGAGAAAGGTCGTCAGGATCCCGTACGCGATGGTGTTCATCACGGTCACCAGAAACATACGTCTCACCGAAGGGGCACGTGAGAGGAGCGCGGCGTAGGATCGCAGCGGGTTCGGGCTATCGTCTCGCACCGGCCGGACGATCGCGGCGGCGGGCACCATGACCAAAGATGCCAGCGCCGCGGCAAAGAACGGGGCCCGCAGAGAGAATTGTTCGCCCAGGAACCCGCCGATGAGGGGGCCGAGCAGCTGCCCGACGCCGAAATACAACCAGAAAATCGAGAACAATCCGGCGCGTCGATTGAGCGGACCCGCCTCGGCCACCTCCGCGAAGGTCACGGGCCACAGCATCCCCCGCACTGCGCCTAATGCGAGCCGGGTAACATACAGTCCGGCGAGCGACACGGCCAGAGGAAACCAGGCGAACATCACGGCGCTGCCCATCAGACCGATGATCACCGCGGCGCGACGGCCCACCCGCGACGTGACACCCAGGGCGAGCACTTCCGTCACGATTAAGGCCAGCGACATCGCTCCGATGATGCCGCCGACATGCAGCGGGGGCAGGCCGCGCTGGTCGAGGTAGAGCGGGATGACCGGCGAGATCGACATGATCGCTAAGATGGAGCCCATGGCGATGAACCCGAGGGCGTGGAGACGCCAGGGCGTAGAGACGGTCTGGACCGGCGAAACAGGGAGCGTCACGGCCTGGTTCTTGCTCTGTAAACACGTCGGCGGCCGGGCAGTACGGCCCCGGCCGTCATGTCTTCGACTATGATATTCGGGGAAGGACAGTATTACAATCTTGTAACTGGTCTGATACCTTAGGAGTAATAGGGAAACAGGGGATGTCTGTGCCGGATCTCAGCCAGGTTGACTGGGCCAAAGTTATCTCGCTTTCATTCACTGTCGTCCCCGTGGTCTACAGGTACCGGGGTGTGCTCGCGAAGATCACCGACGTGCTGGCTGAGGCGATCGGTTTCTCCGCTCTTGTCGGCGGTCTGTATGTCTACACGCAGACGCTTCCCGAGCTCCCGACGGCCGCCCTTCAGTTCAGGTCTGATCCGTCCGTGAGCGGGGCGGAGCATATCCAGACGCTGGACCTGCTGTACTTCTGTGCCATCAGCCTGATGGTGCTCGGCGGTCTGCTCACTGTGTCGGGACTCTTGGGCCGCTTCCAGGCGAGCGTCCGGGACCGGTTGAGGGCCGCCTCGCAGCCAAAGCGCAGATAACGTCCTGCACCATGTCCCTCGCTTGACACCACTTCAGGCACTGTTACAATAAGGTGTTGTCCTCAAATACCTTCCGCGTTCCCATCTGGGGTGACGACAAGTGATCAAGCCGCCTCTAGAGGCGCTGCTGGGCCGGGTTGAGAATAAGTACGCCCTCGTGATCGTCGCGGCCAAGCGCGCCCGGCAGCTGAAGGAAGGGGCGCTGCCGATGGTGGAGGTCGATTCCGCTAACCCGGTGACGGTGGCGCTGGAGGAGATTGCGGCGGGGAAGATCCGCTTCGAGATGCCCAAGATCAGCCTCAAGTAATGGCGTGAACCAGAGGGTGGCGTCCTGCGTACTCCCAACGGGGTAGAACCGGTGGGGTGATGACGATGCAGGTGCTCTTGCAATTCGTGCTGGGGGCGGTGGTGCTGGTCGCAGCGGCGAGTCCGCTGAGCGTGGAACGGGTCGAGAGCGGCCTTCGTGTGGAGGCGTCCCTCCCGAGACCCACCTACGACACCGGGCAAGTCGTGGAGGTGGCCCTCACCGCGGTGAACACCGCTGGCGCGCCGGTCAGCGTGACCTTCACCAGCGGCCAGCGTTTTGATCTCGTCATCCGCCGCCCGCGGGGCGATGCGGTGTGGCGGTGGTCACACGACAAAGCGTTCATCCAGGTCATCCAGACCCTCACCCTGCAGCCGGGTGACCGCCTCTCCTTTAAGATTCCGTGGGACCAGACAGATTATCAGGGCCTGCGCGTCGACCCCGGCCCATATGAGGCCGTGGCGGTCTTTCTGGGAGCGACCGGCGCGGCGCGAGAAATCAGGCTGCCTCCTCTGGCATTCACCATCTCGCGATGACGTCCAGACGTGTTTCCTCTATAATGTGAGAGCGTGGCGGCGTAGCTCAGCTGGTCAGAGCACGCGGCTCATACCCGCGGCGTCGGGAGTTCGAGTCTCCCCGCCGCCACCATGAACCACTCGCCTCGCTCGGGTTCATGGCAGCGCCATAGATGACTCGAACGGGGGAAGGGCGACGGGCGTCGCCTTTTTTGTTTGCGATGAGCGACCTGCACGAGAAGGTGCGCCACACAATCAAGAAGTTCGACCTGCTGCGCGCGGGCGACACCGTGGTCGTCGCGGTCTCCGGCGGTGCAGACTCGGTCGCCCTCCTGCACCTGCTGCGAGGTCTGCAGGACGAGTACGCGCTCGCGCTGCACATCGCGCACCTCAACCACCGCCTGCGACCGGAAGCCGGCGCCGACGCTGAATTCGTCAGGCAGATGGCCGTGAACCTGGGGATTCCGGTGACGGTGGAGGAAGTGGACGTGACTGCGCGGGCCGCGCAAGAGAAGCGATCGCTGGAAGACGCCGGCCGGCAGGCCCGGTACGAATTCTTCGCGCGGGTGGCTGCTGCGGTGCGGGCGAGCCGGGTCGCGACGGCGCACACCCAGGATGATCAGGTGGAAACCGTGGCCATGCGGTTCTTGCGGGGGACGGCCTGGGAAATGCTGGCCGGCATTCCCGCCTGCCGGCGGCTCGGCGCGGCCAACGTGGTGCGGCCGCTGCTGGAGACCACGCGGGCGGAGCTGCTGGGGTACCTCCGCCACCAGGAGATCGCCTGGCGAGATGACGCGACCAACCGCGACCAGCGCTTCCTACGGAACTGGGTCAGGTTGACCTGGTTGCCTGCGCTCGAGGCACGTCATCCCCAGAGTCGGTCGCTGCTATTGGAAATGGGCACCCTGGCCCGTGATGCCGACAGGGTCCTGGCAGAGACGGCCGCAGCGGTCCTAGCGCAGGCCCACCGGGAGGGGCGCACGATCCAGTTTGCCCTTGATGCGCTGCGCGAGCTTCCCCCGGAGGTCCGGCAGCGAGTGCTCCGGCTGGCGGCGAGTCAAGTCTGCGGAACAGAAGTCACCCCGCACGACGTTATAGCAGTCAGAGTGGACGATGTGGTGACGGCGCATGTCGGACAGGAAATCCGGCTCCGGGACTGCGTCGTCCGGCGTGGATATCAGACGGTGGAGGTGTCGGTGCATGCGCCCGCGGCCGAGGGTGCGTACGTCCTCCCGGTACCGGGCGCAGTGGACGCCGGCGACTTCGGTGTGACGATCTCCGCCGAGGTGGTGGACCGGGCATCGCTACCGCCGATGGTTCGCGGAGGGGTCGAAGAAGTCTACCTCGACGCCTCGGTGGTAGGGTCTAAACTGGCGATCCGTTCCTGGCGGCCGGGAGACAAGATTGCGCCGCTGGGTCTGGGCGGCACTAAGAAAGTGCATGACATTTTTGTGGACGGGAAAATTCCCCGGTGGGAGCGGTCCCGCATCCCCCTGGTGACCGGCGGCGACGGTCGGATCCTGTGGGTCGTTGGCGCGGCCATCGCCGACGCTGCGAAGGTCACCACGGCCAGCACGCAAGTCGTCTGGTTGCGGGCCAAGGGACTCCCCGAAGCGGGTCGAATTGATGGAGCAATGGCCGCCGGGGTCCATCAGGATAGTAGGAGGTTTCAATCGTGATCAACCGCTATCTACGGAACCTTGTGGTCTGGGCGGTCATCCTGGCGGTTGTCCTGTACTTCTTCCTGCCACTGTACAGGACCCGTACGCCTCGCGAGGAGATTTCGTACAGCCAGTTCATCACCTACGCGCAGGCCGGCCGGATCGCCGACGTCACCATCGGGGACGAGACGATCACCGGCCGGCTGAAGGACAACCAGACGTTCCGGACCTTCATGCCGCCCAACGATACCACGTATCTCGCGTTGCTGCAGTCGCGCAATGTGCAGATCCACGTGGAGCCGAAGTCGAAGACTGCGCTGTGGCCGAGTCTGCTATCGACCATGCTGCCGTTCTTCCTGCTCATCGGCCTGTGGCTGCTGATGCTGCGCCAGGCCCAGAGTGGCAGCAATCAGGCCATGTCGTTCGGGAAGAGCCGCGCCCGTCTGCACACCGAGAACCGGCCGAAGGTGACCTTTGAGGACGTCGCCGGCGTGGATGAGGCGAAGGAGGAGCTGCAGGAGGTCATCGAGTTCCTTAAGCACCCGAAGAAGTTCCAGGCGCTGGGCGCGAAGATTCCGCGCGGCGTGCTGCTGGTGGGCCCGCCCGGAAGCGGAAAAACGCTGCTGGCCAAGGCCGTGGCGGGCGAGGCGGGGGTGCCGTTCTTCTCCATCTCCGGGTCGGAGTTCGTGGAGATGTTCGTCGGCGTGGGCGCCAGCCGCGTGCGCGACCTGTTCGAACAGGCCAAGAAGAGCGCGCCGTGCCTGGTCTTCATCGACGAGATCGACGCCGTCGGCCGCCAGCGGGGGGCCGGATTGGGCGGCGGCCACGATGAGCGCGAGCAGACCCTCAACCAGTTGCTGGTGGAGATGGACGGCTTCGATCCCAACGCGGGGATCATCGTCATCGCCGCCACCAACCGCCCGGATATCCTGGACCCGGCTCTCCTACGTCCCGGCCGTTTCGACCGGCGCATCGTCGTGGACAACCCGGATAGCAGGGGCCGGCGGGCGATCCTCGACGTGCATGTGCGGGGCAAACCGCTGGCCGACGATATCAATCTGGAAATCCTGGCCAAACACACCCCGGGATTCTCCGGGGCGGACCTGGCCAACCTGGTGAACGAGGCGGCGCTGCTGGCGGCGCGGCGCAATAAGAAGAAGATCATGATGTCCGAGATGGATGAGGCCATCGAGCGGGTCATCGCCGGCCCGCAGCGGCGCAGCCGGATCCTGGGCCCCAAGGAGCGGGAGATTGCCGCGTACCATGAAGGCGGCCACGCGCTCCTGGGGAAGTTGCTGCCCAACGCCGATCCCCCACACAAGGTGACGATCCTGCCGCGTGGGATGGCGCTCGGGTACGTCATCTCCGCCCCGCCGGAAGACAAGTACACGTACACGAGGACCGAGTTGCTCGACCGGATTACAGCGATGCTTGGCGGGCGGGTGGCCGAGGAGTTGGTTTTCCACGAGGTGACGACCGGCGCCCAGAATGATTTCGAGCAGGCCACGGAACTGGCGCGGAAGATGGTCACCGAGTTCGGAATGAGCGAAAAACTTGGACCGCTGTCCCTGGGCAGGCGCCACGGTCCGGTGTTCCTGGGACGCGACCTGGTCGAGACGCGTAACTACAGTGAAGAAATCGCGTATGAGATCGACAAGGAAGTCAGACGGATCATCGATGAGTGCTATCAGCGGGCGCGCGATGCTCTTCTCGGGGCCCGCGAGCGATTGAACCGCCTGGCCAAGGCGCTGCTCGAGCGGGAGAGCCTGGAGGGCGAGCAGATCGAAAAGGTCCTGGCGGGGGAGCCGCTGGAGCCCGAGGCGCCGGCGGTGCCCGCCGCGATGGCAGGGCCCGGACTCAAGACCGAGCCACCGCGTCCTGAGGCCCCGCTGCCCGCGCCCACGCTGAAGCCGAAGCCCGAGGCGTCTTAACGCGGGAACCCCCACGCTCGCTACGCGAGCTCGGGGCGGGGCGCGCAATCGCGGGAACGCGGCAACGCGATTTGGAGGGGAGGCAGTGTCTCCCCTCTTTTGTTTTGGAGGGGGAGTGCGGGAATTCCGCGAAATCAGGGTGTGCTTCCGGCGATTGAACGGGCGCAGCGTGTGTGCGAAGCCGGAGGACGGTGTCATGGAGGAGGCGTGAATGTCGACGCGTCAGATTGCTTATGTAGCCGTGCTGGCAGCCTTGTACGTTGTCCTCGGACAGGTCGTGAAGTTTCTCCCCAACCCGATGGTCCCCGGAGCGATCATCGCCCTGAATATGGTCGTCGTGGTCATCTCTGGGATTTTGCTGGGACCTCGCGCCGGCGCCCTCGTCGGGCTGATCGGCACCGGAGTGAACGGGTTTTTCACCCCCGCCGGAAATGCATACGAGCGGTTCGCCATTCTCCCGCATACCATCATGGGACTGTCCGCCGGGCTCGTTGGACGCCGGTCAGCGGTGGCCGGCTCGCTGACCATCCTGGTGGGCCACGTGCTGAATATCGTGGCGTTCATTCTGGCAGGACTGCTTCCGGCGTCGGATATTATCGGCAAGGTCTTCATTTACGGTCTGGCGTTTGAGACCGTAGTGGACATCGTTGTGATTCTGGCGGCGGTGCCGTTGATCCGACCGCTCGTGCAGAGGGCGGCGCCGGCGTAGCGGTCCGCGCATGCCTACCGTGGAGGCGCCGGACTATGAGGTTGCGCGCCGGGTCGTGGTGGATCCCAGGGCGACCGCGCTGATCATTGTGGATATGCAAAACGATTTCGTTACACCCGGCGGGGCCTTGGTGGTGGAGCCGGCACGACGGACGGTTGCACCCATCCAGCGGTTGCTGACGCTGGCGCGCCGGCATGGCATGGCGGTGTTTTTCACTCAGGATACCCATGACCCCGGCGATCCGGAGTTTCCCATCTGGGGGCAGCACGTGCTGCGCGGCTCGCGAGGCTGGCAGATCGTTGACGAACTGGCCCCGCAGACCGGGGAGCGTGTCATTCAAAAGCCCCGGTACGATGGCTTCTTTGGCACCTCGTTGGATCACGAGCTACGGTTGAAGAACATCAAGACCGTGATCGTCTGCGGCACCGTGGCCAACATCTGCGTGCTGCATACGGCCGGCAGCGCCGCGCTGCGCGGCTACCAGGTCATCCTGCCGATCGACGCCATATCCGCGATCACGCCGTTCGACCAGCAGGTGGCGATCAGGCAAACGTCATTCCTCTACCGAGGAGTAATCGCGACATCCGACGCAATCACTATTACGTAAGAAAGACGGGACTAGGGACCAGGGACTGGGGACTGGAACTGCCAGGGTTCGCAGGCCGCCTGTTAGTTTTCGAGTCCCTATTCCCAAGTCCCCAGTCCCGTAGTTAAGGGGGTCAAGGGGTGGCTCGAGTAGACCGACTTGCCAAGAAGACCGGCCTGAGCTGGGTGCCCGTCGTGATCTACGTCGCAGCCGTCGCGGTGGTCAGCGGCGGGCTCTTTGCCTGGGACTACGCTTACCGGCGGAAGGCAGAAGAGGCGCTGCGGCCGCCGTCCCCGGACGTGCTGGCCAGGAATCTGGTGGAGAACATCATCGGCCGGGGAACCGTGAAGGACATCAAGGTGAGCGAAACTGCGGGGACGGTGGAGGTCACGTTTGAGTCTGCGACCTATCCCCCGGCGGCCCGGGCAACGGTGAGCGGCGAGGTCGTCTCCAAAGACCTGGACCGCGTGATGGTCGGCCTCCGCGTGGTCAAAGGAGACCCCCTGGCCTACGTGCGCACGAGTGATGGGAAGATCATACTCGCGGCGCAGGCCGAGCAGACGGGCCGTGTCGTCCAGCTGCTGGTGAAGCCCGGTGACAAAGTCGACGAAGGCCGGGCGATGGTGTTGATCGAGCCACAAGATAAGACCGAAGCGCGCAAGAATCTCGAGACCGAGGGCCTCCTGGCATCCCAGGCCATTCTGGCCCAGCTGACGAGCATCAAGACGATAACGGCGAAGATCTTATACAAAGACATCACGCTGGCGACCGTGGTCGGGAAGCGGGGCGAGAAGGGTGTGACGTCGACGTACCACGAGAGCCTGCAATAACGCGCAGTCGCGGAATCGATGCGGAGAGTGACGAGTGCCGGTTGAGGTCGGCGAGCATCTGACGATCGCGGATGTCGTACGCGTAGCGAGAGAGAGGGCGGAGGTCGCCCTCTCTCCTCATGCACGGGAGCGCGTGGCGCAATCGCGGGCGATGGTGGAGCAGCTGGTGCGCGACGGGCGGGTGGTCTATGGCATCACCACCGGGGTAGGCGAGTTGGCCGGCGTGCACATCTCGCCCCAACAGTCGGCGAAGCTGCAGGTGAATATCGTGCGCAGCCACAGCGCCGGCGTCGGCGACCCCCTGCCTGAGGAGGTGGTGCGCGCGATGATGCTCTTGCGCGCGCACGCGCTGGCGCTGGGATATTCTGGCATCCGCCCCCAGACCCTCACGCTGCTCGTGGAAATGCTCAATCGCGGCCTGCACCCGATCATCCCCTCGCAGGGTTCCGTCGGCGCAAGCGGCGATCTGGCTCCTCTCGCGCACCTGGCGCTGGCGCTGATCGGGGAAGGGGACGTCACGGTCACCGGGGCGCCGATGCCGAGCCGGGATGCGCTGGCCGGCGCCGGGTTGTCGCCGGCCCTGTTGACGGCCAAAGAGGGCGTGGCGCTGATCAACGGCACACAGGCCATGACCGGGATTGCCGCCCTGGCGGTCTTCGACGCCCGCCGCCTCGCCACAGGCGCCGATATCAGTGGGGCCATGAGTTTTGAAGCCCTGCGGGGATTGCCGGAGGCCTTCGATCCGCTCCTGCAACGCGTCCGCCCCCATCCCGGCCAGCAGGCCAGCGCCGACAACCTCAGGCGGCTTATCGCCGGAAGCGAAATCCTCACCCAGCCCCGCGCGAACGGCAAGGTGCAGGATGCCTACGCGCTGCGGTGCATGCCTCAGGTGCACGGCGCCTCGCGCGATGCCATCGGGTACGCGAACACGGTCGTCGAGATCGAGCTCAATGCGGCAACCGATAACCCGCTCATCTTTTCTGACGAGGCCCGCGTAATTTCCGGGGGGAACTTCCACGGCCAGCCCGTGGCCATCGCCATGGACCTGCTCGCCATCGCCTGTGCCGAACTGGCCAGCATCGCCGAGCGGCGCATCGAGCGTCTGGTGAACCCGCACCTGTCGGGCCTGCCGGCATTCCTGACGGCGGACGGTGGGCTGCACTCCGGGCTGATGCTCGCGCAGTATACTGCCGCGGCGCTGGTGTCGGAGAACAAGGTGCTCAGCCATCCCGCCAGCGTCGACAGCATCCCCACGTCGGCCAACCAAGAAGATCACGTCAGCATGGGGACCATCGCCGCCCGCAAGGCCGCACAGGTGGTCCGGCATGCGCAGCAGGTGATCGGTGTGGAGTTGGTCTGCGCGGCGCAGGCGCTTGAGTTCCACCGGCCCGCTGGGGCCGGCGTGGGCACGCGCGCGGCATACGAGAGCGTCAGGAGGGTGGTGCCGCCGCTTGCGGCGGATCGCGTGCTGGCCGCAGATCTGGCCGCGGGCTACGAGCTGGTGCGCAGCGGCGAGCTGCTGGCCGCCGTGGAAGCCGCGGTCGGACGGCTAGGTTAGCCTGTCCCGTCCGCCGCGGCCGGCCCGCAGATGGGCGTCACGGCGTCACGTCGAAGGCGTCCACCGCCACGGCGGTGCTGCTCGAGGAGGCGTTCCTGGTTCCCGTGACTTCGATCATGATGGTGTGAGTGGCAGCCCGGAGTCCGGTCACCGAAAACAGCACGCTAGGGCTCCGGTAGAGCACGTACGTGTCCACGGCTTCCCGCACGACCACGCCATCCAGCCAGACCCGTGCGATGCCGCAGAGCTCACACCGTGCACTGAGCCAGCTCACCCCGGTCCCGGTAAACGTAAAGGTTGCCGTGGCGCCTGCAACGTCTGTGAAGACGACGTGACCCGCAGTCAGAGGGATCCCCGCTTCGGTTGAGGACTCCGAGATCCAGGCTCCCGCCGGCGCCAGTGTGGCTGCGGTCTCTTCAAATCGCGAGGGTGTCGTCCCGTCGCTGGTCACGTCGAAAGCGTCTACGATCACGAACGCGCCACCGGAGGCGTCGCCTTTGGTGCCCGTCACCTCGATGATCAGCGTGTGGGTCGCGGCCCCCAGCGCGGTTGCTGCGTACAGCACCGCTGCGCTCCGGGTCGCCGCGAACGTGTCCACCTCACTCACGACCACGCCATCGAGCCAGACCCGCGCTTTCCCGCACACCTCGCAGCGCACGCCGCGCCAGGCCACTCCGATCCCTGTGAAGGTAAACGTGGCCGTGGCGCCCGCGGTATTGGTGGCCACCGCGCGATCTCCGCTCAGGGGAACCGAGAGGTCGGCTGGGGACAGTACACGCCATTCGCCCGCCGGGGTCAGGAATGCTGCGGTTTCCTCGAATCGCGTGGTCGTCGTGTTCAACACCGTGACGGCGACCGGCGGGGACGTGGCCGGATTGCCCGCTGTGTCCTGCGCGCGGGCCGTAAGCGTATACGAGCCGTTTGCCACCCGCGTGGTGTCCCACGATACGGCATAAGGCGCAGTCGTGTCCTGGTCCAATAGCGCGCCATCCACGAAGAACTGCACCCCGGCGACGGCCACGTTGTCCGAAGCGTTGGCGGTCACTGTGATCGTCCCCGAAACCGGCGCGCTACCGTCTGGCGAGGTTATCGCTACTGTCGGCGGCGTAGTGTCAGAGGTCGGGGGCGGCCCGTTCGAAACTGTCACCAGTACAATGGCCGACTCGCCAATATTGCCGGCGTTATCCTGCGCCCGCGCCTGCAAGGTGTGCGGGCCGTTTCCTACCGTCTGTGTGTCCCACAGCGCCTCATACGGCGCCGTCGTGTCCCGCGCCAGTTCCACCCCGTCCCGCAGGAACTGCACCACCGCCACGCCCGAAGCGTCCGATGCGGCTGCCTTCACCGTCACGACCCCAGAGACCGTCTGCCCGTTCCCCGGCTCCCCAATGCTCACCGTGGCGGGCGTGTTGTCGACCCGCACCGTCACCGGGGCTGACACGCCTTTGTTGCCTGCTGCATCCCGCGCCACCGCGGTCAGCGTGTGCTGCCCGTCGGTGGTCTTCGTGGTGTCCCATGACACTGAGAACCAGTTCGTCGTATCTTCCATACCGAGGTCGTTGCCGTCAAGTTTGAACTGCACGCCCACCACGCCGACGTTATCGGATGCGTCGGCGCTGACGGTGATCGTGCCAGCGACGATCGCCCCAGCCGTTGGGGACGTAATCGCCACTGTCGGGGGCGTTTTGTCGTTAAAGACCTGAACTTGGACTTGGTCGGAACTCCACTGGACCCCGAGGATGTCGCGGGCTACTGCCGTAAGGTTATGCCACCCATTGTTGGTGGCCGCCGTGTCCCAGGAAACTGAATACTCGTTCGTGGTGTCTTCTGCGCCGAGGTTCAGACCGTCGAGTTTGAACTGCACTCCGGCGACGGTCAGCGATCCTATGATCGTGACACTTCCTTTAACGATCACTGTCTGGGTGACCGTGGATCCGGGGTTTGGGGAGGTAATGCTCACCAGCAGGCTACCAGGATTCGGCAGGGGCAGTCCCAGTTGCGCGTAGGCTTCGAACGGCAGGCTCCAGGTCACCATCAGAACGGCTAAGAGAACTGCTACGCGTGCGCATCTCATAAGGTTACTCCCGTACCTCTCTTTTTGGGGGTAATCAGGGTAACACTGGTCTCCCAGATCGGGATTTATCACGAAACTTTTTCCCGGGTTTGCTTGGCGGCGGTCCTCCTGTAGTTGTAGGGATTTACCCTGAATCTTGTTCGGGTTTTCCCTGATTCAAGCCGTTGGTCGCGGCCTAGGAGGCTTCTGCGTGTTCGGGGAATCTTTGAACCTGCGGGGGGACAGCCCAAAATGATGCCAATCTGGGGGAAAGCGCAATGGCGGGTCGCCGGGTGAGGGCGCCACGCGGATCGCAGATCTCGTGTCGCGGCTGGCCGCAGGAAGCCGCGATGCGGATGCTGATGAATAACCTGGACCCGGAAGTCGCGGAAAAGCCGGACGAACTCATCGTGTATGGCGGTACCGGCAAAGCCGCGCGCAACTGGGCGTGTTTTGATGCTATCGTCCGCAGCCTGCAAGTCTTGGAATCCGATGAGACGCTGCTCATCCAGTCCGGAAAGCCGGTGGGAATCTTCCGCACGCACGAGTGGGCCCCGCGGGTGCTGATCAGCAACGCGATGCTGGTGCCGGCGTGGGCCACCTGGGAGAAGTTTTGGGAGCTGGAGGCGCTGGGCCTGACCATGTATGGACAGATGACCGCCGGCTCGTGGATCTACATCGGTACCCAGGGCATCCTGCAAGGCACGTACGAGACGTTTGCGGCCGTCGCCCGCGCGCACTTCAACGGTTCGCTGCGGGGGCGGGCCGTGCTGAGCGCCGGGCTGGGAGGCATGGGTGGGGCGCAGCCCATGGCCGTCACCATGAACGACGGCGTAGCGCTGATCGTTGAGGTCGATCCCGCCCGCATCCACCGGCGCCTCACCGCGGGATGGGTGGACCGGGTCACGGATAATCTGGACGACGCGTTGCGGTCAGTCGACGAAGCGAAACGGGCCGGCCGGCCGCAGGCCATCGCGCTGCTGGGCAATGCGGCATCGGTGTACGCCGAGCTGGTACGGCGCGGCGTCGTGTTCGACGTCGTCACCGATCAGACGTCCGCCCACGACCCCCTGGGCGGCTACATCCCCGAGGGCGTGACCGCCGAAGAAGCGCCCAAGATGCGCAAGCAGCAGCCGCAGGATTACGTCGCGCGCGCCCGGGCCTCCATCGTCCGGCACTGCGAGGCGATGGTGGCGTTGCAGAGGCTCGGCAGCGTCGTGTTCGACTACGGCAACAACCTGCGCGGTCAGGCGCAGGCGGCGGGGTTCGGCGACGCGTTTCGCTATCCGGGATTCGTCGAGGCCTACGTCCGGCCGCTGTTCTGTGAGGGCAAGGGGCCGTTTCGATGGGTCGCGTTGTCGGGCGAGCCGGGCGATATTACGGAGACGGATCGCGCGGTGCTCCAGTTGTTTCCCGGCGACAACGCGCTGGCGCGCTGGATCCGCCTGGCGGAGGCGCGGGTGCCGTTTCAGGGGCTCCCCGCGCGCATCTGCTGGCTGGGGTACGGTGAACGCGCGCAGGCCGGGCTGGCGTTCAACGACCTGGTGCGGAGCGGGCGCGTCCGGGCGCCGATCGTCATCGGCCGCGATCATCTCGATAGTGGGTCGGTCGCCTCCCCGTATCGCGAGACCGAAGGCATGAAAGACGGCTCGGATGCCGTGGCGGACTGGCCTATCCTCAACGCGTTGCTGAATACCTCCGCCGGGGCGACCTGGGTCGCCGTGCACCACGGAGGTGGGGTGGGTATCGGGTACTCTATTCACGCGGGGCAGGTGGTCGTCGCCGACGGGACTGAGCTAGGGGCGAGGAAACTGGAGCGGGTGCTCGCGACCGACCCGGGCACCGGGGTGGTGCGCCACGCCGATGCCGGGTACGAGCTGGCGATTGCCGCAGCGAAGCGGCACGGACTGAGGATTCCCATGCTGGGATGAATCGGGGGGATCAGCGTGTTTGCACTCAACTTCTATTCGACGGTGTTTACCGAGCAGTTACGCGACGGCCGGAAGACCGCCACCATCCGGCTGGGGGACAAGCGGGACAAGTATGAAACCGGACAGGTGGTCTGGCTGACGGTCGGCCGGCGCTTCGGGACGCGCAAGAAGGTGGCGGCGGCGATCATCGACGCCGTCGAGGTGAAGGCGCTGCGCGATGTAACCCCGCGCGAGATCCAGCGAGATAACCCGGAGCTGCGCCGGCACGAAGAGCTGATCGAGTTCCTCAGCAACATCTACGGCCGTGAGCGCCTGATTGGGCTCGATGACACGGTGACGGTGATCCACTTCTCGCGCGTGGAGGAATAGATGCCGAAGCTGCGCGTCGGGGTGATCGGGACGGGGTTCGGCGCGGAGGTGCAGATCCCCGCGTTCCTGGCCCACCCCCGCGTGGACGCGGTCGCGGTCGCCAGCGGGACTCCGGGGCGGGCGCGTGAGGTCGCCGGCCGCTTCGAAATTCCCCATGCGTTTAATGACTACCGTGAGATGGTCGCCACGGCCGAACTGGATCTCATCAGCATCACCTCCCCGCCAGACACGCATCACCCCGCGACACTTGCTGCGCTGGCGCACCGCCGCCATGTGTTGTGCGAGAAGCCGATGGCCCTGAACGCCGGACAGGCGACGGAGATGCTGCGCGAAGCCGAGCAGCGGGGCGTGACGCACGTGATCGATCATGAGCTGCGTTTCAATCCCATCCGCCGGAAGATCAAACACCTGATCAAGGAAGGATTCATCGGCACGCCCAGGCACGCGTTGACGACCGTGGTGGGGACAGGCAGGGCCGACGCGTCCAGGCCGTGGACGTGGTGGTCGGATGCCGGACGGGGCGGCGGGATCCTGGGCGCGCAGGGGTCGCACCAGATCGACCTGCTCCGGTACTTTCTGGGAGACGTTGTCGCGGTCAGCGGAGCAACAGCAACGTTTAGCAAGGAGCGCCCGGATCCCGGAGGAGGCGGCCAGCGGGCCGTGACGTCTGACGACTTCGCCTCATTCTCGATGCGCTTCGCGTCAGGGGCCGTAGGCACGGTTGTGAACAGCGCGGTGGCCGCCCACGCTGCCGGGCCCCGGACAGAGATCTGGGGCGACGAGGGGACCCTCGTGCTCGACCAGGAACGCCTGTGGGGGGCGCAGCGCGGGGAGAGCCTGAAAGAGATCACGGAGCCAGAGACGCTCACCGCCCCGCCAGGCATGAACTACTCGCCGCTCTGGGGTCTGTCGTTTATCCGGCTGGCCGATCACGTCGTCAGCGTGATCCTTGATCACGGCCCCATCGCACCGGCGGCCACGTTTGCCGACGGGCTGCAGGTCCAGCGGGTGATGGATGCGGTCCGGGCGTCGGCCGGGCGGTGGGTCGAAATCCCGGGGGCGTGACGAACGTCAGACCGCGCGGGCCAGGAAGAAGGTTCGCCCGATGTGCCCCTGCAGGCCGAGGTCGTGCTCCGCGTCGAAGGCGACAATCTCTCCAAAGCCCGCGGAGCGCAGGGCCCCGGTAATTTCCTCCGCGGCGTAGCAGCGCTGATACAGCGTCACATCGGCCCGCCGCCACGCGCCCTGCTGCAGCCGGAACATCGTCAAGACCGAACGCGCGATTTTCGTCGGAGCATCATAGGCCGACCGGTTGATCAGGGCGTGATCGTCTTCGGCGATGCCGAAGGATCCGCGCCACCGAGCCTGGTATCCCGGTTCCATGTTGAAGTCGCACAGGAACGGCGCGCCGCTTGTAACCGCGGCCCGGACATTTCGGAACGCCGTTTCCACCTCATCCGGTCGCATCAGGTGGTTGAGGCTGTCAAACAGACACACGGCGGCATCGTGAGACGACGGCAGGGTCATGGTCCTGACGTCGGCGTGGACGAACTCGGCACCGGGCGCATTGGCGCGCGCGAACCCCAGCATCTGTTCCGAGCCGTCGACGCCCGTGACGTGATATCCGCGCCGCATCAGCTCCCCAACCAGCTGTCCCGTCCCGCAGCACAGATCAAGGATCCGGCCGCCCTGCGGCACGCGGGTCAGGACAAGGCGCTCCAAGACTGGGAGCGCACGGCCGATGAACGACATCGGCCCCGATCCCCAGTACTTCTGGTAGAACCAGGCAAAGGTATCGTATCCGGATGGAGAGGTCTCGGGTGTCACGATGAAGGCTCATCCGGGACGCTTAGATGGTTGACAGGGATCGCCCGGGCGAGGTAAATGGCCGGAGAGGCCTGGTAGAACTGTACGCCGGCCTCGTGCGCCTGTCGCGCGAGCACGGTGACCACGATCGCCCCGGGGCTGTGACGCTGCCCGACGGTCAGCGCATCTTGGCGTGTGGCCGACAGGTGTACGAACTGGCGTCCCACTGGTTTGAGGCCGTCGTTCCGGATCGCGTCGAGCACGTCGGGCGGCGTTCCGTGGTACAGCCACTCCGGAGGAATCACCGGCGTTCCAGGGGTCTCAATCGGAATGCTATGGCCGTAGCGCGCCCGGATGCGCGTGCCGGCAATCTCATAGCGCCGGGCGTCCCTCTGCGCGACGGCGCGAATGGCTGCTTCCGTGACCGAGGTCCATCCGGGCTGTCCGGCGATCGCCTTCGCCAGTTCCTCGATCTCTGCGAACCCCGACGAATCCAGCGCAATGCCGACGCTGTCCGGCTTGTGGCGCAGCACCAGTGCGAGGAACCGGCTCAACCGCTCGGTGCGGTCGTCTGGCCGCGCCGAACGGCCTCCATGTTCACGCATACCCGATGAGAGTGCGGTTTCTGCGTCTTCACGGGCGCTTCCTCTGAAGCCTCGTCCGAGGAGAAGTTTCAGAAAGCACAGAAGCATAGTACGGTTTTCCGAGGGAGACGATGCCGCAGCTGGTGGAATGTGTTCCAAACTTCAGCGAGGGCCGGCGCCGGGACGTCATCGAGGCGATCGCCGGGGAAGTGCGCCAGACCCCTGGCGCGCGGGTGCTCGATGTGCAGGCCGACCAGAGCCATAACCGCTGCGTCATCACCTTCGTGGGGGACCTGCGGTCTGTTTCGCATGCGGCGCTGGCCGCCACACGGCGAGCCGTGGAGCGCATCGACATGCGATCGCACCGCGGGGAGCACCCCCGCCTGGGCGCGGTGGACGTGATCCCCTTTGTCCCCATCTCCGGGGTGACGATGGAGGAGTGTGTGGCCGCGGCGAAGGAT
>Ga0209159_1001199_pt1 | contig 20614 bp, 17 predicted proteins | sample GraSoiAngelo_144_FD_185901 | JGI IMG/M metagenome (GOLD analysis project Ga0209159, IMG submission 185901) | Grasslands soil microbial communities from the Angelo Coastal Reserve, California, USA - 14_1009_02_40cm (SPAdes) (version 2) | ecosystem: Environmental > Terrestrial > Soil > Grasslands ...
TAGGGGCGTGGGGATGAATTCCCTGCGCCCCTGCTGCCAGCCCTGATACAGGGACCCGGAGGCTGCAAACCATGCGTTCCGAGGAGATCAAGGCGGCGATCAACGGCGCCGAAACGCGGCGGCATCAGGCGTGGCAGGCGGGTGACACCAAGGCCGCCGCAGATCTTGCGGCGCAGATCGACCTTCTTTGGGATGCGTGGCGCCACACCCAACGTCCGTACCATGCCGTTGAGGGGAGCTCCCGGGCGCGGTTGCCGCGAGACCAGATCTTTAGGCGCAAGACGGTGGACGCCGTGTAAGAAGCTCACCCCAAGTGCCGTCTTTTCGGTCCCCGCAGTTAGTATCGTGGAGTTTGTTCAGATGAGACGCGGCGCGTCTATAGGACTTGGGGTAGCCCTGACCGCCATTCTGTTGCTGGTCTCGGCGGCTCAGCCCCAGAGCCCGGTTCTGACGATTCTGCACTTCAATGACGACTACCAACTGACCGCGGTCGACCAGGGGAAGGCCGGTGGGCTGGACCGCTTAGCTGCCGTCGTAAAACAATACCGCCGCCGCGAACCTTGCTCGCTGCTACTGTTTGCCGGTGATCTCATTTCGCCGTCCCTCGAATCGTCCGTCTTCAAAGGCGCGCAGCTCATCGATGGCCTCAACCTGCTCGGGGTGGACGCCGCGACGTTTGGCAACCACGAGTTCGATTACGGACCGGCGGAGCTGGTGAAACGGGTTGCCGAGTCGAGGTTTCCCTGGGTTGCGTCGAACACGTTTGCCGCCCCAGGCGCGCGGCCATTCCCCGGTGCGCGCACGTACATGATCCGGAACGCGTGCGGAACGAGTGTGGGCATCATCGGACTCCTCACGGAGGAGACCGCGACGTCCTCGTCTCCCGGCACGACGTGGTTCGGCGACCCTGTGGCGGTGGCCAAAACGATCGTGCAGGTCATGCCCCGTGGTTACCGGCGCATCGTTACGCTGACCCATCTGCATATGCAGGACGACGAGGGGCTGCTGCGCGCGGTGCCGGAGATCGATGTAGCCATCGGCGGCCACGATCACGACCCCATGACGTCAACCGTTGGTGGACGCCTCATCGCGAAGGCCGGCTCAGACGGGAAATGGCTCGGTGTGACGCGCGTGCCGCTATCCGGACTCCCGCGTGCCGTTCACGAGTTGGTTCCGATCACTGATCAGACGCCATCTGATCCGGAGATGGCCGGGCTGATCAAGCGATATACGGACCAGCTGGCCAGAGACCTTGCGGTCGTAATCGGAGAGACCACCGTGGCACTCGATGCGCGCAATCAGGCGGTGCGCCAGCAAGAGGCTGCGCTCGGCGACTACATCGCCGACGTCATGCGCACGGCCGTCGATGCGACGGTGGCGATCACCAACGGCGGCGGTATCCGGACGAACGCGATCTTTCCCGCCGGTCCGATCCGGCGCCGCGACGTCTTTGCCTGGCTCCCGTTTGGCAACGTCGTCGTGAAGGTGACGATCCGCGGGAGTGCGATCCGCGCCGCGCTGGAGAACGGCGTCAGCCAGTGGGACCAGGTCGGCGGCCGCTTCCCGCAGGTGTCTGGCCTGCGCTACACGTTTAATCCTACGCGTCCGGTGGGATCCCGGATCACAGAGGTGCGTGTTGGAGACCGCCCCCTCGAGGATGACGCGCTCTACACGGTAGCGACCAACGACTTCATGCTGCGCGGAGGCGACGGATATGCCACACTCGCCTCTGGAGAGGTGCTGATCGGTCCTGCGGGCGGCCCGCTGATCGTGACCGCTGTTCTCGACGCGGTGCAAAAGGCGCGAATGATCAGCCCGAGCATAGAAGGCCGCATTACGATCGTGCGGTGAGATCGCGAGCGGTCATTTTCCGATGACCGCCAGGATGAGCTCCCGAAACCCAAACCGGCCTGCTTCGGCAAACGCTGGGTCAGGCCGGAAGGACGGAGTGTAGAGAATTGAGGAGCGATCGACCAGCATGAGACCCACGAAGATCTCGGCGACGATCCGCCCGCCCACTCGCCCGAGCCGCATGGGTGCGATCTGCCTCCCGACGATATGTCCGTCACGGATGTTAAAGGCGCCGGCGGTTGCTTCAGCAAGAATGTAGGTCCACAGTGGCGCTTTGCCGGCGAAACTGCGTGCGATGCCGGTGATGGGCTGAGATTCCGCCTCCTGTCCCGCCTCAGGCTCAACCGCCTTGCCGATCAAGATCTGATCATCGCGGAGCGGCTTGACGCCCATGGCCCGGGCCACATCCTGTCCTGACGGCAGTCCAAGCTGCATACTGCGCAACAGGTTACGCCTGGCAAGCGATGCCGGCCCCGCCCCGGTTTCCGGCAGCGGCAGGAGTCCCAGCGGGAACACGAGGGAGTTGTCGATTTTGTACGACGCCTGGGGCTTCCCAATCACCCGCTGACCCTCCAAGGGGAGCAAGAAAGCCCAGTCGATCGCGAAGTTCGCCGGCGATGGACGGAAGCCACCCAGATCTCTGGTGGGGTCGTCTGCCAGAGAGAAGACGGGTAGCCGATTTACGACCGCGGTATTAATCCGGTAAATCGGGCGGACGAGGGAGTGCCCGAACCGGTACGCCGCCACGCTGAATTCTACCGGCATGTTCATTATGCATGGGTTGTAGAAGGTGAGGTGCGGCGCATGCGTGGACGGTAGAACGGCGGCGAGCGTAGGCTTGCCGACAATGGTCGGCAGGAAGTCGGTCAGGACGGCCCACTGATAGTGCAGGCGGACCTGGCGTTGGGCCTCGGCGAACACTCGCGTGCTCGACCAATCGCGGTGCTCCAGGGCCAACCGGTCGACCCACAGATTGTGGAATCTCCGGACGATGGTGTGCAGAGATGCGATGAATCGGTTTTCGTCATCGCGGGGATCCCGGATCAACGCCTGACCTGTCGCGTTTCGCGGTAGATCGACTGCGCCACTGTCTGTGCCGGCCCCGCTGAGCGGGAGGCCAAGCTTCAAATGGATGCCGTCCGCCTCGTAGAGGTACGCGGATCCGAGTGGACCATCGCCGTAGACGTTGTCGAGGTCGAAGGCGGGGGTACGAAAGTTCTGGAGCGAAAACGGATCCGCAGGCGTCGTTAGATCATTGGGCCGTTGGTCGAGCGTGAGGTCGTGGTCAATGAACTGACCAACGTACGTGAAGCCGGCGTCGATGTCATTGTTCTCCTCAGCATCGGCCACGCCCTCGGGGGTTTCTGCAGTCTCTTCCTCGGCCATGACCTTGCCGGCGAGGAGATCGACGTCGGCAGCAGGCCAGCGCGCAGCAGACAGTGAGCTGAACAGCCGGCCAAAACGGCTCTGCACGCGTGTGCAGGCCGGCGGGTTTTGATACGCATTTTTCGCCACGACTGGCGGCAGGATCGTGGAGGCGATGCCCCCGGCCGCGATCAGACAGACGAATACGTTTCGCCCAAAACGCACCTGCTGCGTAGACATTGGGATCCCCTGAGGAAGGTGAGTCCGTCGACGCCATCAAACGGACCCGTAGCGCGGATCGGTGGCAGTGCTACTGCCGTCGTCTATCTCATGCGTGCCTCACCATCGGAAGTTCAAGACATTTGCGACGCGACTACTTGAGCAGCAGTCCCTCCGCAGATCGATTGGGCGTTCGTAAGTACGGTGGAGCGTTCGTGAGTATGCCGCCGAGGAGGAATCCGATGCCGGACGAATACTACGCAAGCTCTCCAGTCCTGGAGGCGTTCATCGCGCATGTGCTGGATGTGGTGGGAGCGACTCCATCCCCGCCGCGTCGAGTGGAACGGATGCGACCGGCATTCGGAGAGCTGCTCTCCGCGAGCAACTGGCTGCCGGATGAATTCACATGCGCGAAACCCAACAGCACGATGGGCGGCGGGATCGCTTCCTACCTGATCTACCGTCGTGCAGACCGCTCGCTGACGTTACACGCTCTTATTGTCCCTGTGGGGGCACAGACGCCGATACACGATCACCTGGCGTGGGGACTTGTGGGATTGTACCGGGGCGAGCAGGATGAGGAAGTTTTCCGCCGCCACGATCGGGGAGAGATCTCCGGGAAGGCCTCACTATCGCTGGTCGAGCGGCGTGCCTTGAAGCCGGGGGACTTCTACACGCTGCTCCCCCCGGAGGGTGACATTCATCGCGTACGGACGACGTCTTCCGTGCCTTCTATCTCCATCCACCTCTTGGGCAGCGACCTGGGGTGTGTGCTGCGGCACGCATATGATCTTCCCCACGGGATGGTCCATGATTTCCGATCCGGTTACGCCAACGTTAAATGCGAGAACAGCTGAGAGAATTAACGTGCCGTTACGCGATACAGGGCTCCGCCATTGTAGTCGACGATGTACACTTCGCCATTTTGATCTTCGCCGAACGAACTGATGGCAAGTCCAGTTTGAGCTACCTGTGTCATCACCCAATTGTTGAGGCCAGCCGCATGTAGTTCCCAGAGCCGCCCGCTGCAGTAGTCCCCAAACAGATACCGCCCGCTCAACACGGGTGAGGCCGCGCCACGATAGACGTATCCCCCCGTGATAGAACAGCCGAAGGTATGGTCGTATGAGGCGATCGGCGTCTGCAACCCTGTGGTGGTGCAGCCCGTGGGCGGATTGAAACAGGCCGGGCCTTCCATGATCCGCCAGCCGTAGTTTCCCCCCTTCTCAATGAGGTCGACCTCTTCCCACGTATCCTGTCCGACATCGGCGAGGAACAGCCTCCCGCCGCATCGGTCGAATGAGAAGCGCCAGGGATTGCGCAGCCCGTAGGCCCAGATCTCCCCGCGCGCGCCGGCGGTCCCCAGGAACGGATTATCGGATGGGATGGCATATGGGAGAGCCCCGTTCACGTCGATACGCAGCACTTTGCCAAAGAGCGTGCCCAGATTCTGCCCGTTGTTCTGCGGATCCCCAGCCCCGCCTTCGTCGCCCAATCCAATGTACAGGTACCCGTCGGGGCCGAACAAGTTCTGGCCACCGTTGTGATTCGTATAAAGGTCGGGGATTTCCAGCAGTACCCGCTCGCTAGTATCAGCAACGTCGAGGTTAGTGGTTGAGACATGATACTCGGCAATAACCGATTTGTAAGGCGCGCCCACGCCGATCGCCGTGTAATTGACGAAGAAGCGGCCGTTGCTGCTGTATTGCGGGTGGAAGGCGACGCTCAGCAACCCCTGCTCGCCGCCCGAAAGCACCTTGCTTGAGATGTCGAGAAACGGCATCGTCAGCAACGACCCGTTCTTGAAGATCCTGATGATCCCGGCTTGCTCGACGATGAACAGGCGCCCTGAGCCGTCGCCGGCGTGCGTGACGTACACGGGGTGGACGAGACCGGAAACGACAGGTTGCCATTGCACCTGCGGGAGGGTCGATGAGGCCATGCCACAGCCCGCGGGAATGCCGCCAAGATTCAAGAAATCACAGCCCGCGGCTGCCATCGCCACGACGACAATCGGGGCCAGACGGGAAACCACTCTCAAGAAGATTAAGCGCCCAGCGCGGCGGCAGCTTTCTCGTAGTCGGCCGGCGCAACCCACACGATCATCCCGTAGCGGCCTGATCCGGCGCCGAGCGCCGTGACGGCAGTGATATTGATCTTCGCATCGGCGAGTTTCTTGCCGTGTTCGGCTGTTGCGCCGACCCGGTCATCGCCGGTGATCAGGAATGCGCGCTTCGGCCCCGTCAGCGTGAAGCCGGCCCCTTGAGCCGCCTGTGTGAACTTCTTGGCGTCTTCGGGGACAAGATCAAGTTGCGCCCGCCCTCCTCCGGTCGGAAAGGCGTGAATCGCGAGAAGAAGGACGCCTGCATTCTTGAGCGCCGAGAGTACCTTCAAGCCCTCGCCGGGTCTGTCTGGCACGGGCACATAGTAATATTCGACCCGCCGGACCTTGTCGGCCACCGTAGTCACCTCCTACTAGACTCGTCTCTCCCTATGATACTCACGGCGCCGCCATCTGGAACGGCGGGGAATCTCAGACGGGCGGCAAAAGTGTATATCCGGTGGCTCGATGAAGCGGGAGATGAAGATCCAGGCTGGCCCGGTGCGTGCCGAGGCCGAACTCAACGACACGGAGACCGCCAAAGCCGTGTGGAACGCACTGCCGATCCGGGCGAGCGCCAGCATCTGGGGCGAGGAGATTTTCTTTGAGATCCCGGTCCGCCACCCCCAGGAACTGGGCCAGGAGACCGTGCAGGCGGGCGACCTCGGCTACTGGCCGCCGGGCCGCGCATTCTGCGTTTTCTTCGGACCAACGCCGGCCAGCAGGGGTGACGAGATCCGGCCTGCCAGCCCGGTCACGGTGATTGGACATCTGCGTGGAGACCCCAAGGCGTTCCGGCATGTGCGCGACGGCGCCCGCGTCGTGCTCGCCCGCCGTGAAGAGTCTCGAGAAGTTGAGTGAGGAAACAGCAGGCATCATCACAGGGGCGTTGAATTGTCCCCGCAAGTTCCCACAGAAGACTGGAGGCTGCGCATGCGCGTGCTATGGACTATTTCCATCGTGTCGGTATTGGTGATTTGTCTCGTCCTGGGCGCCGGGCCCGGGACCGCCGCTCCTAACGCGATCGTCATTTACTCAGGGATGGACGAATACACCATGAATGTGTTGACGAAGGCCTTCGAGCCGATGACGGGCATGAAGGTCGAGTCATTGATTCTCGCGGCGGCGGGGACGATGGCCTCGAGAGTGCGGTCGGAGGCCTCCGCTCCTCGCGCGGATATCTTCCTGGGCGGGTCGGTTGAAATCCACGAGCCGCTGGCCCGGGATGGTCTGCTCGTCCCGTATCACGCACCGGAGGAAGCGAGCGGTAAGATCCCATCCGAATACATCGACCCCCGCGGGCTCTGGCACGGATTCTACGCCGGCCCCCTGGTCATCATCGTCAACCGCAGACTCTACGAACAGGAGATCAAGCCCCGCGGCGGTCCGTACCCGCAGACCTGGGATGATCTGCTGCATCCGGCCTACGCCGGGAAGGTTGCGGCGTGGAATCCCGCGACGGTGGGAGGAGGGTACATCTTTCTCGCCACGCAGATCTTCCGGGCGGGCAGCGAGGACAAGGGTTTCGAGTGGCTCAAGCGGTTCGACGCCAGCGTCCGCGTCTACGGCGCAACGGGGCCGAGCACGATCCCCCTGGTCGTCCGAGGAGAAGCCGTGGCCGGGGTGGCTTGGCTGGACGACAGCGCTGAAGCGAAAGATAACGGCCAGCCCCTGGAGTACGTGATCCCCCCCGATACCGGAGGGGAGATCGGCGGCATCTCCATCGTGAAGGGGGGACCGAATACTGACGGGGCCAAGCGCTTCGTCGATTTCGTCCTGCTGAAGGGCGCGCAGGATGCCATCGCCCGGTTCGGCTTCAAGTACCCGGTGCGCACCGATGTCCCAATCCGCTCCGACTTCCCCGCCCTCTCGTCGTTGAAGTTCGTCAAATATGATCGACCATTTGCCCTGCAAAACCGCGACCGCCTGACGAAGAAGTGGGATGAGCTGATAGGTAGCCAGCGACGATAACGCAGAAGTCTATGGGCCGGATCGTCCGATCGGTCAGACGATTGGGCGATCCGGTCATGTTTATGGGCGCATGGGGTACGGCGCTGCTGATTGCGCTGTTTGTGCTGTACCCCGTGTTTCGCGTCCTCGCCTACCCCTCCGCGACCGACTTTCTCGCAGTCCTGGATCATCCCCGCTGGCTCCGAGCCATCGTGAATACGCTGGTGATGACCACGCTGTCCACTGTAACCGCGTGCCTGCTCGGTTTTGTCTTTGCGCTGGCATTGACCCGGCCGGACCTCCCCGGGAAGGGCCTCTTCCGCACCATCTCGATCCTGCCGCTCTTCTCCCCTCCATTCGCGGTGGCATTCTCGTATCTCTTGCTGTTTGGCAGGCTGGGTCTCATCACACACACCGTGTTCCACCTGCGCGTTGACATCCTGGGCTGGCGGGGATTGTGGCTCTCGCAGACGATCTCGTTCTTTCCGATCGCGACGCTGGCGATCAGCAGGGTGCTCGAAAACATCCCTCCGAGCATTGAGTTTGTAGCGCGCAATCTGGGGGCGGACGAGGTGAGCGTCTTCCGGACGGTGACCGCCCCTTTGGCGCGGCCTGGCGTTGCCGCGGCGATGCTGCTGGTGGCGTTGTACGTCCTGGCCGATTTTGGGAATCCGTTGGTCATCGGGGGAGATTTCCCGATCCTCGCCACGGAGGCTTGGTATCAAATCGAAGGATGGGCGGACCAGCGCGCCGCGGCGATGCTGGCCAGCCTGCTGCTGCTGCCGGCGGCCCTCCTGTTCCTTTTGGAACGGCGCTGGGTCGGCAGGAGACTATACACCACCATCCTCGGCCGCGGAGCCCGCGGGGAGCGGGGCCCGACGCCGCGCGGTCTGCGGGTGTTCTTGGTGGCGTTCTGTTCGCTGGTGGCGATCTTCGTGGGCCTGATCTACGCGGGCATCGTCATCGGGAGCCTGACACGAGTCTGGGGAGCAGACTGGCACCCGACCCTCCGCCACTGGGCCGAGGCCATCAAGCGCTGGCCTCATGTCCAGAACAGCCTCGTGGTCAGCGGGGGGGCGGGGGTGATGGCGGCGTGTCTTGGGTTCGTTACCGCGTACGTGGCGCGTGGACGGGCGGTCGCAGGTGGGGCGATCCTTGGTGCTGGCGCCGTGATGCCCGCGGCGATCCCGGGCGTGTTTCTCGGCATCGGCTACCTCCTGGCTTTCAACGGCCCACCGATCCCGCTCGCGGGGACCATCTGGATTCTCATCCTGGCGCTGTCGTTCTGGAATCTCCCCTTCGCCTACAAGACCACGGCCGCCGGATTTCGACAAATTGACCGGGCGCTGGAGGAGGCCGCCAGCAATCTCGGGGCCTCCTGGCTCCGCGTGCTGACCGATGTGTACCTGCCGCTCCTGAAGCGCACGGCGTGGGTGGCGTTCATCGCCACGTTCGTCAACTCTGTCACCAACCTCAGCATTACGATGTTCCTTGTGACTGCTCGTGATGTCGTCGCCACGGTGTCCATCCTGGCGCTGGTCTCCGACAACCGTCTCGGTGCCGGGGCCGCGCTCACGACGTTGCTCCTGGCCCTCACGTTTGCCGCGCTGGCGCTGAGTTTCCGCTGGATGGGACCTGACGTCCTGGTGGCTTGAGGCCGGGTAATTCGGCGGCTCTCTGGGCAATACATACACGTACGGTGGGGAGGGTCGCCAAATGGTCATCCGCGATATTATGTGGTATCTTCAGCGTGTTCAGGCCCGCCGCAGGGGTCGCTATGACGGGGCGCAGGGGGTCCCAATCCTCGAAGAGGCATCCACCTTTCCTGCCGGTGAGTTCCGGCTGAAGCAGATGACCGACCGGGCGCTTGAAGAACTGGCGAGGCACTGGGCGCACATCGACAGGCGGCTCAAGGGGCGGTATTGTGGGATGCTGCGCGAACTCCGCCTGCTGAAGGTCTCGTTAACGGAGACGGAATTTGAGCTCCGAAGGTTTAAGGTCACCCACGATGACAATATGAACGGCATCAATCAGGATCGCAAGGTGAAGCGTACGAAGTGGGGGCCCGAACATGAGTGGCGGTTGAACCCCCTGGGATATTTGATGTTCATGCTCGCAATCCTGATCGGAGAGTTCCCTCTCAACGCCATCGCCTTCCGCCTGTTCGGAGAGGCGGAAGTCCTGACGTACGTGATGACGCTGGTGCTGGCGGTGTCCCTGGTGGGCTGCGCGCACGTCCTGGGGATCTTCCTTTCGTTGGAGAAACCGACCATCGTGCAGCGGGTCTTGCTGGCCGTGTGCATCGTGGCGCCGCTGGGAGCGATCTTTGCCATCGCGCTTGTCCGCGAGGCCTACGTGATTGAGTTGGGACACACCGGTCTGAGTCCCCGAGCGGTGACCGCCACGTTCATCTTGATCAACCTGCTCATCTACTCGATTGCGACCGTGCTCTCGTACTTGACGCACGATCCGGTGGTCCAGCAAATCCGGTTGACTGAGGCGCCGCTGCGGCAGGTCAAGCGGCGGCTGGCGCGGATGCAGCGCAGGAAGGAAAAGCTCGAGATCCGGTTGCAGTATCTAGTGGCGTGGCGCCAAAAGACGCTGCAGGCCGTGATGCACGAGGCGCACATCATCACGAATGCCTTCGCGGAACTCATTCAAGAATACCGGATGAGCAACCTGGAGGCGCGGAAAGAGAAGACCGTGCCAGCCATTTTCAAGAACCAGCCCGAATTCACGTTGCCCATGACCATCCAGGTCCTGGACTGGTATTGCCCGGAGGTGCCTGATCTGGTGGCGACGAGTCGAGTGATGACATCAAGTGAAAAACAGGCCTCCTAGAACTGCAATGTCCTGGCGTGTCCTGACGCTCTCGTTGCTCCTGCTGCTCGTGGCGGCCGGTTGCGGCGAGAACTCCGTGCACAGCCGCGTGACGACGGTATTGTTCGACCTTTCCGGAAGCACCAGCCCTCAGGCCATCAGGCAGCAGTACCTGAAAGATTTCTCCAAGATCTTGAATCAAGTGGCGAACGGGGGCGTGATCGCCGCCGATATCATCGACGATAATCCGGTGGCCCATTCCACCTTCCCCATCAACGAGTCATTCGATCGATACGAGCCGATGAAAGAGAACAAACTCGACTATGAGCGGCGGATCAAGCAGCAGCGGGACACCGTGCTGAAGGAAGCCGATGCCATCATGCGCAAGCGCGCGGCACCCGCCACCGACGTGATTGATGCCATGCAACTCGCCGAGCGCGTCTTTTCAACGTACGAGGGGAATCAAAAACTGCTGGTGGTCTTTTCGGATATGATCGAGGAGTCCAGGCGCTATAATTTCACCACCGAGAAGCTGACCGCGGCACGGATCGGCCAGATCATTGCCAACGAACAGGACGCGGGGCGCTTGCCGGATTTGCAAGGCGTGGAGGTCTGCGTCGTCGGAGCAGGTGCGACGACCTCCGGAGGCCTGCCGGCCGACAAGCTCCTCACGATCCGTGAGTTCTGGATCCAGTATTTCAAAGCCGCAGGAGCGAACCTCCCCAAGGAACGGTACGGATCCGCGCTGCTCAAGTGTCCGTGAGTCACACCAACCGTTCGCGAAGGAGAACCGCCAGCTGATCGAGCGCGTGCTCGAAGGCTTGTGGCTCCAGCGAGCGGACGGTGGGAAGAGTCATCCAGACTGTGTTGGACTGCTCGTCGGGCTTGGATTCGCCGACCACGACGACCGGGCGGCGAGCATGACGAAAGCCTTCAACCAGCACGATTTGCGGAGGAGACCCCCCCAGCTGTTCTGCCGTCGCGATCGCCATGTCGATGGCCGCATCATCCTCCAGTTCACGGCCGTCGAGCCGCAGACGTACCACCGCTTCATCCGGGCCGGCCAGCAGCACGAGCCCGGCGCCTGCCTCAAACATCAGGGTACTATCTGATCCCTCATGGTCGATGTCGAATCCATGCGCCGCATGCTTTACGGTGATGGCGCGCACGCCGCCTTCTTTCAGGCGACGCAGCAGTCCCGTGATCACCGTCGTCTTCCCCCCGCCTGAGCTTCCCACGATCCCAACCACCAGTGGTGCCGGACTCGCCTGCGGAACGACGAACGCCTCCCGATCCTCCTGGTGGTCGAGCAGGAGAGCGGGAACTCTTGACCCTGCGCGCAGCCGTGGTGTGCCCGGGCGTAATAGGAGCAGGCCGTTAGCCCGGATCATTCCCCCAAGAATCCCCAGCGCTTTTTCCGTGAGTAGCCGCGCAGACAGGCGGCCCTGGCCGCTGTCCTCGACCCGGGCCCACAGCGCCCGGAACCGGTCCGCCGGGCGGTCGAGATCGGCATCAAGCCTCACCGGCACAACCGGTCTGACGAACGATGTGCGCCCGCTCAGCCGGCACAGCAGCGGGCGAGCCAGCAGGTGGTAGGTGGCGAGCGCGGCCGCCGGGCTCCCGGAGAGGCCGATCACCCACATGGATCCGACAAGGCCGGCGAAGAATGGGCCTCCCGGCTTGAGGTCAATCCGGCCGATGATCCGCTTCACGCCAAGGTCAAGCCAGGTGCGAGGGACCTTGTCGTGAGGGCCGACCGAGACGCCACCAGTGGAGAGGACCACATCGTAGCTTACGTCTGCGGCCTCTTTGAACGACTCACGCAGCGCCTCGGGGCGGTCTGGCACAATGCCCCGGTAGTCGACGAGCCCGCCGATTGACTCGAGTTCCCCAGTGAGCGCGTAGGCGTTGGAGTTGAAGATCCGGCCAGAAGGCGCGTCGGCGCCGTCGCGAGCTTCCACCAACTCATCACCGGTGGAGAGGAGGGCGATGCGGGGCCGGCGGTGCACGCTCACGTCGCGGATGCCCGCGCCCGCCAGCGCGGCGACTGCGGCGGCGCTGATGACTTTGCCGGCGTAAAGCACAGGAGCCCCAAGGGGGAGGTCCTCGCCCGGTTCCGAGATGTGCCGCTTCGCCTCCGCCGGCCGCTCCATGACGAGCTCATCGCCGTAGCGCCGCACCCACTCAATGGGCACCACCCGGTTCCCTCGCAGCGGCATCGCTCCACCTGTCGTGATCGACCACGCCTCGCCCGGATCCGGACCCTCGCCCGGCGGCTCGCCCATCCGCACCTCGCCGCTGACGCGCAGACGCACCGGATGCGCCGGCGAGGCCGCTCCCACATCGAACTCGTGACAGACGTAGCCGTCCATCGCGGCCCGCCTGAATCCAGGGAGCTGGTGCGGCGCAGTGACATCGGCTGCGGCGACGCGGCCCAGCGCCGCCGTCACCGGCACACGCTCAGCCGGCAGCGGCTGGACGTGAGCGATCAAGTCCGCAAATGCTTGTTCAACTTGTTGGGCCATGAAGCACCAGGAGAGGTGGGCAGGCGGATGGTACGGCTTGGATCACCCCTCCTGCGGGATTGGCGTCAGGACAGGAACCCGAACCCGCTCGTGCCCCGTGTAGATGTTGAAGCGGTCTCCGCGGAGGAAGCCGACCAGGGTCAACCCAAAGTCCCGCGCCAGCGCGACGGCCAGGCTGCTCGGCGCCGACACGGCGCAGAAGATGGGTGCGCCGGCGACCAGGCACTTTTGCAGGAGCTCGAAGCTGGCCCGGCCGCTGACCATCACCAGGTGGTCCGTGAGGGGGAGGCGTCCCTCGAGGAACGCCCAGCCCACCAGCTTGTCCATGGCGTTGTGCCTGCCGACATCTTCGCGCAGCGCCAGTAATGTTCCACGGGCATCGAAGAGGGCAGCCGCGTGCAGCCCCCCGGTCGTCTCGAAGACTCCCTGCGCCTTGCGGAGTTTGTCGGGAAGAGAGGTCAAAAGATCTGCATTGATCTCTGGCCCGGGTGCCACTGCGCAGCCGCGAATCTGGAGCGCCTCCAGGCTTGCCTTGCCGCAGACACCACAGGCGCTCGTGGTGTAAAAATGCCGTTCCAGAGAAACGAGGTCCGGCAGCGAGTCGCCGCGGAGTTGCACGTTCACGATGTTGTACTGCTGATCGGCATCGACCTCAGGATCGAGACAGTAGGTGATCCGGGCGAGCTCATCGCGCGTCTGAAGGACACCTTCTCCGAACAGGAAGCCACTGGCCAGTTCGAAGTCGGCACCCGGCGTGCGCATCGTCACGGCCACGGTCTGCTTTTCGCGTCCCGCCAGCAGGCGGATCTCCAGCGGCTCCTCTGTCGCGAGGTAATCGGCGCGCTGTTGCGCCCGCCCCTCCTTTACAACCTGGACATCCACAGGAGTCTTCGCCGTGGGACGCTGGTCGCTGTGCCTGCTGTGCAGATACGCCACGTTTTATCACCAGCTCGACATGCGGCACGCCGTGCGGAAGTGTCACGCTCTTCTGCAGTCCAAACGTGCACTCCTCTTCTCTATAAGATCGTGATCTTGGCGAGACGCGATGACCCTCGGACCAAGACGGGATGACCCTCGGATGAGGGACCCGTAGCTGAGTCACTCCATAGCCGCAATTTCGGGTCCCGATTCCGAGGGTCATCCCGTCTCGTCCCGGTGCTTGACAACGGCCATGGGCCGGGTAAAAATTACATCAAACTTCCTTCACCGTGACCGTACTCCCAGCCTCAGGGAGGGAGCACCATGAGTGTTCCGACGATGACGCGCCGCACCTTTCTCAAAGTGGGGGTGGCCGGCGCGGCGGTGAGTGTGTTTGGCTTCGACGTCAAGCCCGCAGCAGCCCAGGCCCGCAGCCTGAAGATTGATCGCACCACCGAAACCCGCAGCGTCTGTCCCTATTGCGCGGTGGGGTGCAGCGTCATCATCCATACCCTCGGAGACAAGGCCCGCAACGTCACCGGATCCACCGTGGTGCACGTCGAGGGAGATCCAGACAGTCCGGTGAACCGGGGCACGCTGTGCTCGAAGGGCGCCACCCTCAAGGACGATATCGTCAACGACCGGCGCATCACCACGCTACGGTACCGGGCTCCCGGGTCCGACCGCTGGGAGGAGAAGTCCTGGGAGTGGGCGATCGACCGCATCGCCCACCTGATCAAGCAGACCCGCGACGCCAAGTTTGTAGGCAAGGACCACAAGGGGCGCACCATCAACGCGCTGACCGCCATGGCGGTGGTCGGCGGGTGTACCGACTCGAACGAGAACAACTACCTCATCCAGAAGGCCTTCCGGGCCGGCCTCAGTATCATCCCGGTTGAACAACAGGCACGAATATGACACGGCCCCACGGTGGCCAGTTTGGCCGCCACGTTCGGACGAGGGGCAATGACGAATGGCTGGACCGACATCTCCAACGCGGATGTCATCCTGGCAATGGGCGGCAACCCGGCGGAGAACCACCCGGTCGGATTCCGTTTCGTCATGGAGGCCAAGCGCCGGCGCGGAGCCAAGCTGGTGGCCGTCGACCCGCGCTTCCAGCGTACGGCCGCCGTCGCCGACCACTTCGTGCAGATCCGCGCGGGCACCGACATCGCGTTCCTGGGTGGGCTGATCAACTACGCGTTGCAGAACCGGCGCTTCCAGGAAGACTACGTGCGGCTGCACACCAACGCGCCGTTCATCGTGCGCGACGGGTTCACCTTCGACGAGAAGACCGGGCTCTTCTCAGGCTGGGATCCTGATAAGAAGCAGTACGACGCTTCGACCTGGCAGTACGAGCTGGATGGGCAGGGGAACGCGAAGGTCGACCCGACCTTGCAGCATCCCCGCTCCGTCTTTCAGCTGATGAAGAAGTTCTACTCTCGCTACACCCCCCAGAAGGTCTCTGAGGTCTGCGGCTGCAACGCCGAGGCATTCACGAAGGCAGCGGAGATCATCACCTCCACGTACACGCCCACCCGGGTGGGGACGATCATGTACGCCCTAGGCTGGACCCACCACAGCTTCTCGGTCCAGCTGATCAAGACGGCCGCCATGCTCCAGCTGCTGCTGGGGAACGTGGGCATGCCGGGCGGCGGGGTGAACGCCCTGCGCGGTCACGCCAACATCCAGGGCGGCACCGACATGGGGATGGCCTACCACAACGTGCCGGGCTACATGCCGATCCCCAAGGCGGCGCACCAGAGCCTGGAGGACTACTTCAAGGTCGCCGTGCCCAAGCCGTTGCGCCCGAACTCGGTAAACTTCTGGTCGAACACGCCCAAGTTGTTCATCAGCCAGCTCAAGGCATATTACGCTTCGGCGGCGACGAAAGGGAACCAGTTCGGCTACCACCTGCACCCGAAACTTCCCGAGAATGCCGCCACCGGCAAACTGGAGAACTGGAGCTGGGCGTTTATCTACGATCATGCGGCCCAGGGTCAGGTCGAGGGCCTGGTCGACTTCGGGATGAATCCGGTCTGCAACGGACCTAACTCGCGGAAAATGGTCTTCGCCCTGTCGCAGCTGAAGTGGCTGGTGGTCGCCGAGAACTTCGAGACCGAGACATCCTCGTTCTGGAAGCCGGAGATCCTGGCCCTGGCCGGTAAGAAGACCGAGGACGTCAAGACCGAGGTGTTCCTGCTGCCGGCGGCCAACTTCGCCGAGAAATCCGGGTCATTTACCAACTCATCGCGCTGGGCCCAGTGGAAATACAAGGCCCTCGACGCGCCGGGCCAGGCGAAGCCGGACCAGGAGATTGTCGGGCGCATCTTCACGAAGGTGCGCGAACTGTACCGGAAAGAAGGCGGCGCGTTTCCCGACCCTGTCCTCTCCCTCGACTGGTCCTACGCCAATCCGCTTTCCCCCTCGGAGGACGAGGTGGCGCGGGAGATCAACGGCAAGGACCTGACCACCGGTCAGCAGCTGCCATCGTTCAGCGCCCTCAAGGACGACGGTACCACGTCGAGCGGAAACTGGCTGTACTGTGGTTCGTACACGGCGGACGGGAACATGATGACCCGCCGCAGTACTGAGGATCCCAGCGGCATGCAGCGGTTCTCCAACTGGGCCTGGAGCTGGCCGGCCAACCGGCGGATTATGTACAATCGGGCGTCCACGGATGCGCAGGGGCGGCCGTGGGATCCGTCGCGGACGGCCATCGTTTGGAATGGGAAGGCCTGGGTCGGCGATGTTCCGGATTACCCGGGAACATCAGAGCCGGAGAAGGGCGCGGGCGCGTTCATCGTGCTTCCCGAGGGCGTGGCCCGGCTGTTCACGCCCGGGGACACGCTGAAGGAAGGTCCCTTCCCTGAGTTCTACGAGCCTGTCGAGTCGCCGGTGGACAACCCCATGCACCCCACCGGGCAGAGCCGCAATCCAGTGGCGACGATCTTCAAGACGACGGAGTGGGACAAGCTTGGCACAGCCAAAGATTTCCCCATCGTCGGCACGACCTACCGGCTCACGGAGCATTTCCACTACTGGACCAAGAACCACGAAAAGTCGATCGAGATGCAGCCCGAGTTCTTCGTGGAGATCCCTGTGGAGCTCGGTCAGGAGATGGGGATCAAGGACGGGGAGATGGTCCGGGTCAGCTCGGCGCGGGGGCACATCGAGGGCAAGGCCATGCTCACCAAACGGATCAGGCCCATGACCATCGCCGGCAAGAAGGTGTATCAGATCGGCTTCCCGATCCACTGGGGGTTCATCGGCCGTGGGAAGCAGGGCGGCAGCCTGGCCAATATCACCACCCCGCCGGTCCTGGACCCGAACTCCTTCTGTCCGGAGTACAAAGGCTTCCTCGTGAAACTCGAGAAGGTGTGAGCCGATGAGCCCATCGATCAGCGCACCGGCCTTGCAGGTGAAAGCGGTGTCGGCCTCGCCTCGGGGAGCCGCGGGGATCAAGCAGGTTCCCGAAGTCACCAAACTGATTGACGTCTCCGTCTGCATCGGCTGTAAGGCCTGCGAGGTGGCCTGCCAGGAGTGGAACGACCTGGGAGTCGACAAGATCCGGACCCTGCCCCCGGGGACGTACCAGACGCTGCCGGACCTGGAGTACAACTTCTGGCAGCTGATCAAGTTCAACGAGACGGAGCGCGACGGACGGCTCCTCTGGACGCTGACCAAGTATCAGTGTATGCACTGCGAAGACCCGGGGTGTCTGCGGGCCTGCCCGGCGCCGGGCGCGATCGTGCAGTACTCCAACGGGATCGTCGACTTCGTGCAGGAGAACTGCATCGGTTGCCAGTTCTGCGTGACCGGGTGCCCGTTCGACGTCCCGAAGATCAGTCCATCCACCGGCAAGGTCTATAAGTGCACGTTGTGCTCGGACCGGGTCGGCGCGGGGCTGGAGCCGGCCTGCGCGAAGGCCTGCCCCACCAATGCCATCTCCTTCGGGACCCGGGAGAAAATGCTGGCGCAGGCCACTTCTCGGGCCGAACAGCTGAAGGCCGACGGAAATGCCGCCGCGACTGTGTACAACCCCGAGGGCGTCGGCGGCACGCACGTGGTCTATGTGCTGCCGCACGGAGACGAACCGGATCTGTACGGGTTGCCGAAGAACCCCAGGGTGACGTTCGTGAGACTCTGGAAGGGGCCGATGAAGTGGCTCGGCAATCTCGTGTTCGCGGGTGGCATCGTTGGCGTTCTGCTGCATTATTTGGGGTACGGACCCAGAGACGTCGAAGAACCCCGCCAGGACGTGCACTGAGGGGATCGCGATGGCCCAGCGCGCAGCACCGCGGAATCTGGTCGTGCGATACACGATGAGTGAGCGGGTCGTCCATTGGACGGTCGCCCTCTCCTTCCTCTATGTGATGTTCACGGGGCTGGCGCTATTCTGGCCTCCGTTCTTCTGGCTGGCGGACGTTTTTGGCAGCGGTCCGGTCATCAGAGTGTGGCATCCCATCGTCGGGCTGGCCTTCATCGCCGCCCTGGCGGTCATGTTCACCAGGTGGGTCAGGGATATGTTCCTCGACGGTGAGGACCGCAAGTGGCTCGCTCACGTCCGGGAGTATGCCACTGGAGAGGATCGCGGGGTGCCTGAGGCCGGGCGCTTCAATGCCGGTCAGAAGTTGCTCTTCTGGCTGCAGCTGGGTTCTGCCGTGCTGCTGGTGCTCTCGGGGGTCGTGCTGTGGTTCCCGGGATCCTTCGGGAGAGCATTGCGAGAGGCTAGCTTCATCGTCCACGATCTGGCCGCCATCGCCGCAATCGGCGGCATAATCCTGCACATCTACATGGGCGTGTTTGTCACCCGCGGGAGCGTGCAGGCGATGACTAGGGGGACGGTGTCCCCGAGGTGGGCGGAGGCGCACCACGGTCGCTGGTTCAAAATGATGCGGTCGGGGAGTCCCGCTCCCCACCGGTGAGCGCCGGTTTCCGCTCATTGCCCCTCGCAATGTTTCCGAACGGTCGCTGATCGCATTGCCTGACGTCCTCGTTTCTCCCTGGGAGCAGCGGATCCGCCGCGCTGAGGAGCTGACGGCGCGGTATCCGTATGCTGCGGAACCGCTGCGTTTCTACCAGGAGCTCGTCCGCTTCCAGGAGGGGATGCAGGAGTCGTTGCGGGCCACGCTTACAGACCTCGGTCGGCCCCAGAACGGAGACGTGTTCCCCTTGCGCGCGCTGCTCCGTGAGGAGCACCGTGACCTGCTGCTGCCAAGATTCCCGGAGTTCCTCGATCATGTCCGTCGCACCGGCTCACCCGCGCTGGCGGACGCGGCGGCGGCGTTGCGGTCTGTGCCGGAAGACCGCTGGGAGGCGCTGCTCGAGGCGTACTGGTTCCAGGACACCGGTGGAGAGAGCGCTGACAGTGAGGTGATGGCGATCGATTTCTTCCCCAAGGCGTTTCTGCAGCCGTACGCGTCGCTGCTGGCCGGCGGCCTGCGCGGCGATGGCGAGGAGGCCGAGATCGACTGGAAGGTGGCCGAAGGCATCGCGGCGTGCCCGATGTGTGGGGCGCGGGCGCAGGTCTCTGTCCTGCGCCCAGAAGGACATGGATCTTCACGATCCCTGGTCTGCTCACTGTGCGCGACGGAGTGGCGGTTCAAACGGGTTCGCTGTGTGGCGTGCGGGGAGGAAGAATTTGAGCGCCTGGTCTTTCTCACCACCGAGGAGTTCCGGCACGTGCGGATCAACGCCTGCGACACCTGCCATACCTATTTCAAAGAAGTGGACCTAGTCAAGGAGCTAGCGGCTGTCCCCGTGGTCGATGAGATCGCCACGATGCCGCTGGACGTCGTGGCCGTGGAGCGCGGCTACCGCAAGCTGGAGCTCAATCTTATCGGAATGTAGAGAACCTACACAACCTACACAACCTACACAACCTACACAATCAACTGATCAAGAGAGATCTTGAGATTGTGTAGCTTGTGTAGGTTGCGTCAGGCGACCGGTATCGGCAGGCGTCGGACGAGCCGCTCGGCTGTTGCGCGGAAGGCCTTTGCCGCCGGGCTCTCCGGCGCAGAAAGGATTACCGGGACGCCGTTGTCGCCTCCCTCACGCACCGCCGGGTCGAGGGGAATTTCGCCCAGCAGCGGCACACTCTGGGCCTCTGCCAGTCGCTGCCCGCCTCCCCGTCCGAAGATATAGACCGGCGGCTGATCGGGCGCGGCCTGATAGTAGGACATATTCTCGATGATGCCGAGTACCTCGATGTTCACCTTTTCGGCCATCCGGGCGGCGCGCTGCGCCACGCTGACGGCGGCCGCCTGCGGGGTCGTAACAATGACCATGTGGGTCTGCGGCAGCGTCTGGGCGATCGTGATGGACACGTCGCCGGTGCCGGGCGGCAGGTCCAGCAGCAGGTAGTCCATGTCGTCGCCCCAGTGCACCTCGTTGATGAATGTGGTCAGCGCCTTGTGCAGCATCGGGCCACGCCAGACCACCGCATCGGTTTCGTCCGGGAGCATGAAGCCGATGGACATCACCCGGATGCCGTCCTTCTCCAGCGGGACGACCATCTGATCGATCATGGTCGGACGGCCCCGCACCCCGAGCATCCGGGGAATAGAGAACCCGTACACATCCGCGTCGATGATGCCGACCCGGTGGCCCAGCTGCCGCAGCGCGACCGCCAGGTTCACCGTGACCGTGGACTTTCCCACGCCGCCCTTCCCACTGGCGATGGTGAGGACGCGGACGGGAGACTCGGGGGTGATGAAGGAGGAGCGGCGGGTGGTGCTGACCTCGCCGCCGCGCAGCTTGGCGATCAGCGCCTGACGCTCGTTGGGCGCCATCTCGCCCAGGGTGACGTCCACTTCCCGTACGCCAGGAATGGTGCGCACGCGCTCACGAATGCTGTTGA
>Ga0209159_1001209_pt1 | contig 20524 bp, 17 predicted proteins | sample GraSoiAngelo_144_FD_185901 | JGI IMG/M metagenome (GOLD analysis project Ga0209159, IMG submission 185901) | Grasslands soil microbial communities from the Angelo Coastal Reserve, California, USA - 14_1009_02_40cm (SPAdes) (version 2) | ecosystem: Environmental > Terrestrial > Soil > Grasslands ...
AGGGCCGTTTGCAGGTCGGTGCGGGAGACGAAGGCGATGCCAGAGCCGTAGCGCTTCGAGATCATGTCCACCGATATGTCTATGGGCTCATGGCCACGCCAGTCGCGGAAAGAGATCCGGTCGACGGCCAACCGTCTAACCTCGACGCCAAGCGCTTGCAGCGAACGTGTGCCGTTGGGCCAGATCATCAATCCGGCGCCGCTCTCTCGCAGCTCATTCGAGCGCTCGAAAACCTTTACGTCCACGCCCGCGTCGCGCAACGCGATTGCAGTGGCAAGACCCCCGATGCCGGCGCCGACGATGAGCGTTTTCAAACGATTGAGCGGGCCCATACGTCCGACAGCCCATCGGGGCCAAACGCCATCTTCGAGATAAAGGCATTGGCACCCGACCCGGCGAGGCGAGCCGCGAATTCCGCGGAGTCATAGGTCGAAAGGAGCACCACCACGACCTTGGCGTCCGCGGCGCGGATACGACGGCTGGCCTCCAGCCCGTCGATGCCTGGAAGGTGGACGTCCATCAGAACCAGGTCCGGGTGGAGGCGGCCGGCAAGCACGACCGACTCCTCGCCGCTCTCCACCTCGCCTACCACCTGAAAGCCGTCGGTCGCATTCACCACCTCCCGAGCCGCTGCACGAAAGGCCGCCTGGTCGTCGCAGATCAACACGAGCACCGCCATAGTCGCCAGCAGCGTAGCCCCGCGAGGCGGCGGCGGCCAAGGGTGCCTGCACCATCGGAAAGGTGCAGCCAGCCCTATCCTTTGCCCGATGCCGATCAGGGTTGTGCTCGCCGACGACAGTTTCCTGATCCGCGAGGGCATGCGAGAGCTTCTCCAGTCGGTAGACGAGCTCGAGCTCGTGGCGACATGCAGCGACCTGGACTCGCTGCAGGCGGCGGTTGAACGAGAGCGGCCGGACGTGGTGCTGACGGATATCAGAATGCCGCCTACGAACACGGATGAAGGCATCCGGATGGCAGAACAGCTGAGAAGCGGCAATCCATCGATTGGCGTCGTCGTGCTGAGCCAGTACGCCGATGCGGAATATGCCCTGGCGCTGCTGGATAAAGGTGCCTCCGGCCGCGGTTACCTGCTGAAGGAGCGAGTGTCCGACCTCGACCAGCTCGTCAATGCCATCCGCGAGGTGGCTCGCGGCGGTTCGGTCATCGACGCCAAGGTGGTCGAGAATCTCATTGCGGCCCGCTCCCGGAACAAGCGCTCAGCTCTCGCCGACCTGACCTCACGCGAGGAACAAATCCTCGCCGCCGTGGCCGAGGGCAAGAACAATGCCGCCATCGCGTCGGCGCTTCATCTCACGGAGGGGGCCGTCGAGAAGCACATCAGCTCCATCTTCTCCAAGCTCGGGCTCACCGAGGAGCCTGCCGTCCATCGACGGGTCAAGGCGACCCTGATCTACCTGGCGGAAGAGCGGGAACCCGATAGGCGGTAACCGGCTGATGGCGGCCTTTGACCGCGGTCGGGCCGAGTTCCTCGCACCGTGGACGCCGACTCAAGGCCATCAAGGTCGCGTCACTGAGCACCGTCTCACCGCGCGACGCGAGCTGCTGCAGGCGCTGTGCGAGGTTGACGGCGTCACCCACGAGCGAGTACTCGGCCCGCTCGTCGCCCCCGATGAGCGCGGCCGCGACCAATCCTGTTGAAAGACCGATACCGAGGTCAAACATCGGAAGCCCCTCTGCCTTCCACCGCCGGTTCACGGCAACCTGAGCTGCATGCATCGAATTGGCCGCGACCAGGGCCTGGTCGGCGTGATCGGTGAGTGGCTCAGGGGCGCCGAACACAGCCATCACCGAATCGCCGACGAACTGCATGACCGTCCCCCGCGCGGCCAAGATGGCATCGCTCACCGCGATGCGATGTTCCTTCAGCTGACCCGCCAGCCGGCTCGGGTCAGAACTTTCCGCAATCGCAGAATAGCCGCGGACGTCAGAGATCAGGACGGTTACCACAAGGCGTTCGATGCCACCGAGACCTTGACCACGCCCGCGCACACGGGCCGCGATGCCGCCGGGGAGCAGGCGGCTGAGCCTCTCGCCCTGCTCCTCGCGATCGACGATGGCCTGGTGCAGGCGTCGCAGGTTGCGAAGGCCCGCCTCGCCACCGCCGGTCGCCTGTTGGGCAAGCTTCAGGAAGAGCTGCTCGACTGACGCGGCCGCATCCGCGCCCGTGGTATGTCGTTTGACCGCGATCGCCTTGATCGGCGTTCCTACGGCCACCCAGGCGAGCAGCTCGTCTTCGGCCGGCAACAGGTCCGCCCCGCCGACCGGGCGTACCAGGGCCTCGACAATCTTGGGATCGAGCACCGACCCGCCGGCGGTCACGGCGCGGACTGCGCGAGCCAGCTGATCTTTGGCCGCCACGCCATCCTTGAGCAAGTAGGCGCACCCGGAGGCCCCCTCGCTGAGCAGGGCGATGGCGTACTCGGGGTCGTCGAACTGAGACAGGATCACGATCCCGGTGCCGGGATGTCGCTTGCGCACGAGCCGAGCGGCATCGATCCCCTCGCGCTGGAAAGTCGGCGGCATACGGATGTCCGTGACGATCACCTGAGGCGCAAGCTCCTCCGCGCGTGCGATCAACTCTTCGTAGTCGCACGCCACGGCGACGACATCCACATCGCCGGCGGCCTCGAGCAGCGCGCGCAGGCCCTCGCGCACGATCAGGCTGTCGTCGGCCAGCAGCACGCTGATCCGTCCCATCTCTGTAAGTGGACGTGCTGAATCGGGGCCGAGCAAGGGAGCCAGCGTCACTCAGAGCAGGTGGCTGGCCCTAATCAAAGAGGCCAGCCGACACCATCGACCACAACTTCTTTGGGCCCTACCTTGCAGGGCGGAGGTTGATCAAATGAAATACGAAAGCTCTGTTACCGCGGTTTCCTGGATTCCGTTCGACGCCGTCAAGGGATTCCTGGCCATGCCTTTCGACATGGGCCTGGCGCATTACGACGAACCCCTGCCTTCGCAGCTCGACGATATCGACGGCTGGCACCGTCAGGACCTCTTCCGAGAGGCCAACGAGCTGCGCGGCTGGATCGAGGTCGAGGACGGGAGGATCACCGGCTACGGCCAGGACGGCAAGGGCCGGATCGGCGCGACCCGGCTGAAGCTTGGTCCCAAGACCGTGACCGTGAAGGCCAAGCCCATGCCCGACATCCGGCCGCTGCCTGAGGTCACCGACACATACGTCCGCTTCACGCAGACGTGCGGAGGGCGCACCGGCGTACCGGCGCCGCGACCTGTTGCACGCAAGCCCTTCCTCCAGATCGATTCCGCTGTCGCATGGACAACGCTCTCGCTCACCATCCACAGCGACGGCCACGTTGAGCACGGATTGGCCGGCGCCAGCGCCTTCCCGCGTCACTGGATCTACGACCACAGCGGCAAGCTGGTCGAGGAAACCGGCCTGACCGACTTCGCCACGTGGATCAACGACGCTTTCGGCGAGCGCACCCCGTGGGGCGCCTATGACTCGCCGGCGCTCACCAAGCAGGTCGAGAGCGAGCTCGAGCGCGAGCTCGGCCGGATGGTGATCAAGAGCGGCAAGCCCAAGGTTCGCAGCCTGGCCATAGGCAAAACCCTTGTCGAGCAGGGCCAGGCTGCAGACGACCTTTACCTGGTCCTCGACGGCACGTTTGCCGTCGAAGTCGACGGCAAGCAGGTGGCTGAGGTGGGTCCGGGCGCGATCGTCGGAGAGCGCGCGACTCTCGAAACGGGCCTGCGAACCGCCACACTGAGGGCGCTGACCCCTTGCCGGGTGGCCTCGGTTCCGCGACGCTACGCGGACGGAAAGGAGCTCGTCGAGATAGCCGCCGGCCACCGGCGGGAGGAAACGCGCTGATGCTTTCACCGACACACGGCTCGATCGTCCAGGCCCGGCGCCTGCGCAAGGTCTATCGCGGCGCCAACGAGGTCGAGGCCCTGCGCGGCATCGACCTCGAGGTCGAGCGCGGCGAGATGGTGGCCATAGTCGGGCCCTCCGGTTCCGGCAAGACCACCCTCCTCAACTGCCTTTCCGGGCTCGACGCGTTCGACGGCGGCCAGGTCGTGGTCGACGGCCAGGACCTCTCCACCATGTCCGATCGCACACGCACCGCTTACCGCCGCGACCACATGGGCTTTGTCTTCCAGGCCTTCAACCTGCTGCCCGTGCTCTCCGCGGTCGAGAACGTGGAGATCCCGCTCCTGCTCCAGAACGTCAGCTCGCGCGACTCGCGCCGGCGCGCGCTGGAGATGCTGGAAACGTTGGGGCTGGCGCATCGCGCCAATCACCGCCCCGATCAACTGTCGGGCGGAGAGCAGCAGCGTGTCGCGGTGGCCCGGGCGCTGGTCCACAAGCCAGCCGTAGTCTGGGCCGACGAGCCGACCGGCAACCTCGACACCGAGGTAACGCTCGTGATAGTCGAGCTGTTGGTGCGCATGAACAGGGACGGCCAGACCGTCGTCCTGGTCACCCACAACCCACAGGTGGCCGAGCGCGCGCGGCGCACGTTGCGCATGCGCGACGGCCGCATCGAAGCGACCAATGACCAACGCGTGGAAGCGGTCCGATGAACCTGTCGTGGGTCGTGATCGGGTTGTTCCTGCTGATCTACGCCGCGTTGGTGGTACTCGCCGTACGCCGGCCGCTCTTAGCCCGGCTCGCGCTCAGAGAAGCGGTGCGGCGGCCGGGTCAGTCGGCCGTGGTGGTCTTGGGCTTGATGGTCGGGACCACCGCCATCTTTGCGACGCAGGTCCTCAGCGACTCCTTTGTCCAGTCCTCAACGAGTGCAGCCTACCTGTCCTGGGGCCGGGTCGATCTGGTCGCTGACGATGAAGGCCGTTTCTTCGACCCCACCTTGGCCTCTGGCCTGGCCGCCGATCCGAGAATGCAATCTTCTCTGGCCGGGGTGCAGGCCGGTGTGGAGCTTCCCAGCTCGGTGGTCGACCTCGATCGCGGCAATGCCAAGGGGATGGTCACGCTGATCGGGTTCGACCCGGCCGCCCAGGGCCCATTCGGCAGCTACCGGCTCAGCGACGGCAAGACCACCCTCGGTCAGGACCTGACCTCGGACCAGGTGCTGATCTCGGCCTCGCTGGCCGGTGCGCTGGAGGCACGGACCGGCGACCGGCTCCGCGTCGCCGTCGGACCCGATCGGGAGGTGGAGCTCCGCGTGGCCGGCATCGCCAAGGCCGAGGGCCCAGGCGCCTTCACGCTCCGGCCGGCACTTTTCTCTCCCCTGGCCAACCTGCGCCCGCTGATCGGAGACCAGGGCATCAACGTCATCCGCTTGTCGGTTCCCGGGGCAGGCCGGGCCGAGCTGGACCGGGCCCATGAGCTGGCGCCGCAGGTGCGGGCGGCGCTGCGGACCCTACCAGGCGGACCCAGCCTGAACGTGCGGGAAGCGAAGCGCGAGGACGTCGATTTCCTGGTCAAAAGGGCAAGCGACGACGGGGTCCTCTTCACCGGCCTCAGCCTGTTTGTCGCCCTGGCCGGCGCGGCCCTCGTGGTGAACCTCGGGTTCGCCCTGGCTGCGGAGCGGCGCCCGCGGCACGCCGTGCTCCGGGCGCTAGGACTCAGCCGGGCCGGAATGATAACGCTGTCGGTTCTCGAGGGCGCGCTCTACAGCCTGGCTGGCGCCATAACGGCCCTTGTGCCGGGTGCCGTTGTCGGCCTCGTCCTTGCGCAGAGGTTTCAAGGCGGCGCAGTTCTCTACGCCGATGTCTTGGATAGCCGCGTCGGGCCTCTGCTGACGCCGATCACTCTCGGTTCGGTGGCCCTCTCCGTCGCGATCGGAGCCCTGATCGTGCTGGCCACACTTTTCGCTACCTCCGTGCGCAGCTCCAGGATGCAGATCTCGTCAGCGATCAAAAACCTGCCGGAACCCGCCGGCGGCCGGAATTGGGCGATGTGGCGGATTGCACTCCTTGCCGGCCTCAGCCTGGTGTCGCTGGCGGCATTGGTCGCCGGCGACATTTCGGCCCGGCTTGCGGGGGGCGTGGGCCTGGTGATCATCGCGGCGGCGCTGGTCGGTGGCCGAATCTCAGACCGGTCGCGAGCGACCTTGACGGGAGCTGCCCTGACGGCATGGGCGGCGGTGGTCGCTGGAAGCATCACAACTTTCGGGTCAAAGGAGTTTCAGCTGCTCGGCCTCTGCGCCCTTGTCGCGGTCTTCGGGCTGAGCCTGATGGTGGCTTCCAACCTCCGTCTGCTGGAGATCCCTGCGGGCTGGCTGCAGGGTGCGACCCGGGCGACCCTGAGGCCGTCACTCGCCTACCTCACCCGGCGGCCACTCAAGGCCGGTCTGGGCATTGCGGCGTTCGCTCTCGTCCTGGCCTTGATGACCCTCACCTCAGTGCTGATTCCGACATTCGTCGGTTCGGTCGACTCTGGACAGGCTGAATACGACATCCGTGTCGACGCGCCCACCACATCGGGGTTGTCGCTTCCCGACTCGGTCCGTCCTCAGATCTTGCGGGAGATCGCAATGCCGACCCGGCACTACCGTGGGGATGTCAAATTCGGTAATGGAATTCTGCAAAAGGGCCAGTACGTACCCCTGTACACGCTGAACCACGACCAGCTGGCGGCCAGACCCTTCCAGCTCGCCAGTCGAGAAAGTCGCTTCAAGAGCGACGCCGAAGTCTGGGCGGCCATGGCGGAAGACCCCCATCTTGTCATCACACCGTCCTACCAGAATCCCGGCATGATCCTCATCTTGACGGGACCAGAAGGGCCGGTGCAATTTCGGGTCGCCGGAGCCACGAGCACCCTGGCGCTCTGGGGTCTGGCCGGCTCCGAGGCCGCCATGGCGCCCTTCACCACGCTGCCGGTCGGCACGACCATCCTGGCCAAGACAGCGCCCGGCGCCGAAGCTGGCGCCGTGGCCCGGCAGATCGAGCGCGAAGTCTTCCGACAGGGCGCGGAGACGACGACCGTCCAGGAGATGCGAGCCTCCCTCGGCGTCGGCACCCGGGCCGTCGCGGACTTCATGCGGTTGGTGATGGGAATCGGGCTCCTGGTCGGGGTCCTCAGCCTGGGCATCCTTGCCCTTCGGGCGGTCATTGAACGCCGTCGGTCGATTGGCATGCTGCGGGCTCTTGGCTACCGGCCGGGCCAGGTCCTGGCCGGGATCGTCTCGGAGGGGCTGATCACGGCCACCTGCGGCGCTCTGGTCGGCATTGGGGTCGGGATATTGATTTCACTCGTCGTCATGAACGTGTTCCGGCCCGGAGCCCGCATCGAGATCGACGCGTCGCTGGCGCTTATCGTCGGTTTGATCTACTTGTCAGTGCTGGCAGTCACCATCCCGCCCGCCCTTCGCGCCGCGCGGCTGCCCGCAGTTGAAGCCCTCCGCGTGGAGGACTGAGCGGCAGACTAGCCTGACGTGCCTTACCTGAGCCAGCTCGACCGCCCGATCATCATGCTGGCGGCGCTCGTGGCCGCGATCGTGGTGGTCGCTCTGGGCACCTCCGCTGCCTCGGCCTTGTCGCGCCGGCGCCGCGAGACGAAAAGCCTGTCTGCCATTGACTTCGTGCGCACCTCGTTCGCCTCCCAGCTCGCTCGTGGCGTGCCTATTGACGAGCTTCTGCTCCAGATGGTGGAGGCGCTGCGGGACGGCTTCAAGCTCGATGTGGCCGAACTATGGCTCTGCGAGGCGGGCAGCCTGCGACTCGCTGTCGCAGAGCCACGCACCGTAAGGAAGCCCATCCCTATCACCCCCGCCGAGGAGGCCATCGCCGCCAACGCCCATGTCTCGAGCGCCGGCTGGGCCAGAGTCTGGGTGCCCGCTCTACTCGATGGCCGGGACCAAGCAACTTTGCGAGTGGCGCCGGTCAGCAACAGCGGTCAGCTGTTCGGCCTGGTCGTGGCCGAGCGGGCTCGTAATGGCGAAAGCCTCGCGACCGAGGTCGACGTGACCCTCGATGAGGTGGCGCGCGAGCTAGGCGTGGCGCTGAAGAAGGCGCACCTGGACGCTTCGCTTCAGAACACTCTCGAACAGTTGCGCCAGCAGGCGGCCGAGCTGCAGGCGTCGCGGGGCCGGTTGGTCGCGGCCGCGGACGCCGAGCGGAGACGGATCGAACGCAACCTGCACGACGGCGCCCAGCAGCACCTCGTTGCGCTTGCCGTCAAGGTGCGCCTGCTCGAGCAATTCGCCGAACGCGACCCCGAACGCGCCAGGTCGCTCATGAAGCAGTTGCAGGATGACGTCACGTCGGCCATCGAAGAGCTGAGGTCGCTGGCCCATGGGATTTACCCGCCGCTGCTCTCCAGCGCCGGACTCGGTGTGGCGATGAGTGCCGCGTGCCGGCGCGCGCCGCTTCCGGCAAGTGTCGAGGCGGCCGGCGTCGCCAGGCACGCATTGGAGATCGAGGCAGCCGTCTACTTCTGCTGCCTGGAAGCACTGCAGAATGCCGCCAAGCACGCTGGCCCAGGAGCCTCTGCGCGCGTGCGGATTTGGGAAGATGCGGGCGGCCTGCTCTTCGAGGTTTCTGATGACGGCGCCGGATTTGACACCAACCGGCATCCTGACGGGATCGGCCTCACCAACATGCGCGACCGGCTGGGGGCAGTCGGCGGTACGCTGCGAGTGAAATCAAACGGGAGTGGAACCCGGATCCATGGCGCCGTGCCCGTGAGCGAAACGAGTGTCAAGGCGACGGAGGCCGCCCCTTCGGATTTGCCCAGGTGATGTGTCGGTCATGGTTACACATAAGTTAAGGACGCGTGATCTCAGGGTCACCAAGGTCTACAGGGGCGAATCTGACTGCTGGCCGGCTCCGGGAAACATTTGGACTCCGGGGTCTTGGCTCCGGGACGGGGATTCGAACCCCGAACCTTGCGGTTAACAGATAGCTGCAGCCCGTTCAGAAATCGCGATTCGAATTCACGACGTGCCTCTCCCGTGTCCGACGCCAAACCCTGACTGGGCCACTTAGCTCAGCCCGACGAGGTAATCGTCAAGTCGATACTGTCGTAAGCGACACGGCCAAGATGAATCAGCTGCTATTCGGCAGACTACGGCGACCATGACAATGCCGGAGCACGCTGCGCGGCGGCGCATCGGTTGGCAGGAGGTACCTCCTCGCGTTCGCAGCGCCATTGAGGCTACATTGGGAAGCGGAGTCGTCGAGGCACACACTCAAGAGGGCGGCTTCTCACCTGGAGCCGCAGTCCGGTTGCGATTGGCGAACGGCAATACAGCCTTCGTTAAGGCGCTGGGCGTCGACATCCATGAATTTAGCGTTCAGCTGTACCGCACCGAAGCAGCCACCATGGCCCACCTCCCGGCGGGTTTGCCAGTGCCACGCCTGCTTGACGTGTACGACGACGGCAACTGGATAGCACTTGTGTATGAAGAGGTCGACGGACGCCGTCCCGCCATTCCGTGGCGGATGGATGAGCTGGGCCGAGTGGAGGGCATGTTGGCAGCCCTTAGCGATGCACTGCACCCGTCGCCATGGCAGGACGCCCCAACCTTTGCTGAAGTCAACGGCGATTTCATGGAGGCCTGGACAAAACTGGCACTCGAGCCGCCCCACGACATTGACCCAGGATTGCGCCGGCACCTAGACCGCCTTATTGAACAGGGCACCGACTTGGCCGCAATCATCAGTGGAGACGCTCTCCTCCACACAGATATCCGATCCGACAACATTCTTTTGACATCGAACGGCGGCGTTGTATTACTTGATTGGGGCTGGACGTGCAAGGGAGCCCCTTGGCTCGATGTCGTGCTATTTGGCACGACAGTTAACGCCGAAGGGGGTGCTGATGCTGAGCAGTTAGTACTGCGACATCCGGCAACAGCTAATGTTCCTTCCGGCGCTATCGATGCGGTCTTGTTAGCAGCTGCAGCGAACTACTGGGGTCTGTCACAGTTGCCAGAGCAACCAGCGCTCCCGGGGTTTTCGCGAGCCTATCAGCGTGCCTTCGCAGAAGCCACTCTGCGCTGGGTAGACCGCCGTGGGTGAAGGAGACCTGCACCCTTACTGGGCGGGTAGATGCTTCGAACGCACATGCGCGGCCCCTGCACCATGACCCGGCCTATCGCGGAGGGGCGACGTGGCGACACGCCGGTTGTAGTGCGGTTGTAGTAAGGCACGCGTCTCGCGGCGCAGAAAAGCCGATTTTGAATTCAAATTTGGCTCCGGGACAGGGATTCGAACCCCGAACCTTGCGGTTAACAGTTAGCTGCAGCCCGTTCAGAAATGGCGGTTTGAATTCGCCGAGTGCCGTTGAGTGTCGCCACTTGCCATGTTCTATCGCCGGCGTTGCTCTACGACTGGCGCAGTTTTGGGTCTCGTTCAGCTCGGTTCGACCGAATCGACCCGACAAGGGGCGGGGCAAGCTCTAGGGTGAGATGAGCTCTCCGGAATGGATGACGCTGACCTCATAGTCACGCGACTCCCACAGCTGAGGGCTCGGGCTGTTGGTCGCATGGAGCCTTACCATCCGGATCGCCGTGGCGACGTCCCACCCGTCAATCTGAATGATTGCTCCGCGTAGGTCATGATCGACTCTCACTGCGGGAGCCAAGGAGCCTCGATTCGCGACCCGTGCAATTGAAGCTTCGAATGACCGCCAGTGGGCGACCGATGGAGCCGCGGCGTGCGGGAGCATTGTGATTTTGAGCTCGATTATTCGCGTTCTGGGCGACGGCTCGGGCGGCACCACGACAACTGCACCCGGCGGCGCGCCCACGGCAACGCGCTCTGGCGGGGCAACCCGAGACTTGACGCGTTTCGCTACGGGCATGCGAAGGAAGCCTGACTTTCCAAACGACCATACGCCGATGGCGGCCATCTACCCAGCAGTCGCTTCTCCGTGGCCTGGCTACTTAGATTTGCCTAGGACCGATCGGTGGCCTCAGAACAGCGATTTAGTTCGGAGACTGCGATGCGGACCTGCCCGCTGCAGATCGAGCAATCACATGCACGAGACGTAAATGTGGATGGCGACGGACGACGCGGGACGGTAGATCCATTCGAAGCCAACGTGACAGTCCGGGCGGCAGCGTCGATACAACGATCGCCTCATATTCTTCATGCAGCAGCTCATCCTCGATGGCGAGGTACGGGTCCCAATTGCCGACCCGTGTCGACCGGACTCGGATACCGAGGCTCTCGAGTTTCTGGCGGGTGCTCTGAGCGCGCTGCGCGGCCAGCCAACGTGCCGATTTGGCTGTGCCTTCGAACTGCTGGAGCAAGTTGAGCGGGGTAGCCGGAACAACGATCACGAACGCGGCGTCTGGATCTTGAGCGTGGATCTTGGATACTGCATGCAGCAGATCCTCGCTCTCTGCAGTTTCGTTGGCGACCAAAAGATAACTAGCCACTTCTCCAGCCCTCCCAATGAACTGCCGTCAAATCAAGGCCGGGACGGCAATATGCTTCTAATCGTGATCGCTGTATCAAGGGAGGTCGAGCGATGCTAGAGGGCAAGGTTGGAGATCGGGTGATCCTCGAGTCGGAGAGGACCGGCCACGCCGCGCGTGAGGGCGTGATACTCGAGGTGTTGGGTGCCGGCGAAGGCATCCACTACCGCGTCCGTTGGGACGACGGCCACGAGAGCACGTTCTTCCTGAGCGGCGGCAGCATCACCATCATCCACAAAGGGGCCAAGGCAAGGGGTCCTAGGACGCCAATCTCGCCTACGCGGTAACGTGGCGCGGAGGGTCTTATCGACGGTGACTAGCCTCTAGCCAGACCACGAGGGGCATGACCAGCACGAAGCCCATCAAGTCTCGTCTTTTGGGATGGGTCTTGGCCTGGGCCGGCCGGTGGCGGCCAGTGCGTCTGCCTTGTTTGGAGCTCGGGTGCCGGGCAAGTGCAGCAGGCTCTTGACGGCAGTGACGCCGGGGACGTTGCGCACCGCCTGCTCGACTTTGAACATGGCATCCGCGTTGTCCAGCTGCCCACGAACAACCACCGTCGTGCCCTCGACCTCGAGGTTCAGGCGGCCGTGCGGAATCGAGCGGTCTCGGAAGAGCTCGCTTTCGACACGGTCGAGAAGCGTGCGGCCGTCGGCAACCTCCGGCCGCTCACGGGCGACCAGGTGGCGAGCCCTGGCTAGGAGCGTATGGAACCCGTATCGCGACTCACGCGCCAGACGCCTGCCCGTTATCCGGACAAGGTGACCGGATCGTTCAACGACCCGGATGCGCCGAGCCTTCCCGGTGTCCGGGTCGAGAAAATAGGTCGCCGCTACCGAACCCGCGGCCAGCACCGCCGCTCCGATCCACATTCGCTTTGTCACGCCACCAGCACCCCCTTGTCAGCGCTTGAATGTCCCGACGATCTTACCCGTCGCAAGCACGTGACCCTTGATCGCTTCCTGCAATGAAGAATTGGATGCCCCCTCCGGCAACGAGGTCATGGTGTCCAGTGCGTAGATCTTGAAGTGGTAATGGTGAGCGGGTCCCGGCGGCGGGCAAGGACCACGATAGCCGTTGCTGCCGAAATCGTTGCGACCTTGAACGCCGTCACGTGGCGGGGCGGCACCTTCGGATAGATCCGACGACGCCGGAGGCAAATTGAAGATCACCCAGTGCACGAAGGGTTTGCCGGGTGCGTCGGGATCGATCACAGTGAGTACGAGACTATGCGCGCCACTTGGAGTGCCGGTCCAGCTGAGGGCCGGCGAGACGTCAGCGCCGCTACATGTGTACTTGGCCGGAATGGCGCCGCCGCTGCTGAAGGCCGGGCTTGAAACACTGATCGAGGCGGCCACCATCGACTCCTTCCCACAGCCTACAAGGAGGCTGATCAGCGCTGCCAGCAACCGGAGCCAAGCAAATTGCACGCGATGAGCCCGCACGCCAACCTGATCACGAGTCCCTGCGCGACACGCAGCGCCTGGTTGGTGGCGCTCGTGCGTCCGCTTCGGGGGCGGATCATCGCTCATCGGCCGGCAAATCGTAGGCCCCCGGTTCCTAACGATCGCCGGCGAGCGCTAGCCGGCTCGATAAGGGCTTGACTGACATCGACTTCGTCCTTGCGCGTGTCCCCTTTCGGTTGGCGTAGATTGAAACCAGAAGCGTCGGCCAGATGGTCGGTACTACGGGGGGTCGAAGATGGTGCGACGGATCCAGCGCTCCGAGCTTAATGAGCTTTCACGCGAATTTCACTTCAGCATCGAGGAAACCGAGCTTAGCGAGTACGAGAAGCTGACTGAGTTTGTTTTCGGAATCCTCGATGGGCTCGACATCAAGGTGAGTGCGAACGGTGGCAACGTGACCGCAGTCCGTGACCCCGGCCATCGGCCAAAGCCGGAAGAGGACCCCTTTAACGCGGTCGTACGCTGGTGTCACGTCAAGGCGAATTTGGACGGGCCTCTCAGTGGAAAGCGGATTGGCCTCAAGGATGCCATCGCTGTAGCGGGCGTACCAATGACGTGTGGTTCCGGGATCATGCAAGGGTTCGTGCCGACGGTGGACAGCGTCATCACCGACCGTCTGCTCCGTGCCGGCGCGACGATCACTGCTATCACGAACATGGACAACCTTGCCTTTTCCGGCGGTGGAGACACCAGCACCTACGGCTCGACCCTAAATCCGTTCGACCAGACCAGGACGGCCGGTGGTTCGTCGGGAGGGTCAGCAGCCGCTTTGTTCTACGACCGGGTGGACGCGGCCATCGGCGCTGATCAGGGTGGCTCGATCCGGATTCCCGCCGCCTGGTGCGGAGTGATTGGCCTCAAGCCCACCCACAGCCTGGTTCCCTACGTCGGGATTGCCGGCATCGACCAGACTTTTGACCACTGCGGTCCCCTTGCATTGACGGTTGAGGATGCCGCACTGCTGCTCCAAGTGATTGCGGGCCGGGCCGAATCGGATCCGCGCCAACGCGCTGGCGTGCAGACCAAGAATTACGTGCAGCTCGTGTCCGACGCCAAGGACGACTTGAGGGGAGTCCGGGTCGGCGTCCTGAAGGAGGGCTTCAGCGAGGCCATCGGAATTGAAGAGGAAACTGCGAAAGCCACGCAGGGGGCGATCGAGCGGATGCGACAGCTGGGTGCCGAGGTGCGCGATGTATCCGTTCCCGACCACCTGGCCTCCGCGGGTCCCATAGCCTTTGCCGGGTTCGTTGAGGGCATGACGGCGCTAGTGAGCGGCGGTGGCAATGGATGGCACTGGAAGGGACGTTACTGGCCAGAGCTGGCCCTCGGTCTCGGTGAGGGGCTGACCATGCATGGAAACGAGCTCCCCCCGCAGGTGAAGGTGACCCTGATGTGCGGGGCGCATCTGCGTCGGCACTATTTCGGCTCCTATTACGCCAGGGCGCAGAACCTGCGGCCAGGGCTGACGGCCGCATACGACCGTGTCCTAGGCGAGGTGGACTTCCTCTTGATGCCAACAACGCCGGGACGTGCCCACGTCGACAACAAGAGTTTGTCTATCTCCGAGCACGTCATGCGTGGCTGGTCGATGCTGTCGAACACGGCGCCCTTCGACATGACTGGGCACCCGGCTCTGACCATCCCGGCGGGTGAGTCGGGCGGCTTGCCGGTCGGAGTAATGCTGGTTGGGCGGCACTTTCAGGACGGCGAGATGCTCGGCTTTGCTCGCACCTACGAAAAGAGCTTTGGCTGGGTTCCGGAGCACCCGGCAGCCGCTGTTCGAAACCGAACTGCGGCTCAACAGCCGTCCAGGCGGCGATGAGGAGGTAAACGACCACCACCGCACGATCTGACGGCACTAACGGATTGGCCGGTCGACGCCAGAGGTTATCGACGACGCCAAGCTCTTCAACACAAAGCTCCATGAGTCGGAGCGCTTTCTACAAATTCGCCCGGCCCCACGGCCCTCGGTGTAGGTGAACACCGATTGGCATGGTGTCTTTGGGAGGATCCGGCCGCGTCGTGACTCCGGCAACAGCTAGTGAGCTGATTCCGTAAACCGGTCGATTACCCAAGTAGCGCCGAGTTCGTGTCCACAGTCGGCAGCGATAACGAGGCGCTCAAGCTGAGGCGGCAGCGTAAGCTGGCCCCCTTGTCGAACTCAGACGACTTTACGTACGAGGCCTTTTTCAACCTTTCAGTGGACATGCTTTGCGTGGCCGGCTACGACGGCTACTTCAAACGCCTTAATCAAGCCTGGACGCAGACCCTCGGTTTCACGCAGGCCGAATTGATGGCGCGCCCGTACATGGATTTCGTCCATCCCGACGACCGGCCCGCGACAGTGTTGGAAGCCGAGAAGCTTGCACAAGGGGCCAAAGTGATTCACTTCAGAAATCGGTACGAGTGCCGCGACGGCACATATCGCTGAGTGGCCTCTTTGTTCCAATGCGCAACCATTAGGTCACGATCGATAAGCACCACGCCGACGCCGATCGCGTCGATGAGAGCGGTCAAAAGTGCCAGTCGCGTAGCAGCAGCGAGGTTGGCCTCGTGCAGAGCGGTCTCGGCCTCGGTCTCTTGCGTGGACATCGCGCGACCGTTGACCAATCTCCACTGCTCCATGTCACATTGACGGGTGAGCGCACTGGCTATTACGAGGACTTCGCCGCGTATGAGCTGCTCGGCAAGGCTTCGCGGGAGGTGTGGGTCTACGACGGCGTGGGGTCACGGCATCGACAGAAGACGCGCGGCCGCCAGCCGACCGATCATCCACGCCACGCATTCGTGGTCGCGGCGCAGAACCACGACCAGGTGGGAAATCGGGCCGCCGGCGAGCGCCTTTCAGCGGTGGTGGACGAAGGCAGGTTGAAAGCCGCGTCCGCGCTGCTCCTGACCACGCCGTTCACCCCCCTGCTTTTCCAGGGTGAGGAATGGGCCGCGAGCACTCCCTTCCAATACTTCACCGACCGCGCCGACCCAGGGCTGGGCAAGAACGTGGCAGAAGGACGCCGGCGCGAGGTCGCCTCCTTCGGCTGGAGCCCGATAGAGGTGCCCGACCCGCAAGACCCAAGCAACTTCGAGCGGTCGAAGGTCGATAGGGACGAGCTCGAGGAGCCTTACCATCGCGGCATGTTCACCGGTACGACGACTTGATCGCTATGCGGCGCCGCCTTCCCGCCGTGGCGCGAGCTGTGCTGGCGCAGGTCGAGGACGACCGAATCACGTTTCAGCGAGACGGGGTCATCGTTCGCGTGAACCTCGAAGTGCCCAATTGCGCGGTGGTCGAGATCGTTGAGCGTGCCTGAGCCCGAGGTCTGGCCCGGACGACCCTATCCGCTTGGGGCCAGCTTCGATGGCACCGGGACGAACTTCGCGCTATTCACCGAGGTCGCCGAGGCAGTCGAGCTGTGTCTCTTCGATGATGCAGGACAGGAACGCAAGGTGCCAATCGAGGAGGTCGACGCATTCTCCTGGCACGCCTATCTACCCAACGTTGGACCGGGACAGCGTTACGGCTATCGTGTCGAGGGACCTTATGCGCCCGACCGAGGCGTGAGGTGCAATTCAAGCAAGCTCCTGCTGGATCCGTACGCTCGGGCGATCGAAGGACAGATTCACTGGGATCCCGCCTGCTACTCGTATGACCCCGGCTACGAGAATTCCATCAACAACGCCGACAGCGCACCGCATGTTTTCCGATCAGTGGTGCACAACCCGTACTTCGACTGGAGAAATGACCGTCACCCGGAAACCCCGCTTCACGAAACGGTCATCTACGAAGCGCATGTCAAAGGAATGACGCGCTGTCACCCCGATGTGCCGGAATCGTTGCGCGGTACGTATGCCGGGTTTGCGCATCCGGTGGTGATCGAGCACTTGCAGAGGCTGGGCGTCACGGCAGTCGAGCTGATGCCCATCCACCAGTTCGTGCAGGACCAGCAATTGCTCGAACGCTCGCTGCGCAACTACTGGGGCTACAACACGATTGGTTTTTTTGCACCGCATAACGAATATGGAAGCAGCGGCCAGCGCGGCCAGCAGGTCAACGAATTCAAAGCTATGGTCCGCTCGCTGCACGAGGCCGGAATTGAAGTCATCCTCGACGTCGTCTACAACCACACTGCGGAGGGCAACCACCTCGGGCCGACGTTGTGCTTCCGGGGCATCGACAACGCTGCGTATTACCGGCTGGTCGCCGAGCGTCCCCAGTACTACTACGACACCACAGGAACTGGAAACAGCCTCAACGTGCAGCATCCGCACACCCTGCAAATGATCATGGATTCGCTGCGGTACTGGATCACCGAGATGCACGTCGATGGTTTCCGCTTCGACCTCGCGGCGACGTTGGCTCGGGAATTTCACGAGGTCGACAGGCTGTCGACCTTTTTCGACCTCATCCACCAGGACCCGGTGGTGAGTCGCGTCAAGCTCATCGCGGAGCCATGGGACATCGGCGAGGGCGGCTACCAGGTCGGCAACTTCCCCGCCCTCTGGTCGGAATGGAACGGCAGGTTCAGAGACGCAGTGCGCGATTTCTGGCGAGGTGAACCTTCGACTGTCGCGGAGCTGGCGTCGCGGCTCACGGGAAGCTCCGACCTCTACCAGAACGACTCACGCCGGCCGGTGGCCAGCATCAACTTCGTCACGGCGCACGACGGCTTCACGTTGCGCGACCTCGTCTCCTACAACGAGAAGCACAACTCCGCGAACGGCGAACGGAACGCCGACGGCGAATCGTTCAACCGCTCTTGGAACTGCGGCGCGGAAGGCAAGACCGTAGACCCCGGTGTCATCAAGTGCCGACCGCAGCAGCAGCGCAACCTGCTGACCACCCTTTTCCTCGCGCAGGGCGTGCCGATGCTGCTCATGGGTGACGAGCTCGGCAGGACGCAGACAGGCAACAACAACGCTTACTGCCAGGACAACGAGCTCTCGTGGGTCAACTGGGCGCAGATCGACCGCCACCTCCTGGACATCACGTGCTGGCTGATCGCGCTAAGGCGCGATCACCCTGTGTTCCGCCGCCGGCGCTGGTTCCAGGGGCATCCGATTCGCGGCACGGTTGACATCGGTTGGTTCAAGCCCAGCGGAAAGGCGATGACTGACCGGGACTGGGAGGCCGGACACGAACGCTCGCTCGGCGTCTTTCTGAACGGAAAAGGGATCCCGGGCCAGGACGACCGTGGCCGGTCCCTCTCCGATGACTCGTTTCTCTTGCTGTTCAACGCCAATTCCCGGCCGGTTAGGTGGATGCTGCCGAAGGAGTACGGCGGTCCCTGGAGGCTGCTCCTAAACACCGAGCGACTCCAGCCCGAGCGGGAAACGCGAGCCGTCAGCGATACGGCAAGGACAGCGAGTCGAGCCGTGCTGGTGCTACAAAGGTTCTGACGCGTCCAACTCGTCGGAGTCCGCACGGCTGTCGCCTGCTGTTGGGTCTCGCTCAGCTCGGCTCGACCGAATGAACCCATAGCGGGGCCTGACCTCCACTAGGGTGAGATGAGCTCTCCGGTATGGATGACGCTGACGTCATAGTCACGCGACTGCCACAGCTGAGGGCTCGGGCTATTGGTCGCATGGAGCCTTACCATCCGGATCGCCGTGGCGGCGTTCCAACCGTCAATCTGAATGGTTGCTCCGCGTAGGTCATGATCGACTCTCACCGTGGGGGCCATGGAGCCTCGATTCGCGACCCGTGCGATTGAAGCTTCGAATGACCGCCAGTGGGCGACCGATGGAGCTGCAGCGTGCGGGACCATTGTGATCTTGAGCTCGATTATTCGCGTGTTGGGCAAGGGCTCGAGTGGCACCACGACAACTGCATCCGGCGGCGCGCCCACGGTAACGCGCTTTGGCGTCGCAACCCGAGACTTGACGTGTTTCGCTACGGGCGTGACAGGAACCTTGGCTTCCGATCGACCATACTCCGATGGCTGCCATCTACCCAACGGTCGCTCTCCCGTGGGCTGGCTACTAGATTTGCCGAGGAGCGATGCGCAAACCTCTTCCTCGCTGCCCGCGCTCGAGGCTCCAACAGAGAGGAACTCTGACGCCACGCACGAGACAAGTGGGATCTGGCTCAGAACATTAATAGAGGACGCGCACGCAGGACCGCGTGCTCATGAATTGGTGATGGCGACACCTTGCGGTTTTGCACCGCATGCTGCCGGGTGATCTCGGTGTTCAGGCACTCTACTGAGTTCGGATTCGTGCGTCGAGCGGGTCGCAGATATGCCGTGATCCTGTCACATTGCCGTACGGTTGCTGTAAGGCGCCAAGTATTGATTGACGACGTTGTCGTGATTGAGTTCAAATTTGGCTCCGGGACGGGGATTCGAACCCCGAACCTTGCGGTTAACAGATCGGTGCCGCCCGTTCAAAACTAGCGATTCGGATTCGCTGCATGCCGCCAAGAGTCACCAAATGCCACGGTTTGGCACCGGCGTTGCCGTACAAACCGTCATCCGCCATTAGGCACGCCGAACGATTTCCTGGGGATCACTATTGGCTCGGTACGGACTTGACCGGCGAATATCAAAGCGCTCGGAGCATGAACTAAGGGCCGTCGGGTTTGCAGCGGACCTACGCAACGGCGTCTTTACTGATAGGTGGCCTCATACGCCCCTACTGCCAGCTCAAAGCACTCAATGGGAGCTCTGAAGCTACCTGCACCGATCTGACCGCCGGCCTTACCGGCGACGCCGATGTCCAGGATAGGCGTGATCGCCTTATCGACCACACGCCGAACGTCGATTCCGATCGGCACGCCACGAAAGCCGAGATAAGGAATCTTTAGCTCGGGGTGTTCACCGAGTGTGATCTCATACATCGCGAGGTTCGCGTCGACCATCTTCTGGGCGGACCCACCCTGATATTCCTGCAGCGGAAAAGCCGCCGCCTGTGCAAAGCCTCCCAAACCCGCCGTCTCGTTGAACGTGCTCTCTCCTCCCATGAACTCCATGTCTGCTTCGGAGAATCCCTCAAACAGTTTGGCTCCGTGCATCGTTGGCAGCGGGCCTCGAAACCAGTCGTCGCCTAGGCCACTCACCCGAATCGCGAAGTCGCGACAGTTGAACACCATGCCTGTGACGACGCTGGAGGCCGCGATGCCATGCGCGGCGTCGGCAGCGGCGCGCGATGCGGCCATCGACAGACGCAGGAAGAAATAGTCGCTCGACGTCAGGTAGTCGAGCGTTTGCTTCACTCCCTTGGGCGAACGTGCCTGCAGTTGCATCAGTGGTTCGAACAGTTCGCGCGCAAACAGGAGCGTCGCTGCCGTGTTACGGCTGTGCAGCTCATCCCCCATGCGCAGAGCGCGCTTCATGATCGGCAGCAGCGGCACGCCGCCAGCCAGCCGGACCACCTCGCCGAGGGTCGGGCCGATGACCTCGGCAAGGAAGCGGAGGTTCTGATCGACCTCGCTGTTGAAGACGCCGTAGTTGAGTCGGTAGCGCGAGACTCCTTCGAACAGGTTGCAGTAGGCGCGATTCGAGGCAGCCCGATTTTCGACCACGAGCACCGGCATGGAAGCCGTGTAGATTCCCGCCAGCGAGCCGACGCATCGATACTCACCGCAGGGCCGCACCCGGATCTCGCCCGACGCCAGTTTTCCAATCGCATCCTGCGTGTTCTCTGCCAGGCCCTCATACACGGCGCCGCCGATGATCCCGTTGCGCTGTCCCCCCA
>Ga0209159_1001213_pt1 | contig 20502 bp, 18 predicted proteins | sample GraSoiAngelo_144_FD_185901 | JGI IMG/M metagenome (GOLD analysis project Ga0209159, IMG submission 185901) | Grasslands soil microbial communities from the Angelo Coastal Reserve, California, USA - 14_1009_02_40cm (SPAdes) (version 2) | ecosystem: Environmental > Terrestrial > Soil > Grasslands ...
GTGAACAATCCCGAAGACCCGACCGCAGGCACGCGGAAAGTGCCGTTCTCGCGCGTGCTGTACATCGAGCAGGACGATTTCCGGGAGATTCCGCCCAAGCAGTATTACCGCCTGTCGCCAGGGCGCGAGGTCCGGTTGCGGTATGGCTACTTCGTCACCTGCACGGATGTAGTGAAGAATGAGAAGGGCGAAGTGATCGAGGTTCATTGCACTTATGACCCCGCAACGCGAGGTGGAAATTCTCCTCCCGATGGGCGCAAGGTCAAATCGACCATTCATTGGGTTTCCGCGGCACACGCCATAAACGCCGAAGTTCGGCTCTATGAAACGCTCTTTACGCGGGAAGATCCGAACCAAACCGAAGAAGGACAGGATTTCACCGCGAGCCTAAACCCGCGATCGCTGGAAGTGGTCCGGGATGCCAAGCTCGAGCCTTCATTAGCGAATGCCGCGGTGGGGGGACGATATCAGTTCGAACGGCTGGGATATTTCTGTGTAGATCCCGATTCGGGTCCCCGGAAACCAGTGTTCAACAGGACGGTTGCTTTGAAGGACACCTGGGCCAAGATCGAAAAGAGCAGCCCCAGCCGGCGTTAACTTGCGTCTTCGCAGTCACTATCCGGTTTGTTACGGGGCTATCCAATCGGATAGGGTTGATTTAGTGCTCGTAATAGGCATTAAAGGCTATCTTCTTTATTCTCACAATGCTTGCCTTACGATCCAACTGCCGTCGCATGGAATCCCGATTGCTCCTATATCTTTGAAGCGCCACTTCGGAAGCTTGCGTTTCCCTCACACGAATCGGTTGTCAGCGATTGGTCGTCGTCTTAAAGCAGATCGGGCCCGACAGACCACGAACGACCGTTGAACCACTCGCGTTCAGTTAACTCTCTATTGATGTTCGCTCGGAATTCTCAAGGAAGGAGTCAATTATTATGCGATCAACCGCAACCGCAAGCGCGGTACCCGCGATGGAACCGGTGGAAGCTCCGGCATATGCACCGGCAAGAAAATCAGGCGTGGTGCTCGCGAAACCGACAGTCGGACCCACTCTGGCGGCCGGTGGCGCCGCGAAGTTCGCTGATAACGGCGGTCCCGTGATCGAGATCGCTCGCGTTCAACTGGTGTATTGGGGAAGCGCATGGGCGTCAAATCCACCCCCGACGCCATCCGCCAATCAGGTCACAGGAGCAGTAGAAAACATGCTTTCGGGTTCTTACATGACCGGTCTCGCGCAATACCGGCAGATTGGCCGTGGATACCTGCTGGGTGCCACTGTATACGGCGCTTCCAATCCGCCTAACAACTTCACCGACAGCGATGTCAGCAACTTTCTGAAAGCGCGGATCGCCGATGGGACGCTTCCATCGCTCGATGCGGACAATCAGAATTTGTATCTGGTGATCATGCCGCAAGGTGTGAACAATCAGAACTCCGGCTTCATTGGCGAGCACACCTACTATGTTGATCCCGCCGGGAAGCATGTCCATTTTGGATGGATCACCAACGGCGGCACGCTCAACGGCGTCACTAGCATTCTCAGTCATGAACTAGTCGAGTCCGTAACCGATCCGGAAGGCAGCGCGATCACGGGAGTCGCCGGGACATGCACGCAAGGTGGATGGTGCGAGATCGGCGATGTCTGCTACATCAACAGCGTCGTCGATGGGACGACGGTGCAGAAGTATTATTCGAACAACGATTCGGGCTGCATCGCGCCAGTTTGGCCGGCACTGAATTTCCCCATTTCTGGCGTGCAGTGGCGGGGAACTCTGCCACCCAGCGCGACCATCACCTGGTTCACCTATAACTGGCCCGAGTACTACTTCGTTTTGTGGGATGTGGTGCCCACGACGCTTGGGCCGGGTGGCCCTGAAGTTAAATCACGAGTGAAGGTGGAACGCGCTTCCGGCGCTTACATCACTTACTGGATCGAAGTTACAAATCTCACAAATCGCCAGGTCGATATCGAAGGACGTTACGTCATTCTCGACCGCTAAACAGACCAAGAGAGGAGAAAATTTATGGCCTATGGAGTGCAATTCCGTGGCAGGCTGCAGCCGAACCAGACGCAGCGCTGGTTCACCTACAACTGGCCCTCAAACTATGACGTAGCGTGGATGGTAGTTCCCACTGACGCTCAGCCCGGCGGGGCGCATGTTACCTGCGACGTCGCGCTGGAAAGGGCCGCGAACAACACGTTCACGTACTGGCTAACCGTCCAGAACCTGACCTCAGATTCTTTTGATTTCGAAGCGCGGTACAACTTCCTGAACTAGGAGGAGCAATGCGAATCACAATTGAAATGGACGATCAAGCGAGCCAGCCTCGGATCACGACCTCAGGCTCTGGACTGGCGGTGGCCGCGGCTGCTCAGGATGCCGGACCGGCACGCGGAGAACCCGCCACCCCGCGCTTTAGGGCAGCTCAAGCAATTGATGCGGGAGCTGCTCCCGAGGCAATCCAGAAAAAGCTGGATTAAAGTTGGCCCACGCCTCGCTCCCATCCGACAGGGACGGGGCGTGGGGTTCGACCCTGATTCCTATCTCTCTCAGCCCGGGAATGGCTCGAATTACCCGTGTACGTGCGGGCTTTGCGCCGGGTTCCTGCGGTGTGGCGGCGGGCCTTTGACGACCTTCACTTCGAACTCAACCGGCAATTTCTTCGGCGGATAGCAAGCGGCGTTATCGCAGGCCTGATACTTCAATTCTCCGTGCAGCATGTACTTGCCCGGCACAACACCTGCAAGCGGGCGCACAATTACGCCTACCGAGAACTCTGTGCTGTAAACGCTCAGCTTCTCATCCGGAGCAAACGGAAAACTGGCCTCCTGGCCCGGAGGGTAGGTGATTTTTCCGATCACAATATCCGTTGGCGCGTTGATTTTGAGCGCCGTGGGAATAAGAAATTCGGAGTTAGGTTTGTTGGAGTTGACGTGAAAGCCGGGGCTGATGTGAAAGCGGAGGCCGATATCGGAAGGCTTGCCGCGGGTTACGGTGGTGATCGGCGCGGGTGACATGGTGACGGATGGAATTTTTCGGCCGGGGATGTCCTGAGAGATTGCTTGCGACGTGAACATCAACAGCACAGCTATGACTCGGCTAGAAGACATGACTTTCAGGAAAGCCGGTAATCTTGATGTCGAGCTTCGCTCGACTGGGCGACCGCCCCTACGTGAGCATAGTTGAGCGCCGCCAGCGTACATTCATTAATCACTTCTGCGCTTCTACCGCCTGGCCCTGAGCTAAGGCTTTCTTGACATTCTCTGCAATCTCGCTTTTGCCTATGAGTCCGACGACTTTATCGACCACCTTGCCATCGCGGCCAATGTAGAACGTTTCAGGCATAAACGGGATGCCGCCGTAGGCGTCGCCAACCGCTTCCTTTCCGATGAGCACAGGGTAATTGACACCCAAGTCTTTCGCGAACTTGCCGATATCTTCGGGACTGGCGTCATCCATCGCGACTCCGACCACTTGCAAACCCTGCGGCCCGTATTGTTTCTGCAGCTCCACAAACCAGGGCATTTCGATTTTGCACGGCTGGCACCACGTCGCCCAAAAATTCAGCAGAACGCCTTTGCCACGAAAGTCGGCGAGACGAACGGTTTTGCCATCGAGCGACTGCAGCGTGAACTCGGGCGCGGGCTGGCCTTTCATCTGGGCGCCGGCTTTGTCGATGGGGTTCGAATTGCGGCGAGCCATGTGGAACCCGAACACCAGCATGATGGTCAGCGCCATTGCCGCAACGATGATGATAAAAGGATCGCGCTTCACAAGAGCTCCTACAAAGCAAATCGGTTCAAGAACGATAAATAATTCGAAATGATCGTAAAACGCCCCAACACCAGCAATATTCCCAGGGCAATCAGTAGCGCGCCGCTCGCGACTTCCAGCGCGTGCATGTGGGCGCGGAAGCGGCCGTAAAACTTCAAGAACCTTTCAATTCCCAGCGACGTCAGCAGAAAGGGAACGGCGAGGCCAAGCGAATATACGCCGAGAAGAATGATGCCCTTCAGCACGGAATCCTGCGCCGCAGCGAATCCCAGGATCACCGCCAGAATTGGACCCACGCACGGAGTCCACCCGAAAGCGAAAGCAAATCCGATTAGGAAGGCGCCAAAGGGCGTGCTGCCCCCTTTCAAGTTGTGGAGACGAGCATCGGTGTAGAGAGCCTTGATCTTAAATATGCCTGTGAGGTGAAGGCCAAAAAGAATGATGACCACACCGGCGATCTGCGCGAACAGAGACTTGTAGCGCGCGAGCAACTGGCCAACTTCAGTTGAGATTGCGCCAAGAGTGATGAAGACGACGCTGAATCCGAGTATGAAACCCACAGAATTCAGCATGACTTTACGCAGCAGTTGTGCTTCCTGCGATTTGAGTTCTTCCACGCCAGCGCCAGAGATCAGCGAGACATATCCGGGCACAAGCGGCAGCACGCAGGGCGAGAGGAATGACACCAATCCTGCTACGAAAGCCGCGATCGGAAGTGGAAGAGTCGACATTCAGAAATATTGTACCTGCGTACTGCAATGGTTCGCGAACCAGTGCAGGCCGGAAGGTTCGTTGTCTTTGGTAACAGATTCGGGCACGCAAACTTCCGACAATAGAGAAGATGCCCAATATCCGTGAAGGTTACAGGCATTCGGGTAGGCGCCTGGACAGGTGCATATACACGTCACTTCTGTGATGTTTTTTCGCCGGGAGCTTTGTCTGGAGTGCCAATCTGGGGTGTTTGAGGCAGCGCGCTCTGCGGAGACTCAGCCAGCAGCTTGCGGATGATTCCGGGAGGGACATTCGCGCTCAGCACGGTGCGATCTTTATTTTGTTGCACCTTTAAGCCATCGAAAAAAGCCTTAACGTCAGGATCCGTCCCTTGAGCCGTCACGCTGCTTTCGGCAGTATGGAAAATGTTCAGGAAGGTGGTGATCTGCTCCGCCAGGTGCTGCGCGTCTTGTTCGCTGCCAGTGAAGGCTTCAGCCTTAAAGTGCAAGCTGCCAAGGTAACGGACAGAGGCCACCATGGTCGCGGGTTTGGTGAATAGAAATGATAGTCCCGGCCCAGGGAAGGCGCGGTTCTCGGGATCGATATGGAAGATGACCCAAGCGAAGCTCGCGAAAGGCCATCCCAGGCTGGCAAAAGGAACGTGCCGGTAATACTGCCGTAAGAGCGCCGGACCGCCAAAGGGCGACGCCACCTTGCGAGAGCGGTCGATCACTCCGCGAATCACCAGCGGGTCGTTGTGATTGGAAGCGGCAACTGTGTCGACACCGAGAATCGCGACCCGCAAAGTGTGGCCATTCAGCGGAATATTGTAAATGTCGATCGAACCATAATCTTCTGTAGGGCCGGAGAGCTTACGCAAGTAGGGCCGCAATTTCTCTCCGTTAATTTTGCCAGTGAAAATTTCTGTAAAGCGCGGTGGTTCAGAAGGGCCGGCGCGCGTGGGATAGTGAATGGCGAAAGCTGCCTGGTCAAGGTCGCGCTCAAACTGGAAGCCGGTGGCCTGGATGAATTGCTCGTATTCGGGATCGTGAGACACGGGCGGCAATTGGGCTCCAGTGTTGATCCGGCGCATCCATTTCAGGTTTACATAAAGGAAGCCGTCAGCGCCCGGAAGCAGCCGTGCCGGTTCCGGCGGCGCGTGCTTCCGTAACTGGACGATGATAGTCAGCGCGGCCGCGACCAGCAGCACGCCGACGAAGATGGGGAAGCTGCGTCGTATGCGCATCTAGAGGTATGGAAGAGGGAATCATAGCACTTTGCACGGAAGGCTAGTGTTTTCGAGTCCGATGAAACGGGCTCTCGACCCCTTCTAGGATTCTGGCTCCCATTTCTGGCCATCGTCCCGTTTTTGGACTCAGAGACCTTTGGGTGAGGCTGAATCTCTTGTTCCTCAGCGGGCCATCAATAAGAATCCCATTAGAGCAATCTTATGCGGATTCTGGTCGCGGAAGACGATCCAGCGCTTGGCAGTTTTGTCAGAAAAGGTTTGGAAGCCGAACACTACGCGGTCGATGTTTCGGCGGATGGAGAGCAAGCCCGCGCCATGGCGGGCGAACTGGATTTTGATCTGGTCGTCTTGGATCTCAATCTCCCTCGCCTGGACGGCGTGTCGATTCTGCGCTTCTTGCGGACGCGCAAGCCCAGCATGCCGATCTTGGTATTGACGGGGAGGACTCGGGTCGAAGACCGCGTGCAGTGTCTCGATCTGGGCGCCGACGATTATTTAGGCAAACCTTTCTCTTTTACCGAGCTCTCCGCTCGCATTCGGGCGCTGATGCGGAGAAGCCACTTGCCCGCGGAATCAGTTTTGACCGTCGATGATCTGAAGCTCGATCGCGTGGAGCGCCGCGTGGAGCGAGCAGGTAGGCGAATTGAGCTAACTTCCAAAGAGTTTGCGCTTCTCGAATATCTTATGCGCAATGCCGGCCGGCGCATCACCCGCGCGATGATTATCGAACACGTCTGGAATCTTTCTTTTGATACCTGCACCAACGTGGTTGACGTTTATGTGAACTACTCCACGTCGCAGGTAGACAAACGCAAGGTTGGGCAGCTTGCGATGGCAATTCAGGTTGCCTTCCAAAAATTGGGTGTGTTTCCTGCCTCTACGACCCAGGTCCCAGTAGATTCAGGAGAACCAATGCCCTTCAGTGCGGTGCAAGCAGTGGAAAATGCGCAGCGCAGGGCGCCGTTGGGCCGCATCGTTTCACCATCTGGGAGCGATCCGAGCAGCGCCGAAGACAACGGAGATCTGACTGCTCTTCAGCGGGAACTGCAACAAACTTTGGCACAGGAGATCACGCGGCACGAAATTGCGCTGCGCACCGTGCCAGATGGCTTGGTCATTAGCTTAGAGGAGGTGGGATTCTTTGATAGCGGGTCGGCCGATATCAAGTCGAGTTCCGTGCCGGCGCTGAGCCGCATCGTTTCTCTACTTGCCCCTCAGCCGTACCGGCTGAGGATTGAGGGACATACAGACAATGTTCCTATCCACAATTCCCGGTTCGCATCAAATTGGGAGTTGTCCACTGGGCGCGCGACAGAGTTGGTTCGCGTACTGATTACGAAGTATCAGTTCGCCCCGGAGAGGCTCTCGGCTGCCGGCTACGCTGAATATTATCCAGTCGCCAGCAATACGACGGCCGCTGGGAGAGCCCAAAATCGCCGCTTGGATATAGTAATCCTGAGAAAACTCGCGTTGCCCCAGAGTTCTTCTTCGGGCCAGGGACAACCGATGGAGCCTTCGCCCAACCCGAGTTAGCCGGTCTTCAAAGTTCTTGGTACGATGCCCCGGCAAAATTCGGAAGTAACCATAAATCAGCCATCAGGCGCAGGCTATTTGACCATTCGAGCCTGGCTTTCGCCTAAATCCCCTGGGTTTCGCCTACATCCATAGATTCTCTCTTTAAAGCCTCGGCAGTTCCATGCCGATGAAAATCTTGCGTGACGCAAGTACGGTGCTTGCCGCGCAGACCGGGCGGCTGGAACCGCAAGCCCCAGCAAAGAGAGAGAGAGAACACCGCGGCTACAACTGCCGACCAAAAGCCAATCACCGAGTTAAGGAACAAATGATGAGCAAATTGAGCCTGAAAATGAAGCTGGCGGTGGGCTTCGGCACATTACTGATCATCCTGGTAGTCATTGCCACCGTGGCGTACACCGCAGTAGGCAGTCTCGCCGAGGCTGCCAAAGAGGTTGGCCGCAAAGCAAGCGAAAAAGAGATGCTGGTGAAAATCGAACTCGCGGTTGCTAAGGGGCGCTCCGGAAGCGCAAGTTACCTGCTTCTGGACCGAAATGAAGCATTGGAAGATGATGAGGAGGGCAAACGCGACTACAAAGATAGCATTGAGGAACTCGCGCCGCTCGTCCACTCGGATGAGGGCAAGAGGCTCTTTTCTGAAGTCCAACATTCGTACGACAATTTGCGTGCTGTCAGCGATAAAGAGGTTCAGCTCCGCCGGTCCGGGAAAACGAAAGATGCAATTCAGACACTAACCCGCGAGTCGGATCCTGCATTCAAGCAACTCCATGAAAATGTGAAGGCCTTCACCAGCTATTTGGATAAAGGCTTGGAAGAGGCCGACAAAAGACAAGATGCCACAGTCTCTCGGTGCCGCGTTCTGATTCTTACCTTAGCGGCATTGGGTTTTCTGCTCGGGGCGGCAGTCTCGGGCATGACCATCCGGTCTATCCGGAGCATCATGTTCCGCTTAGTTGCCACGATGCAGCGAGTGGCAGCCAATGATCTTGCCACAGATGATGCGGAGATTACGACGGAGGACGAAATCGGCCAGGCTGGGACCGCTTTCAACCGCATGAAAAACAGTCTGCGCGAAATGATTCAGTCCATTGCCGGAACCGCGCAGCACGTGGCGAGCGCGAGCGAGGAACTGTCCTCTTCCGCTACCCAGCAAGCACAGAGCGCCGAGACACAGAAAGATCAGACCGCGCAGGTGGCTACTGCCATGCAGGAGATGTCCTCCACCGTGCTGCAAGTCTCGGAAAATTCCAACAAAGCCGCCGAGGCTTCCCGCCAAGCCGCGGAAACCGCCCGCCGCGGCGGTGCCATCGTGGAAGAGACCCTGAGCAGGATGCGCGCCATCGCGGATTCAGTCAGTGGCACTGCCAAGAAGATGGACGAGCTGGGCAAAAGTTCAGATCAGATCGGCCAGATCGTAGGCGTCATTAACGATATTGCCGATCAAACCAATCTGCTGGCGCTCAATGCCGCCATCGAAGCCGCCCGCGCTGGCGAGCAGGGCCGCGGCTTTGCTGTGGTTGCCGATGAAGTGCGCAAGCTGGCGGAGCGTACCACTACGGCCACCAAAGAAATCGCTGGCATGATCAAAAACATCCAGCAGGAGACCAAGACCGCAGTTACCGCCATGGAAACCGGCACCAAGCAGGTCGAAGAGGGAGTGAAGTCGACCATCCAAGCGGGAGGCTCGCTGAAGGAGATCATCCACATGGCCGAGCAAGTGGGCGAGATGGTCATGCAGATTGCTACTGCGGCGATGGAGCAATCGAGCGCTTCCGAAGAAGTGAATCAGAATATGGAGAAGATCGCCAAATTGGTGAAGGAATCGGCCGATGGCGCGCAGCAGTCGGCCAAAGCCTGCCAGGACCTCTCCAGCCTCGCTTTCGATCTGCAGAACATGGTTGGCACTTTCAAGCTCGGCTCCGGCGAGTCCGATCCCCCTGGCACAACCCGGCATTCTGCTGTAACTGCCCGGGCGTTAGCAGCTTCGGCGCACTGACGTGCCAAGTTACGAATATGTAAAGCTCGTGAGGGAACGCAGGATGGGAACCCGAACCAACACGACGGTGGCGCAAGACAAACTAACTCAGCATGGGCCAGCACATGGCGAAATGCTGCAGGTAGTGAGTTTTCACGTTGGGGAAGAAGAGTTTGGTCTCGACATCTTGCGCGTGCAGGAAATCATTCGCGTCCAGCGTCTTACTCGTGTACCGAACTCACCTAAGTTCGTGGACGGCGTTATCAACTTGCGTGGCAGGGTGATTCCGGTTATCGACCTGCGGAAACGCTTCGGCATCGACTGCACGGAGCAGGGCAACCAAACTCGCATCGTGGTGGTTGAGGTTAAAGGTACGGTGCTGGGCTTCATCGTGGATTCGGTGTCAGAGGTTTTGCGCATTCCTGCCGAGACCGTGGAGCAGCCACCTCGTTTGGGAAAGGTGGAGCGGGAATACGTGATGGGAGTCGGAAAGCTGGACAATCGACTGCTGATTCTGCTCGATGTGGATCGGCTACTGGGCGACTCTGAGGAGACGCAAGTCGCAAGCGCCTGAGTTCAATTTTCAGTGCGGTTTAGGACTGACATCGTGAGCAACGAGTTCTCTCAAGATCCGGCGCTGCTGCAAGAGTTCCTCATAGAGTCCGAGGAGCTGCTCGAAGGGATGAACCAGGATCTGGTCGCGCTAGAGCAGGCGCCAGATGATACCGAGCTGCTCAATCGCATTTTTCGTGCCCTTCATACGATCAAAGGTACTTCTGGATTTTTGAATTTCGATCCCGTGGTGCGACTGAGCCATCGCGCTGAAGACGTGCTCAACACGCTACGCCGCTCCGAGGTCGAGTTTTCCCGGCGGATTATGGATGCGCTTCTGGCTGCTCGCGATCAGCTCAGTATCATGCTGCAAGACATTCGCGAAGGCGGCCTGAAGGATTACGCACTGGATGGATTGATCGCCGAACTGGAAGCAGTACAAAAGCCCGCCCCTGCTCCCAGCCGTCTTGGGGACATTTTGGTTGCGGAAGGCGTAATCGCGCCGGGCGCACTGCAAGATGTTCTTCAGCAGCAGGCCCAGTCAGGAGAAATACGCAAAATTGGCGAGCTGCTGGTCGAAAAAGGCCTGGCCTCTCAAACTGACGTGAGCAATGCCCTAGCCCGGCAGAAGCGGCAGGCAGACAGCGTGATTGCCGCCCAGACTATGCGCGTGGATGTGCGCAAGCTGGACGAACTCATCAATCTTGTCGGCGAGCTTGTGCTGGAACGCAACCGCTTGTACCAGCTCAGCCGGGAGCTCAGCATGGGGCGCCTGGAGATGCAAGATCTGACGGAGGCGTTCAGCCAATCCACAGCGCGTCTCAGCTTTATTACGGAAGAATTGCAGGCTGCCGGCCTGCGTGCGCGGATGGTGCCGATTGATACGGTATTCCGGAAATTCCCCCGCCTGGTTCGTGATGTCGCTCACAACCTGAAGAAAGAGGTCGATCTACTAGTAAGCGGCGAGGATACCGAACTGGACAAGACCATGGTTGAGATGATCGGCGATCCTCTAGTTCACCTGGTGCGCAATTCCCTCGATCACGGCCTGGAGTTACCGGATGTTCGCGAATCGGCGGGCAAGCCGCGCAAAGGAACCATCCGGCTGGAAGCGCGTCAAGAGGGCGACCAAATCATCATAAGCGTGGCGGACGACGGCGCCGGTATTGATCCCGCTCGCATCGCCAAAAAAGCCATGGAAAAGGGGCTGGTTACGGCAGATCGTTTACGAACCATGACCACACGCGAGATTCTCGACTTCGTATTTCTTCCCGGCTTCAGCACCGCGGAAAAGATCAGCGATCTCTCAGGGCGCGGTGTGGGCATGGATGTGGTTCGTTCCAATCTCACCAAGCTCAATGGAACCATCGAGCTGGAAAGCAAACTTGGCGCTGGCACCACAGTTTTTTTGCGCCTGCCTCTCACATTAGCCATTCTTCCCGTTTTGCTGGTGGAAGTAGGAAACGAGATCTATGCTCTCCCGTTGCGCTCCGTGGTCGAAACCGCGCGCATTCGTGCCACCGAGCTCCACCGTTTCGAAGGAAGCGAACTGCTCCATCTGCGGGGTGAAACCGTTCCCTTGCTGCGTTTGAGGCAGATATTCAAAGTTCAGTACCGCGCCGATGAAAAAGGCAGCGACAAGGTCGTAATTCTCGGGATCGGGGAAAAACGTATCGCGCTGCTTGTCGACAACCTGATTGGCCAGGAATCGACGGTTATTAAACCGCTCGGATCTTATCTTCATCACTGTTCTGGCATCGCAGGCGCCACCATCAGCGGAGATGGCAGAGTTCGCCTGGTTTTGGATCCGGCAGATCTGCTCGCATCAGCTAGTAATTCTGTAGCACAGGGACTCACACAATGAGCACGACGCAATCCATCCCGAAGACGGTTGGGCGACCTGAGGGGCCGCCCGATCCCAGCCTGGTTCAGATTCGCGACCTCGTGTATCAGGTGGCGGGTATCTTCCAACCTGATAATAAGCTGCGTTTCCTGGAGGATCGCTGCGCCAAACGCATGCAGGCCGTGGGAGTTAAGAGCTTCCGTGAATATTACGAATGCCTGACCATCAAGCCCATTCGTCAGGCTGAACTAATCAGCTTATTGAATGAAATCACGGTCGGCGAAACCTGCTTTTTTCGCAATCAGCCCCAGCTCGATGCCATTCGCAATCTGGTGATTCCTCGAATAGTCGAGGCGCGCGCCAAAATGGCGCTGCGCCATCTGCGAATTTGGAGCGCCGGCTGCTCCACCGGCGAGGAGCCGTACACCTTGGCAATGATGATGACGGAAGAGATTGCCGGACGTATGAAGGGTTGGACGTTCGAAATCACCGCTACGGATTTGAATGAACGTTCGGTCGCGCACGCCAAGCAGGGGATATATGGAAATTACAGCACTCGCAATCTCACGCAGTATTTCCGGCAAAAATATTTTACGCCCCGCGGTGAGTTGCTGCAGGTCAATTCGGAAATGAAGTCGTGCATCAGTTTCCAGCGATTGAACCTGCTCGACGATTCCCGCATGGCGTTCATGAAGGGCATCGATCTGGTCATGTGCTGCAACGTACTGATTTATTTCGATGGTATGTCAAAGAAGCGCGTAATCCAGCATTTTTATAACAACCTGCTGCCGCATGGATATTTGTTTCTGGGGCACTCGGAATCGTTGTACGGCGTCACGGATGACTTCCAGCTGGTGCACCTGCCTTCGGCAACCGCGTACGTGAAATCGGAAAAGCGGCACATCAGTCGCTAGGTGAGATATGACTGTACAGACCCAAGAAACGCTGTTGAAAAAACTAAACGCGATTGACCAGATGCCCACGCTTCCGGTCGTTCTAACGCCTCTCTTGCATTATATGGAGCAGCCGTTGGAACGGCTCGAAGTCCAGCAAGTAGTGGATCTGATCTCGCAAGACAAGTCGTTAACGGCCCAGTGCCTGCAACTCGCGAATTCGCCTCTGTTTGGACAGTGGCAAAAGATTGATAGTGTTCGCGCCGCGGTGATGGCGCTGGGAATGCAACGCATGCGTGATGTCGCCATGTCCTGTTCCGTACTCACACTTCTGCCGCGTGAGACGGCGGGCTTCGACCCAATTGTTTTTTGGGAACACTCTCTTGGCTGCGCGCTTGTTTGCCGGCAGTTCGCGCGCAAAATCGGGTTTTCCGAGCCGGGGAAAGCTTACCTGGCAGGCCTGCTCCACGATATTGGTATCATCGCTCAGTTGTGGGTTGCACCCGCCGAGTTCCGCGCCACCATGGAACGCGCTTCCGCTGAGCACATTCCGCTGCACGAAGCTGAGCAAGCTGTACTCGGAATTAATCACACCGAGAGCGGCCGGATTGTGGCTGAGCGCTGGCACTTCACACCCGATCTAGTGCAGGTGGTGGCCTCCCACCACGACGCCAGCAAAGCCACGAGCGAACGCGCGCTGGTGGCTCTCGTCTCGCTCAGCGACTTGCTGTGCCGGATGGGCGGCTTGGGATACGGGTACACCGAAGATCGTCAGGTGAATTTTCTCGAAGAGCCTGGATTCGCCATTCTCGAAAAAGAATGCCCCAAGCTGGACAGTTTTGATTGGGCCCGCTTTACGTTTGAGCTGGAAGCCTACTTAGATGAGGTCCATCAACTGGTGAACCTGCTCTATCGCGGCCCAAAATGAAAGGCGTGAACGACAGTCCTCACCCAATTCGCGTGCTTGTAGTCGACGACAGCGCCTTCACGCGCATGGCGCTGACCCGCATGATCGAATCAGACCCTGCCCTCTGCGTAACCGAAACCGCACAGAGCGGACGGGAAGCTCTGGAGAAAATCGCTTCTCTTCACCCAGACGTGGTCACACTGGATATCGAAATGCCCGGAATGAACGGCCTGGAAACTCTGAAGCGCATCATGCGAGAGTTTCCCTGCTCGGTAATCATGGTGAGCTCGCTTAGTCAGGAAGGCGCCGAGACCACGCTGGAGGCACTGGCATGGGGAGCATTTGATTACGTCCCGAAGCAACTGTCTGGCACGTCGCTCGACATCGTAAGAATTCGCGAAGACTTAATAGCGAAAATCAAAGCGGCTGCAGAGAGCAAAGCCCATGTAGTGATGAAAATCCCCTCGCACGCGGCTGTTGCACGAGCGAGGAGTATCGCGACGGCGGCCGTTCGTGCTTCCCCCGACATTGTTGCAGTTGGCACATCGACGGGTGGTCCCCAAGCTCTTCAGGAAATCCTGCCGCTGCTGCCGGCTGACCTGCCGGTTGGCGTTCTGATTGTGCAGCACATGCCCCCGGGATTCACTGCTCCATTTGCGCAGCGCTTGAACAATCTGTGCAAGGTAACGGTTCGCGAAGCCGCGGACAACGACTCAGTTGAACCTGGAGTTGTGTATATCGCTCCGGCGGGCGGGCACATGACGATTTTTCGCGGAGCGCGGTCCCAAGTGGCGATTCGCATCTCTTCAACTCCACAAGGCATGCTTCACATTCCCTCGGTCGATGTCATGATGCTCTCAGTGGCGGAAGTGTTTCGCTCGGCCGCAATGGGGATAATTATGACTGGTATGGGTTCGGATGGGCTGGAAGGGATGAGGGCCATCGCCCGCGAGGGCGGAATCACCATAGGCCAGGATAAATCAAGTTGCATTGTGTATGGGATGCCGCGCGTCTGCGCGGAGAACGGCATCCTGCAGCGTGTTGTCCCGTTGCCCGAAATTCCGCAACATATCATCCAAGCAACTCTTCATCGCCTGAGGGCGTGAGACTCTCATTCATTCGCTGATCGGGTCGCTTTCTTCGAGCACTTGTTTGATCTTTGTGGTGAGGGACTCGCTCGAAAATGGCTTGGGCAAATAATAGCGAAAGTCGTGCTCCTTCACTCCGGCACGTGCCACCGCAGTCTCTGGATATCCGGAAATAAAGATTGTCTTCAGACCTGGCCTTCTGCTGCCAAGTTCTTGGGCAAGATGGGCGCCATTGTCATCCGGAAGCACAACGTCAGTGACCAAGAGATGCACGTCTTCATGCTCGTAGAACAGCCGCCGAGCCTCTGCTGCACACCACGCTTGCAGCGGGCAATATCCGGCTGACAGTAAAATCTCGCCGGCGACCTCACGTACGAATTTTTCGTCTTCGACCAGAAGAATGGTAGTGCCTCCCGAGTTCAATTCTGCTTTGGGCGGCCCTAGATTAAGCTGGATATCTTCCGTGTGAGCCACAGCTCTGCTCCTGGGAATTACCTATTTGCAGGTGAAGCGCCGCATGAGCGGATCAGTGACTTTGGGTCGTGGCGGCCCGGAAGTAAACGACTTACAAGCGGCGCATTGCGCCCCAGCAGTGGAGTTTTGGCGTGACGAACCGCCGTTTCGGGAATGGCTGCGGGAATGTGGTCCAAAAGAGAATCTTGCCGAAGCCTAACGCGTTCTCGCCAATATAGTCTGGTATGGGTCGAGTACGATCTTTCGTGCGCCCGCTGGGGCGCTGACACGAAATGACGTTTCCGGTCCATCGGCAAACACTCGTGCCAGCAGGATTGTTTTTGCTCCGATCAGCGCATACACCGGGACTGCAGTGACCAGGTCCTCTGGTCCATCTTTTTGCAGGATGATTCCGCTCACTGAGGTCGAGCCGCTTTTGTCGCTATATTTCACACCTCGCAGCTCCAGTCGTGGAATTGCTTTGCCCTTCACCCACCCCTGGTAGAACCAGTCCAGTGATTTTTTTCCTTCGTACCAGAGTGGCCGGGGCAATTCTTCTTCAAATACCCGCAGCATTTCCAAGGTTGAAATTGCTTTGCCTTGGTAGCGGTCCCTCATTTTTTGCAGCGCTCTTACAAATGGCTCGTCCGCAGCGACGGATTGCGTCCCCACCGAGCCGCGCGCGCTCTTTGTCTCAGCATCGCGCATCATGCACCGCAGCATGTGAAACAACCAGGTGCCACGGCCATAGCTGATGGCTTCGTATCCAGCGGGGAAATGCGAAGACGACAGCCGGGTTCCCAACGTGACAGGACCGGCGTCCATCAGCGGATCACCCTGCTTGTTTTTTGACAGCTGTTCCTCGCGATACTTCTGCATCGCGGCCCGGAACTGGACCGGATCCTGCGATTCCAGCAACATCATCGAGCTGTAATTCGCCAGCCCCTCCACGAGCCACTGGTCGCGGTACCCACTCCAGGTGACCAAATCGCCCCACCATTGGTGCGCGGTTTCATGGGCGATGACCTGAGCGCTGAGGATCTTTTCGACCGGACTCAGGTGGAGATCGGATTTCTGCTTCGGAGTAAGGAATGAAAAGCTGGAAAGAAAAATCAGACCCGGCCAGCCTTGGCTCATATCGCCGGGCATCTGTGTCAGCGCGAGGGCGCTATAGGGATAGGGTCCAAAGCGCCGGGAGAAAAAATCGATCGCGTGCGCCGATGCTTCGGCTACGCTCTGTGCGTTCCGCGCAGGCGAGGGTGCTGGTGTTGAGACGATTACTGGCTCGGACTTTGGCCGTAAGCCTGAGGGAATCACAGGCCCTGGCACTTCTGCTATTTCCGTCCCCTTGGGAAATGATCTCTCTACCCCGGATGCGGCATAGGTTTCTACCTTCACATCTCCGATCTGTGTCTCGACGCGCGAATACTTGCCGAGATTGAAGCCTGCCAGCGGAATGGGCCGCTCTGAAACCCAGCGGCTTATCTGTTGTCCAGCGATCTGATCGGCGCTCTTGGAGGAACCGGGATCAGTCCGCTTGCCAGTGGCCACCAGAACCCAATCCGCCGGATACCGGAATTCCAGATCGTAATTAGACATTCCCAACCCCCGATTCGGATACCAAGTGCCTCGCGCTCCGACATAGAGCAATCCTCCACCTGCCTCGGAGAGAACATCGCCACCATAGACGAAGTGCAATTTGATCTTTTGTCCCACCCTAAGCGCCTCAGGGAAAACCACGGCGACAAGATCGTTTCCACGACGGGCGAGCTGCGTTCCCTCGATGGCCTGATTATGTATGTACTCGACCGGTTGTCCATCAGCCTCGACGTTTTTGATCTGCAGAAAGCGCGAGAGCTCAAACAGCAACGCTCGCTCACCAGCCCGTTTAACTTCTATTTCCAATGCGGCATCTCCGTTTAGCTGCGTGGGGGGATTCACCTGTGCTTGGATCTTGTATTGAGAAATCGCAACGCTCTGTGATTTCGTCTCTTCGCCGATGATCCCGGACAAGTCTTCGGTTCGCCTCGCGGAGCTTTTGAGTGCGAATGAGGTCCACACATCGTAGTAGTTCACACCGCCGACGCTCTTCAATTGGCCGGCCCAGACTTGCTCGGCGGCGCCGCTGTCATAGTAAAGATCAAACATGCCCAGCTTGCGACCTTGTGCCCGTACGTGCAGCATGCGATCGGGATTTTCGGGCTCCGGAATTGGTTCGACCACATTCGACGTTCGTAGCAATCTGCTGAAGCTTAAGAGCAGCCGCAGAGCATCCGTCTGGGCGAGATTGCGCGCGGTTTCGTTCCTTTGGCTCACGAACTCCTGAGGATCCTCGGCGGGAATCAGCGCCGGTTGCAACCGAGTGAAAGTATCGTCATTAAAACGGAAGTATGCGGTGACAAATCTCTCTTCCAGGATGGCTGCTCCAGTGAACAGAGCCATTGAGGCCCGTTCCACCTGATCCGGCGGTACCACCAGCACTTCTCCATCACCTTCAAAGAACGCCCCAGTCACCCTCCCCATAACGTCTTCAGTGAAAGCGATGGTTCCATCGTCTAAAGTGATGTGAAAGGCGCCACGATCAAACGAAATATCGCGCGCCTTGTACACGCGGGATTTCTCCAGCCCAACGCTGCGCAATTGCAGATATAAAGTCTCAGCCGCACGATTACTCTGCGGGCTTGACTGAGCAGGCTGCGCCCAGCATCCGCAGACCAAAGCAGTGGCCAAAAGCCAGACCACGATGAGCCAACTAAAGCTCTCCTTGATTACTTTTGTCACGTAGGCCGTCGCTACCCCCATTGCTAGAATGCGCCCTAGTGCGGGCACGTGTCATCATCTCACTATCGGTTGGCTTCTCGCTTCTCGCGGTTGTCACGCCCGCCGAAGTCATTCATCTCAAGAATGGCCGTACCATCTGGGCGGATCATGTTCACGAGAACGGCGCCCATCTCGAATACGATATCGGCGACAACAATTACGCCATTCCTAAGTCTTCAGTTGAAAGAATCGAGGCGGGAGGAATTGCGCCGCCGTATGCTTCATCGGATGCAAATGCCAAAGACTTGGAAGATCTACCGACGCTTGCTCCAGTACATAATTTTGGCAACCAACTGGAGTTGATTGCCAAGATTATTCGTGATGGTCGCGTGGATCCTGACGCGTTGGCTGTTCTAGATCAACAGAGCGATAGCGACACCAGCGCGGCGGGATACTTCATCGCCGGCAAGCACGAATTTGAAACTGAAAACTTCAGCAAGGCGCGAACGTATCTGCAAGAGGCGTTACGGTTCAACTCGCAGAATCCTGCAATTCTCAATTACTATGCGGCGACTCTGGTTCGCTCCGGGAAGGCGTCCGAAGCGCTTCCTTATGCGGAACGCGCGGTCCGGCTGGCACCAGATTCCCCCGATACCCTCACAGTTCTTGGATACGCCCAATTTGCCTCGGATCATAGCCGCGACGCCATCCGCAGCTGGAAGCGCTCTCTTTCGCTTCGTCCCGATCCCGTAGTGGAAAAACTTCTGGCAAAAGCCGAGCGTGAAACCCGAGCTGAAGCAGATTTTTCCGAGCGCGAGAGCAGCCACTTCACCCTGCGATATGAAGGCAAGCAAAGTTCGGAAGAGCTGAGGCGGCAACTTGTCTCTACTCTCGAAGCAGAGTACGACGACCTGGTGCGCACTCTAGGCGTTTCGCCCCGCAGCAGCATTCCCGTCGTGCTTTATACGGGACAGGCCTTCTTCGATGTGACCCAGGCACCGTCCTGGAGCAGCGCCGTCAACGATGGTAAGTTGCGCATCCCAATCGAGGGAATGACGTCGGTCACGCCGGAGCTGGCGCGGGTCCTCAAGCATGAGCTGGCACACTCATTTGTTACCCAGATCTCAAACGGGCGTTGCCCGCAATGGCTGCAAGAAGGTATTGCGCAGATTGTAGAACCGAAGTCGCTCGCTCATGGGTCGGCTCTGGCACGAATGTTTGCCTCCGATCACGAAATTCCGTTCAATGCTCTCGAGCGAAGCTTTATGCAGTTTTCTACGATTCAGGCCGCCATTGCCTACGACGAATCTCTCGCCGCTGTGCAATACATCAATGAAACATACGGGATGAGCGACATCCAACGCGTTCTGGAACGCCTGGCGCAAGGCAGCTCCACCGAGGCAGCGTTGCGCGCAGTCGTTCATTCCGACTACGCACAATTACAAACGGAAGTCGGCAAATACCTAGCCGACAAATACGGACAGTAGATTTTATTTGTGAAATTACTCGATCTGCACTAGTTCACCAGCGCGGGAGGCGACTGCCGCGGTCGCCGGATGCTGTGGCGCGCGCCACGAATCAAAAATCGAAACCTGATGAACGCAGGAAACCGTGCAATGGGGTGCGCAGGCTTTTTCTGTGAGGTACTCGCGACGGATATCTGCAATCGTGTATTGCTCCAGCGGAATCGCGGGATAGCCGCGCTGCTGCGAGCAATAGTGCACCAGTCCGTCTTCGCAAATATACAGATATCTGGCGCCGGCCCGGCACCGCCACTGGTTCGGACGCCCTAGTGCAATGTTGTCTTGAAATGAGTTCACCCGCGTGAAGCTGCGTTTTTCGAGCGATTTCATTTCGTGGTAAACGCGCCGCTCTTCTTCACCGAGGGGCTGTAATTGTCCCTCGCCATCGTGAATGATCCCCACGGTCGAGCTGAAGCCAAGCTCGATGGCGCGCTTGCCAATTGTCAACGCGTCCTGCGGATTCCGTACTCCTCCGCCCACGACGGAATTGATGTTCACGTGAAAATCGGCGTACTCGGCGAGAAGCTGGAGCTTTTTATCGAGAACCTTAAGGCTTTTTTTCGATACATCATCCGGAGTGACGTTATCAATTGAAATTTGCAGCCATTCGAGACCTCCCCGGTTCAGCCGCTCGATGCGATCGCCGGTGAGCAAGTATCCGTTTGTGATCAACCCTGCGATGATGCCGTGTCGGCGAATGCGGCGGATGATGTCATCCAGCTCGGGATGCAGCAGCGGCTCGCCGCCGCTAATCGTAACAACCGAGGTGCCCAGCTCGGCGAGTTTATCCACACGCTGGAACATAGTCTCGAGCTGCACCGGCTTTGAAAAATCATCGAACTCGTTGCAATATTTGCAGGCAAGATTGCAGCGCCGCACCGGAATGATATGCGCCAGCAGCGGATGGTCCGTCCCAATGAACGCGCGCACGACCATGCGCGCTCCTCGCAGGTTGCGCTGGAGACCTCGCAAACGCCGTAGCATAGTTGAATGGGAAGCCATGCCTTAGTGTTACTTTCAATTAAAGCACAGATGGATAGCAAATTTGTGGTTGCAGTATTGTCTGGTCGATTTCATAGCGTGAATGGTAATGATTGCCGACGAGAAGCATCCGCTGGAAAATTAAGCGACCACGCGTGGACAGCCGCCCTGGGCCGCTCAGCCGACGGCCCGCTCAACTAGGGATCAACTCATGCCCCGCTTTCCGCAGTGCATCCAGGGCTGTTCGACTGACCTCCT
>Ga0209159_1001231_pt1 | contig 20318 bp, 10 predicted proteins | sample GraSoiAngelo_144_FD_185901 | JGI IMG/M metagenome (GOLD analysis project Ga0209159, IMG submission 185901) | Grasslands soil microbial communities from the Angelo Coastal Reserve, California, USA - 14_1009_02_40cm (SPAdes) (version 2) | ecosystem: Environmental > Terrestrial > Soil > Grasslands ...
CACTGCAGCTCGCCGAGAAAGCGGCGGTCGGCGGCTGGTTCGGGGCCGCCACCGCGACGGACTTCGAGGTGGTGCCCGTCGCGCCCACGTTGTCCGTGACCGTGAGTGTGACAGTGTAGGTGCCGCCGGCAGCGTACGTGTGGGCGGGGTTCTGTGACGTCGCGGTCGTCCCGTCGCCGAAGGTCCAGCCGTAGGCGCTGATCGAGCCATCGGGGTCGCTGCTCGTGCTCGTGAAGCTGCAGGTCAGCGCAGTGCAGCTCGACGTGAAGGCGGCGGTCGGCGGCTGGTTGGGCTGGCTGACGGTCACGCTGTGCGACGTGGAGCCGGTGGCGCCCTGATTGTCGGTCACCGTGAGGGTGACGGTGTAGCTCCCACCGGTCGAGTACGGGTGCGACGGGTTCGGCGCGGTCGACGTTGCGCCGTCGCCGAAGGTCCAGCTGTAGGCGACGATCGAGCCGTCCGGGTCGCTGCTCGAGCTCGTGAAGCGGCACGTCAGCCCACTGCAGCTCGCCGTGAAGGCGGCCGTCGGCGGCTGGTTTGGCTGGCTGACGGTCACGCTATGCGACGTGGAGCCCGTGGCGCCCTGATTGTCGGTCACCGTGAGGGTGACGGTGTAGGTGCCGCCCGCCGTGTACGTGTGGGACGGGTTCTGCGAGGTCGCGGTCGCCCCATCGCCGAAGGTCCAGCTGTAGGCGGCGATCGAGCCATCGGGGTCGCTACTCGTGCTGGTGAAGCTGCACGTCAGCGCAGTGCAGCTTGATGTGAAGGCGGCGGTCGGCGGCTGGTTCGGGGCCGCCACCGCGACGGACTTCGAGGTGGTGCCCGTCGCGCCCTGGTTGTCGGTGACCGTGAGGGTGATCGTGTACGTCCCGCCCGCCGCGTACGTGTGGGCCGGGTTCTGCGACGTCGCGGTCGCCCCGTCACCGAACGTCCAGCTGTAGGCACTGATCGAGCCGTCGGGGTCGCTGCTCGTGCTGGTGAAGCTGCAGGTGAGTCCGGTGCAGCTCGCGGTGAACGCGGCGGTCGGCGGCTGGTTCGCGGCCGCCACGGTGACGGACTTCGAGGCGGTCCCCGTCGCGCCCTGATTGTCGGTCACCTTGAGGGCGACCGTGTACGTCCCGCCCGCCGCGTACGTGTGGGCCGGGTTCTGCGACGTCGCGGTCGCCCCGTCACCGAAGCTCCAGCTCCAGGCCGCGACCTGCCCGTCCGGGTCGGTGCTGCCGTCTGTGAACGAACAGCTCAGCGCCGCGCAAGTCGCCGTGAACCCGGCCGTCGGCGGTTTGTTCGCCGTCACCGTCACCGCGGCCTTGCCGGTACCCGACCCGCCATCCTTGTCCGTCACCGTCACCCGGACAGTGTCCGTGCCGCCCCCGACGTAGGTGTGCGTGGCCGCTAGCGGATTCGACTGGCTGGTCGTGCTGCCCGAGGTTGGGGGCGAGCCGTCGCCCCAGTCGATTGCGTAGGACCAGGGCGAGTCTTTCACGCCGGGATCGCTGAAGGTGGCGCTGAGGGTGAAGGGGCTGCCTGCGTTGGCCGTCTGGCTCCCGCCCGCGTTCACCGTCGGCGGGGTATTCGCGATCGTCGCGGTCGTCGTCCCCGGGGCGCTCGACGCGCTGTGCGTGTCGCTGACAGTGAGCGTCACAGAGTACGCGCCGTTGTCGGCGTAGATGTGGGTTGGCTTCACGCCGCTGCCGGTGGTGCCGTCCCCGAAGTCCCAAGCATACGTCAACGCATCACCGTCGGGGTCGGACGAGGTGCTACCGTCGAACGTGACGGCCGTCGCCTCGGCGCTGGAGTAGGGTCCGCCCGGCCCGGCCGTGGGCGGATGATTCCCGGGCGCCCCCGGCGCGCCGTGGCACGTGCCGCTGCCGGCGTCGGTGAACGTCTTGCCTTGAACGGGAATGAACTTCCAGGTGTAGCCGCCGTCGGAGAGCGTCAGCTTCAGGACGCCCATTGTCTCGTTGTTGCGCACCTCGGAGTTCGCTGCCGTCGCGCCGAACGGGAACAGCCCTTCGCCGCCGCCCGTCCCCACGATGATCTCCCGAATGCCGTACACCGGGTCCACCGCGCCCGCCGGCGTCTGGGGAGCGAACCGCTCATAGTCATGGTGATGGCCGTTGAGCACGAGCTCGGCCCCGGCGTCGTACAGGTCCTGCCAGAAGTTTTGAGTCTCCGGGTCGCCCCCAACCGTGCTGGAGCTGAAGAGCGGGTAGTGCCAATACGCCAGCGTGCACGCCACCGGGTGAGCCGCGAGATCGGCGCGCAGCCACTGCTCCTGGGGCGACCCTACCCAGTGCGCAACGCTGCTGTTCAGTGCGATGATGTGCCAGGAGCCGACGTCATAGCTGTAGTAGCCCTTGGCGGGGTCGCCAGCCGCGGCGCCGAAGTACCCGAAGTAGCCGGCGGCGCCGGCGGTGCTGTAGTCGTGGTTGCCGGGCACTGGTCGGGTGCGTGCCTTGAAGCGCCCCCACGTGGGCGCGTAACAGTTGGCGTAATCGGAACTGCTCCCGCTGGGGTAGGCGTTGTCGCCCAAGGCAAACACGGTGCCCGGGATCGTGTCGATCAGGTTGGCGGTGAGAGAGTCCCAGGCCCTGCTACAGTCCGCGATGTCTCCGGCGCCGACGAGCACTGCGGCGCTTGCGGCAGCCTCGCCGGCCGCGTCCGGTCCGGGGGCGGGCGGGCCAGACGGTTCTTGGACGCAGGAGGCCAGCGCGAGGTACAACACACATCGGAGAGCGGCGAGACGCCGGACGGCCATCAGAGAGCTCGGGTGCGCTTCGTCTCAGACTACACTCAACGTTCGTGCCGCCGGGGTTACCAGCTCCCCGGCGGCCCGTGCGAGACGGCGCCATGCTCGCGCGGCTGGTGGCTGCCAGGACTACGGCCCCGCCCCGGCTCGGTGCTGCGGGCCGGCAGTGCGGCGCGAACTCAAATGCTGTGGCGGTGGCGCTACGTCGACGGCCGTGAATCTCCCTGTTGGGCCACCCCCGCCATCGCCGCCGTCACCAGTAGGGCGCGCACGATGCCGAGCGCGCCCTCGGTGTTTTCATACCACTCCGTCGCGAGATGGGCGTCGCCGGCCTTCCCGCCCGCGCCCAGCGCGATCGCCGGGATGCCGAGGGCGATCGGCACGTTCGCGTCGGTGGAGGCGCTCGCGAGCTCGGCGTCCCGGCCCAACACCCGGTTGGCCGCGACCGCCGCCTGGACCAGCGGATGGGTGCGCGGCGTGACGCCCGACGGGCGGTCGCCGACCGGCTGGCGCTCGAGCCGCAGCGGCGGCGTGCCGGAGGCGCGACGCCGGTTCTCATCGTCGAGCGCGCGGTCGAGCGCGGCCCCGACGGTGACGTCGAGCTGAGCGAGCGCCTTGGGGTCCTCGCTCCGCAGGTCCAAGTCGAGCCACGCCTCCTGCGGGATGGAGTTGAGTCCGGTGCCACCCCCCAGCCGCACGACCGCGCAGGTGGTGCGTGGTGCTTTCGAGGTGGGCAAGTCGGCGAGCAGCGCGGTCGCGCGGCCCACGGCGTTCGCGGGGTTGGCGACGCCGAAGGCGGCCCAGGAATGGCCTCCCGGGCCGCGGAAGGTGACGCGGTAGCGCTTGGAGCCAAGCGCCCGGTGAACCACACGCTCGAGACCCGCGCCGTCCAGCGCGATGAACGCGACCGGGGCGGGGTGGACCCCTCCCCTTTCCCCCTTCCCCGATTTGCCGTTCAGCAGGTATTTCACCCCCCGCAAATCCCCCGATCCCTCCTCGCCCACGGTGGCCGCAAACAACAGCGGCCGGGCGATGGGCACTCGTGCGGCGACGAGCGCCTCCGCCACGGCGACGAGGGCGGCTAAGCCGCGCGCGTTATCGCTGATGCCGGGGCCCTCGAGCCGCTGACCCCGCCGCTCCACTGCAACGTTCACGTCGGGCCCGAACACTGTGTCCAGGTGCGCCGAGAGGACGACGGGCGCCTGTACGTCGGCCCTTCCCCCGTTGCTGACCACCCAGCCGTGCACGTTGCCGACTTCATCGATCAGGACGTCCTGGAGACCGACTTCGCGGAACAGCTCGGCGACGTGGGCGGCGCGGCGGCCTTCGGCGCCCGTCGGGGCCGGGATCGCGGACAAGGCGGCCTGCCGCGCGAGCGTCACCTCATCGGTGCGCTCGAGGTGATGGCGCGCCGCGCGGATGCGCTCGTGCGCGAGCAGGCGAGAGATGCTCTGATCCACCGATTCACACTAACTCGCTTGACGGTGCCAGGCGAGTGGGCGACACTTCCGCCATGGAAGAGCGCGAGCTGATTTACGACTGGAACCGCTCGCCCGCAGCGCTCGACTGGTCGCGGGCGCGGGTCGACCTGAACGACGAGACCCTGCGCGATGGGCTGCAGTCCCCCTCGGTCCGGGACCCGTCCCTCGAGGTCAAGAAGCGGCTGCTCCACCTTATGGCCGACATCGGTATCGTGGCGGCGGACATCGGGTTGCCCGGGGCGGGTCCGCGGGTGGTGGAGCAGGTGCGCGTGCTGGCCCGGGAGATCCGTGACCAGAAGCTGCCCGTCTTCCCGAACTGCGCGGCTCGCACAGTGATCGCGGACGTCGAGCCGATCGTCCGGGTCGCCGAAGAGATCGGGATCCCCATCGAGGCCGCCACCTTCATCGGCTCCTCTCCGATCCGGCAGTACGCCGAAGATTGGACGCTGGACCATATCCTTCACTCCACCGAGGAAGCAGTGTCGTATGCCGTGAAGCACGGCCTCCCCGTCATGTACGTGACCGAAGACACGACCCGCGCGAAGCCCGAGGCTCTCAAGGCGTTGTACGGCGCGGCGATCGACTGCGGCGCGACACGGATCTGCCTCGCGGATACGGTCGGCCATGCGACACCAGACGGCGTAAAGGCGTTGGTCACATTCGTCAAGCGTGAAATCGTCACGGACAAACGTGTGAAGATCGATTGGCACGGGCACCGCGACCGCGGGATGGGACTGATCAACTGTCTCGCCGCCATCGAGGCCGGTGTGGACCGCGTGCATGCCACCGCCCTGGGCGTGGGCGAGCGGGTGGGCAACGCCGAGATGGACCTCCTGATCGTGAACCTCAAGCTGCTGGGTGCTCATCGGCACGACATCGCCAAGCTGCCGGAATACTGCCGGCTCGTGGCGGACGCCGTGGGCGTGCCGATCCCGGTGAACTATCCGGTGCTCGGCGCCGACGCGTTCCGCACCGGCACCGGCGTCCATGCGGCGGCCATCATCAAGGCGAAGAAGAAGGGCCACGCCTGGCTCGCGGACCGGGTGTACAGCTCGGTACCGGCCGAAGAGTTCGGGCTCGAGCAGAAAATCGAGATCTCACCGGTCTCGGGGCTCTCGAACGTGAAGTACTGGCTCGAGACCCACGGCTACGACGCCGAAGACGAAGCGGCGTGCCGCGTGCTGTTCGAAGCGGCGAAGCGCACCGACCGCGTGCTCTCGGACGAAGAGTGCCACCGCTTGGTCAGGCAAGGGGCATGGCGGTAGGGTCATTTCGCGACATCGAAAAGGCGTACTTCGATCTGCGGTGGCACTTCGACCCGGTGGCCGCCACGCAGGCCGGGGTGAAGACCTACGACGACCGGTACGGACGCTACAGCCCGGCCGCCCTCGCGCCGCATCTCGCTGCGCTCAAGTCACTCGCGGGCGCGCTCGAGGAAACCAGCGCCGACGGGCTGGAAAACGAGATCGATCGGACCGCCCTGCTGAACGACATGCGGGTGGCGCTGCGGCGGTTCGAGCGCGAGCGGCCGCAGGCGAAGAGCCCGGCGTTCTGGCTGCACCATCTGCTCGGCGGCCTGCACTTTCTCTTGGGGCGGGGCGACCGCAGCGGTGAAGAGCGTGCCCGCGCCCTGATCGGGCGCCTCGAGGACGTGCCGCGTCTGCTCGACGATGCGCGCGCCGCGCTCGTCGAGCCGGTGCGGGTGTTCGTGGAGACGGCGCTGCGGATCAACGAGGGGGGACTGCTGCTGGTGCGGGGGATCGGTGACGCGATCACGGATCCCGCACCCGGACCGGCCGACGCGCTGCGGCTGGCGGTCGAGAAGGCGGCCGAGGCGATGACGGCGTTCGAGCACGATCTGGAGCGCTGGCTCGAGTCGGCCTCCGAGCACTTCGCGCTGGGTGAAGACGACTTCAACTTCCGGCTGCACTACGAGCACGCGCTGCGCGACACGGCGCCGGAGCTGTGGCGCTACGGGCTCCATCTCAAAGAGGAAGTCGAGGCGGATCTGGCCCGCCGGGCAGCGCGCCTCGACGGACGGAAGACGTGGCAGGAGGTGGTCGATCGGCTCCGCGCCGATCACCCGCCCGCGGATGGGCTGGTCGAGGCGTACGCGCGGGAAATGGTACGGGCGCGCGACTTCGTGGCCGAGCGTGGGCTCGCGCCCATTCCTGAGGCCCCGCTCGACGTCGTCCCCACACCTGCCTTCATGCGGCCCGTGATCCCGTTCGCCGCGTACGACAGCCCCGGCGCGTATTCGAGCGACCGTACGGGCTGGTTCTACGTCACCGTTCCCGACCCCAAGCTGCCCCCCGGCATGCAGGAGCGAGTGCTGCGCGACCACTGCCGGCACGAGCTCGCCGGTACGGCACTGCACGAAGGCTACCCCGGCCATCACCTCCAGCTCGTGCACGCCCAGCAGCAGCCGTCCGACACCCGGAAGAACGTGTGGACGCCGGTCACGGTCGAAGGCTGGGCGCTGTACTGCGAAGAAATGATGGGGGAGGAAGGGTTCTACCGCTCGGAGGAGGAGCAGTTTTTCCAGCGTGTGCATCTGTTGTGGCGCGCGGTACGGGTCCTGATCGATGTGGGCCTCCATACCCGGGGGATGACGTTCGAGCAGGCGGTGGACTACATGGTGACCCACGTCAACGTGGAGCGGGCCAACGCCGAGGCGGAGGTGCGGCGCTACTGCGCCGAGCCGGCGTACCCGCTGAGCTATGCGGTGGGGCGGCGCGAGCTGCTGAAGCTGCGGGAGGACTTCCGTGCGGCGCGCGGGGCGGCGTTCACGCTGCGCCGCTTCCACGACGCGATCCTCGAGTACGGCGGCCTGCCCGTCACGCTGATCCGGTGGGGCCTGGGTCTCAATGACGCGTAGGGAGGCCGCGTCGGCTCCCCGGCTGCCACGCCCCGTGAAGCTGTTCGGGGCGGTCTCGCTGCTCAACGATTTCGCGAGCGAGATGATCTACCCGCTGCTGCCGGCGTTCGTCACGGGCGTGCTCGGCGCGGGCCCGCAGGCGCTCGGTGCCCTGGATGGAACGGCCGAGCTGGCCGCGTCGGTCGTGAAGTTCGGCGCGGGGCGGCTGGCGGACCGGCCAGCGCGCCGCGGGTGGCTCATCGTGCTGGGCTACACGATCGCCGTGCTGGTGCGGCCGATCATCGCCGTCACGGGAGCCGCGTGGCAGGTGATCGGGCTGCGGGTCGTGGACCGCATCGGGAAGGGCATTCGCACGCCGCCGCGCGATGCCCTCATGGCGGATGTCACGCCCGCCGCCCTTCGGGGTCGGGCGTTCGGCCTGCAGCGCGGGATGGACCATGCCGGCGCGGTGCTCGGTCCGCTCACCGCCTGGTGGCTGCTTAGGTCGGGAAGCGCGGACGTGCGGTCGGTGATTGCGTGGAGTCTGGCGCCGGGAATGGCGGTGCTGGTGCTGGCAGTGTGGGCGGTGAAGGGCGGTGAAGGGCGGTGGAGGGCGGTGGAGGCCAATGCCGGCGCCGCACCACTTTCGCCGCCCTCCACCGCCCTCGCCCGCCTTCGACCGCCCTTGGCCCTCCTCGCGATCGCGTTTTTCTATCTCCTCCGCATGCCCGAGACGCTCATGATCCTGCGCTCCCAGCAGCTCGGCGTCTCGACGGCGGCAGTGCTGCTGCTCTGGGCGGCGCTGCACGTGGTGCGGTCGTCGGCGAGCTTCGCGGGCGGTCGTCTCACGGACCGCATCGGGGCGAGCCGGACGATGTGGCTGGGATGGCTGTGCTACGCGGCGATCGCGGCCGGGTTCGCGGTCGCGAGCGACGCCAGACGGGCCTGGGCGCTGTTTCTCGCGTTCGGCATGGTGGCCGGGCTTACCGAGAGCCCCGAGCGCGCGCTCGTCGCGCAATTCGCGGGCGGGCGTCAGGGGAGCGGATTCGGGAAGTACCACGGGGTGACCGGGCTGGCGGCGCTCGCCGGTGGGATCGGGCTGGGCGCGGTGTTTCAGGGGTACGGCGCGGGCCCGGCGTTCCTCGGCAGCGCGGCGGGGGGGCTCGCGTTGGTGCTCGCGTGGCCGGTGGTGGGGAGGCGACGTTCGGTCCAGGTTGGTGGAGCTGCCGCTTAGTCGGTATGTCGTCCAGGGGGTTGGGATGTCGTCTAATGGGTTGGGATGTCGTCCAGTGGGTATGAGGGACTGAAGTCCCTGCTCGGCCCCGTGGCGTCCTAAAGGACGCTCGAACGTGATGACTTTGCGTCCTTCAGGACGCGCTGCGGCCGAGTTGGGACTTCAGTTCCTCATACCTACACGAGGGGGATACCTGATGCACGTGCCCTTGCGGCGTCTGCTGGCGGCCCTCGCAGCCACTGCGCCGGGGCTCGCGGCCCAGGCGCTCCCACAGACGACGGCCGAGCGGACGAACTATGCGGCTACGTCCGCGAACGCGGACGTGGGCGCCTTCCTCGACAGCCTCGAGCTCGTCGGGGTGCCCGTCCGAGTCTCCGAGATGGGCACGACCGCGCTCGGCAAGCCGATCTACTTCGTTATCGCCTCCGACCCAACGGTGACATCCGCGGGCGAAGCGGCGGCGTTCGGGAAGGTGGTGGTCTACCTCCAGGCGAACATCCACGGCGGGGAAGTGGAGGGGAAGGAAGCCGTGCTCGCCGTGCTGCGCGAGCTGGTGGGACCGCGGCGCGAGCTGCTGCAGAAGCTGGTGGTCCTCGTTGCGCCGGACTACAACCCCGACGGCAACGACGCCTTCGGGCCCCAGGCCGTGAACCGCTCCGAGCAAAACGGGCCCGCGCTGATAGGACAACGCGCCGACGGGAAGAACCTCGACCTGAACCGCGACTACTTCAAGGCCGAAGCACCCGAGACCCGCGCGTCACTCGCCCGGGTGTACACCACCTGGGATCCGGCGCTGATGGTGGATCTCCACACCACCGACGGCACGCTGCACGGCTACCAACTCACTTACGCGCCGCCGCTCGACCCCAACGGGCCGGCCGGGCCCACTGCCTTCGTGCGAGACCGGATGCTCCCAGCGCTCCGCAAGACACTCCAGGACAAGTACCACGAGCCGATCTTCGACTACGGCAACGTGGAGACCCCGCCAGCCCCGCAGAGCTGGGATACCTACGCTCCGCTCGGTTGGTACGGGACCAACTACGTGGGCCTACGAGGGCGGATGGCGATCCTGTCGGAAGCGTATTCGCACGCCGACTTCAAGACTCGCGTGCAGGTGACGCACGACTTCCTGGTCGAGATTCTCAATTACGCCGCGCTGCACGGCGACGAGATCCGCCGACTCGAGCGCGAGGCCGACCGCCAGACCGCGTTAGAAGGGGCGGGCTCACCCCCGCGGCAGTCGCTGGCGGTCGCCTATAAGCTCGCGTCGCGCGGCGTCGAGCCGGTCCGGCTCGAGGTGATGCAGCAGATCCGCACCTACCGGCTTCCGGTAAGAGACCGCTTCGTCGATTCTCTCACCCGCCCGTTACCGGCCGGCTACTTCCTCCCGGCTGCGGACAGCGACGTCGCCGCTCTGCTCCGGCTCCACGGCATCCAAGTGCAACGGCTCGCCCGAGAGTGGACCGACACGGTGGAAGTCCTCGCGGGGACCGAGCTCAAATGGGCGACGCGGGAGTTTCAGGGACACCATCTGTTGGAGGTCACGGGGACCTGGGCCCGCACGTCGCGCAGCGTGCCGGCCGGCAGCTACTTCGTGGCCACGGCGCAGCCGCTCGGCAGGCTCGTCTTCGCCCTGCTCGAGCCGGAGGGCTTCGGGCTGGCGCGCTGGGGCGCGTTCAGCGGGCTGCCCGGCTCGGAGCTGGGTGCCTCCTCGGGGGTCGAGTTCCCGGTATGGCGGGCGGGGCGGGCGCCCCGCGCGCCGTCACGGTTGCTCCCTTAACAGGGTGCTGAATGAGGGGGTTGGGCGTCGGAGTCCCCATCCTGACGGATGGGCTCGGCCAGGCACAACGCTGAAGCGTAGTGTGCTTCAGCACAGTGCATTGCCGAGCCCACGCTTCAGCGTGGGAACCTACGGGTCGGCGTCCGCGTCGTCGTCGAACGCGAACGACGCGCCGCCCCCCGTACCGCTCGCCCGCTCGACCCGCAGCACACGACTCAGGGTCTTGCCGTCGACGGTGATGCTGACCAGGTAGTCGCCGCTCGGGACGGCGGGCGCACCGCCACCGAATCCGCCGAAGCCCCCCCCGCCTCCCCCGCTCCCCCCGCTGGCGCGGCCGAATGCCTGGGCGATGAACCCAAGCCCGCCCAGTCCGCCCCCGCCGCCCCCTCCCCCGGCAGCGCCGCGTTGGTTGGGGAGCGCGACGCGGATCAGCTGGCCCAGCGTGCCGAGGAAGCCCACGTCGGGCTGCTCCGTCCCCGATTCCCCGCCTTCCTGCTGCTGGCCCCCCCCGCCGGCGCCCGCCTGCGGGCCGCCGGGTGCCCCCGGTGCGCGGGGCGTCGTCTCGCCAGGGCGCTCGACGAACCGGGCGGCGGTTAACGTCGCAGCACCCCCACCGCCGCCACCACCTCCACCACCGCCACCCCCTCCAAACCCGAATCTCTGCGCGAGGCCCTGCAGATCACCGGCGAGCAGCGCCGTCTTAAGAGGCCCGAGCATCTGCGCATTGGTCCCCGCCTTCTCGAGCGAGTCGAACACCACCCCGATGCGGCGGGCGATCAGTGTGCTGTCGCGCCGCTGCGAGGGCGACAGCGGCTGGGGCGGCGGCGTCCGGCCCTGGAAGCCCCAGGTCACGCGGTGCAGCCCCGGGCCGCCCGGGCCGTTCACGGTTCGCACCGTGTCGCCGCGCACGTCGCTGATGACGACCTTGGTCTGCGTGCGGCGGTCGCCGCTGGTGAGCCGGTACACGATCTCGGCGCCGTACTGCGGGCTCGGGGAGATGAACTGCTTGTGCCCGCCGCTCGCATTCGCCCGCACCGCGTCGCCGTACTCGTAGGCGGTCTTCGGCTCGAACAGATACGCGCTCGTGGCGAGCACGCCTTCCGCGAGCTGTTCGAGCGGCGTGACGTCCACGATCCAGATGCCGCGGCCGTGCGTCGCGGCCATCAACTCGTGCTCGCGCGGGTGGATCTTGAGGTCGTGCACCGGCACGGTGGGCAGGCCGGTCATGAACTTCTGCCACGACGTGCCCCGATCGCGCGAGATGTACGCGCCCGCGTCCGTGCCGACGTACAGCAGATTCCGGTTGAACGGATCCTCGCGCACCACGTGCACGTAGTCCGGCCCGCCGGTCGGGAGGTTGTGCGTGATGGCTGCGAACGTCTTGCCGAAGTCGGTCGTGACGTAGACGTACGGCGCGAAGTCGTTGGTGCGGTGGCCGTCGAACGTCACGTAGAAGGTGGCCGTGTCGAAGTGCGAGGGCTCGATCCGGCTGACGTACGTGCCCGCGGGCACGCCGGGGAAGCGGCCGGTGAGGTTCTCCCACGCACCGCCGTCGTTGCGCGTGAGCCAGACGTTGCCGTCGTCGGTGCCCGCGTACAACAGGCCCGGCCGGAGGGGCGACTCGGCGAGCGCCACGATGGTGCAGTGCGTCTCGGCGCCCGTCACGTCCGGCGTGATGCCGCCCGTCGTGCGAGTGCTGATGCGGACCTTCATCGTGTCACGCGTGGTGAGGTCCGGGGAGATGGGATAGAGGTTCTCCCCTCGATTGGTGGACTTCATCACCTTGTTCGAGCCGGCGTAGAACGTCGTCGGCGAGTGCGCGGAGAGGAAGAACGGCGTGTTCCAGTTCCAGCGCAGGTCAATCTCGGCGGAGTCGGCGAGCTGGCGCCGGCGCAAGTCGGCGAGCCGCTTCTGCTGCGCGGCGGTCGGCGGCTTGGCGGTGTCGGGATGCTCGATGAGGATCGAATCCTCGAACAGCTGGTAGCGCGGCCGCCAGTTCGGCTTCTGCAGCGACGTGCGCTCGCCGGTCGCGAGGTTCAAACGGCCCATGTTGCCGCCCTGCGACTCCGAGTAGACGATGTTCGGGTCGGTCGGGTCCTGCGCGGTGTAGAAGCCGTCGCCCCCGCCGATTGTGATCCAGTCGGCGTTAGTGATGGCCCCCTGGCGGTGGCGGCTCGGCCCGCACCACGAGCCGTTGTCCTGCAGCCCGCCGCACACGCGATAGGGGAACGCCATGTCGTAGCTCACGACGTAGAGCTGGGCGATCGTGATCACGTTCAGGAAGTCGAAGTTCCCACCCTTGTCCCATGTCTGCGAGACGCCGCCGTCGTCGCCGACGATGAAGTGGCTCGCGTCGTTGGGGTCGATCCACATCGCGTGGTGGTCCACGTGGATGCCCTGCGTGGCCAGGCCAACCGTCTTGCCGCCGTCATTCGAATAGTTGACCGGGGTGGACGACCAGTACACCCGGTTCGGGTCCTTGGGGTCGACCCGCACCTGGGAGTAGTAGAAGGGGCGGACGTCGTTGTCGTTTGTCTTGGTCCACGTCGCCCCGCCGTCCCCGGAGCGGTACAGACCCGAGGGTCGCTTCTGCGCCGCCTTGGCCTTGTCGGCCGTCGCGTTGGGCGCCGTATCTGCTTCGACCAAGGCGTACACTACCTTCGCATCGCTGGGGGCGATGGCGAGGCCGATGCGACCTTTCATCGTCTCAGGGAAGCCGCCGCCTTTCACTTCGGTCCACGTCTTGCCGCCGTCGGTCGTCTTCCACAGGGTGCTGCCGGGGCCCCCGCTCTTGAGGAAGTACGGCCCGCGCACCCGCTCCCAGCTCGACGCGAACAGCACCTCCGGGTTGGTGGGGTCCATCGCGATGTCGATGAAGCCCGCCTTGTCACTGATGAATTTCACGAGCTGCCACGTTTGGCCGCCGTCGGTGGTCTTGTACAGCCCACGCTCGGGGTTTGCCGCCCACGCTTGGCCGAGCGCCGCCACGTACACGATGTTCGGGTTGGTGGGGTGCACCACGATGCGGCCGATGGCGCCGCTCTTCTCGAGCCCCGCGAGCTTCCAGGTGAGCCCACCGTCGGTGGACTTGAAGATGCCGCAGCCCGGGGAGATCGTGTTGCGGGAGTCTTCCTCGCCTGTCCCCGCCCAGACCTGCGTCGTGTCGCTCGGCGCGATCATGAGCTCCCCCATCGAGATGCAGCGCTGGTTATCGAACACCGGCCGCAACGAGGTCCCGGCGTTGGTGGTTTTCCAGATCCCGCCCGCGGCGGCCGCGACGAAGAACGTCTTCGACGGACTGGGGATGCCGACCACGCTGGACACGCGCCCCCCCATGTTGGCGGGGCCGACGTTGCGCCAGCGGAAGCCGGCGAGCAGGGTGGAGTCGAGGGGGGCGGCCGCCTGAGCGGCGAGGGCGCTAGCCCCGCCCGTCAGGGCGGGGCCCACGAGCGAGAGGAGGATGGCGCTGAGCGCCCAGCGGCGTACGGGCATGACGGCCTCGGGATTGAGTGGAAGAGTGCGACGGCACACCGAAAGAAATACGCGCGAGTCCGCCCGCGCGTTAGGGGCCGGCAGCGACATGCTTGACCACCGTGCCCCCCTTCATCACGAAGACGACGCGCCGCAGGGCGGTGATGTCCTCGACGGGGTTGCCGGCGAGACCGATCAGGTCGGCCTCGAGCCCGGGGGCAATCGCGCCGATCGTGTCCGCCAGCTGGAGCGACTGGGCCGCGAGGGACGTCGCCGACACGATCGCGGCCATCGGCGCTTGGCCGCCCACCTGCACCCGGTAGATCAGCTCTTCCCAGTTTTTCCCGAAGGCGCCCGCTACCGCGTCGGTCCCGAACACGACCCGCAGCTTGGGCCGTCGCAGCGCCTGCTTGAACACCGCCAGCACCAGGGGGACGGCCCGGTGCATCTGCGCGAACCCCTCCTCGGTGTAGTTCTCGATCCCCAGAAACCGCGCCTTGTTGTCGAAGTAGTTCTGGAAGACGAGGTAGAGGTTCGGGTCGAAGAACGTGCCGTGCTCCGCCATCAGATCGAGCGTCGCCTCGTCGAGCAGCACGCCGTGCTCGATCGATGTGGCCCCCGCCAGCACGGCCCGCCGCGCCGCCTCGGCGGCATGGGCATGCACGACGCAGCGCCGTCCATGTGTCTTCGCTTCGCCGCACGCGGCGCGCAGCTCGTCCTCGGAGAGCGTCGGGCCACCGCCTTCGCGGATGCTCTTCGAGCCGAGGATCTTGATCACGTCGGCCCCGCCCGCGACGCGTTGCTGCACGGCGCGCCGCAGCCCGTCCGCGTCGCCCGCCTCTGGCGTGATCCAGTCGAGCGAGGTGACCACACGTGGGCCGGGGATCGTGCCGCGCGCGATCGCGTCGCGCAGGTCGCGATCGAGCGTCGAGCCGATGCTCTGCACGGTCGTGATCCCGGCCATCAAGGCGCGGTACGCGTTCTCCTCGGTATAGAGGACGGTCTGCTCGAGCGGCTCCGAGCCGCCGGGGTCGTTGTGCGCCCGGCCGTTGGCGTCGAAGTGCGACGTGAGATGGACGTGCGTGTCGATCCCGCCGGGCATGACGGTGAGCCCCGTGAGGTCGTACGTCGCCGTGGTGAGCGCGGGATCGAGGCGCACGATGCGGGATCCGGCGATCACGATCGTCGTGTTCCGGGCGACGCCCCCTCGGCCGTCGAGCACCGTCCCGGCGCGGATCGTGATGGTCGCCGACTGGCCGAGGGCGAGGGCGGGGACGGTCAGTGCGACCGCGAGTGCGTGACGGGCGAGCGGCATGGCGGGCCTCCGATGGTTCGACCAGAAAAGGTGCGTCGCGGCGGCACCGGACGCCACCGCGCACGGCGCCGCAGCGCGGAGCGGCGATCAGGGGACCTCAAGGACGGGAGTTGACGAGGCGTTGATGGATCGATGGGAACTTCCGCACTATGTTACGCGGCGTGAGTACTGCTCCAGTGTTGACGGCGGCAGACGTCGAGCGGATGTCGCTCCCAGGAAAGCAGGTTGAGCTGGTCCGCGGGCAGCTGGTGGTCCGCGAGCCGCCGGGGACGTGGCACGGGGCCATTGCGGCGAAGCTGGCGTACCACCTGAGCGATTTCGCGAATCGGCAAGGGCTGGGGCTGGTGTTCGCTCAGGACACCGGGTTCAAGATCGCCTCGGATCCCGATACGGTGCGCGCGCCAGACGTCGCGTTCGTAGGGCGCGCGCGTGCTGGGCTCATTGCAAAACGGGGATACGCCGAGCTGGCCCCGGACCTGCTCGCCGAGATCCTGTCACCCGATGACAGGCCTGCAGAGGTGCTAGCCAAGGTTGCGGACTGGCTCGCCGCCGGCACCAAGCTCGTGTGGCTCGTTGATCCGGAGCGTGTGGAGGTCCGCGTCTACCGGTCGGACGGGTCGCTGTCGGTCCTGCGCGAGGGCGACTCGCTCGATGGCGAGGACGTGCTCCCGGGATTCACCTGCCCGTTGAGCGACGTACTCGCCTGACGGGTTGGGCGGACGCACCAGCCCGTCCGCCCCCGTCAAATTGCCGCGACGTTCCTATTGCCCGCTGGGCGTGCGGGTCGACATCCAGAGATCCTGCACACCCAAGCCGCCCGGCCGGATCGATGTGAAGATCAACGTCCGGCCGTCGCGCGACAGACTCGGCTGCGAGTCGATGTCGGGCGTGTTTATCGGTGCGTCCAGATGGACCGGTGAAGACCAGGGGTCGTGGACAGTCTGCCGCGTGAACACCCACAGATCGAAGCTGCCGAACCCCCCATCTCGGGTCGACGACAACAACAACTCCAGGCCATCGGTGCGCACTGCCACTTTTTGATCAGCGCCCGCCGGGTCATTCAGCTCGGGCACCGCGACGGCTGGACCAAGCGGCACACCGTCGTTCGTGAGCGAGACGCGGTAGATGTCGAGGCTGCCGCCCGCCGGAGTCCGGTTAAAGTACAGGACGGCGTTGGGCTCCCCCCCTTCGCGCACGTAATACGAGCCGTTCTCGGCCCCCGCGGTATTCACGTCGGGGCCAAGGTTGACTGGGGGGCCCCAGGTGTCACCGTCCGCGCCCGTGCTCACTCGATGCGACACGTAGATGTCGGCACTGCCAAGACCGCCTAGGCGCGTGCTGAAGAAAAAGAGCAGGCGCCCATCTTCCGACATTGTCGGTGCGGCCTCGCCCGCGTCGCTGTTGACCGGGGCGCCAGGGTTGACCGGCGTTTCCCACGGGCACTGCAAGCACTGCCGGTGGGACATCCAGATGTCGTTGCCTCCGAGTCCACCCAGTCGATTGGAGACGAAGTAGAGCGTGTGCTCATCGGGGGACAGACCGGCGTTCGCGTCGACGGCGCTCGAGTTCACGACCGGCCCGAGATTCACGGGCTCGGACCACTCGGAGCTGGCGAAGCGGTTGGCCTGCAGCTTGGGCGCGGCGGGATGCGACTCCACCCCACACGCGGCGAGCAGGGCCAGGGAGACCAGGGAAACAAGGCTCGTGGTGTGCGTGGTCATCATAGAACCTCCCTCATGTTGGCTTTGAGCTAGCGGGGCGAGCCGACCCCCGGGCGATACAGCGAGCGGATCCGCTGGGCGCGGAACACGTAGCCGGCGTTGCCCTCGATGTGCCACACGACTTGTCCTGAGGCGTCGTACTCCTCGACGCGGCCCGCCGGCCCGAACGACACGAGGGTGCGGCCGCCAGGGAGGTCCTGCGCGCTGCCGCCGAGTTGCGCCGTCACCCCCGGGCTCGGCCCATAGGACCCGACCAACTGCGCCGTGTGCAGGTCCGCGTCGTAGGCGTACCGCTCGGCCCGGCTGCCCGCGGGATCACCCAGGTTGTCGAGCAGCAGGAGGTGCGCCGGCGCCGTCAGCCGAACGCCGTGCTGAAAGGAGAAGGCCGGGGCCCCGGCGTCCTGGAACGCGAACTGGTTCTTGAGGCCGCCCATGCGCCACAGCACCGCGCCGGTGCGCGTGTCGATCTTGGTGATCTCACTCAGGCTCCGGAACGAGACGATCAGGTTGCCGTCGCTGTCGAGGTCCAGCGAGTTGCCGTGCATCCAGTTGACGCTCGGCCCGGTTCGGCTCGCCGGGGCCAAGTCGGTGATCTCGAAGTGGTCGAACGGATTCCACTGGAACAACAGCTCGCCCACCGAGCTGACGTGCTGGACGACGGTGCCCATCACCTGCGCGTTCGCGACGCCGCCCAGCCCGGAGAGATCCATGGTCCGCGTCTCGTCGCACATGATCCAGTACGCGCCGTCCGGCTCGGCGATCAGATCGTGGAAGCGGGGCGGGAGGCCGCCCGCGCAGCCGAAGGTTCGCGTCACGTTGCCGAGCGGATCGATCTCGACCCACCGAGGGATGACCGTCGGGTCGGGGATGGAGGGTCGGGCGACGTAGCGTCCCGTGGGTTCGGCCTCGAAGTTGAGCCCGGGGCCGTACGGGGAGAAGCGATGATACCACACCACCCGCCCGCCGTTGTCGATGACGAGGCCGAACAGGCCAGCGGCGAACACGACATACCCGGGCGAGGGATCCGCGCCGCCTGCGACGTACCGCGGGAGGTCGGCCGGCAGCGTGCCGGTAGCGAAGCCGACGGGATCGCCGAGCACGGTCTGGTCGCCCCCGTACGCCACGAGCCGCAGGATGTAACGGCTGTCGGGAAGCAGGCCGAGCACGGGGACCAGGACGGAGTCGCCCGCCAGGGTCACGGCCGGCGTGGCGCTGTCGAGCGGTGACCCTGCGAGGCCGTAGCGAACCGCGACGCTGTCGGCGTGCCGGACTCGGCCCGTGACCACGGCGCTGAGCACATTGCTCGGGTTGTCAGCCACTGCACTCGCGAGGATGGCAGGCGGCGGAGGAGACGTTACGCCGTCGTCCGTCCCGCACCCGACGCTGATGAGCAGTGCCGCTACGAGCAGCACTCCGCTGCGCGACGCCTCAGGCCCGCGCGACGGGCCGCACCCACGAGTCGTGCCCATCGCGTCACGGCCGCCAGGCAGGTGCATAGTCGGCACCGGCCGTGAGCGTGGTCAGGCCCGTACCCGCCGCGTTCATCACCAGCAACCCGCGCGAGGAGCACCCGGAGGACGGGTCGCAAACGACGTTGGCGACCACGATCTTGGTGCCGTCCGGCTTCCAGGCAGGGTCCCAGGCGGCGGTTCCGGGGCTGAGTCTCGTAACGTCGCCGCCGTCGGGGTTCATCGTGGCGAGCTCGTACGCCCCCGCGTACCGAGTGGTGGCGAACGCGATGCGCGAGCCGTCCGGCTTCCAGGCGGGCAAGGCGTCCTGCCCCGGGTCGCTCGTCAGCCGGGTGAACCCCGTGCCGTTCGCGTTGATGACGCAGATATCGCTGTTGCCGCTGTCCACGACGCACGTGAACGCCAGCCGGGTGCCGTCCGGCGACCAGGCCGGCTTGGACACGGCTTGGGGCGCGTCGGTGAGCAGGGTGGGGACGCCGGCGTTCATGACGTACACGCCGCTGCGACCACTGCGCGAGCTGATGAACGCGATCTTCGTGCCGTCGGGGGACCACGTCGGCTGCGCATCCGAGGCCTCGTTCGTGAGGAGCACCCGGCCCGAGCCGTCGGCGTTCATCACGGCTAACCCGACGGAATAGTAGTAGCAACCGTAGTAGTAGTAGTCACAGTAGTAGTCGATCGCGGCGAACGCGATCTTCGCGCCGTCCGGCGACCAGCTCGGCCCGGTGCCTGTCGCGAGCGTGACCGTGTTCGAGCCGTCGGCGTACGCGACGGCGATGGTCGCTTCGTCGACCGACGTCTTTGACTGGAAGGCGATCTTCTCCACTCGCACGCAGGTGAGCTGGAACGTCGTCCGCACGGTATCGCGCGTAACCCCGCCGGTGGTCACGTGCACGGTGCGCGGGTTGGCACCGGCCAGCGCGCAGTTCCCCACCGCGCCGAAGAGAATGACGCTGTGGTCCCCCCCGTTCACCCCCTCGATGACGGCGGTCCCGTTGACGCCGAGCGGCCGCTGCTGCCCGTTGTCCAGCAGCACGGTGTAGCCGTCCGGATCGAGATCGATTCCCGAGGTCGCCGCCGTGACCTGGATGCTGCCGGTCACCGCGACGCAGGTCACGTCGAAGGTCGTCCTGGCCGTGTCGCGCGTAACGCCGCCCGTCGTCACATGCACGGCGCGCGGATTGTCCCCGGCGATCGTACAGTTCCCGGCCGGGCCCACCAGCCGGACGGTGTGATCCCCGGCGGTCAAGCCGCCGACGGTCGTGGCTCCGTTCACGGGCAGCGGTGCGAGCGATCCGACGTCGATCAGGACGCTATAGCCGTTGGGGGTGAAGTCCACTCCCGAGGTCGTGGCCTTCACCTCAATGTTGCCGGTCACGGCGACGCAGGTCACCTGGAACAGCGTTCGTGCGGTGTCGCGCGCGGCGCCACCGGTGATCACATGCAGCGTGCGGGGATTGTCTCCGGCGACCGTGCAGTTCCCGGCGGCGCCCGAGAGCACCACGCTGTGGTCTCCCCCGGCGAGACCGTCGAAGGTGACGGTCCCGGCTCCGAGGAGTTGCCGCAGGGACGCGCCATCGAGCTGCACCGCGTAGCCGTTGGGATCGAGATCGATTCCCGCGGTCGCCGCCGTGACCTGGATGCTGCCGGTCGCCGCCCCGCAGGTCACCTGGAACGTCGTCCGGGCGGTGTCACGCTTGACCGCGCCCGTCGTGACGCTCACCGCGCGTGGGTTGTCCGGGGCGACTGGGCAGTTCGCTGCCGCGCCGGTCAGCGTGACCGTGTGACTCCCCGCGCCGAGACCCTCGAACCTGGTGGTACCGCTCACCGCGAGCATCTGGGAGGTGCCACCGTCCAGCTGGACGGTGTAGCCGTCCGGATCGAGATCGATCCCTGAGGTGACTGCGACTACCTCGATGACCGCCGTCGTGGCGACGCAGGTGACCTGGAACGTCGTCCGCGCGGTGTCGCGTTTGACCGCGCCCGTCGTGACGCTCACTGTGCGCGGGTTGTCGGCGGCGACCGGACAGTTCGTCGCCGCGCCGGCGAGGGTGACGGTGTGGCTTCCCGCTTGGAGTCCCTCGAACCTGATGGTGCCGGTCACGGCGAGCGTCTGGGCCGTGCCGGCGTCCACCTGGACGGTGTAGCCGTCAGGATCGACGTCGGTGCCGGACGTCGCAGCCGTGATCTCGATCGTGGCGGTGATCGCGACGCACACGACTGCGAACGCGACTTGCACGG
>Ga0209159_1001236_pt1 | contig 20269 bp, 17 predicted proteins | sample GraSoiAngelo_144_FD_185901 | JGI IMG/M metagenome (GOLD analysis project Ga0209159, IMG submission 185901) | Grasslands soil microbial communities from the Angelo Coastal Reserve, California, USA - 14_1009_02_40cm (SPAdes) (version 2) | ecosystem: Environmental > Terrestrial > Soil > Grasslands ...
AGCACAATGGCCGCGATCGGCAGGACCATGTGCCGGAGGACACTCAGGACGTACGCCGCGGGCTGCTGCGGCGGCGGCGCATCGATCATGCCACCAAACGGCAACAGGCGCAGGAGCGCGGCGAAAATCAGGATCAGAAAGATGCCATAGAACCAGGCCGGAGCGGCCGACGTGGGCGCCAGCGCAATCACGGCGCGGTCCAGCGTGCTGCCGTATCGCCGCGAAAGCGAGAGGGCCAGGAAGATCGACGCGAAGAAGAGGAGGAGCTCCGCGGAGACGAACAGCAGCAGCGTCGCCGGCAGCCGGTCCAGGATGATGTTGCGGACCAGCCGCGAGCCCGTGTCACTGTTCATACGTTCGGCGAAGCCCAGGCGCAGCACCAGCGCATCCCTCAGGTAGACCAGGCTGCGGGCGATGAAGGGCCGGTTCAGTCCTAGACGGTCTTCATCGAGCCGAATCATCTCCTCGATGCGCCTGGCCCGTTCATCGGAGGGGAGCCTCATCATTTTGGGATCGGCCAGGACCCGAAAGATCGCCCCCTCACGGATTTCCGCCCGCTTGATTACGTCCACATATCCCCCCATGTTGGCGACGAGAATCGTGAGGTAGACGCCGACGACCACCGTGAGGAAAAGCGCCACCAGGCGGGTGGCGGAGTAACTCACGATGCGGACAAGCGTCTCAGGGACAGCGCGCGACCTTCTGATACCCGGCGGAAGAACTTCGTTCATCCCCTATCTGGGCAGCGTGGTGAAGCTCACCGTCGCGAAACTCGGGATGCTCACTGCGCGAGATACCGCGATGACCTCAAGCCGACTCGAACCGGGGCTCAGGCGCCGGGTGACTTCAGGCGCGAAGGTCAGCGTCCAGGCCTCCCCCGCCCGCTGTGCCGCGCCGTTGGCCACGAGCTGACTCTTCGCGTCAAAGAGAAGATACTTCACCTCTTCGATGTCTTCAGCCGCATAGGGTCGCCCCTTGAAGGTGATCCTGACCTCAAAGGTGGCCATCTCGCCGATGCGCACGGTGGACGGACCACTCGCCGTGACGGTCGCGAGCCGCGGTTCGTCGAACCGGACCCATTTCGTGGACGGATCCGGGAACCGGCTGAACCTGTGCAGCTCCACGATTTTCTCCACCGGGGACACTCGCTGGAGGAGAAACGGGCCCATCCCGACCCAGAAGTGGCCGCGCCCCTCGCGCCAGTGGGTCAGAAACGTCCACCGCGTCCTGGCCTCTTCGGCCGTGATGTATTTGCTCAGTGCCGGGGCGTACGGGATGAAATTCTCTGCCCGCGCGGCCGCAAGGTACCGGTCGAGCACGGCCAACGTCGGCCCGGCAATGTAGTTGAGGTGCTCAACCTTCTTCTTGGCCGCCTTGTCGTCCGTGAACGCCCCCTCCCCCGCGGCCTCGGCCCTGATCCCGAGGGCCACGGTGTGCCAGGGGCCCGGACCAAACCCGTAGGTTGGCCAGAACGCTCCCGCGGCACCCGCCCCAATGGCCTCGGCGTCTAAGGAGAAGGCGTCGCTATAGATTTCGGCCACGAGCGGGTTCTCGCTGATGATGCGAAACCCACGGAAGGTCTGCACGAATGACTCGAACGACGGGAGGACAGACTCATCGAAAATCACACTGGCGTCCATGGCCCGGTCGAACGTGAGAATCCATCCCAACATGATGTCGCCCATGGAGAGCCGGCTGCCGTCATGCCACTGCACTTTCTCGAATAGATCACGTTCAAAGTGAACCACGGCCTTCGTCCGCGCCGTGAGGCCCTGTGGGTGCTTTTCCTTCACGGTAATGAATCGCTGGGCCTTCGGGTCCCAGGATATGATCGCGTCGTCTGGAACCCGGATCTCTGGGACGAACTGCAGCGACACCCAATCCAGGGACTTGGTCACCGGCAGGCCTCGCTTGATGAAAACCTCAGCGCGCTCGACGCGCTGGGGCAGGTCCAGGCCCGTATATGGATCGACGATGGTCGCGTAATCTTCGGTGGCGCGATACAACGTGGTGTCAAAGATGAAGTTCGAGCCGCCGACCGGGTTCCACGGCTCGGGGAGCATGTTTGGAACGCCGATGCGCACCGTCCCGCCGGTGCGTCCTTCGTAGCGGATCGTGTACGGCCACAGCAGCGAGCCGGAGATCCCGCCGGCCAGGTCCGCCACGACTTTCACCTCTGCCCGCCTGGGCCAAATCGACGTCCGGTCCACCAACCAGATTCGCGCCGAATCTTGCATGGCGAGCTCGAGCGCCCGAGTGAACAGGCGGTTACGCTCTGCGATGGTGGTGTAATCACTGCGCGCCAGCTGGTCGGACACATGGTCGAACTCGGGCGACGGCTTGTAGGCCTGCCAAAGCGGACCAGTCAGTCCCCTGGGCGTGAAGAAGAAATCGAAGTTGCCGGATTCGTCTCGAACGATCACCACGATTTGCCAGCCGCCAGTGTACAGGTGCCACTGTCCCCTCGCCGGGTCGGCCCTGCTCCAGATCGGACTGAGTTCCGCGGAGGACCCCAGGCGCCGTTCGACCGCGAACCCCAGGTTTTCCAGCAATCCCGCGATGTACTCCCCAATGAGCTTTCGCTCATCCTCGGTGCGAATGAGGAACGTTAACGTGACGGGTTGACCTCGAAACTGCCACTTGCCGCCGACAAGGGTGGCGCCGAGCTTTCCCATCTCCTCGCTGATGATGGCCCTCGCTCGATCGGGGTTGGGTGCATACTGAATTTCCAGTTTCCGGGCCGCGTCGGCCAGCCGCGCATAATCCGGAAACGCGCCGTCGATGGGGAGGTAGCGCGGCGTCGCCATCCCACGCATGATCTCCTGAGCGATGAACCTGCGGTCGATCAGCCAGTTCATCGCCTCGCGGATCTTGGGAGAGGCGAATGGGTTGAGCCGGTTGGTCCCGCCAAACACCGGTCCGACGGGGTTGAACGTCAGCTCACTCTGCAGCCCAAACGACACCACGGAGGTGAGCGCGGGGTTGCGCGCCACGCGGTCACGGAGATCCGGATTGGATGTCGCGGAGAACCATGCCTGGAAGTCGTTGGCCTCGAGCCGGCTCACCGCCGCCGCGTCAGAGGGTTCCTGCACCGCAATGACAGCGTCGACCCAGGCCCCCACTCGAGCCTGGGCGAGACCCACACTGGGCAGGGTCAGGGTGACTGCGGCCACCAGGAGCGGCAGCCCTGCCGTGCGGAACCCCCGCCATCGCGGTGCAGAGACGCGCCACGCCTTCTCTCCGCGCTTCCCCATGTCGCCCTCCTCGTCACATTCCTTCACCTTGCATTCGTGTCCGGGAGTCGAGAACCCCCCTCTGGTGCCGTCGGGCGCTAGCGGGAGGGAGCCTTGGAAAACAGCGTGGCGAGTTCGCCGACCGCGCCGCCGAGCCCAGGGCGGACGTTCCCCAGCGTCTTGCGGACGGCGGTCTGAGTCTTGGGATAGGCGAAGAACATCAACGGCACTTGTGCGGCGACGATCTCCTGCCAGCGATAGTACAGCTGTGTACGCTTCCCAGGATCCACCTCCCGGGCGATCCGCTCAAACAGTTGATCGACTTCGGCTTCCCACTCTGTCGCTGGCTTCTCCTGCTCGGGACGCCACATGTGCAGTGCCCCTGCGCTCATCCAGACGTTTCGGTTGGTGACGGCTGGCTCAATTGTTCCGGCCAACCCGATAATCATGGCTTCCCAGCGGTGGGTGACCACCAGCTTGCCAATGAGTGTGTCCAGCCCCTCCGGGGTGAACGTCACCCGCATCCCCAGGCGGGCGAAGTCTTGCCGCAGGATATTTCCGATGGCCTCCCGGTCAGGGTTACCCAGGCTCGTGGACAGCACGAACTCTACAATGTCGCCCTGTGCATCCCGCAGCACCCCATCGGGATCCTGCCGATACCCTGCCGCGGCCAGCAGTTGTTGGGCGCGGTTGAGGTCGTACGGAGACGTGGGCAGGTTGGGGTAGACGTACAGCTTATTGGCTGGCGACAGCGGCCCCCACGCTGGCGTGGCGCGGCCCCCATAGGCCTGCTGGATGATGGCCCCACGGTTGATGGCGTGGTTCAGCGCTCGGCGGAACTCGACATCCTGGAACCATGTCAGCTTCGGAGGAGACACCCCGGCCGGGTTCTGGTTCAGCACGAGAAACTCTGTGCCCAGCGCCTCCGGCCCATCCAGGACTGAGTAGTTCCCCGCTGTTTCGTTCCGTTTCAAATCCCCAAACTCTCCGGGCCGGGCGTGATACACGTCGGTCTCTTTCGTCAGGAACTTCTGCCGCTGCGCGTCCTGCGTCGCCACGATGAGGCGCACATAGCGCGTGAGGTAGGGCAGACGGTTGCCGTTGCGGTCGATCTTCCAGTATCGACCGTTGCGCAGGTACGTCACACGCTGACCCGGGACGTAGGACTCGATAATGAATGGACCGGTTCCGACAATCTCTCTCAGATCAGTGCTGACGCCCCACGCCTTGTTGAACTCTGTCCCGCCTTTGGCCAACGCCGCGGCCAGTTTATGTTTTGGGACAACCGGCAGGGTCGCGATCAGTCTCAGCAGGAGGCCGGCCGGGCGCTCGGTGATGAATTGAAGGCGCCGGTCATCCAGCTTCCGATAGCGGATCGGCCTGCCATCGATGATCAGCGGATCCCGCACACCGGTCTGCACACCGTCCGCAAAGACCGCGTCCAGCGTGAAGAGGACGTCGTCGGCATTCAGTGGGCTACCATCCGACCACTGCACCCCCTCACGCAGCGTAAACGTCCAGGTGCGGCCGTCTGTGCTCACCGTCCACGCATCCGCCAACGCGGGTTCGAGTTCACCGCTGATATAGTTCTGCTCGAGAAGTCCTTCGAAGATCGGCCGCAGGACATCCGTTGAGGACGTCTCCTGCGCCACAATGGGGTTGAAGGTGCGTGGATCCCCCAACTGGGAGACGATGAGCGCACCGCCATACCTGCCGGGCTCCGGCGTTTCCTGGGCGACCTGCGGGCGCGGAATCGCGGAAAGGGCAGCTGCAAGCGCCACGACACTCAGCCGCATCGTGAGAGGTACCGCACCCATGTCAGGCATGCTCCAACGGTGCGTACCCAAGGGCCAGCCGCTTCACGCCCTGCGCGAACTGCACCGTGACGACGGCGCGCACCCCTTCCCCCTCGACTCCGAGGACGCGCCCCTCTCCGAAGCTGGCATGGCGGACGTGGTCTCCCACGGCGAAGGAGGGAATGTCCCGTTCTTCCTCCATCCAGGTGACCGCCGGCGGTGCAGGCGTGGGCTTGGTCACGAGCTCGGCCGGCACTTCTTCTAAGAAGCGCGACGGTACGCCGGGCATCGTGCTGCCGAAGATCGTGCGGGTGCGGGCGTGCGAGAGATAGAGGTGCTGCTTGGCCCGGGTCATGCCGACGTAGCACAACCGTCGCTCTTCTTCCAGCCCCTCCGCCTCTTCGAGCGCCCGGGCGTGGGGGAACAGCCCCTCCTCCAGGCCGGCCAGGAAGACGACGGCGAACTCCAGCCCTTTGGCGCTGTGCAACGTCATCAGCGTGACGCGGTCGACCTGTTCCTGCCAAGTGTCGAGGTCGGTGACCAGCGCCAGGTGCTGCAGGAACGCGTTCAGCCCCTCCTCGCCGGTGACGTCTTCAAATTCTTTGGCGACCGTCACCAGCTCCCGCAGGTTCTCCAGCCGGCTGTAGGCTTCGTCGGTGCCCTCCGCCTCCAGCATCGCCTGATACCCGGTCTCCACGATGGCCGCGTCGATCAAGTCGGTGGTCCGGACGCGCGAGGCGCGGTCGCGCAGCCGCGCGATCAGATCGACGAGTTCTGCCGCGGTGCGCTGCGCGGCTTTGGGAAGGTCCTCCAGTGCCTCGGGCTGGGCCATCGCCTCCAGCACACTGAGGCCGTGGCCCCGGGCGTACGCCTCCAGCCGCCCGAAACTAACGTCTCCGATGCCGCGCCGGGGCACGTTGATGATGCGCGTCAGGCTGGCGTCGTCGGCCGGTATCAGGGCGAGCCGCAGGTAGGCGATAATGTCCCGGATCTCTTTGCGCTCATAGAAGCGCACCCCGCCCACGATCGTATAGGGGATGCCGGCGCGCAGGCACTGTTCTTCAAACAACCTGGACTGCGCGTTGGTGCGGTAGAGGACCACGAAGTCGCGATAGCGCAGCCCGTCCCGGAGGCGCGCGATCTCATCGACCACAAAGCGCGCCTCATCGTGCCCGTCGAAGGCCTCATAGAGGACAATCGGCTCGCCGGCGGGGTTGGCGGTCCACAGCGCCTTGCGGTGTCGGTGCGGGTTGTGCTGGATGACCTCCCCCGCGGCCTGCAGGATGGTCTTGGTGGAGCGGTAGTTCTGTTCGAGCTTCACGATGGTGGCATCGGGATAGTCCTGTTCGAATTCCAGGATGTTGCGCACGTCGGCGCCGCGCCACCGGTAGATCGAGTTGTGAACAAGAACGCCGTTGGCTACATAGTTGCGGAGATTGGCCACCTCTATGTCGAACACTGGCCCTTCATGGTAACGGACAGTGTGCGAAACGATTTCATCTTCGACTGCGCGTCCATCACGAACAACAGCCACCATCATACCGATGCGCAAGTGGCTTGCCGGCAACACCAAATGGACGGGCTTGTATCGTCCTCTCCCCCTGATCCCGTCGACCAGGCAGGCCCGCAACACCGGCTCGCCTTCTATCGTCGCGGCTAAGCGACGAGCCATCTCCCAGCCAGCGTCGTAGTCCTTCCGCGCCGTCTCGACCCGCCACACGAGTTCGCGCGACGCGCGCGTCGGAAACTCCAGCGCCACCCGTCGCCGAAGAGCATCTCCCGAAGTAACCATTTGAATACGGTGGTCTGCCCACGCCCGATGAGCATACGTGCGATTGTCACCGAACATGGTAAAGTGCACGAGTCGTCGGGTGGTCTGGCCACGAACGACGGCACTGGAACGATGATGCGGATAGGCGACGAGCATGCCAAGATCCGTCAACAGGCGCTCCGCACGCGGCTCGGTGTCAATGCCGTGATAGATTCGATCAACGTGACCCTGACGCAACTTCATCCTACGCCCGCGAACGTGAAACACCGTCGTTGGGATGCCATAGGTGAAAGCGTAGAGTTGCTCCAGGCAGGCAATTTCCGTTTCGTCGGTCGACGCAGCCAGGACCCACAGCCTATCCGCCACTTCACCATTCAACCGCAAGGCAAGGCCACTATCGACATCCTCAACGGATCTACTCCTGACTCCGCGAGTTCGTCCGATCCGATAGCCCAGTCCGCGTTTATGCATCAGATACACGTAGTGCAGATCCGGTCTCGGAACAAGTCTGCCAAACACGAGATGGTTTGGTGTCGTCGTGAGCTCAAGGCCCCCCCTGGTACGGATCGTGATGACCGGTCCAGCGTAGTTCCTTTGCACTGGTGGCGCTGCGGTCCCAAAAGTAACTCGACCGCCTCCGCACGCCGACGCAACTTCCAACTCCTCGTCCAACGACTCGATCGGGAGCACCCCGCGACTCGTGGTCACGAGAGTACCAGCCGGCAAGCACTGGTCATCATCTCCCACCACGCAGATGTTGCGGTGTTTCTCCGCGAGGGTGCGGATGATGAGATACTGCGCGCGGTTGGTATCCTGGTATTCGTCGACGAGGACGTGCTGAAAGCGGTCCTGATACTCCTCCTTGACCTCCGCCGCCTCGCCAAACAATCGCACGACCTCCAGCAGTAGGTCGTCAAAATCCAGGGCGTTCTGCTCTCGCAGCGTGCGCTGATAGGCGTTAAAGACGCGCGCCACGACCTCCTCATACCAGCCGTTGGCCCGTTCCGCGTAGGCGAGGTGGTCGACGCCTTCGTTTTTGGCCCGATCGATCAGGGCGAGGACGACGGCAGGCGGGAAGCGGCGCTCGTCCAGCCCTAGACCTTTCAGGCACTGGCGGATCACGGCCCGCTGGTCGTCCTCGTCGAAGATCAGGAAGTTCCGCCCCACGCCCACGCGGTCGCCGTTCCGGCGGAGGATCCGGCTGCAGATGTGGTGGAAAGTACCGATCCAGATCGCCCGCGCCACCGCCGTCCCGACCAACCGGTCGACGCGCTCCCGCATCTCGTTGGCCGCTTTGTTGGTGAAGGTCACCGCCAGGATGCGGGCCGGCGCAATGCTCTGGTGGCGCAACAGGTAAGCCACCCGGTAGGCCAGCACCCGCGTCTTGCCGCTACCGGCACCAGCCAGGATCAACAACGGGCCGCCGGGGTGCGTGACCGCTTCTCGCTGGGGAGGGTTCAGGTCCTGGAGCAAATCCATACGTGGAGATCAGTGTATCGAACGAACACGACCTACACAACCTACACAATCACCAGCAAGCCATTCAGTACGAAGTTCGTGAGTTCAGGTGGTTGTGTAGGTTGTGTAGTTTGTGTAGGTTAAGTTATTCCCATTCAATCGTCGCGGGGGGCTTTGAGGTGATGTCGTAGGCCACGCGGGTGATGCCGGGAACTTCGCGGGTGATCCGGTTCGCCACGCGTTCCAGCAGATCATCGGGCAGGCGCGCCCAGTCGGCCGTCATGCCGTCTTCGCTGGTGACGACGCGGACCACGACGGTGTGGCCATAGGTGCGCGCGTCGCCCATCACGCCCACCGAGTACACCGGGAGCAGCACGGCAAACGCCTGCCAGACCTTCCGCATCAAGCCGGCAGTCCGCAACTCCTCGAGCACGACGGCGTCCGCGTGTCTCGCCAACTCCAGACGGTCGGCCGAGACCTCGCCCAGCACCCGGATGGCCAGCCCCGGCCCGGGAAACGGATGCCGCCAGACCATCTCATCGGGAAGATCGAGTTGTCGTGCCACCTCGCGGACCTCGTCTTTGAACAACTCGCGAAAGGGTTCGATGAGGTGGAGCTGCATGTGCGCCGGGAGGCCGCCGACGTTGTGATGGGTCTTGATGCGTGCCGCGGTGCGCGTCCCACTCTCGATCACATCCGGGTATAGGGTGCCCTGCACCAGGAAGTCCACCCGCCCGAGCTTTCGCGCCTCCTCATTGAACACGGCGATGAACTCTTCACCGATGGCCCGGCGCTTCTGCTCCGGCTCGACGATGCCGGCCAGCCGGCGGAGGAACCGGTCTCGCGCATCCACATGCACCAGCGGCATCTGGAAGGAGCCGCGAAATGTCTGGATGACCTGCTCGGGTTCCCCCTGCCGCAACAACCCATGGTCGACGAAGATGCAGGTGAGCTGATCGCGGATTGCGCGGTACGCCAGTGCCGCCGCGGCAGCAGAATCGACCCCGCCGGAGAGTGCGCAGATGGCACGGCCGGTGTTGACGGTGTGGCGGATCGTTTCCACCTGTGTCTCGATGAAGGAAGCCATCGTCCACTGCGGGCGGCACCCGCACACCATGTACAGAAAGTTTTGCAGTACCTGTGTGCCCCAGGGAGTGTGGGTGACCTCGGGATGAAACTGCACGCCGAACTGCCGCAGCCTGCGGTTGGCCATAGCCGCGACGGGGTTGTGGTCGGTGCGGGCGAGCGCCTCAAACCCCGTGGGCAGCGTCACCACAGAGTCGCCATGGCTCATCCAGCACATCAGCCGCGGCTCCAGTCCGGCGAACAGGTCCGCGCGGTCGTCGACAAACAGCCGGGTCCGGCCGTACTCCCGCTGACCTGCCGCCGACGTCCGCCCGCCCAGTTCGTGTGCCATCAACTGCATGCCGTAGCAGATGCCTAAGGCAGGTATGCGCCCGTCGAAGATGCGGGGGTCGCAATGCGGCGCGCCGGGCTCATAGACGCTGGCCGGCCCCCCGGACAGGATGAGACCTTTCGGACGGAGCGCCTGGATTCATCGACCGGCGTGTCGTACGGAAGAATCAGGCTGCGGACTTTAGCCTCGCGTACTCGCCGGGCGATGAGCTGGGCGTACTGGGCCCCGAAGTCGAGCACGATCACGGTGTCGACGTCAGAGGGGCGAGGTGCAGTGATTCGTGATTCGTGATTCGTGATGCGCCCGCTCTTCGCCGCTTCGCGTTCCCGCGCTCCGCCCCGAGCCCGCGAAGCGAGCGTGGGGGTTCCCGTGTTCCCGCGATCCCGTGTCATCGCCCCTGGCCGACCTTCTGCGCGAATTGCAGTCCCTTGCCCTCAGTCGGAAGCGTGGGCGCAATGATGACCTCGGCCTGATGCATCTCCGCAATCGTCCGCGCACCACACATCCCCATCGCCGTGCGCAGGGCGTCTGCCAGGTTCTGGGATCCATCGTCGGTTTCTGCGGGCCCGAGCAGGATTTGCCGGAGGGTCGCCCCAGTTCCCACTTTGATCCGCGTGCCCCGTGGGAGCGCGGCGTGCGGGGTCGCCATCCCCCAGTGGAACCCTCTGCCGGGAGCTTCCTCCGCGCGGGCCAGCGCCGACCCCAGCATCACCGCATCGGCACCGCAGGCCACAGCCTTCGCCACGTCGCCTCCCACGGCGATCCCGCCGTCCGCCACCACCGGCACGTAGCGTCCGGTGCGGCGACAAAATTCGTCCCGCGCCGCGGCGGCATCCGCCACCGCCGTCGCCTGGGGCACCCCCACACCCAGCACGCGCCGGCTCGTGCAGGCCGCACCAGGCCCCACGCCGACGAACAGTCCGGCCGCGCCAGCGTCCAGCAGCGCCATCGCCGCGTCGTACCCGACGCAGTTTCCCACCATGACCGGCACGTCCACCCGGTCGATGAGATCGCGCACGGAGACGGAGCGGCCCCGTGAGGAGTGATGGCGATCGGTGACCACGGTCGACTGGAGGGCGAGCAGGTGAGCGCCGGCGTCCTCGGCCAGCGGCAGCAGCTGCGGGGCGCGCGCGGGCGTCAGCGAGACGCAGGTCACCGCTCCTGCGTCCACAATGGAACGGATCCGCGCGGTGACGAGGTGGTCCTTGATCGGTTCCTGGTACAGCTGTTGCAGGATCCCGACGACCTCCTCGGGGGCGGCGGCGGCGATGCGCTCCAGCGGTTCGCTCGGATCATCGTACCGGGTCTGGACGCCCTCAAGGTTGAGCACCGCCAGGGCCCCCAACTCTGACACCTGCACGGCCATCGCCGGATCGACCACACTGTCCATGGCGGCGGCCATGAAGGGCAGCGCGAACCGGTGAGTCCCGACCGACCAGGAGAGATCGACATCCTGAGGATCGACCGTGGTCGAGGCCGGGACCAGGGCGATTTCGTCAAAACTGTAGGCTCGCCGTGCGGCTCGGGTCCGTCCGATGAACTCCATCAGCGCACTACGCGGGCGGGGCGGCCGTGGGTGAAGTGGCGAACCGCCGGCGCGTCGTCCGCACCAGGCTCTTGACCATAAATCTCCGGCTTCAGCACGCAGATGAACGGCAGGTTACGATACCGGCCGCCGTAGTCGAGGCCATATCCGACCACGAACTTGTCGGGGATCTCAAATCCGCGGTAGTCGATCGGGACGTGCCGCAGCCGGCGTGGGACTTTGTCCAGAAGGGCGCAGACCTTCAGGCTCGCGGGATAGCGCGCCTTGAGCGTTTCCAGCAGGTAGTCCATCGTCAGGCCGGTATCGATGATGTCGTCCACGATGATCACATGCCGGCCTTCGATCGATTGATCGAGGTCTTTCAGAATCCGAACGATTCCGGAGCTCTCTGTCTTGACTCCGTACGAACTCGTGGCCATAAAGTCCAGCTGGCAGGCGATGGAGACCTGGCGGATGAGGTCGGACACAAATAGAACCGCTCCCGTCAGGATCGCGACCAGGAGCGGTTCTTTGCCGTTATAGTCGGTGCTGATCGTCCGTCCCAGCTCCCGGATTCGGGTCTGCAACACCTCCTCCGGGATGAGGATTTCATCGATGTCGTCAAGGAGCGCCACGCGCCCTACCTCCCGGGAAATTTGGGTTCATTATAGGCAGCACCCTCCGTAGTGTCAATGAACGGGTTGGCGTCATTCTCTCCAATTGTTCGTGTTTTTGGCCAGGAGCTAACGCGCAAGCGCCGGAGTGGGACGGCTGCCGGGTTTGACCAGCGGGATACCCTGGCGGCAGAGTTCGCACATTCCCGGAATGAAGGCCGGAGCCTCGATCGATGCCAGGGCGTCGAAGCGGCAGTCAAAGCCCAGCGGGCCCGCGCTCCGGTCGACGATCGCCCCGATCCCCACGACTACGCCGCCGAGCCGCTCGGCGAGACGCTTCACTTCCCTGGTCGCTGCCCCCGTGGTGACAACGTCCTCGACGAGCAGGACGCGCTCTCCGGAGGTGAGGGAAAACGAGCGGCGCAACTCAAACTTTCCTTCCATACGCTCGGCAAAGAGCGCCCGGCCGCCCAGGGCCCGAGCGACTTCATGCGCGATAATCATCCCTCCGTAGGCCGGCCCGATCACGACCTGGGGGCGCAGAGCACGGAACCGATCGGCCAGCGCGCTGCCGACGGTCGCGGCGTGCACGGGATGCTGGAGCAGCAGCGCGCACTGCACGTACTGGGGACTATGCATCCCGGAGCTCAGCAGAAAGTGTCCGCTCTGGAATGCCTCGGTCTGTTTGAGGAGCTCGATCACCGCAGCTGCTTCCATACCTAAGACTTCCCGATGGCCGCCTCCATTTCCTGGACCATGCGGGCGACCACCGCGACTGGATCCGCAGCGCCCAGGACCGGGCGCCCGACCACCAGAAAGTCCGCCCCGGCCTGCACGGCGTCGGCCGGTGTGGTGATCCGGCGCTGATCGCCCGAGGGGGCACCGGCAGGACGGATGCCTGGCGTCACCACCACGAACTCCCGGCCGCAGGCGGCCTTGATCGCGGCGGTCTCCAGGGCCGATGCGATCACCCCATCCAGTCCGCACCATTTCGCGCGCGCCGCGGCGTCAACCACGGCGGCGAGCACCTCGGGGCCATCCTGCTCACTGGTCAATCGCGTGACGCCGAGGAGCAACGGACGGAAGGTGATTCGTGATTCGTGATTCGTGATTCGCGAAGACGCGACTGGTGACTGGGGGCTAGCGACTGACTCGATGTCGTCGAGGACATGGACGGCCTCGCGTAGCGCGTCCTCCCCCGCCGCGACGTGAAGGTTGATCATCTCCGCCCCGAGACGGACCGCAGCGTCCACGGCCGAGGCGACCGTGCGCGGGATGTCATGAAATTTGAGATCAAGGAAGACCCGCTTCCCACGCTCACGCACCGCCGCCACGGCCTGTGGACCGGCCGCGGTGAACAGTTCTGATCCTACTTTGAACCACGTCACCGAGGATGCCAGCGCATCGACCAGCCGCACGGCGTCATGGAGGGCCGGAACATCGAGCGCGACGATGAGACGCTCTCGCGCGGGAACCAACGACCGGACCCCGGAGTCCGCAGGCCTAGATCCGAGCCGCTCGATCTGCACTCTATGATCCATGTCCCGTGACCTTCAGCGAGCCGATCACGTCCACGATGTCATGCAGTTGATGGTCTTGGAGATACCGCTCCAGCCCCACGCGGATCTCTGCTGCGACGCCGGGACGGTCGATGACTGCCGACCCCACCGCGACGGCCCGCGCACCAGCAATCAGAAACTCCAGCGCGTCCTCGGCCGAGGCAATCCCACCCATTCCGATGACGGGAATCTGGCAGTGGCGGGCGACCTCCCACACCATGTGGACGGCGATCGGCCTGATCGCCGGGCCCGACAGCCCTCCGGTGCCCGCCCCCAGCTTGGGCCGCCGGGTCTGGATGTCGATGGCGAGGCCGACCAGGGTATTGATCAGCGACAGCGCATCGGCCCCGGCCTCCTCCGCCGCACGCGCGATCGACACGATGTCGGTCACGTTCGGGGTGAGTTTGACAAACAGGGGGCGCGTGCACACGGCGCGGACCGCGGCCACCACTTCCCGGGTCAGCTGCGGATCCACGCCGAAGATGAGGCCGCGATCCACGTTGGGGCAGGACACGTTGAGTTCAACCGCCGCTACCCCCTCCTCCCGGCTCAGCCACTCCGCGAGCGTGACAAACTCGCGGACGGTCTCGCCCGCGATGCTGACGATCAGCGGGATGCGTAGCGTCCGCAGAAATGGGAGGTCTTTCGTCACAAAGCCGGCCAGCCCATGGTTGGGCAGACCCTGCGAATTCAGCCATCCACCCACGGTAGGCACCACCTGGGGGTACGGGTGGCCGGGGCGAGGATCGAGCGTGACCGATTTCGTCACGAACGCGGCGAAACTGGGGAGATCAACGACGCTTTGCACCTCTCGTCCAAATCCCAGCGGGCCGGGGGCGGCCAGGACCGGATGGGCGAACTTGATACCCGCGATCTCAACAGCTAAAGACGGGACTGGGGACTGGGGACTAGGGCCTCGAGCGGCGTTGGTGATTCGTGATTCGTGATTCGTGATTCGCATAGGGTGATCCGTCATCGCGAGCGCCAAAGGGCGCGCGGCGATCTCAGGCGTTCACCTCTACTGACACATCGCTGTACTTCACTTCCCCGCCGACGATGGTCATCACGGCCTTCCCCTGAAGCTCCCACCCGGCAAACGGCGTGTTGCGGGACTTGGACGCAAACATGGCCGGATCCACGGTCCATCGCCGGTCAAGGTCGATCAGCACCAGGTCGCCCGGCGCGTCGAGTTCCAGCCTGCCGCCGGCCAGCCCCAGGATGGCCGCGGGCGTGGTGCTCAGGCGTCGCAGGACTTCCATTAGAGAGAGAAGACCCGGGCGGACCAGGCGCGTAAGCAGGACGCTCAGCGCGGTTTCCAGACCGACGACGCCGAACGGCGCGCTGTCGAACTCTACGCGCTTCTCCTCGGGCGTGTGGGGCGCATGGTCGGTCGCAATCGCGTCGATCGTCCCGTCCAGCAGGCCTTCGACCAGGGCCGCACGGTCCGCCTGGCCGCGCAGCGGCGGGTTCATCTTTGTATCGGTGTTGTAGCCTCCGACCGCCTCGTCCGTCAGCAGCAGGTGGTGAGGCGTGACTTCCGCGGTCACGCCCACGCCGCGCCGCTTGGCCTCCCGGATCAACGCCACGCTCCCGGCGGTACTGACGTGGGCCACGTGCAACCTGGCGCCTGTGTCCTCGGCGAGCACGATGTCTCGAGCCACGATGGCTTCTTCGCTGACCGCCGGGATTCCGCGCAGGCCCAGCACGACCGACCACGTCCCCTCATGCATCGCCCCGCCGTGGCTCAGCGTTGCGTCCTCGCTGTGTTCGATGACCGGCAGTCCGACCTGCCGCGCATAGCGCATCGCCCGCCGCAGCAGCCCAGCGTCCTTCACGGCATCCCCATCATCAGAGAGCGCCACCGCCCCCGAGGCCGCCAGCGTGGGAATCGGTGCCAGCTCCTCGCCCAGGCGTCCCTTGGTGATGGTCGCGATTGGCAGGACGCGGCAGGCGCCGGTGCTGGCGGCGCGCCTCTGGACATATTCCACAACGGTAGGATGGTCGATCGGCGGGATCGTGTTGGGCATGCAGGCCACGGCGGTGAACCCGCCCTGCACGGCGGCCACGGTCCCCGACGCGATATCCTCCTTATGCGTCTGACCAGGATCGCGGAGGTGCACGTGCATGTCCACCAGGCCGGGCGCCACGAGAAGGTTGTGCGCATCAATGACGCGATGGTGGCCGCCTGGTGAGATGCTGGCATCGATCGCAGCGATTCGTCCCTCCGCGAGCAGCACGTCGGCCTCGCGATCCACCCCGGTCGCCGGATCGATGACCCGCCCTCCTCGGATCAACAAGCCCATGAGTTTCCCCCTGTTGCCGTCATTGCGAGGGCCGCAGGCCCGTGGCAATCTCGTTGTTCATGAGATCGCCACGCGGGCCCCCGCTTCGCGAGGCCCCGCTCGCGATGACGGGGAGAGGACGATTAGCGGGAATCTCAGCAACGCGTTCCCGTGTTCCCGCGTTCCCGCGCTCCGCCCCGAGCTCGCGAAGCGAGTGTGGGGGTTCCCGTCTTTCGTCTGTGTCGAGCGCCCACAGCAGCACCGCGAGCCGCACAGCAACCCCGTTGGCCACCTGGGTCTGGATCACCGAGCGAGGACCGTACGCCGCGTCGGCCGTGATCTCCACACCAAGGTTCATCGGCCCCGGGTGCAACAGCAGCGCATCCGGCCGGGCGTAGGCCAGGGTCCGTGCGGTCACGGCATAGTAACGCGCGTACTCGGCCAGAGACGGCACGTACCCATGCTGCTGCCGTTCCAGCTGCATGCGCAGAGCCATCACAACGTCGGCGTCCTGCAGACCTTCCTCAAGAGACGATGTCATTGTCACCTGGGAAGGAAGAGGGAAGAGAGAAGAGGGAAGAAGGGGCGGCAGCAGCGTAGGCGGGCCGACCAGCGTCAGGCTGGCGCCGAGCTTGGTGAACCCCCACAGCGCTGACCTGGCCACTCGCGAGTGCAGCACGTCTCCGACGAGGGCCACCTTCAAACCGGCGATGCGCTCCCTGCGCTGACTGACGGTTAACAGATCGAGCAGCCCCTGGGTGGGATGCTCGTGCATCCCGTCCCCGGCATTGATGACGGCACATCGCACCAACTGGCTGGCCAACGTGGGCGCCCCGGCCATGGGGTGGCGGATGACAATGGCGTCGGCACCAAGCGCCTCCAATGTCTGCACGGTATCGACGAATGACTCGCCCTTTTTGACGCTGCTGCGGTCCACATCGCAGCGCACGACCTCCGCCCCAGCGCGCTTCGCCGCAAGCTCGAAGGAAATTTCTGTCCTGGTGCTCGGCTCATAGAACAGGGTCATCAGGGTTCGCCCGGCCAGAATCCCAGCGGGTCGCTCCCCATCAGCGTAGGATTGGGCCAGGTCCAGCAGGTGCTGGATCTGGGTGACACTGAGGTCCCGCAGGCCGAGCAGGTGCCGGCTCATCTCAAACCTCCGAAGGAAGGAGAAAATGAAAATGGCAGAGGAACATGTTCCTCTGCCCGTCCTTCTTCCGTTTTACCTTTTCCCGTGTGCATAACCTTTCCGGCCTCACCGGACCGGCTTAAAGGTCTTTTAACTCACGGCCACTCTATCACAAATCCACAGAACGTGTCAATCACGATCTCCCTCAGGGCTTCACGGTGAACCTTAGCGTCGCGCTCGACCCTGGGCGCAACGAAAGCTTCCATGTCCACACGCCGAGGCGCTCACGAGCCGGACGACCAAGAAGGATCAAACTCATGAACGGAAGCTTCTTCGCCACCTCTCCGACATCGGCGGCGAGTGGCAGGACATAACTGAACGTGAAACTGGTGGGGCTTGCCGGCACCGGAGTGAGCACACCCGCGTGGCTGAGCGCCGGTACACCCTCAGGATCGAGCAGCTCGATGGCAATTTGGGTTTCCCGGGTCACCGGCGCCACTTGAGCATAAAGGACGAGATACGGATCGGTCGCGGAGAACTCCCCTCGGCACAGCACCGGATGGAACGCGCTCGCATTTACGCCGTAGCTCTCCAGCTGCGCGTCGGCGCATGAGTACATCGTGATGCGTTGCGCCTCGGCAGGGCCTGGCCACCCCGCCAAACTCACGAGTAACAGTGATAGCATCACCGCCGAAACTCTCCAGTTTGTCATGTGATTCACCCCCTCCGGCTCCACATGTCTTCGCGCGCATCCTCGATCGATGCTACTGGAATGGACACGCAGACTCCGCGTCCCAGATAGGCACAGCACTTGCGATCTCGCCGACCCCGCGGACACCGGCCACGAGTATCCCCACAACAGAGCCCGTGGCGTCGATCACCGGTGATCCAGAATGGCCTCCAAGCGAGGGGGCACCGATCTGTTCTCGGAGCCCGATCCACTCGTTGGAAATCATCGTGATTCGTCCCTTGGCCTCAAACAAGACGCGGCCCCGTGGGAATCCCCAAATCGAAATCGGGTCCCCAACCTTCGGTCGCTGACCCGCCGAGAGGCTTTCCGCAAGACTCGCCCCTTCAGCAAGCCGGAATACCGCCGAATCATGCGGGAGGACGTCGCCAAACCGAGATTCCGTCCAGCGTCCGTCCGCGCAGGCCACCTCGGAATGCCCGAGCAAGTGGCGGGGATTGCCGTATTCATCTGCAAGATAGAGAGCCCATTCGTCGTAGCCCTCCCCTTCGTGTTCGGGTGGAACTCGGCTCAGGGCGACGTGACCCGCTGTTCGAAAGAACCCCCTGCCAATGTGAAACGCGGTGCCCACGGAGAGGTATTCGCCTGTCTGAGGGTTGCGTTTGACGGCCAAAGCAACAGTCTGTTGAATGCGCGGCGGCGGCGCTGCCGCAAGCGGGGATGACATGGCGAGGAGCGCCAGCGCGACCAAGGCGACGGATCCAGCGATGGCGCACGTCACGACGGCTCCCCCCAAGCCACCTTAAGGAATTCTGTTTTCAGATGATCATAGTTTTGTGCGCATCAATCTTTCTGCAGCTGTTGTCAGTTCCCTGCATCCCGCCGCGGACGATCCGGCACCTGCACGGATTACCGAATGCGGATCGACAGACACGGGGGCCAGGGGGTACCCGTGATCTGTCGTTGAGAAATCGGCAGACAATCTCAGAGGAGACCAGAAGCAGCCGTCTAATTCCTGGCCAAAGAAGGGCATCTACTACTAATGCACGGCACGCTCAATCCACCCTGAAGGAGGGAGCGCATCATATGAAGCGACTTTCGCTCATTGCCCTCGCAGTGGCACTCGTCTTTGCCATCACAATCTGGGCACCCGCGCCTGCCGCGGCCCAAACGCCTGTCCAGCGTGGACGAACACTCGATCTCCTCTTCTACTCGTCGGCAGGGACGACGACTCTTGCGTTCGGCGCCACCTATCCGTTCAGCTTCATCCTCGACGGGACGCTGGGATACACTAGCTCGCCTGGGACCAGCACGGTCGACCTCGGCGCCCGGTACTGGTTTCCAGTCAGACCGGCGGGACTCGCCCCTTATGTGGGCGCGGGTCTAAGGTTCGCGACGACTGCTGGGTTCTTCTTGGGAGGTGGCGCCACAGTAAGGGTGGCCCCCGAGTGGAACGGGTACGTCGGTGTCAACTGGATTTCCGCGGGTACCAGCACCACCGCTTTTGATGTCGGCGCTCAGTATCTTTTCTCCAGCCGAGTCGGGGGTGTGGTTGGTCTGACCGGGTCCGGGGGAACCTCGTCATTATATGTCGGTGTGACCCTCGCCTACTAACGCGCACTCGACATCCAAAAAGTCTGCGGGGCAGCGCTCGGTCTAACGGCGCTGCCCCGCGATGTTCTCCGGAAACGGCACCTGTCTACATCCCCGCGATCGCCCTTGCCGCCTGATCGAGCGCTTCACGGGCCGCCTCCAACAGCACGAGCCTCCCCTGCCCCGTGGCGCGTCCCACATAGGTGGCATGAAGCACGGTCGCTCCGCTCGCGGCGTCAATCATCCACACGTCGAAGACGGCCGTCGCCTCACGCTCGGCTCCTCGCGGCATCGGAGGAGCATCAGGCGCCGATGCGAGCGACAGCGTGCGCCAGCTCCCGGTGACGATCCGCGACGCGCCGAGCGCGGCGGCCACACCGGTCGCCCGCGAACGTCTCAAAAGATCCAGGGCAGTGACGCCCTGGGCGCGCATCACCTTGCGGACCTGATCGCCGGCCAGCACCTGCAGATGATCGCCGGCCAGCGCCTGCAACCTGTGCTGCAAGTATCCGCTCAGCCGCTCGGCCTGAATCATTGCCCCTCCGTCGGTGCCGGCATCGGCGAAATCCGCGATCGCGAGCACGGTCCCAGGCTGGGCCGTGGCCGGCGCACTCGCCACAAGGAGCAAGATACTGAGCGCTAGTGGGACTATTGTCAACAGTCGTTTCTCCCGCATGTCGATCACCCGCTTCCGGCTCTCTTCACGATCTTCCAGAGCCCACCTTCAAACTTTACCAGATCGCCGACTTTCACCTCGTCGTAAAATTCCGGAGGCACGTCGTATTCGACGTTATTGATCACGATGATCAAGCGATTGAGCCCAGGCGCCGGAAATTTCCGTGCCACCCACCCCACGATGGTATGCTCCTCATCGCTGCCGCCACACGAGGGAACAATCTGGGCGAGTCCCAGTGCCGCCACCACCACCATCAGGAACACTTTCGACACGTGCCTACACCTCCAGCGCTAGAAACGTTCCCCTTTGCGTAATTTCCTGTCTTCCTGTCACGTTTCCTGTCGCGGGCGCCGCTCACGGTCAGAAACAAAAAGCCCCCGGAGGGAAACTCCGGGGGCTGTGCTGCAGATCGCGTTTACCAGCTGTAAAATACCTCGAACCGGTAGCGATCTCTGGTTATCGTCGGCGCAGGGTTCTCACGATGCTGGTAGCGGACCCTGGCATCGACGTTTGTGCTGATCTGGGACC
>Ga0209159_1001243_pt1 | contig 20206 bp, 15 predicted proteins | sample GraSoiAngelo_144_FD_185901 | JGI IMG/M metagenome (GOLD analysis project Ga0209159, IMG submission 185901) | Grasslands soil microbial communities from the Angelo Coastal Reserve, California, USA - 14_1009_02_40cm (SPAdes) (version 2) | ecosystem: Environmental > Terrestrial > Soil > Grasslands ...
CAACAACAACGATATCTTCCAGGCCAATAGTATACACCTGACGCGCTGTAGAATTGTACACAAAGACATTGTGGCATTCCAGGCCCATGTGACTGCCAATAGCGCCCACGCCCTGTGCGTTGGAAGGGAAGAGAGAGCCGTACTGTTCCCAGTTGCCAACGTCATTCCAGCCAAGATCGGCAGGTATAACGACAAGATTCTTCGTCTTCTCCAAAATACCGTGATCGATCGAAATAGGCGTTAGCGCTGGCCAGATTTCATCAATGGTCCAGGTTTCCTCTGGCGTTCCCATCGCGCTGACGATGCTATCAATTTTTCGTGCCAGTTCAGGAAGATGGGTACGCATTTCAGCCAGGATCGCCTCGACTTTCCAGACAAACATGCCGCTGTTCCACACATAGTGGCCATCCTTCAAGTAGCTCTGCGCCGTCGGCAGATTGGGTTTCTCGACGAAACGCGCGGCCAAGAAAGCCCGCTGCCCATACCCTTCACCCACCTGGTCGGCATAACGGATATAACCAAAGCCCGTTTCGGGAGCAGTTGGTTTGACACCCAGTGTCACCAGGTACCCCTGTTCGGCCAATGTATAAGCAAGCCGCAGCGATTGGGTCATTGCTGCAACATTGGTAACTACCGCGTCGGCATGGAACGAGGCCATGATTGCTTGCGGGTCACGCCGTGCAATGACGGCCGCAATCCAGGCGATAGCAGGCGCCGAATTACGACCCACCGGCTCACCGAGAATATGATCCATGGGGATAGATGGCAAGTGTTCATAGACTAACCCGACCGTAGCACGTCCGGTGACAACCCAGGCGCGCTCGAGCGAAATAAGCGGCGCGATTCGCGCCAGCGTTTCTTGTATCATACTTTTACCACTGGGAAGTGGCAGAAATTGCTTAGGGAAACTGGGTGTGCTCAGCGGCCACAGCCGCGTCCCGCTCCCACCAGCCAGAATCACCGCGTTGAGATGTTCCATACAAACGTTAACCTACCTCACATCAAATATATTTACCACGAACCGCGCACCACATTGTGCACAATTTGCTAACGATGCTAGGATTGTATAGGGGTTCAAGGATTGTGTCAAATGGGGCAAAACCTAAAGTAACTCACTCTGGTCAGAATACCCCAATTATGGTATGCTGGACAAACAATACTGAAGCACAACCTTTCAAATCAGACCTAAAGAAAAGCAGCAATAAAAATCTGGAAGACATTGATTGAATATAGACCTATAGAGCGGGCATAGTGGGAAACGAAGAACAACTACCACCCCAGCCACCACAAGGACAGAGACAAGCAGGGCAGCAGGGCTACTACGGCTGGCAATACGAGCAGGAACCGCCCAACATAATGGCGCAGCAACCACCAGTTGCGCCACAGCCGTCAGTGTATCCATCTCCCCAGCCACAACTACAACAACCTTCTCCACTGTACCCACACCAGTCACAGGAAGGGGAAACACAGCAGCCGCAGCCACCGCGCTACCAGGAGCCAATCGCTGATATGGGGAGTTCGCTCGGCCTTGGACAGGGTATGGAGTATCAGTACTACGAAACGCCCCAGCCCTCTCAGCATCTCCCCGCGCTGCGCCAGGCCCGCCTCCAACAGTTGCGCGAGGAGCGCATGCGTCGGCAACAACGGCGCATGCAACCAGACGTGACCAGTATTTTCCCGCCCTGGAGTCAGAATCGTTCTGCTGAGGCCAGGCCACCTTTCCCTGCCACTTCTGCACAAGTGTCACCATCCTGGAGAGCCGGTGCAGCGCCATCTATGCGACAAGGAGCGCCGACAGCGACGCCCATGGAAGTATCACCTATACCTCCAACAGATTCCTTGCCCATTCTCGCGCAGAGTAGCCCTTCAGGACAAGTAATCGACCCCGCCAGTTCTCTACTGCCTGCGTCGGAAGCATCTCAAGACACCGGCATGATCCAACGGGTGAATATCCGTAGAGCTACCTTTATCTTGACTGGCGCCTTCGTCGTCAGCCGTGTATTCGGCCTGCTGCGCACTCTTCTATTTGCTTTCGTCTTTGGAGCAGGGGCTACTTCCGATGCCTATTTACAGGCTTTTTTTATTCCCGATTTTATCTTTAACGTTGTAGCAGGTGGCGCGCTCGCCTCAGCCTTTATTCCCGTCTTTACCAAATACATGGCTGGTGATAACGATGAAAAGTCCGCCTGGCATATCGCTAGCGCGGCGCTCAACCTTGCCATCGCTATCATGCTCGTTCTGGCGCTGCTCGCTATCATTTCCGCCGGACAAATCATACCGCTCTACAATCCCAAACCTACCACTGAAAGCCCGCAGGTCTATGCTGCACACATCAATTTGATTATCTCGCTAGCCAGGATTATGCTCTTGCAAGCAATTGTGCTTGGCGGAGGTGTCATCGTCACCTCCATCTTAAATGCACGACAACATTTCCTGCTGCCCGCCATTGGCACAGTCCTCTACAACGTGGGCATTATCATCGGCCTTCTGCCCGGCGTATACCTGGCATATCACGGACAGCGCAGCGATTTGACCTTCGCTGCCTATGCAGCAACATGGGGTGTTGTCTTAGGCGCTATCCTACAAGTGGCTATCCAGATTCCTGGTCTTGTCAAAGTTGGTATGCGCTACACCTTCTCCTTTGACTGGCGTCATCCCGGCGTCATTCAGATTGGCCGTATGATGGTTCCGCGCATCATCAATGCCGCAATGCTCTACTTTTCCATATTTGTAGACCGCTATCTTATCACGTATCTCGGCGTGATCTTTGCCGCGGACCTGGTCAACGGACTGGTTACCCAGTACTACCAGGCGCTCCAGATACTGCTGCTGCCCCTCGGTATTTTTGGTATGGCTGTCTCGACCGCGGCCTTCCCGACATTGGCGGAGAATGTCGCGAAGGGGCGTTTCGACCGCCTGCGCAGTATCATTCAGGAAACCCTGCGCAGCATCCTGTTTCTGTCGATTCCCTCGAGTGTTGGCCTGATCGTATTAGGATTGCCAATCGTCCAGGTACTCCTCGAACATGGCGCCTACAACCTGCAGAGCGCCATATACACCACTTTCCCCCTCGCTGGCTTTGCTATTGGTCTGGCCGGTCTCTCCTCGGTCGAAATACTGACACGCTCTTTCTATGCTCTTCGCGATAGTATCACACCCGTTATTGTGAGCGTGCTCCAGTTTATCTTTAAGATTGCTTTGAGCCTGATCCTCATAAATATGGCGGTCTGGGGCCCGCAGTGGGGAACGTTTGCCCTGGCACTCTCCACCTCCATTGCCGGCACGCTTGAAGCGATTGTGCTCATCTGGCTCCTGAATGAACGCATCGGAGGGCTACAATTGCGTGCCCTGGCAAACTTTGTAGGCCGCATCATACTCGCTGCTCTGACCATGGGTGTGGGTGTATTCATTATTCGTTTTGCCCTTGATCATGTTTTAGTCACTACTCGTGAGGGGGTAGGTTTAGGCATTGGAGGCTCCCTGTTAGCTCTGATAAAACTTTCAATCGAGTTGTTTGTGGGCGTCTTTATCTACATTAGAGTAGCACGCCGCCTGGGCATAGAAGAGCTAGGGCCGGTGAAGCGCGTACTTGATCGTCTTAAATTATCCTGGATTTGAAAACTATGAAACATATTTGCCTCTCTATTATCGGCTTCGGTGTCGTTGGCCAGGGTCTGGCCGAATTGCTCACCACAAAGCAAGCCTTGCTTAGACATGATTTTGGGCTGGAAGTGACGCTGATCAGCGTTGCTAACGCTCGCCACGGGTTCATTTATCGCGAGGATGGACTGGATATTCCTACTCTCTTAGAGCTAGCTGCGGCACGACGTCCTCTCACAGAACACCCTGGCATACAACACTGGGCGCATCCATTGGATGGACTCCAAGCCACAGGTGGAGATGTGCTGGCAGAGGCAACCGGCACCAACCTGCGTGATGCAGAGCCAGGTATGAGCCACATTCGCGCAGCGCTTGCGCAGGGTATGCATGTCATCACTGCCAACAAAGGGCCTGCAGCGCTGGCAGCCCAGGAACTCTTCGCGCTAGCCCAACAACACGCCGTGCAGTTGCGTATGGAATCAACGGTGATGGCAGGAACTCCTGTGCTGAGCACCATTCGCGAAGGCATGGCCGGTACGAGCGTCTCAGCTATTCGTGGCATTCTCAATGGCACGACCAATTACATACTTAGCGCGATGTCCACCGGGCGTGATTACCGCGAAGTTCTGGCCGAGGCCCAGGCCCTGGGTTTCGCTGAAGCTGATCCCACAGCTGATGTTGAAGGGTACGATGCACTGGCAAAGATTCTCATTCTGGCTTTCCTGGTATTTGGTCGTTCCCTCAAACCTGCTGACGTCTTCCGCCAGGGTATTACCTCTATCACCGGGGAACAGGTGCGGAGAGCTATCGAGAACGACAGGCGTATCAAGCTCATCGCTTCTTTAGTCTCGCATCCAGAAAATGATACGCTAGAAGCAAAAGTTGTACCCATTGAGTTGCCTCTCAGTGATCCACTCTCTCGCGTAGACGGCGTAATGAATGCCATTACTATTCACAGTGATACGCTATTAGAAGTAACAGTCATTGGCCCTGGCGCGGGCAGGATTCAAACAGGACAGGGATTGTTGGCGGATTTGCTGGCCATCGCCCACACACAATGAATAATGGGTATGTCATTGAGTGAGCTACCTGCAAGCTCTATATGCTGCTCTTCATCTTGAACTGAGGCATATCCCGCATCCCAGGAACCTTAAATACCAGGCGCACACTTCCGCACTGGATAATATCACCATGCTGCAATAGTTCAGGTTTAAGTGGAGAAAGCGTTAACTCACCCAGGCGAGTTTTGTTGCGGCTCTTGAGATCCTCGATATAGAAGAAAGTCTCCTCGTAACGAATTCGCACATGCTGGCGAGAAACTGTCATCCTCTGATCAATGGCAGTGAGATCGACATCAGGGCTTAAGCCTCGCTTTGGATCCATCCTGCCAACGATGACGTTTTTCTTGGCGATGGCGAAACGCTGCACTTCCGCTCCGTCCTTCTCATAGCAGAGGTACGCGTAAGCATCTGCCGTTTCTGGCACCGTCTTTGCCGGGTCAACCAGTGCCGATACAGCGGCCGTGGAACCTTCAATGAGCGTTGCGCTCAAAGCGATATCATTCTCAAATGATCGCATTTCGCCTGTCATTCCAATAGTGGGCTTCGCGGTCCCTGCATTAGGACCAGTTGGCAATTCACCCGCTGCACGCCCTCCTGCAGTGGAGCGATGAGGAAGTTGGATAGATTCTAAAGCAGCGAGTAAAACAGCCGCGTTGGCAAAACGCATAGCTGGATTCTTTGCCAACGCACAGTCCACCAGGTTTTGTATCGACTCTGGCGTATCATGCGTGTACTGCGCCATACGTGGTATAGCGCCAGTGCTTTGCAATATACCCGTCTCGGCAGGGTTTTTCCCGACAAATGGCAAGCGGCCGGCCACCATTTCAAAAAGAAGCAACCCTAGCTGGTAGACATCGCTCCACGGTCCCACCGCACCTCCTCCGCCGATATACTCGGGAGGAGAGTAGCGCGGATCAAGAAACCCGATATCCTCAACTCGCTGACTACTCATATAACCGAGCGCATTGAGCAGGGAACGTAACCCGACATCGTCGAGTTGCACGCGATCTGTCACTGTTACAGTGTCCACGGTGATCAGTTGTGGGCGCAGGTCTACACCCGCTATCCCTTGCTCATGTAACTCTTTTAGCCCCCGTGCCATCTGTCGCAAGAGGTCAAGTGCACGCGCTATAGTGATATTCTCGTTGTCCAGTACATGGCGCAGTGTTATTCCACGGGGGGGATCGGTAGCAATATAGACACGGGTTTTGTCGATACCCCAGTCGTACACGCCAATTACGTGTGGAGAGCGGATAAAGCGGCGTTTCTCCAAAGGTTGCAACAGCTGTTGCACTACCTGGACATCCATCGCAGGGGAGAACTTTATCACCTGCAGTCCAACCACGTCGTTCGTATTGCGATTGTAAGCAGTATAGGTAGTAAGCATTTCGCCAGAGATAATCACTTGCCCCAGGCGGTAGATTCCACCAATCAGCCGAGGCGACTTCCGTATCTCTTCTCCCATTTTCCGATCCCCATACTTCAAAAAGAGTGCAGCAGTTAATTATACAACTGCTGCTTTACGTAATCTTTAATAGCCTGCCAGTTACTGTTTGCTGGTTGCAGGATATATTGGCCATCTGAGGAGGTTGCATTAACCAGCACGTTTTGATTGCTCAGCCCGACACGATGGGCGTTGGTCAAATCCATTTTCAGCGCAAATTGTGCCAGGTCAGCCAGCGATAAATTGGTATAGATGGCGTTTTGCAGGACGGTGAGCGCATTCAAGAGGCTCGGCCACGTAGACATTTGCTTGACTTTTGTCAAAGCTGCTTTCATCATGATCTGTTGACGCGCGGAACGAGCAAAGTCCGAACCCTCTGCAGGGTTGTCCAGAACATAGCGGGCACGAGCATAGCGTATCGCCGTTTCACCGTCCATATGCTGCATCCCTTTGGAGAAGTGCACCGTTATCCAATTTGGATTAATGCTGGGATCATCATTTGCCGGATATTTCGCGCTAAATGAATCTGGCACATAGACATCGATGCCGCCTATGGCATTGATAAAATCGCGAAATCCCTGAAAATTAATGGTCAGCCAATATTTCACATCCAGGCCGGTCACCAGCGAGACCTTCGCCGCCGCGGCGTCACCACCTGCCGCAGGGTTGGCGTTATTATTCGAACCAAACTCATATGCTGTGTTGATCTTGTGATACTGCCCTGAGCCAGGAGGAATCTGCACCCATAAATCACGAGGAACAGAGACGAGCGTGGTATGGTGGCTCTGCGGCATCAGGCTCATAACCACCATCGAATCGGTAAGATACGCCCCGTCATGACTACCACCACCGTATCCCATCACCAGCAGATTAACGCGATCACCGCCTCCCATGTAGCCCGTCTGGCTGCTCAGTGGCGACTGTGTAGAAATGTGAGAACCAAAGGCCAGCACTCGCTGCGCCGTCGTAAAGGTGAATGCACCAATAATACAAACCAGCAGCAAGACGATGAGCGATGTTATGAGGCATCCCCTACGACGCCGGGGACGTTTTAGCGGCGAGCCGTCGGACGTCCCGCTCTGAGTCTGTCCCGGCTGGTGATAGGGATATCGTGGGGCAGCAGCATTTTGTCCTCCGGGGGGCAATTGTTGACCAGGCTGAGAGTAGGGGTAGGAGGAATACGGCTGGGCATTGCCGTTCCTAACAGGCATACTGTTCTGCACCGGGAAAGGCGGCTGTGGTTGTTGGTACGCGCCTGGTTTATCAACATATGGCGCAGGAGGTGGATATTGATAGGGTTTACGTTCAGGTCGTCGCGAGGCATCTTGAAAACTTCCAAGAATCAATTTGTCACCCTGCTGACCACCATTTGGAGGAGAGGGCTGCCGAACTGGTTCAGTTGGATCATCTTGATGATAATAGGGCTCGTTTCGCATCATGTATCCTTTTCCAGATAAGTAAAGTGTTTCATAATTCATTCACTATACTGAAACAACGATATACCCTACCACTCTCCCCCAAAAATGCCACTACGTCATAACATTCTAGCTCTTTCTTTCGAAAGAGCGCAATATTTTGGCGAGAAGTACTGGAAATCTATCTATGCACTTTTTCCTACTAAGTAATGACGAAATAGATCAGTTGAAGTTTCGCTTTTCTATTTTTTCCAGTCAGAAGTTGCTGGACGGCCCTTACCATACCGCGTGGCAACGATCTCAGCCATGATAGCAAGGGCCATCTCTTCTGGTGAGGTAGCTCCAATGTTGAGGCCTATCGGTCCATGAATGCGAGCGAGCTGTTCATCCGTCAGCCCTTGCTTCTTGAGGCGCTCACTGCGTTCCTCACTGGTCTTTCGGCTACCGATGGCGCCCACATATCCTACCTGGCGTGCTAAAACTACTTTTAACGTTGGCTCATCGAATTTTGGATCATGCGTCAGCACTGCTACTGATGTAGACGGATTCAGATCCATCCTTTCCAACACTTCATCCGGCCACTCAACAATCAGTTCGTCGGCATGGGGGAATCGTTCATGCGTGGCAAAAGCTGCGCGAGCATCAACCACCACCACGCGGTAATTGAGGGTCTTGGCAAACGTAGTCAGGGGAATAGCGATATGCCCTGCGCCCACGATTATCAGCGTTGGTGGCGGGGTAAAGCCCTCGATGAAGACATCATAGGATTGCAAACTAGCAGGACTTTCGATTGTATACGTATATGTTCCTGCCTCTCCATGCCAGATAGCGTGGTCAGCGTCTTCAAGGACACGCGCATCAAGCTCCGCATTCCCCAGCGTCCCATCAGTTCTCTTATCTGCAAAGACAAGGAGCTTAGCGCCGACATGCTCTTTGCCGCGCACCACCGTTGCCAGTGCGACCCCTTTTTCCTGGTTCAGCTGGTCTCTCAGTTCTTCGAACAATTTACTCATGAGAAGGTTCTCTATATCTATTTCCCGTCACGTATATAGTATGTCAAATCACTGTTACCAATCCAGCCGCTCGACGAAGACGTGAATGGTGCCACCACATGCCAGGCCTATCTGCTCGATATTCTCTTCTTCAGTAATACCAAACTCAAGCAGTTGTGGCTTTCCATTCTCAATAACTTCCATGGCAGCTTCGACAACCGCTGGCTCGACACAACCACCACTCACAGAGCCGGCCAGTTCCCCACTTTCACTGACAACCAGTTTCGCACCGGGCCTTCGAGGAGCAGAACCTGCCATAGAAACAACGGTGGCAACGGCCACGCGTTCACCTCGTGCTCGCCATCGCTCAATATCATTCAGCACATCTCGCATAGGAAACCTCCAATAGTCTAACGAACCCGCTACTCACCAGGAATGGCATCTAGATAGCACTTGTCTTAGTCCACGCGGCAATAGCCTTTCGCTGTGCAGCAGCGCTGCGCGTCGGGCGGCTATCATCGATACTCTGCAAGAGTTTACCCACACTGATTAAGCTATCCAGGTTATGGGCAGGCAAAAAAGTGTCAATATACGGCAAAGCCGTCTTCATACCGATGGTTAAGGGGCGATAATCAGGAGAACCAAGCAGCGGATTGAGCCAGATCAACCGGTGACAACTATGCTGTAAGCGATCTATCTCGACCTGCAGTATACTGGCGTCCCCACGATCCCATCCATCGCTGATCACCAGCACCACAGCACCGCGCCCGAGTACGCGCCTGGCCCAATGATGGTTAAAGTAATGCAACGCGTCGCCAATGCGCGTCCCTCCTGACCAGTCCTGGACCGACTTGGAGACGTCGCGCACAGCATCATCAACGTCGCGTTTTTTCAGTTGCCGTGTAACTCGTGTGAGGCGCGTCCCAAAAACAAAGGCCTCGACGTTCATCAAGCCATTGGAAATGGTATGAATGAAATGCAACAACAGCCGAGAATAGAGGCTCATTGAGCCACTGATGTCGCAGATGATCACTACTGGACGTGGCTTCATCTTGGTTTCACGCCAGGTCAGTTCAAGGATTTCTGCACCGTATTTGAGGTTACGGCGGACGATACGCCGCATATCAGGATATGAACCCTTACGCGACGGAGCCTTGCGATGCGTCGGGCGCATTCCCAGGTGCCAACGCATTTCAGCCATCAGCTTTTTGGCTTCCTGCACCTCTTCCCAGGTAAAAGATTCAAAATCCTTTTTCCTCAGCATCTCAATAGCGCTATAGGCCGTTCCCTGTGGATTCGCGTCATCCTCATCGTCCTCTTTGTCAATACGCTCATTCGCACGACGGGGCCGCTCGCTCTGGCGCATCTCAGCCCGCAGGTCCTTACGCTGCTGCTCGTTAGCGTTCATGTGCTCCGCCAATCTCTTGCGCTCTGAGGGGGGAAGTCGCATCTGTCGTTCGTCACGCTTCGCCGCGCCCTTTGGATTATCAACCTTTTTACCTTGACGATCCCGCATATACCAGAAGTAGAGAAACAACTGGTCAAAGAGTGTCTCCTGCTCATGCCGGGCAAGCAGAGAACTTTTGAGCGTGTTATAAAAGTCCTCTTTGTTGGTGATATCGATGTAGTTCAGGGTCTCAGAGAGATCAAGTATCTGCCGCGGCCCAACGTCAATGCCCGATTCCCAGAGGATATGGCCAAATTCAGTTAAGCGGTAAAGCAAGCGCTCGCCGCGTTCAAGCTCAATCTGGCTCAGCGGATGAGTAGCAAAGTAATGACCATTCTCCCGTGGTACTTCGCTCATAACTAGGAGACTCCCCGTGCCTTCTGCAAGATTTTGTACATGTCGTTTCCACCAACCTTCAACACATCATCTTGATACTTGAGTAGTGCTCCCAGTGTATCACGTACAGGGCCTTCGACCAGTTCCAGTTGATTGAGCGCCAGCAAGGAGCTAATCCAGTCCAGCGTCTCTGCCACACCCGGAGCTTTGTACAGATCGATGCTGCGCAACTCGCGCACAAAGGCGCAGACCTGCTTCGCCAGTCTTTCGGGCACGCCAGGCATACGAGCCAGGACGATAGAGTACTCTTTCTCCAAAGAAGGAAAATCAATCCAATAGTAGAGACATCTCCTGCGCAGAGCATCATGAATCTCACGTGTGCGGTTTGAAGTGATGATCACCACGGGTGGCTCTTTGGCTTTGACTGTGCCAATTTCCGGGATCGTAATCTGGAAATCAGAGAGCAACTCGAGCAGGTACGCCTCGAATTCTTCGTCACTACGATCCAGTTCGTCAATCAACAGCACGGGAGTTTTGGCGTTGGCTGCATCGATAGCCTGGAGCAAAGGACGTTTCATCAGGAATTCTGGATCAAAAACCTCTTTGAGTTCTTCCTGGCGATTAATCTTTCCCGCTTCCATCAGGCGTATGTGCAGCATCTGGCGTGTATAATTCCACTCGTATACCGCCGTACTGATATCGATACCTTCGTAACATTGCAGACGTATCAGTTGAGTGTCGAGAATAGCGGCAAGCACTTTAGCTACTTCCGTCTTACCAACACCGGGTTCGCCTTCCAACAAAAGTGGCTTACGTCGTTTGAGAGCCAGGAACACCGCCGTGGACAGACTGCGATCGGCAATATAACTCTGGGCAAACATCGCCCTCTGTACATCTTCTATAGTCTCGAAGTTAGATAACTGTTGTTCCTGCTCCAAATGGGCCTCCAAAAATGAATTTGTGCTTTCCAGCACAAGGGAATTTAATACGTATGTATATTCTATGCTATATGTAGGGAACTTAGCAACGTCTAAATCACGATTGTGCCATCTTTTAGAAACAGCACACCATCAACCCACACTTCACCCCTCTGGCGCAGATCACAGACCATATCCCAGTGCAGAGCAGATTCATTCACTCCACCCGTCTCAGGATAACTCGCGCCCAATGCAAGGTGTACCGTACCTCCCATCTTCTCATCGAAAAGCACATTTTTCGTGCTGCGATCCACGCGAGCATTATTGCCAAAAGCAAATTCACCAAGACGGCGAGCGCCAGCATCCATCTCCAGCATATGTTCCAGGTACGCCTGCCCCTGGCGCGCGCTTGCCTCGACAACTTTCCCATCGCGGAACACCAGGCGCACCCCTTCAATCGTGCGACCATCGTGCGATGCTGGAATGTCAAACTGAATCACGCCATTGGCGCTATCTTCCACTGGCCCCGTAAAGAACTCGCCGCTGGGGAAGTTGCGCTTCCCATCGCTATTGATAAACCTGCGGTTTGCAATAGAGAGCATCAGATCAGTACCATCGCCCATGATATGCACCTCTTTGCGCCCTACAAGCCAATCCACCAGGCGTTGCTGCTGCTCAGAGAGTTCTCTCCAGCGAGCAATAGGGTCGACGTCATTGAGGAAACAGACATCAAAGACAAATTCTTCGAAATCGTGCAGGGACATTTCAGCATCCTGGGCATATGCACTGGTGGGATACAGCGTCGATGACCAGCGAAACGTTCCAGCCTGCTCGCGTCTTCGCGTAACCTCGTAGCTATCTCGAAAAGCCGAGCGTCGCCGCGACACGTTCTCAGGCTTTACACTACTGAGGGCTTTTGTGTTACTACGCGATGCAATAAACAGCCGCGCATCACAATGCGCCGCCACTGCAGTCAACACCGGCGACTTTTTGATGAGCTGCGCTTCATTGCCTACACGTAAAAGAATCTCTTCAAGGCTTTCCAGGTCTATCAGAGCAAGGGGATGAGCACCCACACGAAGAATTTCACGGTAAACAGCCTCCACCAGAGGAGTCGCCAGCGGAGTTGCATGGATCGCAACGGTTTCGCCTGCTTTGATGTACAAAGAATAATGCACGAGTGTGTGCGCCCAGCGCTCTATGCGAATATCTTGCATAGGTCAATTTGTCCTTTGCATAAAATAGAATGTAATATACCACAAATAGAATGTAATATACCACCCATATTAGCATACGTTTCCAAGATACTCTGTAGCAGCGTAGCCGCACCAATCAGCAGGAAATCATTGACAGAACGCATATACTTGTCACAAAGTAGAAATAAAGACAACCATATGCCACTCAATCGAATATATCAAACCATCGCAAAACACCGTTTACTATTGCTCATACTCTATTGTGGCGTAGTATTTTTTACGACTTCCTTCATCTATGTACAATTTTCCTCTCCCCCCTCTGGCGATGAACCACATTACTTGATCATCAGTCAGACCTTACTCAAATACCACTCTCTCAACGTCATGTTAGACTATAGCAACGGCGATTACCACGTCTTTTATCCATATACTATTGATCCTCACCTCTCGTATGGCGCACATGGCCAACTTATGCCGTTACATAGCATTGGAGCGCCCATTTTATGGCTCCTACCATTCTACTTGTTCGGCAGACCAGGGGCAGTTTTATGTATTTCTTTACTCTCGATACTGATAATTCTGAACATCTATAAGTTGCTGATCACCATGAACATTGGCGCCACATATGCTTTCATTGTCAGCCTGGCATATGCCATCGCCTCGCCCGTATATCTCTATTCCCACCTCACCTTTATAGAACCCGTGGGAGCGCTGATCTGCCTCTATGTCCTCAGAAAAATATTTCAAAAAGAACGTACGCTTACCGAAGTGACCGTAAGCTCCATTCTCTTAGGCATCCTACCCTGGATACATATCCGTTTTGCTTATTTTGAGGTAGTCTTATTTTTCGCTTTGCTCTATAGAATTTACGAACAGAACCGGCTAAAGCAGTTCAAATTTTACACCTCTCTCCTTTTACCAGTAACAATCTTGTTCATTGCTTATGAAGTATATACCTATAGATTCTGGGGTACATTTAATCCCGCCGCGATCGAAATTAACGATATCCATAATCACAGCAGGCCCTTTGTCACAGATCCATTGAATGGCATCATTGGTGTTTTCCTGGATCAGCAATATGGATTTCTGATCAATTTTCCCATCTTTATCTTGCTTTTTCCGGGTATATTTTTAGCGATAAAAAACCACTGTACCCGCTATAACCTCTTAATGCTCATCTTGACTATTCCCTACATGCTCATCTTTACGTCATTTAATAACTGGACAGGCGGTTGGTCTCCTCCTACGCGCTTAATCTTCGTGCTGCTCCCGCTCTATTCTTTCTATCTTGCCTATGCGCTGGAGCAAATCAATACGCTGTTTTCACGTCTCGTCATAGCTGCCACAATGCTGTATGGGCTTACGTACAACCTGTTATCTCTTACACCGCCTCTCAATAGCTTCAATGCTCCAACAGGATATAACAGAACCATCATCCACCTCCAATTGTTCAACTATCGTTTAACAGATCTGTTCCCTTCAATGTTTTTAGCCCATCAAACAAACCTTTTCGTGCTCTGGTCCATCATATTTGCATGCCTATCGTGCACGCTGTTACTCTCTAAAAGATTGAAAAGACGGACAGCTGCGCCCCAGGATCACCAGTAGCTTTAATGACAAAGCACAGTGAGAACCGGGTTGGTGACCTGGCCACCAGCCCGGTTCTCACTGTGCTTTGTCTCAAATGATCAGCTAGCGAACTATGCTCGCTCCGCTGCCTTCAAGATCGCCCTGCGCGCCATAACGGTCGTCATCTGAGCGCGATATTCCTTGGAGCCGTGAATATCCCCCAGAAGTTCGAGACCATCGGAGGCATGCACTGCGGCGGCCGCCACAGTAGCCTCATCCAGTTTCTTCCCAACGAGGGCTGCCTCGACCCCATTGGCGCGGCTGGCTTTTTCCGATGCTCCGGTTATGACAACACTGGCGGCAGTGCAGGTGCCATTTCCATCCAGTGTAACTACTGCCGCGCACCCCGCGACCGCGTAATGAGAAGCTTTGTTTGCCAGCTTCGTATACGCGCTGCCGGTGTGAGCATGCGGGATGGCGAAACGAATCTCAGTGACAATCTCATTCGGTTGAAGGGCTGTTTCGAACATCCCCTTAAAGAAATCGTCAGCCTGAATGGAGCGCGCGCCATTAGGACCCCGCACCAGGATGTCGGCCTTGAGTGCCAACACAATACCCGGCATATCTGCTGCGGGATCCGAGTGAGCTATACCGCCACCGATCGTGCCCCGGTTACGCACCTGCTGATCACCGATCAAGGCGGTACCCTCTGGCAACAATGCGAAATGATGGTGAAGTAGCTGAGAGTGCTGGATAGTGGTGTAGGTCGTCATCGCACCAACTTCCACCGCCCCACTTTCCTGGCGGATGTATGAAAGACCACTGATCTTGCCAAGGTCAACCAGATGTGCCGGCTGAGCCAGGCGAAGTTTCATCGTTGGCAGCAGGCTGTGACCACCCGCCAGCAACTTGGCGTCATCGCCATACTGTTGCAAGAGAGCAATAGCCTCGTCCACAGACTTCGCTGCATGATAATCAAATGCTGCTGGAACAGACATTGTACGTTCTCCTTTTCACCCTACTTCTGGTGAATGATTTTCCACAGCTTCTCTGATGTAAATGGCATATCAACATGCGCAACACCCAGTGCATCAGCAATAGCATTTGCAACTGCTGGAGTAGAACCAATCGCGCCTGCCTCGCCGATACCTTTCACACCAAGTGGGTTAACCGGGGATGGAGTAACGGTGCTATCGGTCTCAAAGCTGGGAAGCTCCGAAGCCAGCGGCATGGCATAATCCATCAGTGTTGCCGTCAGCAGCTGGCCATCTTCCGTGTACTCGACTCCCTCAATCATCGCCTGGCCGATACCTTGCGCAATACCGCCGTGAATCTGACCCTCGACAAGCAACGGGTTGAGTTGCCGTCCACAGTCGTCAACCGCGATGTAACGCTTGATCTCCGCCTCACCGGTATCCTTATCCACCTCGACCATACAGATATGTGTACCGAAGGGGTAGGTCAATGCTGCTGGCTCCCAGAAAGCCGTTGTCTCCAGACCTGGCTCAATACCAGGATGCAGTGTATTGGAAAGATTGGCCGTTGCAGCTACCTCAGTAAAGGTAACGGCTTTTTGAGGCGAACCAGCCACAAAGAACTTGCCATCCTCCAGCGTCACGTCAGAAGCGCTAGCTTCCAGCATGTGGGAAGCGATTTGCTTCATCTTCTCCTTTAGTCTCTGGACAGCAGTATAGACCGCAGAGCCGCCGACCGCTGTGGTTCGGCTGCCATATGTGCCACGACCCTCTGGCGTGGAGTCAGTGTCACCATGGATCACAAGAATGTTCTCCATTGGAATACCAAACTCCTCAGCGACGATTTGAGAAAACGTCGTCTCCTCGCCTTGCCCATGCGGAGATGAACCAGTATAGACTGACACGGTGCCACTCTGCTCAACGCGCACACGCGCGCTCTCGTAGAGGCCAACCGGGGCAAATCCTTTGGGCCCTATCCCGCAACCCTCGATATAGGTGGAGATGCCAATGCCCACCAGCTTGCCCTCTGCACGCAACCGCGCTTGCTCGGCACGCATGTTTTGGTAATCTGCTAACGCCTGGGCCTTAGCTAGCGCGGCTTCGTAGTTACCACTGTCATACACGTTCCCGGTCGCTGATTTGTATGGAAACTGATCAGGCTTGATAAAGTTTAGCTTGCGTATTTCAACTGGGTCCTTGCCAAGTTCACGCGCCACCATATCCATGGCACGCTCAATAAGGTAAGTAGCCTCAGGGCGACCTGCTCCACGATATGCATCCGTGGAAGCTTTATTCGTGAAGACGAGATCAGTGCTTCTGTATAGTACTGGAATGTCATAGGCACCACATACCACGGGAAACATGAAGGCAAGAACCATCACATCGGTGAAGAGCTGGCTATATGACCCCATATCAGAGATCACATAAATCTTCAATCCAGTCACCTTGCCATCCCTGCTAGCGGAAATCTCGAAATAGTTGACCTGATCACGTCCATGGATCGTCGCTGCAAGAGCCTCGCTGCGATCCTCAATCCACTTGACGGGACGCCCTAATTTCATAGAAGCGTATGCCGTCACAAGTTCTTCGGGGTAGACATTAAGCTTGGACCCGAAACCACCACCAACTTCGGGCACGATCACACGTACCTGGTGCTGTGGATGGCCAACTGTCGCAGCCAGGATGTTACGCAGTATGTGTGGGATCTGTGACGAACTCCAGAGAGTAAGGTTTCTGCTCCCTTTGTTATAATCTGCAACAACGCCGCGCGTCTCGATAGACACCGGGGACAGTCTTTGATTTATAAAGCGTCCCTTAACAACCACACCACCATCAGCTTTGGTCTGCTCGAAGACTTTGTCGATTTCTTCCGTCGATGGATGCATGCTGAAGGCGACATTCGTGCCGAACTGTTCATAGAGCAGAGGAGCATCAGGCTGCATGGCCTTCTCGACATCGATGGCTACTGGCAATGGTTCGTAATCGACATCGATCAGGTCTCGTGCATCACGAGCCCCGTAGCGATCTTCCGCAATCACGACGGCTACTGGATCACCATAGAAACGTACCTTGTCCTCGGCCAGTGGCTGACGGATGCCCATACCCTCGGCAATATGCCCCACTGGAACGGCACAGGCAACGCTGCCTACTACACCTTTCAGGTCTGCCGCTGTATACACAGCCACAACACCAGGATATTTTCGGGCAGCATCAGTGTTTATGCTCTTAATGCGAGCATGCCCATAGGGGCTGCGCAGAACCGCCATATGGAGCATGCCGTAGAGTTTGATATCGTCAACGTAGGTCGCCTGACCAGTGATCAAGCGCGGGTCTTCACGCCTTTTAATAGGCGAACCAAGCATAGCTGCAATACCCATTTGTATACCTGTCCTTTCCCATCACGAGAAACAGAAATTTGAAGGTAATTTGGATGTATATACCTTCGAGATTACTCACCAGCACCCACAGGCTCAGAAACACTTGTGCGCATCCGCTCAGCAGCATACTGGACAGCACGTACGATGTTCTGATAGCCGGTGCAGCGGCAGATATTTCCCTCAAGCCCTTTACGTATCTCTGCCTCTGTCGGGTTGGGGTTATGTTTGAGCAGGTTATACGAGGCCATAATCATGCCTGGAGTACAGAAGCCACATTGTAGACCATGCTTCTCCCAGAAACCCTCCTGGATAGGATGCAATCCTCCCTCTGGAGCCAGGCCTTCGATCGTGGTCACTTCACACCCATCGGCCTGAACAGCCAGTACCGTACATGACTTCACTGATTGACCATCGAGCAGGACCGTACATGCACCACACTGTGAAGTATCACAGCCAATATGTGTACCTGTAAGGTCCAATGCCTCACGCAAATAATGCACCAGCAACGTGCGCGGTTCAACCTCTGAATGGTGTTGCTGTCCATTCACTGTAACACTAATTTCGTGCTTCATCGTCATTGATGGTTACCTCCATCTGATTAAGTAATTATCCACTAAGAACATTTCTTCTAGCGGCTTCTCTGAGTAGATGGACGCTTCCATCTACCCCCGGACGGGGCCATAACACTGGACACTGGAACAATGTCCAGTAAGCTACCATCTTCGTTCGTGTGCTCCTCAATGCGACAGCTCTATTCTCTAATATGGTTTGGGGTTTCGCCATTCTCCAATCTCATTGTGCAGTCAAAGTTGGAGTGTAGCAAAGAAAAAAACTCCTTTCATTTCAGGTCGGAATACACGTGGAGAAAAAGCAAACAAGGATAGTTTTTCATCGTTACCCGCATCATAAAAAGACCGGGTATACCGTTACACCTTCCAATCGTAAATACGTTTATCGATGCCTTCATCTAAAGGCACGCCAGCACTACAAGAAAAGGGTATGTAACGATTTGAGATTATCATACCAGGGGATACAATGTCAATTATTGAGGAAGCAAGTGTTAGTGTTCTATGATTTTGACAGGGTCTAAGTGTTCAGTGAAAATGTCATCCTATGAGGAAGCAAGGGAGCAAAGAGGCAATAATTGCATCTTTAGCGGATACAGCAGAACCAGACTAAATGCTCGCTTGCTCACACTGAATGGAAGCGTAGCACTGGCGCAAATATTCCTCCAGTTTCGCCCAATCGGCCGCTTCATTGGTTGATCTCTTACTGGTAATCAGATCAACAGTATTGTTGGCCTTCACCCGCAGTTCTGCGGATTCTCGCGCCTGCTCCTGCGTCAGTCCAAAAATAGCCGAATGCAGTTCAGTCATAGTCAGAATAAACTCGCTCTTGTCCGCCTGCCCAACCAGGCGGCGGTGCACATCAAAGTATTGCAGTTCGAGGTCAGCGACGCGCTCTACATCGAATTGCAGGCCAGAGTAGCGGCGTGCAACGCTGTAAAACTTCCTCAAGTACCGCCGCACCTTTTCAAGATCATGATCTTCAGGAACCCAGGCTGCCGAAGCGCGTGTCGTATAATACCCCGCCTGCAGCGACACGGGAAAGGGAATATGAAACTGTTCCTGGCACAGTGTGACTATCAAGCGCAATACCTTGAACCAGTCATGTTCATAATAGGCCCGCCAGCCATTGGCTTCGGCATATGCTACTCGTTCAGGATTTAGACGAAACGTTGTTGCCATATGTATTCTCCTCTTTCTTCGCAATCACGTTGCCTGCTACACACTCAAAGCGGTACCTTTAGCGAGGGTGAACGGAGCTGGTTAGCAGTATACAACCCCAGGCATACCGGGCATATACCTTCGTGCCATACTTCAAGCGATGCGGCATGCTCCACATCACGACGATATGCGGCCTTCCGACGACGAACTACCCTCCACAGCAAAAAGACCAGGACAAGTAGTATCAGCACTCCTATAACAACCAACATTGATGGCAGTAGATGTGCTAACTGTACAAATACCGATCCGCCAAGATAGCCCAGGAAAAAGTGGAGGGTAAGAAAGAGCGTACTTCCTATGACAAGCCCTGGCACAAAGGTGCGCCAGCGAAAGTCGGCGAGACCACTGGCAGCAATGGCAGCTCCACGAACGCCGGGTACTAGTATGGCAACGCTCAGGCTGAGCATACCACCTCTCTTAATCTTTACAGTGGCAGCATCAAGACGTGCCGTTGTCAGGCCGATGTATCGACCAAAGCGATAGAGAAGATTACGTCCAGGACCACGAGCGAGTATAAACTGGATCAGCCCTCCGAGTATTACGGCGAGCAAGATGATCAGAAACGCCTGCCACAGCACAAACTTGCCTGTCGCCGCACGGGCTGCCGCCGCCAGGATAATCACATCGGCAGGAATTGGAATGGGCACCCCCACCGACTTGGTGAGCATAATGATGAAAATCGCCGCAAGGCCATATTGGACTAGAAACATATCAATGCTGTTCATTTTTAGCTGATCCTTATTGTATTGTGATTATACTTCATTACGGAATTTGGTTTTGGAGGGATTACTCCTTTGTATGAACAGCCACCGCTTTTATCTTGAGTGAGCGAGGAGGCGCGCTTAACAATGCTTGACACGAGTGATAATTCGGGATTATAATCGCTTACGTCAGAGATATCTGTTGACATATCGCAAAAGTAAGCCATCAGCCGGTGTAACTCAGAGGTAGAGTAGTCGCTTCGTAAGCGACCTGTCGTCGGTTCGATTCCGACCACCGGCTCTTATTCTTCTAATGGTACCACTTCTTCCCAGCTATCCGTCTCATGTATCTCTCTCCAATGTCGTTTTGCATGGCAATTTACACATAC